>Ga0209571_1000259_pt1 | contig 86678 bp, 101 predicted proteins | sample EBPBio102011_DNA_FD_185866 | JGI IMG/M metagenome (GOLD analysis project Ga0209571, IMG submission 185866) | Wastewater treatment Type I Accumulibacter community from EBPR Bioreactor in Madison, WI, USA - Reactor 1_1/10/2011_ DNA (SPAdes)... | ecosystem: Engineered > Bioreactor > EBPR >... | reverse complement strand
CAGCGATCAACGAGGATTTTCCTGGCGCATTCTGAAGTGAGAGGGAAAATCATTAGAGGACGATAGTCGTTTAGTATTTTGGGGCGAGCTGCGGTTCAAGCGCGGTCAACGACAACCGCGAGATCGCCTCCGACATCGCGCAATCCACGATGTCTGGCCCGCGCCTGTTCCCGTCAGAGGGCAAGACCAGCTTTGGCGAATGGATCAAGGCCGGTGCGCTGAAGCAGGGCGACAAGGTCTCGACGGCGAAATCCATCGCGGCAAAGTCGGCGACGCCCGATGGCGCGCCCAATGGCTCTGCAAACCACAACCGCACCGCTGAAGCTGGGGTTACGCCGCCAGCAGCCAACGACAACGCGCCGCTGGTTGTTTCGAACATCCTGCTCAACGACCATCTCGCGCGGGTCTACAACTTTGAAGTCGAATCCCGCCCCGGCGAAATCACCCACAACTACTTGGTTGGGGATGAACAGGCGTGGGTGCATAATGGGCTTTGGGAGAGAATTCGAGGTCCTCTTGCAGGGGCAATAATGGAATGGTTTGGAGATGATCCATCGAAATCTGGTTACAATAGGTCGCCCGAGGAGCCAGTCCGCCCCGGCATTTCGGACAACGGTCCTAGGTGCGAAATCGAACAGGTGCCTCCGGGTTCAAAGCCGAAGATTGGATGGCGGTTCGGAAAATGGAGAGGCTCAAGCTAAATGAAGGTGCGTACTTGGAATAATCTGGAGTACGATCAGTCAGAAATCGAGAGTAGATCGAATGAAGGAGATCTCTATTTTGTCATGTTGCGTGAATGGAGTGCCGCCATGGGCATTGGCTGGCCTCATTTGAAGGCTGGCAGCAGAGACGGACTATCAAGTCTGTTTAGTAATAGAGACGTCGGGCTCGAATCAAGATATCTGTATTCATTGCTTCTAATTGATGAAGCAAACGATCCAGTGATGGAAGATTATCGTCGTGTCGGGTCGGCAGTTATGGCTGCGAGAATGCTTGTGGATTTGACGGAAGAAGGGTTCTCTCCAGCTGCTTATCAACTTGGTTTGATCTATCGATTTGGACTTTCTGGGGAAATACAACCCAATAAGGAACTATCTACGCAATGGATGGTTTCTGCAAGCAATATGGGTCATCTTCTTGCGAAGAAATGGCTGCTTAATAGACGCTTGGAGAGATTCGGCCTGTCCTCTAGAATAATTAGGAATATTTTGATCTTACCTTTGGCAATATATGGGATATTTTTAGTTATTAAGGATCCTGGTGCACACAGAGCAAATCATTGATGTTTTTCGTTGCCCGCCGCCGCACAAAAATGGTTTTCCTGGCAAAGGTGAGTAGTCAACCGGCCGGCTGACGACGATTGCGCATGGCCTGTCGGCGTCTGGCGCGGGCGGCTCGCAGCTCAACCAGCGGCTGGGCACGGTCTCCTACGCCTATGATGTCAAGGGCGACATCACCGGCATGTCGGAGACATCTGTGCCGCCACGCGTTCGCAATGCGACGCTGGATCAGCTGTCTGTAGGGGGGTGTTACCTTTTGCACATCCGAGAAGACACCCAAAAACGACTGAAAAATGTTGTGTGGCAACGGGTTAGCTTGAAATCGACGGCTGGAGAGCGGTGAAAGATCGGCCCGAAAATCTAGCAAAAATCGCGCAAGCTTTTGCACATGTTCTCGCAAGAACCTCGCATTGTTCTGCCAACGATGCTGACAGGAACAAAAGTGCGGCAAATCAACGGGTTGGCGAATAGTCAGCGGAGCGTTCAGACAGCCAAACCGCGCCACCGGCGGCGGGAATGCGTCTTTGGCCGACGTTGAAAAAAGGGCGCGAACCTGAAAATCACGTTTCAAGTTCGCGGGTTCATTTTCAGGTTTAGATAGTTGAATGGAATCAATCGGATAGGCTGAACGCGCGTCAGAAAATCCTGCTGGAACAGCAACCGAACTTGAAACGCCGAAAAATCGGGTTGGCGATCAACCGCGCAGGCGACCGCCCGAGAAAAAGACCTGGCCGAGTATGCTGAGATCAAATTCAACGCGGTCGCGGGCGATGGTCTCGACGCCATAGCGTCCATTATCGGAGATCAGCTGAACATCGCCGGTCGAAGCGACGATGTTGATGCGCTTGATGCGCAGATGATCGTGGTGAAGCACGACGAAGACGCCGCCCTGCGCGATGACCCAGTCGGGCGGATCGCCGGCGACCATGATAAGGTCGCCGTCCTCGATCGTCGGCGACATGCTATCGCCGGCACCCTGCAGAATGCCCAGCCGCGCATTCGATCCGGCCCAGACCGGCAGGAAGCGGCGCAGCCAGTCGCGGTCAACCGTCATCCATGACACCGGCGCTTCATGGCCCGCCAGCATGCCGGGCCCGGCAGCTGCCTGAATTTCGAATTGCGGGATCGTGACGACATTGTCGTTCAGCAGGGCTGGCACACGTTGATGAGCTTCGCCGGTGTCGTCAAACATTTCACCGTCGCCAGTTGTCAACCAGTTGATGTTGACTTTCACGCGCGAGCGGTACGCGGCCAAGACTTCCGCGTCAGGTGTCCGGTCTCCGCGCTCATAGTGCGCAAGAGTGTTCTTACTGACCCCGATCTTCAGCGCAAATTCATCGCGATCTGGATCGCCAACCCGGCTGCGAACAGCTCTCAGCCTACTGGCAAGTGGGGTTTTAGGCTCGTGTTCCGGTCTAGCCAATTTCTCACAAATTAAATCAACATCGCGCTTGTAAAAAGCGCGATGTTGATTTATTCCTATCCCTATGAGCCGCGCCAACGGCTCGTGTGTATCGGTTCCCTAGTATCAACAAAAGGCGGGTTGTTCACAGCAACCCGCCTCCTGCCGGAGACCTCTCCATGGACATGGACACCTGGACCAAGACGATCGTGCGTCCATTGCACGATCGTGGAATGACCCTCTCAGCCCTTGCCGAGCTGAACAAGATCAATCCGACCATTATGCTCGGTCTGCGGAAACGTGGGCACCGCAAATCCGAAGCAGCTCTGGCCAAGTTCCTGGGCGTTGCGGTCGAGAAACTGTTTTCCGACCGCTATCCGCTGAAGAGACGCCGCATCCTTTCTAGCAAATATGCAGACCAGCTGGCGAGCCAGAAAGCGCGCGCTGCCGCTGGCATGGGAGAGGCTGCATGAGCCTCTTGCTGTCAACGCTTCGCCGGTTTGCTGGCAGTGAATTCCTGCAGGATGCTGCGTCGCTTGTGGTGCTTTGCGCCTTCATCATCTTCGTTGTTTTCGGCACCTCGATCATTTCCGGGATGATCATTGCGGAAAGGCTCTCGCCATGACGCGCTGGCTGCACGTCGCCGTCATCGCAGCGGCCCTTGGCTTCCTGCTTTCCATCACGTTGGGGCTTATCTGATGCGCTACGAAAACAAGCGCGAAAGCCGCGTCACCCGTCCGGAAGCGAATGCGCCGACTGCGCCTGGCTACTATTGGGCGAAGTGGCGCATCTGCGAGGACGGCACAGCCGACGAGGCAGTGTTCGAGCCCTCCGACCGTTGGACGGTAGTTGATGTGTTCGATGAGTTCGGCAGCCTGATGGTGTTCGTGCCCGGCGTCGAGCTCCCTCAATCGATCGAGAATTTCTTTTGGGCGAAGCCGGTTGTGGCGCTCACCCCACCGGATGGGGGGCGAGTGGTCATGAACGGTGCCAGCGTCATCCCGAATTGTCGTTGTCAGGTGGCGAGCTCAGAACCGTCACCAGACGATCAAACACATGGAAGCGCACAACCCGAAATACCGCCCGATATGGAGCTGGAGTGGTGGCCGTGGCTTGCAGATTATCGCGCTCAAAATGCGCGACATCTTTTAGCGTCCGTTGCGCGGGCTCGGGAAGCGCAAGCGCGACAGCATGAAGAGCCTCTTCAAGCGCGCTCACCTTCCCCATCAACAGGAACTGCTGATCGGTCGTCAATCCCGGCTCGCTTCCGTCTCGCATTCAGAATCCTCCTGACAGGCAAGCTATGACCACTAGCACAGAAGCCACAAATTCCGCGCCTCAGACATCCTCCCCTGAGGCGGCGGATAGCGCGCCCGCCGGTGTTTCCTCCCGCGCGGCGGGCGCGCAGCTCATTCCAATCGAGCTGATCGACATCCCGGCTGACCGGTCTCGTGGATTGGACGAAGCCTGGGCGGAAGCACTGGCCGGAATGATCGCCGAGGCCGGACTGATCAAGCCGATTACGGTCAGGCCGAATGGCGACCGGTTCACGCTCGTCACCGGCCTGCACAGAATGAGCGCCTTTGTCGTGCTTGAGCGCGCGGACATCCCGGCACTGTTGTCCAGCGCGTCAAGCGATGACGCGGCCAAGCTTGAAGAGCTGGTCGAAAATCTCGGGCACAATGACCTCAATGCACTCGACCGGGCGCATCATCTCTATGACCTCAAACAGGTCTATGAGCGGCTGCATCCGGAGACGAAAAACGGTGGTGACCGGAAGTCCGAAGAAATCAGAAGCCAAAAATTGTCTTCTGATCCAGACGGACCGGAAATCTTCGGATTTACCAAGGATGCCGCTGCGAAAACCGGCTTCAGCCAGAGCGCGATCAAGCTCTTCGTCGCGCTCTGGCGCGGCCTTTCCGTGACGTCGCGCGAGCGCTGCTCAGGCACTTGGCTGGCCAGCCATCAATCAAGCCTCATCGCCTTGTCGAAGCTGACGCCTGCGCTGCAGAAGAAGGTGCTGGATATCCTACTCGCCGACAAGCCGAAGGCGACTACGGTCGCCGATGCGCTGACTGTTCTCGACAACGGGCGGCTGCCGACCCATATCGAGAAGCGGTTCGAGACGATCAACAAATCGATATCGAGCCTGAAGGATGCTGAACTCGACACGGTCGTTTCTGCGAATGCCGAACGTCTGATCGCAGCTCTGAAGCGCGGTGGCCATCTCTAACATGAAGCGCCGCGATCCACATACGATCGATATCTTCCGCGACTACACGCCGCCTGAGGTCGTGGCGCGGATGGAGCCGGATGTGGCCGGTCGCGGGTCGCTCGACCTTCAAATATCGCGCGTCGTCTCAGAAGTGATGGCGCGCTCTGAAAAATCACGCGCAGAAATTGCCGCTGACATGTCGGATTATCTTGGCTTTCCGGCTGACGCACAGGGACGCAGACCAAACGGCGCTGTGACGGAAAACATGCTGGACAGCTACGCCAGCCAGGCGCGGCGCGATCACAAGATCACGCTGGAACGGTTCATCGCGCTTGTCGAGGCGACCGGCTGTGTCAGCGCGCTCGGGTTCATCGCTGAAACGTTCGATCATGTCGTGGTGCCGCGCCAGTATGGCGCTGTGATCCGCAAGCATCAGCTGCGCGAGGCGAAGGAGAAGCTGGAACGAGAAGAGCAGACGATCGACGCAGAGCTGCGGGGGTGGAAGTGATGACCTCGCTGCCCGCGACAATCTCATCAGCCGAGCGGCCACAAATGCAAGAGTGGTTCACTGCTGCCGAGATCGCAGAGCTGCCATCACGTCATAAGCTGAAAGGTCTGCCGGCAACATCGCAAGGCGTGAATGCTCTTGCTGTTCGTGAAGGCTGGCATTTGGCAGCATCCAACGTCCGCAAGCGCGCCGGTCGCGGCGGAGGTGTTGAGTTTCACTTTTCGCTCCTGCCAGACGCGTTCCTTTCAGCTCTGCAGGCCGACCATTCACGTGCGCTGGAGCTGTTCGCGCGGTCGCAACGTCCGGCGCAACAGGCTGCAACAATCGCCGTCACCGCAATGAATGCGCGGCAACGCAGTGTCATGGAAGCACGGGCGGCAGTGCTTGGCGCGATCGACGCGTATCAGATCATGCATGGCGCTTCGCAGCGCCAAGCGATGTTGAACTTCATCTCAGAGCCGCGCGATTTCGACGTTGGCGAGACTGTGATTGTGCGGGCCAACGACCGCGCCAATGATGAGCGGGCGATCAGCCTGCGGACGTTGCAGAATTGGATGCGCCTACGCGACACCGGCGGCATCGAGGCGCTGGCACCGCGCGCCACCCGCGACAGCAAGCCGATCTCTGACGCCTTCATGGCCTTCCTCAAATACTACGCGCTGCCAAGCAAGCCATGCGCCACCGAAGCGTTGGAACGCTACCGCGAGAACCTGACTGACAGACGCCTCGACCTGACGCTAGACGAGGTGCGCTACACGCTGCGCACCAAGCTCAACAACATCGAAAAGCATGTTGGCCGTGAAGGGTTGCATACACTCAAAGCCCGGCTGGCCTATGTGCAGCGCTCAACCGACAATTTGTTGCCGACAACGATTTATACGGCGGACGGCAAGACGTTTGACGCGGAAGTCGCCCATCCGGTTCATGGCAAGCCGTTCAAGCCGGAAATCACGTCCGTCGTTGACGTCGCGACCCGGCGCTGCGTCGGCTTTGCGGTGTCGCTGAAAGAAAACGTCATCGCAGTCACCGAGGCGCTGCGAAACGCGTGTGTCGACTTTGGCATTCCGGCCATCTTCTATGTCGATCGCGGCCCCGGCTACAAAAACCAGACGCTCGACACAGACGCCACCGGCTTGATGGCGCGGCTGTCGATCACAAAGATGCACTCGCTGCCTTACAATAGCCAAGCGCGCGGCATCATCGAGCGTTTCAACGGTTCTGTCTGGAACCCGCTGGCGCGCACGCTTCCGACCTATCTCGGCGAGCCGATGGACCGCGAAGCAGCTAAGTTCGCACACAAGAAAACGCGTCGCGACATCGCCACCTACGGCACATCCCGCTTGTTGCCGAGCTGGTCAGATTTCCAGGATATGTGCGCCAAGGCGATTGCGACCTACAACGCGCGACCGCATTCCGGCCTGCCAAAATTCGTAGACCAAGAGACCGGCAAGCGTCGTCATATGTCACCCAACGAGGCCTGGTCACAATTCGCCAGCAATGGCTTTGAGCCAGTGCCAGTTGAGACCGAACTCGCAGACGATCTGTTCCGGCCATACGAAGTCCGCACCGCCCGCCGCGCGCTGATCGAATGGAACGGTAACACGTTCTTCCACGCCGATCTTGAAGCCTATCACGGCGAGCGCGTGATGGTCGGCTACGACTTCGCCCAGGCTGAAAAAGTGTGGGTGCGGGAGATTGACCGAACTGACGAAGGCGAAGAGCCGGGCCGGTTGATCTGCGTCGCAGTGTTCGGCGGCAACAAGACCGACTATGTGCCGAAAACCTATCAGCGGGCTGCGGAAGAGCGCCGGGCGAAGGGCCGTCTCCGTCTGCTTCAAGGCAAGGTTGCGGACGCCGAGGCTGAACTTGGACCGGTAGGCTTGATCGAACATTCAGCCGTAGCGCAAATGCCAATCATCGAAGCTTCGCCCGAGCCGATCACCGACAATGTCGTGGCGATCTCACCGGCGATACAGCCCAAGCGCCGCACATTCGCCAGCGACGTCGAGTTGGCGCTGTGGGCGATCGACCATCCGGATGAGTTGACGAGTAACCAGCTCCGCGTTCTGCGCGACTGCCTGACAAGGCCGGCCGCACTGGAGCTTTTCAGAATGTCAGGCGTCGACGTGGAAGCTTTGCGAGCTGTCATCCGCGCCGCCGCCTGACACCCGGAACAACGAGGAAAGCATAGATCATGAAAAACAAGTTTGTCGAGACATCCAATGTGAAGCGGTTTCAGACAGCGCTTTCGGCGCTGGAAGCGCGCGGCGCTGAGGAAGCCTGTCTCGTCGTTATTGACGGTTCGCCGGGCGTCGGCAAAACCACGACCTTACGGCAGTGGGTGGCCCAGACTGGGTCAGTCTACCTGCGGGCCAAAAAAGAATGGACGCCAAGCTGGTTCATCAACGAACTGTTGGACGCGATGCGTGTGCATCCGCCGCACTCTTTCCAGAAAAAGTTCGGCAAGGCGCTGGAAGAGCTCGCCCTGCGCCAGCAATCGGCGGCGATGGAGCGGCGTCAGTTCGGCCTTGTCATTGATGAAGCTGATCATGTGTCGTCGAAGTCGGCCATTCTGGAGACGATCCGCGACCTGTCGGATATTATCGAGCTGCCAACCATTCTCGTCGGCATGGGCCGGGTTAACGATCATCTCGCGCGCTTCCCGCAGGTTGCGTCCCGCGTCAGCCAAAAAGTGCGTTTCGAAAAGGCTGATCTTGCAGACATCAAAGCGCTGATCGCCGAGCGTTGCGAAGTGCCGGTTGCCAATGATCTTGCAGAATTCGTTCTGCGGGTCTCGCAAGGCTTCAACCGTGAGGTGCTTGAAGCTATCGCAAATATTGAGCGCTTTGGGCTGCGGTTCGATTATGACGCGACAGGCATAACGCTGGGCGACATGGCCGGCCAAGTCATCGTGAATGATCGCCGCAGCAGCCAGCCAGTCAAAGTGCCGGAGCTGCTGTGATGAAGGCTCCTGGAGAAATACCAACCGCCTTGATGCAGGCTCTTTTTGGCGGCGTCTGCCTGACAATTGACGAGCTGGACGCAAGTGTTGATCTCAATCGCCGCCAAATTTCTGCGGCGGCTGGCCAACTCGTCTTGCGCGGTCTGGCGGAACGGGTCGAGCGTGGCTGCTACCAGCTGACCAAGGCTGGCATTGCGGCTGTTGAACGCGGCGAAGTCATCACGTCTGGCCCATATCGTCCGCATACCGCGCCAGCGCGCCGGGCTGCGGCGAACACGCTGCGGCAACGGGCCTGGAACGCGATGCGGATGAGCGGCACGTTTACGCTGGCCGACATTGTGATGGCTGCGGCGCAGGCATCCGATGGCGATCCGGACGCGAATGTGAAGCGCTATGTGCGTCAACTGGCGTTGGCTGAATATGTTGTCGAACTGCCGGTGCGCGGCAAAGGCACGGCCCTGACGTCCAACGGTTTCAAGCGGTTCAGATTGATCAAGAATACCGGCCCGATTGCGCCGGTGGCGCGCATCCGCAGCAAGACCGTGCATGACCACAATCTGGCGAGGCAAGCGCCATGACCTTGCTGATCTCCCTCGATGATCCGGAATGGATCGAAGTCTTGCGCAGTGAGGCCGGAAAGGCAGGCCGCTCAAAACAGGCTATCGCCGACGAATTGCAGATCTCGCGAACGGCTGTCTCGCTGATCTGCGCAGGCAAATATTCCGCAAGTCTCGACAAAGTTTCCACGAAGATCGCCGGTCGCGTGATGCAGCTCTATGCAGGCCGTGTCTGGTGTCCGCACCGACATCAATCGATCTCCGGCCATGACTGCCTGACCGCGCGAACTGCGCCGATGAGCACAAGCGATCCGGCTGCGCTCAAACATTGGCTGGCCTGCCGGGCATGCCCGCAAAATTCGACCAAATCTGAAATGGAGTTTCGTGATGACAGAGTATGAATTGTCGACCGAGCTGTTCGCATTGCGCCGCAAGCTCGCGGAGCATCATTCAGGTCTGGTTCTGACGGCTGACGATGTCGCTGCGCTGACCGGCAAGCTGAAATCGCTCGGCATTATCGCCCAGCGCCAAGAACACGAGATGCGCCGTCTGCGTCTTGAGAACGCGCGGGCCGTCACCAGCCGCCACAAGGATGACGTCGCTGACGCCGTCGTGGCCGCTGCCGCAAAGCCCGGCAGCAACGTCACGTTGCTGACGTTCGAGCGTCCATTTTCGGATGGTGCGCCGTCATGAACACGGAGCAAATCGTCAAGCAGATCGAGCCGTTGTTGCGCGACTATGTGGACCGTGAAGCCGCGAAGCGCGTCGAGCGGCTTGCGGGTCAGCGGCTGGTCGCGCGTGACAAGGAAGATGCTGAAATCCTCCGTGCCGCGAAAGCGGTCGGGGAGGCATCGGACCGCCTTGCCCAGGCGCGCTTTTCAGGGGCACCGGAGATTGTTGCCAGGATGCGCGTCACGGCGACAAGCGAACGCCTCGCCGCAGTCATGAAAAAGCACGGGAGGTTGCGTTGATCGAGCCGCGCAATCTCTCCGACATTGCCGCCGAGATCGACGTGATTGATCTCGCTGGCCAGATTATCGCCGATCCGAGGCGCGCCCGCGTCAGCACTGCCGGCCAATTGGCGCTGGCGTCGGCAGTCGAGGCGTTCTGGGCGATCTCTGTCGAGGCCAATGTGCTGGTGCGCGCGCTGGCGCTGTCAGAACTGACTGAAGCCGGAGCAACCGATCAGGCCCGGCAGGCCGCAATCGCTGTTCAGGCCGACACTATCCGCAAGCAACTCGCCGCGATCAGCGGCCAACAGGAGTGAAGACCATGTTTGACGTCCAGACAACCATCCCGACCGAAGATCACAACGGGGTCGCCTATGTGGCCCGCGCCAAGGGAGCGCTCATTGCCCTGTCAGCGATCAAGCCGGAGCACATTGAGGAAGACGAACTTGTCCGTCGTCTGACAGCCAAGGCGGCTATCATCAACCGGACACTCGCCGAGTTTCGCGCAGAAGTCTTTGACGACGTGATGGCGTTGCGTGATCTGCTTGCCGAAAAATACGGCGTCAAGCGGCGTGGCACTAAAGGCAATCTGACGCTGACAACCGTCGACACGAGGCTGCGGTTGACCATTCAGGTTTCGGACACCTTGGCATTCGGTCCGGAGCTTGAGATTGCCAAAGAGATCATTGACGGCTGCATCCGGCGCTGGGCCGAAACTTCCAACGACAACATCCGTGCGCTGATCGATCAGGCCTTCCAGGTGGACAAGCAGGGCAAGCTCAATACGGACCGAATTCTTGGTCTGCGCAGGCTCAAAATTGTCGATGAAACGGGCGAGTGGGAAATGGCGATGTCGGTGATTTCGGACGCTGTTCGCATCATGTCGTCGAAGGAGCATGCGCGCTTCTACGCAATCGACAAGGCAGGCTCGCAAACGCGCATCGCGCTCGATCTGGCGAATGCTTGAGAGAGACCGAGATGAAACCTGAACGCATGCTTTCTGATGAAGATGTAGCAACGGCCGACCAGATCGTCGCGTTGTTGAGCCCACTTCCGATGAGCCGGGGGATCAGCATTCTGATCTCGATTCTTGCGGCGACGCTGAACGGCTGGGCGCAAGATGATGCAGACCGGCGAATGCTGGCCGATGCGGTAGGCGGCGACCTTCACACAACCATGATGAAAGGCTCGCGAGGCGTCCTGACGACCGCCGACCCGATCAACCTGCAGGGCTCCGGCCCTGCGCCGGTCGAGGAGCGTTGAGAGATGGCCTCGAAACGTATCCGAGAACGCATCCTAGCCCTACGCGAGATGACGGCCGCGCGTGGTTGCACTGAAGCCGAGGCGCTGGCGGCAGCGGGGAAGGCAGCGCAGCTTATGGCAGATCACGGTCTGTCAGAGGCCGACATCGTCATGGACGAACAAGCGTCCAAGGCCAAGGAAGCGGGTCGCGGCCCGAAAGGAAAACTGTGGGGCACCATCGCCTATTGCACCAACACGGCGTCGATCATGGTCGACAATGGCTTCGAGCGGCGCGTCGCTTTTGTCGGTCGTGAACCAGGGCCGGAGATTGCGGTTTATCTGCGTGACATCTGCGAGCGCGCCATCGATCGTGAATTACGTCAATTCAAGCAGTCGAAGCTCTATCGACGGCAGCGCAAAGCGTCGTCACGCCGCGAGACGGCATCTGCATTCACGCATGCGATGGTCTATCGTCTTTCGGTTCGCCTGCGGCAGGTTTTTGGTCCGTCGCTTAATGCGGAAGCGGGGCGACAAGCTGTCGCTGCATTGGATGAGCGTTACCCCAAAGCAACCCAAATTGCGCAGGTTCGTGCGCCATTGGGGCGGCTTGATGCGGCGATGGCTGGCAACGCGGCAGGCGAGAAGGTCACGCTGGCGCATGGCGTCGGCGGCTCGTCGGAACCGCTGGCGATCGGGCGCTGATGATGAACACGTTTGCCGTCATCAACATCGCGCGCAAAGACCTCGACATGAACGAGGATGACTATCGCGCACTGTTGCTGCGCGTAGCGGCGAAATCGTCGCTGCGCGAGATGACCGAAGGCGAACGTCAGCGCGTGGTCGCAGAGATGAAGCGGCTCGGGTTCAAGCTCAAGTCGCGGCCCGGCAAATCGTTTCCGAATGCCACCAAGGCCTATATCCGGCTGATCCACGCATTGTGGAAGAGCTGCGCTCATAAGGGCGTCGTCGATGACGCAACACGGCCCGCGCTCCGCAAATTCGTTGAGAACAGGTCCGGCGTCAGTGATCCCGACTTTCTGACCTTCGAACAGGCCAGTCCGATCATCGACACACTGAAGGCGATGGAGGCGCGAGGTCGATGAGCTTAGCTGCACTCGGCCTTACCAAGCTCCTTGCGCTCGTTGCGCGCCAATGCGGCAGCGTCGAGAATGCTGACAATCACGATGGAGCTGTCCGGACGGCCCGCATCGCTGACCAGCATGCAGAGATAGCCGGCGAAGCCCGAGCGGTCGCTGCCGTCATCGGCGACCGAGACCCAGAGACTGATGTCCTGCGACCAGATAGCGTCAACGACCTTCGGCTCGGCCTTCACGTCCGTCAGTGCCTGGCTTCGCCAGTCAGCTGCGGCTGCGGTCACAGCGCCAGCTGCCAATGCCAAACACGTCAAAACAATTCTGCTGACCATCGCCGCACCCTTGGAACCGGACGTAAGTTTGCCGGTGCCGCGCTGGTCGCGCAAGGGGGCGTCGATTGGCCATGACCAAGGCGCTCGCGAAATCAGAAACCTTTCTGCCGCTTTTTGTCTGGCCAGAGCTGCAGACCGCAGTTGCCGAAATCACCGCACTCAAGCGTGCGCGAGACGAGCTTACCGAACGCATCGAACGCTTGCCGCGCTACTCGCACCGCCGCCTGATTATCGAGGCGCGGTTGCGCTCAATGACAGAGGAGCAGTTGCGTCTTGAATGTGTTTTGCGGGCAAAACTGCAATGAACGCGCAACTGCCAAAATCACTGATCGATATTGCCGAAGCGCTCGACATTTCGATCGCTCTTGATCTCATGCGCCATTTTGGCGGGATGCAATTCAGGTTTCCTGTCGTTCCAAAGCCAGAACATCGACTGGCCAAGGCGCTTGGCAAAGACCGCGCTCTGGCATTATGTCATTTCATGTCAGGCCAGATATTGTATGTTCCGCATGGTCGGCCTGCAAAGTCGGCGCGCCGTGATGTCATCGCCTTGCGGTCGCAAGGCAGAAACCATCAGGAAATCGCGCGTCTGCTCGGTCTTTCCGACCGTCACGTGCGTCGCGTGGCCAACACCACCGAAAATCCAAACCAACTGAACCTGTTCGGCTCTGACCGGACCTGATGTCCGCACACACACCGGTCGCATATGTGCGACATGGGGTCCATGGACCTCTACACGATACAGACACATCTGATTGCTCTCGGCTTCCGGTCGCGTATCGCGTCTGGAAAGAGGGACGATGCATACTTTGCAGAAGTCCGCTCATTCCAAAACGCATACGGCCTCGTTGTTGACGGCATTGCCGGGCCGCAAACCCAGACCGCGCTGAAGCGCGCGGCAAGCGCATCGGCGGCGAAAGCGAAGGCCGAACCAGACAAGTCAGCAATGGCTGGCTCAACCCCGGCTCAGAGCACCGGAAGCATTAGCGTTTCCGAGGTGCCACCACCCAACGTGTCGTCGATCAAACTGCTGGGCACGGCGCGACCAATCAGCGAGATCATTGTTCATTGTGCGGCAACGCCTGAGGGCCGGGACTACACGGTTGACGACATCCGTGCCTGGCACAAAGCGCGCGGCTGGTCGGATATCGGCTACCACTATGTCGTTTACCGCGATGGCCGCGTGATGGCAGGCCGTCCTGTCGGTCAGGCCGGAAGTCACGTCGCGGGCCACAATACTGGAACGATTGGCATCACCTATGTGGGTGGTGTTTCCGTCGACGGGAAAACTGCGAAAGACACGCGGACGCCTGCGCAGCGGGCTTCTCTGATCTGGCTGGTTCGGCAATTGATCGACCGGCACCCGGCGATCCACAAAGTGTCAGGCCACAATCAATATGCTGCAAAAGCATGTCCATCGTTCGACGTGCGGCGCGACCAGCTTGGCCGATTGGTCAAGGCATGAACCCGCTTGCGTTTCTGGCCCCGCGCGCTTCGGCTTTCGCGCTCGTTTGCGCAGCCCTGTTTGCATTGGGCGGCCTGCTGGTCTGGCTGGCGTTGGGCAAGGTCGACAACATGGTCTCGGATGCGCGCGACCATGCGATTGCCGAGCGTGACGCGCACTGGACCGCTCAGATCGAGAAGTCGAACGCGCTTGCCGAGATGCGAGCAGCCGAGCAGGCGCGCAATGCACGGGATGCAGAAATTGCCGCCAATGAACGCGTCCGCGTGGCGGAAGATCAGATCGAAGAAATGGAGCGCAAAAATGCGTTGCTGCCTGACGGCGATGGCCATGGCCTTGGCCGTGATCGCGTCCGGCTGCTCCCGAACTAGCGAGGAGCCGCCGACGATCAGGACCGTCTTGCTGAAGCCGGAGGTTCCGCCTGCGGCTCAAAAGCCGTGCCCAGACCCGGTTGCCTTGCCGGACCGCGACCTGAACGAGGCCGAAGTCACAAGCCTGTGGGGCCGAGATCGCTCGGCCCTGAAAACATGCGAGGCGCGACGCCGTGCTGCCGTTGAGGCAATCAAGGATGGAGGCGGCTCGTGAATCTGTGGGAATTCGACTGGAAATTTCTGCTCGCCATCTTGGGTGGCGCGCTGATCCGGCTGGTCACATCCGAAAAGCATTCGCTGTGGCGTTCGGCGATCAGTGTGCTTGTCGCCGTCTTCGCCGCACTCGTTTTCACCGATCCGGTGATGGCCTTCCTCGCTTTTCCTGAAGAACCATATCGCAATGGTATTGCGGCGCTGCTTGCGTTGACTGGCGAGGGAGCAATGCGTTTTGCGATTTCGCTTTCGAATGATCCGACAAAACTCCGCAGCCTCTTGCGTAAATGGCTCGGACATGAGGGTGGAGGCGGCTTTGAACAATAAGTATTGGGCCGCGATCATTGTCGGGCTCTGGGCGCTCACTCTTCTGACATCTTCGTTTTATCGGCATCCGAACGATTGGTTTGATGTCAGTCAAGTCCATGTTTCTGACACTGTGGAAGGCCAGCAGCCAGAAGTGCGCTATTCGCGCGGCATCAAGAAGAAGTTTCGCGGAACCTGGCTGGTCGAAGTCAATGAAGTGACTTCTGGCGGCCTCAAGGCAATTTGCAGTGCTCAGGGCTCAAATTATTATGAGCCTGGAAATTACAAACCTTCGACAATCAGCCTTCAGAGTTTGATGGGTGGCAAGAGCTGCACCATGCAGCCAGCTGAATATGTCATCGACATTGTCTGGACGGTACGGCCTGCCGGTTCGCCGCTCATGGAAATTGTGCGGACATCCAATACTTTCGAGGTTTTGCCGCGTGGCGAGTGAGAAGGAAAAGCGCCGCAAGGCACGGTCTGACTATGTCTATCGGCGCATGACCGGCGCAACGATTGCGCTGACGCTCGGCATTTCGCAGGCAACGTTCGGGCGCTGGAAAAAGGCTGCGAAAGAGGCAGGCGACGATTGGGACATCGCCCGGTCGGCTTCGGTCATTGCCGGCGAAGGCATCGAAACCGTCGTGTCGACGGTGGTCGAAGACTTCATGATCATGGCGCAGTCGCTGCTCGATGACATCAAAGGGGGCGATCTGACCATCAAGGAAAAGGTTGGCCATCTGGTGGCGTTGGCAGACGCTATGACCAAGATGACTGCCTCCGCCGGCAAGCTTGCGCCAAAAATCTCGGAGCTGGGCGTGGCGCAGGATGTCATGCAACAGTTGCTGGACTTTGTCCGCCAGACCTTCCCGCAGCATGCACCGGCCATTCTCGAAATCATCGAACCTTTCGGCGACCGGTTGGCAAGCATCTACACGCGATGATCAAGCGGCCAAACATCAAACCGGCAGTCAGGCCCGTCGAGTTCAAGAAGTTGCTTGCTGATATGGCGAGCGAACTGGCTTGCTGGATCGAACTGTCGGTCGAGGCATTCCCGGTCGACGCGCGGGCGCGGGACGAACGGCTCGGACGGCTTGCCGGGCCGGACGGTTTCCGCTTCTTCATGGAAACCTATCTGCCGCACTATGTGCGCGGCGCACACAGCCTGTTCCACCTCGCCATCTTCGACCGTGTGCCGGAAATCCTGTCGGGCGAGAAGGGCGTGCGGGAAATGTTTGTTGCGCCGCGCGGCTCGTCCAAATCGACGCATCTGTCACTCGGCTTTGCGCTCTACTGCATCATGCGTGGCCTGAAGCGCTACATTCTGGAAGTCTGCGACGTCTATGCGCAGTCGGCGCTTCTGGTCGAGGCGATCAAGGCCGAACTGACAACGAACCCGCGACTGCAATACGACTTTCCGAAGATCTGCGGCCAAGGCCGGGTCTGGCGAGAAGGGGAGATTGTCACCCGCAACAATATCCGGCTCGAAGGGCTCGGCGCGCTGCAGAAAATTCGTGGCCGCCGTCATGGCCCGTTCAGGCCGGACCTGATCTTCTTCGACGACATCGAAAACGATGAGAACGTCCGGTCGCCTGAGCAGCGCAAGAAGCTGGAAAACTGGCTGGACCGTGCTGCGCTGAAAGTCGGCCCGCCAGATGGCTCGATGGATGCGATCTATGTCGGCACGATCCTGCATCATGACGCCGTGCTCGCCCGCAAGGCCAAGTCGCCCGCGTGGCGCGTTACGCGCTTCCAGGCGATCATGCGATGGCCTGATCGCATGGACTTGTGGGAGCAATTTGAAGAGGCCTATCTCAATGGCGGTGAACCCTCGGCGGTCGCCTTTTACGAGGCCAATAGGGCTGAAATGGATGCAGGCGCCGTCATCAATTGGCCCGCTGTCCAGCCACTTCTTTTCCTCATGCTCGAACGCGCAGCCGGACATGATGCGTTTGCCACCGAATACCAGAACAACCCAATTGCCGAGGGCAATCCGTTTGGCACCATCAGCTGGTGGGTCACCCGAAAACCTAACCTGATCCTGTTTGGCGCGATCGATCCTTCACTTGGCCGCAAGGCCAAGGGCCGTGATCCGTCCGCGATTTTGATCGGTGGCATTGATCCTGTCACCCGCGAGATGGATGTGCTGGAGGCGTCGATCCGCCGCCGCCTGCCGGACGTCATCATTGCCGACACGATTGCTCTGCAGCGCGAATATCGTTGCCACCTGTGGTTCGTTGAGGCGGTGCAGTTTCAGGAGTTCCTGCGCACCACACTGATGCGCGATGCGCTGAAGGCCAACGTAGCGCTGTCGGCAGTTCCGGTCGTTCCACACGCTGACAAACAGCTGCGCATCGAGCGCCTTCAGCCGCCGATAGCAGCCGGGCTGATCCGTCTCAACACAAGCCAGACGACATTGATTGAACAGCTTCAACAATGGCCGAACGCTGACCATGACGATGGCCCGGATTGCCTCGACATGCTCTGGCAGAACGCAGTCATCTATTCGGGTGGTGCAGGCACCGGCTCCGTAGGTTCGATTGCTGTTGGCGGCGACCGGAGCGACAATCTCGGAGACTACCTGCTGTGAGCCGCCGCAAGACAAAGATCGCCGAGTTCAAGGCTCCAGCCGCTACTGTCGAGAAGTCGAAAAACCTGCCGTTTGAGCAGCGCATGCTGATTGCGAACGCAGAAAACGACATCACGATACCCTATTTCACCGATGTGCTCTTGCCGGTCGACGACACACTTGCCTCGCGTGGCGGGTCCAAGGGTCTCAAGATTTACGACGATATCGAACGCGACACGCATGCGTGGGCGGTATTGCAGAAGCGCAAGAAGACGATGCTGGCTCGCGAGTGGGTGGTCGAGCCAGGCGGTGACCGTCCGCTCGACATCGAGGCTGCCGATTTCGTGCGCGAGACGTTCAAGCGCCTGCCGTTCGACCGTATCTGCGAAGACCTGCTTGACGCGACGTTGAAAGGCTTTTCGATCAGCGAAGTGATCTGGGCGCGGCAGGGAAACCGCATCGTGCCGGAGCGCATTGTCAGTCACAACCAGCGCCGCTTTGTCTTCGACCAGAACTGGCGGCCACGACTGCTGACGATGTGCAGCATGGACAAAGGTGAAGAGCTGCCAGAGCGCAAGTTTATCGTTCACCGGCATGGCGTGAAAGGCAACAACCCTTATGGCCTTGGCCTTGGCACAAGGCTGTTCTGGCCGGTTCTGTTCAAGCGCGAAGGCGTAGCGTTCTGGCTGCATTTCCTCGACAAGTTCGCCGGGCCGACCGTTGTCGGCAAATCGCCTTACGGCACGCTCGAAAGCGACCAGCGCGATCTTCTGAACAAGCTGCAGGCAATGCGGACGAAAGGCGCGATGGTTGTGCCGATTGGCACTGATGTCGGTCTGCTTGAGGCGACCCGTGGCGGGTCGGTGTCCTATCGCGAATGGTGCGAGTATTGGGACAAGCAGATGTCGATCGCCACGACCGGCGAGACGCTGACAACTGATATCGGCAATGCGGGATCGCGGGCTGCTTCGGAAACTCACTACGAAATTCTCGAACTTCTGGTCGACGCTGACGGTGATTTGCAGTCGGACACGCTGCGCGAGCAACTCATCACCTGGATGGTCGAATACAACTTTCCGGGCGCAGCAGTCCCGAACATCTGGCGAGTGCGCCCGTCGAGTGAAAAGGCAAAGGCCGAAACCCGAAAGGCCGCCGCCGAAGCTGCCGTAGCTGAAAATGGGGCAATCGTCACGCTGCTCCAGGCGGCTTCACACATCGCCGACGACGAAGAAGCGCGCGCCTATCTGGTTTCGTTCGGCGTGACGGCTCAGCTCTCTGACGAGACGATCGACCGGCTGGTGACCGCCCGGTTTGCTTTCGCCGAAGGCGGGTCGCGCGCCCGCGAGATTGAAGACGCGCTCAAACAGGCTAAAAAAAAAGTCCCGGTAACTGACCAGCTCTTCGCCGAACCCGACCACGCTGTGGATCTGTCTGACCGGCTCGACGATGCTCTTGCCGATCTGCTGGCCGAACAGCTCGAAGACGTGCGATCCGCAATATTTGCTGTCCGTTCATTTGAAGCTGCAGCGGCAATCGTCCTGAAGGATTGCGGGCACTGGAAGGCCGATCCCATCGCTGCGCAGATCGGTGAGGCGCTGGAGCTGGCGATGCTGCTTGGCAGACAGGCCGTGCTTGATGAGCTTGCCGGGGCCGACTTCGCAGATCCGGAAGCCTTCCGGCAGCCGTTCAAGGAACAGATCGAATTTTTCAGGCAGAAGCAGCCGAAGCCGACGAAAGCGTTCACGGATGTGATCAGAGGCGGGCATGACCGCAGCTTTGTCATTGCTGGTGCAATCAACCGCGACATGCTGGCTGACTTCCAGAACGCCATTGCCGAGGCAATGGAGAACGGAACCACGCTGCGCGACTTCCAGAACGACTTTGACCGGATCGTCGCGAAATATGGCTGGACCTACAAGGGCGAGCGCGGCTGGCGCACACGTGTCATTTTCGAGACCAACATCCGCACGGCTCACATGGCCGGGCGGCTCAAGCAGATGCGTGACCCGAACGTTCTGAAGTTGCGGCCGTTTTGGGAATATATCCATGGCGAGACGCGCAAGCCAAAGGTGCCGCGCCCGCACCATCAGGCATGGCATGGCCGCATCCTGTTAAACGACGATCCGTGGTGGAACACACATTTCCCACCTAACGATTTTCTCTGCTCGTGTGGCGTCCGCACCCTGTCGCGCCGGGATCTCGAAAAGCGCGGCAAGACAGGTCCGGACAAAGCGCCGGAGCCACTGATGGAAGCGATCAGCGATCCGGTCACCGGCAAGCTGATCGAGCAACCGCAAGGCATTGGTTATGGGTGGGACTACCAGCCCGGCGATCAGTGGGAACGCGGCCTCGTGCCGTCAGCATTGATGGATGGCGCGGCCCTGACCGATGGCCGCATGGCCGTTGCTGTCGACACGCCAGAGCCAATCGCCGAACTGGTCGCCAAGGCAAGGCCGTTCAAGTCGCAACAGCTCGGTGACGGTCTGCCGGTCGAAGACTACGTCAATGCGTTCCTGATGCCGTTCGGTGCAGAGATCGGTCGGGCCGTGTTGTTCAAGGATGCAGCCGGTGACTATGTGCCGGTTTCGGACGGCTTCTTCCGTGAGCGCAGCGGTGACCTCAAGATCACGAAGCGCGACCGCAGCCGCATCACGCCATTGATCGCCGAGACGCTGGCCGACCCGGACGAAATCTGGCTGGGCGTCGGGCGCAAGAAGGACCCGGTTGATGATGGCGAAGAACTGATCGTCGACCGCCGCTATATCCGTGTCGATCCGGTCTCAGGCATCCTGATCGTCTTTGAAATGGGCGACCGGTTCTGGGACGCAATCACAAGCTACATGCCCGCTGACAAGAAGGGCCGGCCACATCTTGGCCTGCTCGACAAACGTCGCGGCGGCAAGCTGCTCTATAAGCGAAAATGAAAAAAGGCCGGGAGTGATCCGACCTTTGGGTCAATCGGCTATCAGGACCATCACCGGTCTTTGCCTTTCGACAAACCGAATATAGGCGTCACAGGAAGGAAAGTCCATCAATGCCAGGCATCAGCTGGACCGTCAAAATTGATGATGCGCAGATGCGCAGCGAACTGGCGCGCCTGACAGGACGAATGGAAAACGCGCGCGGCTTCTACAAGGATGTCGGCGAACATCTGCTCAACAAGGTTGCCGACCGGTTCGAAGACGAACGCTCGCCGGACGGTTCGCCTTGGCAGCGCCTTGCCCCGGCCACTGTCGCATCCCGGCTTCGGACCAACGGCAATGCACCGTTGACCATCCTGCGCGTCACAGGCACGCTGGCCGGGTCTTTCAACTACGCGGCAGACGATGATCAGGTGCGTGTCGGCTCGGGCGCGGTCCAGGCGGCGCTGCAGCATTTTGGCGGCGAGGCAGGCCGCAATCATTCGGTTACGGTGCCTGCGCGTCCGATCCTTGGCCTTGAACCCGACGATGCGCAGGCAATCGCTGACATGGCTGAAGATTGGCTTGCCGAATAGATCGCCACAGGAGGCCGCCAGCGTGTGTTCTGGTCACAGATAGCGGCCATCACCCCAAGCTTGCGTTAGAGCGCCGTTAGAAAGCCGCTGTGGCCATTGCAAAAGGCAGGCGCTTGAATTCAGATGCGGCCTGCCGCACATTGTTCCTGATTTCGCGCCAATCAGTGGTTTTGGCCGGACATCATGTCCGGACACAATCGCCTGCGCCATCTGCCATGACAGCCTTCGAGCCAAAGCTTGAAGGAACCACATGTCCGGCACGAAACCCACAGCCCGTATCGAAGTTTTCCGGCCCGGCACATTCACCCCGATGTCCGGCGAGCGCCTGTCTTATTCGGCAGACGATCTGCGCGCAATCGCTGCTTCCTATTCGTTCGAGAATGCACCAGCCCCGATTGTTGTCGGTCACCCGAAGACCGATGCGCCGGCTTTTGGCTGGGCGCAGAGTTTTGACTATGACGAAGAGACCGAGAGGCTCTACGCCACCGTGACCAATATCCAGCCGGCCTTTGCCGATGCGATCAAGGATGGCCGCTACAAGAAGGTCTCGATGTCCTTCTTCAAGCCGGAAGCTGACAACAATCCTCTGCCTGGCACCTGGTATCCGAAACATATCGGTTTCCTGGGTGGCGCAGCTCCTGCCGTATCCGGCCTCAAGCCGGTATCTCTGGGCGGCTCCGAGGAGCAGGCCGAGACATTCATTGTTTTTGGCGAGCCGGGCTTCGAACAGGCCGCGTCACTGTTTCGCTCGATGCGAGAATTCTTCATCGAGAAATTCGGCTCGGAAGCCGCAGACAAGGCTCTGCCGTCCTACCAGATCGAATGGCTGGACGCGTCCGAGGTCGAGCCAAAGCCCCTGCCGTCCCCCCGCTTTTCCGAAACCAAGCCTGACAACAGGAAGGATCCGACCGTGTTCAAACCAGCCAATCCCGACTTTGCCGCGCGCGAAGCGGGCCTGACCGAGCGCGAGCAGCGCATCGCAGACCGTGAGCGCAAGCTGCGCCATGACGACAATGTTGCCTTCGCAGAAAGCCTCGCCGCAGAAGGCCGCATTGTGCCGGCCAAGGTGGCAGAGCTCGCCGGACTGCTCGACGCGGTGCCGGAGGAGGCCGAGGTTTCGTTCAGTGGCGGGGAGGCAAAGTCTCTCAGCCAGGCGCTGCGTGACATCTTCAAGGCGCAGCCAAAGATCGTTTCGTTTGGCGCTGTCGATCTGGGCGATGACCCGGACGAGACCGAGACGGTGTCGTTTGCCTCGGATGGCAAGGCCGTCGATCCGGAAGGTCTGAAAATCCATACCAAGGCGCTGGCCTATCAGCGCGCGCATCCCGGCACGTCTTACGAAGCTGCCGTTGACGCAGTCCTCTGACCGGAGACCACAATGCGAACCTTCACCAATCTTCTCACGCTGACCGCCATCGCCACGACGCTCTTCGAGCCCGCCGACCTGATCGGCTTCGACGACGCCAAGATCACCGCCGACGACGTGCCAGTCAAAGGCACGGCACAGCATCCGGCCACCGAGATCGGGCAGGCCATCAGTGTCATTGCGCTCGGCGTCGACCGGGTCAAGGCGTCCGGCGTCATCACGCGCGGCCAGCGCGTGATTTCGGCGGCAGGCGGCGGCGTCAAGGCCAAGGGTGCCGGCGTCAATGATTTCGCCACTGCGCTCACCTCCGCCAATGACGGCGAATTCGTCGACATCCTCATCCGTTAAAGGAAGCAATCTCCATGTCCCGAGCCCTCAATACGCGAACCGCAGCTGTCATCGACCCGATCCTGTCGACCCATGCGCGCGGCTATCGCAATGCCGAGTTCATCAGCCACGAGCTGTTCCCGCGCGCGACGGTGACCAATCGCTCCATGCGCGTGATCCGTTTCGGCAAGGAAAGCTTCCGGATGGTCAATACGCGCCGTGCACCCGGCGCAGACAAGAAGCGCATCCAATTCGGCTATGCGTCCGACCCGATCGGGCTTGTCCAGAACGCATTGGAAGGCGTGCTGCCAATAGAGCATCAGGAAGAAGCTGAGAACGTGCCGGGCATCGACCTTGGCCGCCACACGGTCAACATGGTGCTCGATATCGAGGATCTGAACCTCGAATTTGATGCTGCCCAGTTGGCCCGCAATGCGGCCAATTACGACAACAATCACAAGCTTGCGCTGGTTGGTTCCGACCGCTGGACCGATCCCGGCAGCGATCCTGCCGCTGACATTCGCGATGGGCGTGAGGCGGCGCGGCGCTCGATCGGTCGCTATCCCAACACGCTGACGCTCGGGCCAACCGCGTTCTCGGCCTTGAAGGTGCATCCAAAGGTCAAGGAGAACTTCAAATATACGAGCGCCGAAAGCATCACGGCAGCGATGCTGGCCAACTATTTCGAAGTCGACAAGGTGATTGTCGGCAAGGCGGTCTATCTGCCCGAAAACGCGCCGGATGACGCACTGGCCAACGACGTCTGGGGCGATGACGCCATCCTCGCCTGGGTGCCGCGCGGCGAAGGCAATTTTCAGGTGCCGTCTTTCGGCTACACCTACACGCTGCTCGGCTATCCGCAGGTCGCCAAGCCCTACTTCCTGGACGGGAAAGACAGCTGGATTTACTCGGTCAAGGTCGAGCGCAAGCCGACGCTCACCGGAGCAGAAGGCGGGTTCCTGATCCAGAACGCCGGCGCGGCGGCTTGACGGAGGCGATGATGGGCAAGGAAAAAGTCAAACTCATCGCGCCGGTCAAGCTCAATGGCAAGAAGCATGCAGCCGGTTCTACGCCCGAGGTAACGTCCGCCGAGGCGTTGCAGATCGCAGAAGCCGGCGCGATGGAAATCACGCCAAGCGATCTGGCTCACCTGCGTGAGCTGGTCGCGGCAGAGGCTATTGCGGAGCCGCTGTCGTCAGAACAGCTCGGCTCGATCGTCGACCTGATGCAGGGCGACGGCGCTGCCGATCTCAAGTCGAAGGACGGCAAGTGGATTGCGGCAAGGTTCGCCAAGGCGCTGGGCCGCGATGTCAGCCAGGACGAGATTGACAAGGCGGCGATCCTCGCCGCGCCACAAGAATAACCCCCGAGAGCGCCTTCAGCAGGCTCCCCGCACAAGGGCCTGCAACGCCAGACAATCGGCGGAGGGCTAGACCGTCGATCAGGAGGCCGGTGCGGCAACCTCCTGATCACCTTCAAACCGGAACCGAAACACGCGACATGACGCGCCTTCTCACCATAGCCGAATTTCAGACCCGTATCGGTCTCGACGAACTGTCGCAGATCGCCGGTCTCGGCTCGTTCAACGGACCGGAAGGCCGCAGCCTCAATCAGCCAATGATTGAGGAGGCAATCAAGTTCGCCGAAGATCTTCTGACCGGCTATGCGCGTTCACGCTACCCGGTTATCGAGACGATGACCGCAGAGGCCACGCCAGATCTGCTCAAAGGATTTGTCTCCGACATCGCACGCTACCGGCTGCGTTCACGCTCCGGCGGCCAGAGCCAGATCAGCGAGGAGGTGCGCAAGCGTTACGAAGACGCGCTGTCCTTCTTCAAAGGCGTTTCACGCGGTCAGGCCGAGCTGCCGATTGCCGGTCAGCCAATTAATGGCGAGATGGCCGGGCGCGTTCTGGCGGCAATGCCGGAGCCAGTCGCTGAAAAGACATTGAAAGGCTGGTGATCGAGATGTCAGACGCCATCCTCCGCCGTGTTCGCGAGCCGCTCTTTATCGAGAAGGTCGAGGCCGAGATAGTCGCGCGCCTGAAGTCCGAACTGGCCGGGACGATCAAGGTCGATGCGTTTCCAGCTGACCCGCGCAATTACGATTTCGCCAATCTGAAAGCGGCGGCGCTCGTCCACTATATGGGCTCGGCCTACCGCGCTGCCGAAAGTCCGACACGCACAGACCAGCAGCGCCGCATGCAATTCGCGATCATATTGCTGTCGCGCTCGCTGCTCGGCGAGAACGGCGCATACGGCCATCTCGAAGATCTGCGGCTGGCGCTTCAGGGCTCTGCCTTTGCGGGTGCCGGTCCGGCTGAGATCGTCCGCGACGAACTCGAAGAGGAACGCGAGGGCATCTGGCGCTGGCGGTTGCAGGTCGCACTGACCGCTCCTGCCGTGGCGCGAGAGCGTATCCGGCCAGCGCCGCTGATGCGGCCAGTCGTTCACAGTCAAGCAAGCTGAAGAGGATCACATGGCCAGGAAGATAAATTCGACAGCACCGGGGCTCACCTATCTAGGGCCAAACAGCGGTTTCGATCACGACGAACGCGAAATCCACCTCATGCGTGGCGCGACCTATCATGACCTGCCTCTCGATCATCCGATCATCCAAAATCTGATCGCATCTGAGCTGCTTGTCGAAGCTGACCAGGAGCAAACGTCTGCAGGAGAACCTGCCCTGCCGGCTCCCGAACCCACAACCGAACTCTAGGACGCGAGGTCAATATGCCCGTCAATTTCCACCACGGCCCTGAGATCGTTGAACATAAGGATGGCGTGACGGTCGTTCGCGACGTCAAGTCTGCTGTTACCTATGTCAACGGTCTGGCACCAATCCATCTTACCGATGTGACGCCAGCTGATCGCGCCAAGAAGATCAACAAGCGCATCATCGTGCGCACACAGGCAGAAGCGACGGAGCTGTTCGGACCTCCCACAGTAGGCTTCGACATTCCAAACCGGCTCGACGCAATCTTTGACCAGGGCGGCGGCGGCACGATCATCGTCAACAACGTCTTCAATCCTGACGTCCACAAGTCGGCCACGAATGTGCCCGACCCGACCAAGGTCACCACGCCCGAATTGACCGGCACTATCACGAACGACCAGGCCACCGGCCTGAAGGGCGCTTACGAGTGCTACAACCGGTTCGGCTACTTCCCGAAGCTGATCCTGTCGACCAGCTCGCAGGTCAATACTGTCCGCGCCGAAATGGACGTTGTCGCCAGCAAGCTTGGCGCAATCGCGATCTGCGACCTGCCGACCGGGCTGACCAAACAGCAGGCCGTCGAGGCGCGCGGTGCGACCGGTATCGCGAACACGTCATCTGCGCGCACTGTGCTTTGCTATCCGAGCGTCCTGATCGAAGACAAGGTCAACGGCGGCACGATGCTCGACCATCTGTCGTCGCGTATTGCCGGCCTGATCATCGCGACCGATCTGGAGCTCGGCTATCATCACTCGTTCTCGAACCGCGAGATGAAGGGCGTGGTCGGTCTGGAAGTGCCGATCAATTTCTATCCGACCGACACGCAGAATGACACTAATTTCCTCAACGAGGCCGGTATCGTCACGGCGATGCGGTCGTTCGCCACTGGTTTCCGGTCGTTCGGCAACCGGTCGGCTGCGTTCCCGTCATCCTCGCATGTCGAGAACTTCATCCATGCGCGGCGCATCCTCGACATGACGCACGAAGCCATCGTGTTCTTCCTGATGAACTACGTCGACAGGCTCGGCACACCGCAAAATGTCGAGGCGGCTGAAGAAGGCGTGAACGCCTATCTGCGCGCCAAGATCGGCGACCGCGTCTTCTACGGTGCAACGTTCCGTTTCGACCGGCAGAAGAACACGCCCGAGCAAATCGCCGATGGCCGCTTCCACTACACGCTCGAATGCCACCCGACATCCGTTATGGAGCGGATCACCACGCATTCATACGTCGACACCAAGTTCATCGCCAACGCGCTCGCGCTGGCTGCCTAAGAAGGAGACCAGACATGGCGCGCAACAAGATCGGCCAGATCACGGACAGCGACTGCTACATCAATGGCGTCGACGTCTGTGGCCGGGTCAGCGAACTCGACCTTGGAGATATCGAACACCAGGACGTTGAGCACTCGGCACTCGGCATGATCGGCGTCCTCAAGCTGCCGGGCCGTCCGGTGCAGCCGATCGAGGCGAAGATCAGCTTCGAATGGCTCGACGAAGAGGTCAGCCGCAAGATCCTCAACCCGACCCTGATGACCAGGCTGCAGCTGCATTCGTACGTCGATATTTTTGACGAAGAAGGCCGCTCGGAAGCGAAGTCGCACATTCTGGTGACCCATATCGGCTTCCAGATGATGAAGACGGGTGGCCGCAAGGCCAGGCTCGGCGAGCAGATGGGGCAGGAGCACGACATCACGGTCTCGACCTTCTTGCAGAAGGTTTATGGCGCGGAAACGCCGATCATCGAATTCGACGCCTGGAATAATATCTATCGCATCGACGGTCGCAGCGTCTGGCCGCGTTAGACGTCATTGTTGAAAGACTGAAAGGAAGATCATGGGCAAGGAAGCAACCGGCGTTCGCGCCAAACTCGCAGCCTACAAGGACGAAAACAGCGGCAGCCGTGAGGTCACGCTGAACCTGTCCGGTGTTGTCTGCACTGTGCCGAAATTCATCAATCATGGACGCTGGATGGCGGCGCAGAAAGCCGGCAAGGGCGATGTGCCAAAGACGCAGGCTGCCTTCGTCTGCGAGACCGTGCTCTTCGAGGGCGAAAAGCTGACCGAAGCGGATCTGCGCGAGCTGGTGCCATCGGGCGATGTGCTGCAGCTGATCAATGACGTCTTCGGCGGTGAAGACGGCGACGACAAGGATGATGAGGGAAACGGAGCGGCGACGGTTCAATAGAGCTGTCGCAGCCGTCACAGCATCTGTTCATGCTCGAAAACGGCTGGTCGCACGAAACACTCTGCGCCATGCCGGAAGCCGACTTCCTGTTCTGGTTTCATGAACAGGTCGAGCTGGAGGAAGCCAAGGCCGAGGCGATCGAACAGGCGTCGAAACGTAAATAGCGGCGGGATTGCAAAGCCCGCCGCTGCAGTCTGAAATCCGGAAAGCATCATGTCCGACATGAAATTCATGATGATCTTTCAGGGCGTCGACCGGGCGTCCAAGGTCATGAAGAAGCTGATGCAGGCTGAGAAGGCGACGGCTGCAGCTGTCAAGGGCAATCAGCGATCCGCCCAGGCGGCGCAGAAGGCGGCCACCGCAGCGACAAACAGACAGGTTTCTGCGCTGGCCCGTGTCAAATCCGCAGCGCGAGGCGCATTCACGTCAGTTCAGAACGGTGCGGCGGCTGCAACCCGCAAGGTTGTTGCGCTCTACCGCGCGACCGAGCGCCTTGGGCGCAATGGCATGCAGCGTGTGCGCGATGGCGCTGGCCGTCTGACGCGCGGCGTCGGCCTTGCAGTCGGTCTCGGCGCGTCCGTTGCCGGTGCCGCTCTTCTGGCAGCGAGCCAGATGGTCGACGTTGCGGCCAAGTTCGAGAAATACGAAACGATCTTAACCCAGACCGAAGGCAGTTCGAAACGCGCCAAACAGGCTATGGCGTGGGTCAGCGAGTTTGCTGTCAAGACACCTTATGAACTCGACCAGGTGATGGAGAGTTTCGTCAAGCTGCGCGCCTATGGTCTCGATCCAACGACCGGGCTGTTGCGTGACCTCGGCGACATGTCAGCTGCTATGGGCAAGCCGCTTGAGCAGGCCGTCGAAGCCATCGCCGATGCGATGACCGGTGAGAATGAACGGCTGAAAGAGTTCGGCATCAGGGCGGCGGTCGAAGGCAACAAGATTGCCTATGCCTACACGGTTAACGGCCAGCGGAAGATTGTCTCTGCGCTGAAGGACGATCCTGCGGGCATCGAAAAGGCACTGCGCACCATCATGGTCGAACGCTACGGCGGTGCCATGGACAAGCTGGCTCAGACTTGGGACGGCATGACGTCTAACATGTGGGACCTGTGGACCTCGGTCCAGCGCAAGATCATGTCTGCGGGCCTGTTCGACTACATGAAAAGCAAGCTGCAGCTGGTGCTCGATACTGTCAACGCCATGGCGGCCAACGGTTCGCTCGATGCATGGGCGAAGCTGGTCAGCGACCGCATCGTCTTGGTGCTTGAGGCGACGTGGCGGTTTGCCACGGGAGCCTACGGAATTCTGGAGAAGCTCGGCGGTTATCTGTCGATCGCCGCCGACTATGCCGGCGGCTGGGAAAACCTCGCCTATGTCATCGGCGCCATCGCATTTGCACCGATGCTGATTACGACTGCAGCCGGGCTGATGCAGATCGTTCTAGGCCTGTCGATGATCGCCATGTCGCCTGCCGGGCTTGCGCTGGCTGGCATTGCGGCGCTGGCATGGCTGCTGGTCGATGATTGGGGCGCTGCGTTCAAATGGATTGCGGATAAGGTAATTGGGATTGTTAGCGCATTTGGCAAGCTGAAGGCGCTGATCAGAGAAATCTTTGCAGATCCCGGGCAGGCGCTGTCGAAGCTGTTTGCCTTCGATTGGGGCAATGTCATCCCGGCCCTGTCCTGGGCTCTGTTCATTCCTGCCTTGCTCTGGCCACGCTTTGTAGCGCGGCTGGCATGGCGCGCTCTGATCAAGCCGCTTGTCTGGAACCTGCTGATCAAGAGGCTCGGATGGAAAAGCTTTGCACCGCGCCTCATCTGGTCGGCAATCGTGACGCGCCTGCGGTGGCTTTCTTTCGTCCCGCGTCTGTCCTGGTCGGCCTTTGTGGCACCGCTGCGTTGGGCCAGCGTGGCCGCGCGGTTCGCCTGGAGCACCGTGCTCACTCCGCTCCGCTGGCTGTCGTTCGTGCCGCGTCTGTCCTGGCCTGCATTTGTGACGCCGCTGCGATGGGCCAGCGTGGTTGCGCGGTTCGCATGGAGCACCGTGCTGACTCCGCTCCGCTGGCTGTCTTTTGTGCCCAAACTCTCGTGGTCGGGCATTGCAGGCAGGCTCTCATGGTCGGCGCTGATCACGCCGCTACGCTGGGGCCTGCGCTTCATTCCATATATCGGGTGGGCATTGCTGGCCGGTGAGCTGCTTTGGAGCATGCTGATCAAGCCGCTCGGCTGGGACAAATATATTTCGATTGACGGGCTGAAGGCACTGTGGGGCAAGGTGACCGCCTTCTTCAGCGGTTTCGAGTGGCCGGCTCTGCCGTCCTTCGATCTGCCGCAGCTGCCGGATATTGCTGGCTGGATTGCCGGGGTCGGCGACAAGGCGCTGTCTGCCATCGAGAGCGTGACAACGCGCATCGGCGCAGCATGGGGCAAGATCAAGTCGGCCTTCACATTCGGCAGCGCCACGACGCCTGAACTCAATGTCGCCGACCCGGCAACGATTATGGCGTCACAGGCGGCGGTAGCCAGCCTGAAGGCCGACATGCAGTCCGTCACGTCGATCAACACCGGCCCGGCCATGGCGCAGCTTGGCGTGCTGGAAGCTGCCGGTGCGCGCGTCAAGGCGTCGATCATTTCGTCTTTGATGCAGGCGCAGGCCTATGTCTCGAACCTGAGCTTCTACAATCAGGGCGCGGCCCTGATGGACACAATGGCGGCTGGCATCCGCGCCCGCGCCGGAGCCGTCACTGCCGAGATCCAGAAGATGGCCCAGCAGGTGCGCAATATGCTGCCGTCATCGCCAGCCAAGACGGGACCGCTGTCAGACATCCACCGGCTGAAATTCGGCGAGACCATCGCATCCTCTATTCGCGCTGAACCGATGCTGAAGGCGATGCGCGCTGCAACCGCTGCGACCATGGCAGCGGCGACACCGGTTGCGCCAGCCTTTGCAGCGACTTCAATTCCGCAAGCGGCCATGGCGGCAGCGCCGAAGGTCGCGGAGCCGCGCATTGCGTCCCAGCCGCCCGCTGATGTTGTCCGCGCCAAGGTGGCGCAGATGCGTGTGGCGTCAGCAGCGCCGATGGCGATCAAGATCGACTACAAGCCAACGATATCGATCACTGGCGACGCCAAGACCGCACAGGCCGATTTCGCGCGCCAGCTGCAGGAGCATTCGCGCGAGATCGAGAAGCTCGTGGACGAGGCCGCGCGCCGGGCGAGCCGGAGGACCTATTGATGATTGCACTCTTCGGCGACATACCGCTTGGCCATAACCATCTGACTGGACCGGTAGAAAATTCGGTCGAGCGGCAGGCCACCTTTGCGCAGCATGATGTGACGCGTGGCAAGCCGGTGCTGCAGGCTATCGGAGAAGAGCTGGACACCCAGAGCTTCGACTTCTTCTTTTCGGAAGAGTTCTGCGACGTGCCGTCCGAGCTCGCCAAGCTCGAGCTGGCCTTTGCTTTGAAAACGCCGCTGCCACTGGTTCTCGGCAATGGTGTCTATCTCGGAAAACGCTATGTCGTTGACAGCCTTTCGCAGCGTATCGTCAAGACTGATCGTTCGGGTTCACCTGTGCGCGTCGAGGCGACGATCACTTTGCTGGAAGACCCGATTGCCGGTGGGCTGTTTTCATTGATCAGTTCGATCGCGCGCAGCCGCGCACCTGCGATTGCAGGCCGGGCGACATCGGCTAATCCAAACCTGCGGCGTTAGAAACATGACGGCTCTAACGGCAGACTATTTTGAACACCGGACGGTCGAAGGCGACCGCTGGGATTTGCTCGCCTATCGCTACTACGGCGATCAGCACAAGCAGACAGTCCTGCTTGAGGCAAACCGCCACTTGTGGCGCGATCAACTCGGTGCGCCCCCGCCAATCCTACCGCATGGCGTGACGCTGAAAGTTCCCGTCATCGAGGCCGAAGCGCCCAATGCCGGCAGCCTGCCGCCGTGGAAACGCGACAACCCGAACTATGGCAGCTGAACATGGCCAAACAATCACATTTCCAGCTGATCTATAAAGGCGTCGACATCTCATCGGAACTCGATCCGATGACCACCAGCGTCACCTACACTGACAATCACCACGGTGAAGCCGACGAGATCGAGGTTACTGTCCAGGACAAGGCTGGCCGCTGGAAAGGCTCTTGGAAACCGGAGCCCGGCGACACGATGCAGCTGACTATTCTCGACAGCAGTGGCAGTCTGCCATGCGGCACGTTCGAATTGGATGAGCCGGAGGCGTCGGGCGACCGCAACGGCGACAGGATGACAATGCGCGGCCTTGCAGCGCCGATCACCAAGTCGCTCAGGACCCAGAAGGTGAAAGCCTTCGAAAAGCAGTCTTTGAGTGCCATCGTCAACAAGGTCGCGGGCGAGGCCGGACTGTCAGTCGAAGGACAGATCGACAACCTGTTCTTTGAGCGTGTGACCCAGCGCCGCGAACGCGATCTCGAATTTCTGACAAGGCTGGCGGAAGATACCGGCCACTATTTTGCGGCCAAAGGCAAACGCGCAGTCTTCACCAATTTCAAATCGGTCGACGGTCAATCACCGGCATTGACCGTTTCGCACAACATGTTTGGCACGAACCTCATTTCCTATTCGCTGAAAGAGCAGACTGCCGAGACCTATTCAAAGGCAAAAGCCAGCTATCTCGACCGCGACAAGAAAGAAAACATCGAAGCCGAAGAGACGGACAACCAGGTCAAGACCGGAGACACGTTGCGGATCTCGGGTGAACGCACGGAAAGCACGGCCAATGCCAGGGCGTTGGTCAAATCGCGGCTGCATTTCGCCAATCGCAAGCGCCGCTCCGGCTCGATTTCGATTGTGGGAGATGTGCGCGCTATCGCCGGTTGCGTCATCGAGCTCGGCGATTTCGGCCAATATTCAGGCCTCTATCTGATTGACCGGTCGGTGCATGTGATGACCAGAGGCGGCTACCAGACGGATGCGGAGTTGCTCGATGCGCGCGGCAAATGAATACCAGAACAATGCATCTGTGAAGCGCGGCGTGGTGGTCGATCGCGACCCGGCCAAGAAGCGCGCAAAGGTCGAGTTCAAGGACGAAGACGAGACCGTGTCGTTCTGGGTCGACGTGCTGGCGCGCAGCTCGGGCACGACAAAGAGCTTCATCATGCCCGACATCGATGACGAGGTGTGGTGCATGCTCGACCAGAAGGGCGAGGATGGCTGCATTGTCGGGTCCAAATACAATTCCAAGGACGCGCCGCCATGGTCAGGCAATGACGATGTCGGCATGAGCTTTCCGGGCGGCTCAGTTCATATCGACCGTGCAGGTGGCACGATCACGATCAATGTTCAGGGCGACGTGTCTGTCACCTCAGCAGGAAACGTGACGATCACCGCCAGCCAAGGTCATCTGAAATAATGCCGCTGATTGCAAGGCTCGGTGATAGCGGGACGCATGGCGGCCAGATTGTCAGCTCCGCGTTGAAGTGGAAATGCGAAGGCGCTCTGATCGCGCGCCAGGGCGACACCTATGCCTGCCCGATACATGGCCCAAACGCGATTGTTGGCGGCTCCGCCATTTGGCGATGCGAGGGTGCACCAATGGCACGTCATGGCGACCCGACTGCCTGTGGCGCGAGGCTCATATCTGGCGCGTCCAAATGGGATTGTATGTAAGGCACTTGCTCAAGTCGCCGGTTGAGCATAGCCTTTCCCAAACTTCCTGACATTGCTTGGCCGGACATGATGTCCGGCCACTTCGGCGAGACAGCGCAACTAGATTGCGCCAATGTCACTTGAGCCAATCGACCGCAACTCTATCCGCTATCGACATTGGTCGCTCAAGGTTGCTCGCCGTGGCGAGCACGGCGTTGCGCCAGATGTCTGGGGAGACATTGTCGCCGCCGTCGACGATCTCGATCAGTCCATCGCCAACCTGATCCTGACGCCAAAAGGCTCGGTTCCGACCGAGCCGGAAAAAGGCGTCGACTGGCCAGGCGTCGTCGACAAACACCCCTCGATCGGCATTCCGATGCTGACCCGTGAAATCTGGGATGCGCTGGCGATGTGGGAGCCGCGAATTGTCGTGCAGCGCGTTGAGGTCCGGATGGAGGCCTTCGCGCATTTTGTCTTGCCGGTGTTCTGGCGGCCAATTGAGAGCGTTCTCGATGATCTGCGCGTGACAGAGGTCACATATCGTGGCTGATCCGGTCAAGCAGACCCTTGCCGAGTTGCGCCAGCGCGGTGCCCCCGATTTTTTCGAGCGCGATCCGGCAGCCCTGAAGGCTGCATTGACGGCTGAATTTGAGCGGCTGTCGAACCGCAAGCTCTATCCGGCCCAGACCGAAATGTTCCTGATCGAGGTCGCGGCCTATGCGCTGTCGCTGCTGCATGAGGCAGCGCAGACAGCCGCACTGCAGAACAGCGCTGTGTGGGCGGAAGGCAGGCATCTGGACGATCGCGGCGCGAGCTTTTCGACCTTCCGGCTTCTGGCCCAGCGCGCAAACCTGATCTTGCGCTTTTCGCTCACTGCAGTGCGACCGGTCAATGTCGTGGTCGCAGCCGGCACCCGTGTCTCAGCAGGTGCCGGGCTGATCTTCCTGACCAGCGCCGATCTGGTAATCGCGCCCGGCCAGCTGTCTGGAGAGGTGACCGCGCTTGCCGAAAAGACCGGGGCGTTGGCGAACGCTCTGCCTGCCGGTGCTGTGTCTGAGCTGCTTGATCCGGTCGCCTATGTCTCGGCAGTGACGAACATTTCGCCTTCGGCTGGCGGCACCGACGATGAAGATGATGATCGTTACCGGCTGCGCGTCGTCAACGCATTGCTGACCATTGCCAAGACAGGTCCGCGCGCTGGCTATCGCGAACTCGTCATGGCCGTTGATCCGGAAATCGTCGATGTTGGCGTGGTCCGTCCGGAACCAGGCAGGATCAACATCTATCCACTCATGTCCAATGGCCTGCCGACTGCCGCCATTCGCAATGCAGTGCTTGCCTATCTCGATCCCGAGACCGTGCGGCCCATGGGCGACGACGTTCATGTTCTCTCCCCGGTGCGCGCGGGGTTCAGCCTGAATGTCACTGTTCGATCGTTGCAAGCTGTGCCCGGTCTCGCCGCTGCCGTCGATGCGGCGATCCGGCAACGCTTTCAGCCATGGACGCAAACGCTTGGCAGCCAGCTCGCGCCATCAGCCTTGGTCGCAGCTGCGCAGGCTGTGACAGGCGTTTCGGCGGTTGAGGTCAACGGGCTCGTTTTCACAGACCTCGGCCCGCACCAGTTTGCAGGAATCGACAGCATTGTCATCAATCAGGTGGTGTTGCCGGATGTCTGACAACCTGATCCCGCTTGAACTGATACCACCGGGCGTCAACGATCAGCGCAGCCGCACGTTCGCGCGCTCGCTTGATACCTTGCTTTCTCAGTTTTCGACATCGGCCCTGCTTGTCCAGGACCCGTTGACGGTCGATGCGCGGCTGTTGCCGTCCATGATCGTGTCGCTGGCGATGACCGACTTTGTTCCGGCTGGGCTGAACCAGACGTCTCTGCGCCGCCTGCTTGCCGCTGCGCCTGAAATCCACAAATGGACCGGCACTGTCAAAGGTGCGCGCGCAGCTTTGCAGTCGATTGGCGTCAAGGTTGTCTGGAAACAGTGGTATCAGCAAGACCCGCTCGCCGCGCACGACACACATGTCGTCACGGCCTACGTCAACGAGCAGCTGTTTTCAGATGATGAAAACCTTCTGTCGGCACGCACCCAGAAGGCTGTGTTGAAACAGCTGGAAGCCACCCAGCGCTGGTCACAGCACATTGACTTTCGGATCGGCGTCGAGATCAAGGGCGCGCCTGCCGCCGCCGTGGTTAGCGAGAGCATGCAGGTCCGCCGTCACTCGTCCGGCCACAGGCATGAGCGTGTGCGGCAGGCTGCACCTGCCGCCGCTGTCGTTAGTCAGAGCCTGCAAGTGGGGCGGCATCCGGCCAGCCATGGCCACAACCGTGTCCGGCAAGCCGCGCCTGCCGCTGCGGCCGTCAGCCAAAGCATGCAAGTCTATCGGGCAGCGGGCGAGATCACAGACACACGCATCGGCCTGTCACTGCCGGCCATGCTGGCGCTTGGCAGCCGGGCTGTTGTTCATCGAGGCAGTTGGAGGTTGAGGTAATGGCACAGGCGCTTGTTTACGAGATCACGAATGCTGGACTGGCGGCAGCCGCCGCGCTAATCGAAGCAAGCTTGAAGATCGAGTTCGTCAAGATCTCAATCGGCAGCGGTCATGCAAACGCCGGCTATCTTCCGGCTGGCAACGAGACAACCTTGAAAGGCGAGTTTGCGCGCTTTCCCATCAGCTCGATCAGCCGCGCTGGCCGCGACCTGTTCTTCGAGGCGACCTATGACGGCCCGGCAGAAGGCTGGATCCGTGAAGTCGGCCTGTTCATAAAGAACACGGCTGGCCAGGACACGCTGTTCGCCATCTGGTCAAGCACTGAGTTTAACCTCGGCCACAAGACTTTGGGTTCGCCTTACATCTTTATGGAAACCGTGACGCTGTCACGCATTCCGGCAGACAAAGTCAATGTCACCGCACAGCCACCATCGCTGCAGCTGCTGTTCGTGACGCCAATCGCCCAGATTTCGACCGAAATCATACGACTGCAACGCCGCGCGATCCAAAGCGAAAACGCACGGCTGATCCCGCAAATCCAAAATAGATGGAGCTAAGACCATGAGCTACGAACAAGCAATTGCAGACCTGCAAACACAGGCAGGTCTTTTGCTCGATCTGCCGCAGCAAATCGCGGATGCGGCCAATCAAAAGATCAACGCGCTGACAGCGACCTACAACGCAAACCAGAACGCGATGTTTGCGACCTGCTATATCAATCAGGTCACTGGCAGTGACGGCAATCCAGGCACGGAAGCCAGTCCTTACAAAACACTGACAAGGGCTCTGGCAGCCACGCCGGTGGGCGGCATTTGCGAAGCACGGCTAATGTCAAATTACCACATCGATGCAGATATCGTGCTGCGCAACCGCGGGCTGCGGCTCGTCAGCAGCGACACCAATCGACGCACGCTGACGTTCGAGCGCCGCACAGTCGTCATTGGTCCAAACACATATCGCACGATCAACAATTTCAGAATCTTGGACCGCGGCAATTTTTACGGTTCGGCACTCGAGATCGTCATTCCGCCGACCGACGGCCTCTGGAGCTCTTACACACAATACATCACCAACAATGTCTTCATGGCCGACCACTACACAAACGTGCTGGCAGTCGCATTGAGCGACGTGCAGATCAACCGGCCGGCGACACCCTTCTGCCCGCTTTTGTGGGGTAGCGTGCCTATCGCATTCAACGTCAATATGGTCGTTGAAACAGGTTCGCCAATGACCGGTTATTGGCTGAGCACACAGCAGAATACGGCAGGTGTTGCGACCAATTCGCTTGCGAACATCCTGACCGACCTGACCACGATCTGACCTGAAACGCACGAGGTGAACGATGAAAATTGATCTGATTTTTAATGGCAAACACTATCGCAACTGGACGCTGGACGAACTGCTTGCAGCAGGTGTCACTCAAGCAGCTATCGACGCTCATTTTGCAGACGAACGCGTCAAAGCTATCAAGGTTGAATGCCGGCGGCGGATCTATGCAATCGCCAGTCCGGAAGCTCAAATGAACGTCTCGACCGCGCAAGGCGCTGCGGCAGCCAAGACAGCCTCGTCGCGTTCGGCGGCTGACAATGCGCTGATTGCTGGCGCTGCGGCCGGCATCGGCTGGGTGGCTGCGATGCGCGGCAATATCGCAACGCTGGCAGCTGATCCGGCAGCTGACATTCTCGCAGACGCAAGCTGGCCGTTGTGCCCGCAAGAAGCGGTTGAGATCTATAGTCAGTTTTAAGGCACGTCACGGATGCTCCGGAGCCAGTTGGCTCCGGATGGCGGGCCTCCATCGCCAAACTTCAGCCCGCCAGACAGCCCAAGAAGATAACTGTCACACCCCGCCCTTTCGGGCTCAGCCGGTGTGTCTGAGTCTTTCGGAAATTGAAATGGACAATATGGACCGAACCTCCAGGGCACGTCCGCCTGCCGCCTATATTGGCGGCAAGCGACGTCTTGCGGCAGAGATCACGCGCAAGATCGCGGCAACGCAGCATGTGACCTATGCAGAAGTTTTTGTCGGCATGGGCGGCGTGTTTTTCAGGCGGCAGCCGCCTGCCAAGGCAGAAGTCATCAATGATGGCAGCGGCGAGGTGGCGAACCTGTTTCGCATTCTCCAGCGGCACTACCCGCAATTCATCGACACGATCCGCTTCCAGCTCGCTGGCCGGCGCGAATTCGACCGGCTCAAAGCCTGTAACCCTGCAACGCTGACCGACCTGGAACGTGCAGCACGGTTTCTCTACCTGCAGCGCCTCGCCTTCGGCGGCAAGGTGTCCGGTCAGAGTTTTGGCGTTGATGTGCGGTCAAAGGCGAATTTCAATCTGACGACGCTCGAACCGCTGCTGGCCGATGTGCACCAAAGGCTGTCAGGCGTCACCATCGAGAACCTCGACTGGCTGGCCTTCATTGACCGTTACGACCGGCCCGAGACGCTGTTTTACCTCGACCCACCATACCACGGTAGCGAAGATGACTACGGCAAAGGCATGTTCGGACGTGACCAGTTCGCGATCATGGCCGCACGGCTGGAACGGCTGAAAGGCCGCTGTATCCTCTCGATCAATGACGTGCCGGAGATCCGCGACCTGTTTGCCTCGTTCGAGATGAAGCCGGTCGGGCTGCAATACACGGTCAGCGGTGGCCGCGGCGTCGAGGCGAAGGAACTGATCATCACGGGAGGTGGAGTGTGAAGGCCGGCGGTCTGATACTCAGCCTTTTTCCCGGCCTTGGTCTTCTTGACATGGCCTTTGAGGCTCTCGGTTTTGCAGTTGTCCGAGGACCCGATCACTTGTGGGGAGGTGACATTTGTCGCTTTCACCCGCCAAAGAACAGGTTTGATGGCATCATCGGCGGCCCACCTTGTAAAAGATGGTCGCCTCTCGCCAATGTAGTCAGGTCCGTTCACGGTGAAGCCGCCATCGCACCCGATCTGATCCCTGAGTTTGAGCGCGTGGTTGCCGAAGCTCAACCTGCCTGGTTTCTCATGGAAAACGTTGATCGCGCACCAATTCCGTCGGTGCCGGGATTTGAGGTTGATGCGCAGCTTGTCAACAACAGGTGGGTTGGCGGCGAGCAGAACCGCCTGAGACGCTTTTCATTCGGATCGCGAGACGGAAGAAAACTGCGGATCGAAACGCAGGCGTTGGAGCCAATGGATTTCAAACCCGCCGTGACTACCAATAGTGGCGGAAGGCGCGCGAAAATCGCATATGACAATCACGGGCGGGTCAGGGGCACGCAGGGGCACGCTGACGATATGCGCCTCCGGCGACGGTCGATCGAGGAAATGGCCAGCGACCAAGGTGTGCCGGTCGAGTTTATTCAGTCGTTGCGGAAAGCGGGAGCTTACACCGACACTGCGCTTCGCATCGGCATCGGAAATGGAGTGCCGCTTGCAATGGGCCGTGCCGTAGCGGCGGCGGTAGCTGGGGTTCTTTCCACAGGGGATGCAGTTTGACCAGCTCTCCGATCTTTTCCCGCTCGTCAACGCCCGACTGGCCGAAAGGCTGGCGCGCGGCGGTGTGCGTTTGGTTCGACCGTGAACTTGGCCTGATCTCCGTCGAGCACGACGGCTCGATCGCCTGGGACGAACTACAAGACATCAAGGACCGGCTTGCCGGTTCGCACAGGGTTGCGATCGAGGTCTACCCGCACGCCAGCGCGTCGTGAACTGTGCGCCGATCCGTCATCTCTGGCTGCTTGGTCCCGGTGACTGGTGGCCTGACCTCGGGCGCGAAGGTGCCCCGGAGCTGTCGACCCTGCGCGACCGCTATGTTGGCGCGCAGATGGTCTCGACGGGGATGGCGATGCAAGCCAAATAGATGTGGTTGATCGTGAGCAATGGAAGTGCTCGCACAGGTCCGACATTTCAAATTGCCAGCCAAATCAATCCTGAATTGGCGTGTCGAAAGTGCCCGCTTTGCTCGCTTCAGATGGCGCGTCGAGCGAATGTCGTGCCATCAACTCGGAGAGATGCAAATGACCAATGAAACGGCCAACAGCGCAGTTGCCGGACTGATTGAAGCCCTTGTCGAAGACGCAGTCGAGCTTCAAAGCCTTGTTCACCTCGCGCGGGGCGACATGGGTGATGGGAGCCGCAATGGCGCGATTGGAGCCATGGCAGGCATGGACAGTATCCTCGAACGGATGGCCGCAGCAGTCTCTGCTTCACGCGCTGTTCATCGGGCCGTCAGGTGACTAGGTGCCCGTTCTGTGCGCCCAGCCCGATCAAGCTCAGGTGCGCGGATTGCACTCGGTCGTGAGTTTGCCCAATGATCTGGTCTCTGATCTGCCTTACAGAAGGGGCTCCTCGTGACCGATACGCCAATCTTTCGAATGTTGTCGGACTTGCGCCGGTTGAAACGTGAGGCGGAAGAGCAGGGCGAGCCATACGCGATGCTCGCCTATCTGCTCGGACTGGCAGTCAGCGAGGCAACGGAAGTGCGCCTGAAAGGCCGAAAAGCGTCAAACGAAAAGCTCAACTGAAATTTTGCGTGTGCAAAAGACGACGCACATTTGTGCAAAAGTGTAGGGGGGTGTTACCTTTTGCACACCGTGGAGATTGTCCAAAACAGCCGAAAAAGCGTTGCGGTGTAATACGTTAGCCCGAACGAGGCGGCTGGCGGGCGGTGAAAGATCGGCCTGAAAATCTAGCACAAATCTAGCACAAATCGCGCAACCTTTTGCGCATGCCTAGCATCGGATCGACATTGCTAACAATCTGATTTGCAACGGCAAAGTGTTCGATGGGGTTTCAAATTAGCGAGATAGGCCGGGCCACAAGATCACCAAAGGTGGAAACTCAGGTCAGACCTTGAGCCGGAATTTTCCACTTTGGGCCAGACCATTGAAATAATTAAAGAAAACATCACCTTTTTCGCGTTCGTCTGGCGAAAAAATTCCCACCTTGTTGAAACAAGATGGGACAGAGGAATTTGGGAGAAAATTCTAATATTGTGTTATTTTGTAGAATAATGTTCTATTTCAGGAGTAAGCGCCTTGTTTGACCTTTGGCCCTTTTCTCCTCGGCGGCGCGCTGCAATTCGAGCGGGACGTAGGGCGCGACGTTGGCCCGCGCATCTGCGACGCAGATCAATTTGCCCGGCCCCCAAGCAGCATAACGCGGCTTGTCGAACTGCATGACCCAGAGCAGATCGGGTTCAGCGCTGCAACGCGTTACGCAGACCTCCTTGTCATGGTAGCTGTTCAGCGCGGCGCTGAAATATTTGCGGTTGGACAGCCTGACAAGGCAGCGGGAGACGCGCCGGATGTGGTAGGGTTCAAAGACCGTCGCCGGATCAAGCCCGGCATCTGTCGCCAGCGTTTGGGCAAACCTGCCGGACGGTGCGCTAAAGTCGCGCGGCAAGTCTTTGCCTGGCACACGCTTCGGTTTGGCTGTTGGCTCCTGCCAAGGCGTGGTCTTGTTGCGCCGTTCGATTTCGCGTTCCAGTGCGCCGTAGAGTTCTCCGGGGAAAAAGGCCCAAAAGTATTCCGTGCCGCCGCCGCCTTCCTTGCCTCGCCGCTTTCTGGCAAAATTGGCGATGTCTTCCGGGTCGCACTCTTGCTTGATCCATCGGATGACGCCGCTTTCTGTCCAAGGAATGCACTTCACCAGCTCGTTTTTTGCGACCTCGGCAACCTCACCTGCCGTCAACCATTTGGCTGGATTGGTGTTCGGGATCGGCGTCCAGAATTCATTTTGCGACTGCGTCATTTTCAGTTCTCCAGTTGAAAAAAGGGACTAGGCCAACCCCAGCCTGACAAGCGTTTCGGCAGCTTGCCGGGCAGTGGGCAAGATGGTGCCTTGCGGGACGTGATCGGGCAAGCGCAGCCATGCCGCGCCAAGACTGCCGCGCGCCTCGCCCTTCATGAGACGCACCAAAGGCAAGACCCAAGGCGGGGCAATGTCGCCGGTGTCGGGTTGTGGTTCGGGCCGCGCTGGCGGCTCGGGCCGCATTTCAAATTCGACATGCGGCATTGGCAAATCGAGAATGCGGGCAAGTAGTGCGTCGAAGGCGCGCGGCGGCAACGATACAACATGATAGACTAGCCGCTTGCCATCCTTGCGGGCAAGCCAGCCCTGGGCGTTGGCGCGGCGGGCAATCGCCTGTGCCGATCCCGGCAATGCGGGAAGCTGTTGAGCGGCCAGCTGCGCGGCGTCATACCATTCGGGGATTTCGGCGTGATCGTGAACAAGGCGGAGCAAAAGCGTCTCCAAAAAGGCTAGACGGCGCTGGCAATAAGCCCATTCGTCGGCAGGAACGTGAACGGCAAGATCGAAGGTTTCGGATACTGACATCTGGAACTCCTACGCAAAGACAAAGGGCGCGGCCTGATCGACCGCGCCCGCTGGATCAACCGGCTGTGCCGTCTTTGATCGTAGGTGGCTCCTGCATTTGTCCGGCGCATTCAAGCACCCGCTGGACCGTGGCGACCTTGAGATTGAGCTGTTCCGCAATGGCGGCGGCGTCCGGGATGGACGGTGACGGTTGTGCGCCTTCGATCTGGTCAAGCGGGATCGGCGCTAACGCTGCACCCGACAGTCTGACTTCATGATGCGAGCCGCCCGAAAGGGGAGCTTGGTCGAACTCGCGAAGGATATGCGACACCAGTGACCGGTCAAGTTTCAGCCTGTCGGCAATTGGCCAGAAATCGGTTTCCCAACGAAGCAGGTCAATGGCCGCGCGGCGGGCTGCAAAGCGTTCGGCGGGGGACGGGGCGGCTTTCTGCACTGCCGGCGCGGTCTTTGGCGCTGTCTCGGCCACCATGGCGGCGCGCGTCGCCGAGCTAGCCTTATTGATGGCATCGCGGATTTCGCGCAGATCGTGAAGTTCGCTTTCGAACAGGCGCGCCACGCCCGACGCGAGACGGCGCAGGTCAAAATCGTTTTCCATTGACGTGACGATCATGTCGGATAGCGCCGTCAAGGCTGCGGTTGTGTCGTCAAGCCGATCAAGGGTTTCTTTTTGCATCTTGTGCTCCCGAGCGCTTTTCAAGGCGCGTCATTCTCCGCGTTCGTCGCGGAAGCCGGGAGTTGAAAACCGTTCGGGAACGGCACCACGGTCTTTAGGCTTTCGCCCTGGACATGCACCGCAGCCTCCCGGCCGCATACGATGCGACCGCCCCGGAAACCGGGCACAAAAAAAGCGCCGTTCGGACCGTTACCGGCCATGGTGGCGCATCCCACCCGAAAGAGTTTTCAAGCTCCGATCAAACTTATACGCGACCGGCCCGATTTCTTCAATGGCTGTTCGGAGCGGCGTTCAAGGAACCAAGAACGCCGCTCCGATTGACCTGCATGCTGTCAGCCACATCAAGCAGGTCAGCAGCCGACGCGGGAAACAAGGAAAGAAACCGCGCCTGAAGCAAGGCATCTGCGCTCTGGGGGACAGGAGACACTTTGCGCATCGCTTCGAGAGACAGAAAAATCTCAATCTCACTCGCGCGCGCACGGACGCAATGTCCTGACACACGGCTTTTCAAACGGACATAGTGTCCCCTCAACTTGAGGCAGTTGAGGCCAAGCAATGCTCGCAACGCAGATCGATGAAAGAACAAGCGAAAGCGCAGTCGCGCACCTTCGTGACACACTTGGACAGCCATTCCTAGATCGCCTCACTGCCGCATTGGGCGGCCTCGATATCAAGCCGCCATCGGCCCGTGCGCTGCATGACACCCACTATCTTGTGCAGAAACTTGGATGGGATGACGCCACCTTGCTCTGTGGCGAAGTCAGCAACGAATTGCTTTACATCCCGTCAGGTGGTCGGGGTGATGCGGACAAATGGGATGACTATTTTCTGCGCTCCTACTTCCGCCGCAAAACGACATCGCAGATGGCTGTCGAGCAAAAGGTGTCCATGCGCCAGGTCAGGCGTGCGGCGGCAAGCCGAGGGTGGGGTGCAGATTTCAGGCGTGTCCAAGCGCAACGTGCACCGTTGGCAGTCTGGCGCGAGCGCAATCAGATTATCGCGGATGTTGTCGCTGGCGATCTTTCACGCGCTGCCGCAGCGGAGACGCTGGACTGCGATGAAAGTGTCATCGCCTGCTGGACGATCATTTTTCGGGAATATGGCGCGATTGCGCAGTATGTCGCCGCCGCCAATTCGCCGGAATGCCCGCCTGTCGTTTCTAACGGGGGTCTAACGGGCCTTCCGTCTCCCGACAGCACCCAAGAGCCAGATGACGCCGAACGTGCGCCAGCGGTCACGTATGGCTGATTGCAACCCAAACCCTAGGAAAGAACGATGACGGCATTCAGAAATTCGGATGGAAGTCGGATGATCGACCCCATTCTGACTACACACGCGCGCGGATACAAACACCCGGCGAGGGTCGGACAAGTCTTGTTTCCTCCGGTTGACGTTCCTGAACGCGGAGGTCAGGTCATCCGGTTCAACAAGGATAGTTTTCGTCTGACGAATGCGCGACGCGCGCCAGGCAGCAACACCAAGCGCGTTCAGGTTGGCGTTCTTGCCGACAATTTCGTGCTGGTTCAAGACGCGTTGGACGGCATTGTCCCGCGCGAACACCTTGAAGAGTCCGAGAAATTGCCGAACGTCCAGCTCGGCAGAGTTGCTGTCAATCAAGTGATGGACAATATCACGCTGGGGCTTGAATTTGAGCAGGCAAAGCTTGCGACCGATCCCGCGAAGTATGCAGTCAATTCGAAGCTGACTTTGGTAGGGGCCGATCAGTGGAGTTCGGCAACCAGCCGGCCCGATCTGGATATGGACGATGCGAAGGATGCGGTTCGCCTCAGGACCGGGGTGATACCGAACAAGCTGGTGATTTCCCGTCCGACCTTTAACGCCCTCAAGGTCAATCCCTTTATCCGCGAACAGTTCAAATACACGTCGTCGGACAGCATTACCGTCGCCATGTTGGCCAACTTTTTTGATCTGGAAGAGATCGCAGTTGGGACCGCTTCGATGCTTGACAGCCCAGATGACGATGCGCCGTTTGTTGATGTGTGGGGCAACAGCGCAGTTCTGGCCTATGTTCCGACCAGCGCGGAAAGCTTCGGAGCGCCGAGCTTCGGCTATACCTATCGCCTGAAAGGCTACCCAATGGTTGAAAAGCCAAGATGGGACGGTGACATCAAATCGTGGATTTATGGCGTGACCTATGAGCGCCAGCCCGTGCTGTGCGGACCCGACGCCGGTTTTCTGTTTCAGAATGTGGTGGGTCCACGTGAGTAGGCCGTCGCAGGCTGAGGCTTTGCAGCAGCTTCTGGAAAGCCTCACGAATTGGATGGTCGAGGGTGGTCTGGACGATTGCTTGGTCAAGCAACCGAAGCCGCTACCGGACTTGAAAATCATGTTTGCCGACCCTGATGAGCCAGTCAGTTTCGTGGCTCCCAAGGGCGCGACCGTCGACCCAGATGCCATCATCCTGCTTGGCCGTATTCAAGAACATGCGCGAGCAACAGGCAAAACATTCGGCGAAGCGGCGGACGACATCGAAAGGGGTTGGTAATATGGCCGGAAACCGCAAGGATCGCCGCGCGGCAAATGCGGCGCTCAAATCAAAGGGCGGCTCGCCCCCGGGTTCGCATACGCTTGATGCGCTCATGTCGCTGGCGTTCAAGGTGCAGGCGGCAAACAGCGTTTTTGCCGAGCGCGCGCACCTCGACGTATACGACCTTCCGCCAGACATCGCCGAAATTGTCATGACGCGGTCTTACCTGTTGTCAGAGACCGCCACCCTGTTTTCGGCCATCGGCTGCTTGATGGACGAGCGCCGTCTTGCTGCCTACGCGGGCAATCAGGATTTTGAAAGCGTCCGCCGCGATCTGGAAGCCATACTGGATATCGCACGCCTTGCCGAACAGGATCAGACGGCAAAAAAGCCGCTCGACTATGACTTGGCCGACATTGCCCAGATGCTGGACATTCCCGAAGAAGAGGAATGCACAATCGGGACCGGATCGCCAAAGCTCCAATAGGCCAAGCCAATGTCTGCCATGAAAATAATGATGATATTTCAAGGCGTTGATCGCGCCACGAATGTCATGAAGAAGATGATGGCGGGCACAAAGGCGCTTCACGCTGTCGAAAAAGCAAATCAGCAATCGGCGCGGGCTGCACAAAATGCGGCAACGGCTGCGACCAACAAACAGGCGTCGGCGCTGGCCCGCGTCAAATCTGTAGCGCGAGGCGCATTCACGTCGGTTCAGAATGGCGCGGCGGCGGCAACACAGAAAGTGACCGCGCTCTATCGGGCGACTGACCGCCTTGGCCGCAACGGCGTCCAGCACGTGCGCGACGGCGCTGGCCGTGTGACACGCGGTGTCGGCCTTGCGGTCGGGCTGGCTGCATCGGTGGCTGGCGTGGCGGGACTTGCCGCAAACCAGTTCCTTGGGACTGCCAAGGCATTCGAGAGTTACAACATCCAACTCGCCACACTTGAAGGGTCCGCCGCCAAGGGCAAACAAGCGATGGCGTGGATTTCAAAGTTCGCAGTCGACACGCCGCTGCAACTCGACCAGGTCGTTGAAAGCTACAGGAGCCTGAGGACTTTCGGCATTGATCCGACCAATGGCACCTTGCAGGCTTTGACTGACACGATGGCCGCGTCAGGCAAGGGAGCCGAACACCTAGACGGTCTGATCATAGCCTTCGGCCAAGCTTGGACCAAGGGCAAGCTGCAGGGCGAAGAAGCAATGCAGATGCTCGAACGCGGCATTCCGGTCTGGGATATTCTGTCGCAGAAATACGGCAAGACCACCGCAGAATTGCAAGAGCTGGCGTCGAAAGGCAAACTTGGTCGCGAGGCCATTACGGCGCTCATCGACGCGATCGGCCAAAAGAACGCGGGCGCATCCGCCAATATGGCGGCGACATGGGAAGGCATCACAAACAATCTTGCCGATGCATGGCAGAAATTTGAACTCGCGGTGATGAATGCAGGCCTGTTCGATTTCATGAAAGGCAAGCTGCAGCTGGCGCTGGACACGGTCAACGCGATGGCGGCCAACGGCACGCTCGACGCGTGGGCGAAAGCGACCAGCGACCGCATTGTCAGCGTGCTGGACGCGACGTGGCGATTTGCGACCGGAGCTTATGGGGTTCTGGAGAAACTCGGCAATTATCTGTCGATCGCCGCCGACTATGCCGGCGGCTGGGAAAACCTCGCCTATGTGATTGGCGCCCTGGCATTTGCACCGACGCTGATCGCGACCGCAGCCGGGCTGATGCAGATCGTTCTCGGCCTTTCCATGATCGCCATGTCGCCAGCCGGATTGGCGCTGGCTGGCATCGCGGCTCTGGCATGGCTGCTGGTCGACGACTGGGGCGCTGCTTTCGCCTGGATCGGCCAGAAAGTGGCTGGCGTCATGGGCGCGTTCGGCAAGCTGCGGACGTTGATCAGAGACATCTTTGCAGATCCCGGACAGGCGTTGTCCAAGCTGTTCGCCTTCGATTGGAGCAACGTCATTCCGGCGCTGTCCTGGACGGCATTCATTCCAGCTCTGCTGTGGCCGCGCTTTGTGGCGCGGCTGGCTTGGCACGCGCTGATCAGCCCGCTGGCGTGGCGCGCCTTTGTGATACCGCTGCGCTGGGCATCCATGGCTGGGCCATTGGTCTGGAATGCACTCGTGACGCCCATCCGCTGGCTGTCTTTTGTCTCCAAGATCGCATGGGGCGCGCTGGCAACCCGGCTGTCATGGTCAGCACTGATCACGCCATTGCGCTGGGTCGCGCGCTTCATCCCGGTCATTGGCTGGGCCGCGCTCGCAGGCGAACTGCTGTGGAGCATGCTGATCAAGCCGCTCGGCTGGGACAAATATATCTCGATCGACGGGCTGAAAGATTTGTGGAGCAAGGTCACTGCATTTGTGGCCGGGTTCCAGTGGCCGAAATTGCCAGACTTCAATGTCGCCTTTGCCGAGGCCTTTGAAAGCATTACCGCCGATCTGAATTTGGCTTGGTCGAATGTGGTGGCATGGTTCGGCTCTATCCAGTGGCCGTCTCTGCCAACATTCGAGCTGCCGAAATTGCCGGATATCGAGCAATGGATCAGCGGTGTTGGCGACCGCGCCTTTGCGGCTATGGACGCGGTCAGTGCGCGGGTCGGGGCGGCGTGGGGCAAGGTGAAATCTGCTTTTACATTCGGCGGCACCGCCGCGCCTGAGCTCAACGTCGCCGATCCGGCGGCAATCAAGGCGTCACAGGCGGCGGTGGCCAGCCTGAAGGCCGACATGCAGTCCGTCACGTCGATCAACACCGGCCCGGCGATGGCGCAGCTCGGCGCGCTGGAAGCTGCCGGTGCGCGTGTCAAGGCCTCCATCATTTCATCACTGACGCAAGCGCAGGCCTACGTGTCTAACCTGAGCTTCTACAATCAGGGCGCGGCCCTCATGGACACGATGGCTGCTGGCATCCGCGCGCGCGCCGGTGCGGTCACCGCCGAAATCCAGAAAATGGCCCAGCAGGTGCGCAACATGCTGCCGTCATCGCCAGCCAAGACCGGACCGCTGTCAGACATTCACCGGCTGAAATTCGGCGAGACGATTGCCTCGTCGATCCGCTCGGCTCCGATGGTCAAGGCGATGCGCGCCGCAACCGCTGCGACCATGGCGGCGGCGACACCCGTTGCGCCAGCCTTTGCAGCGCCATCAGTTCCCAAGGCTGCGTTGGCCGCTGCGCCCGGCACCGATCAGCCGAGAAACGCGGCAGCGCCATCTGCCGATGCGGTGCGGGCAAAAGTGGCGCAGATGCGTGTGGCGTCGGCAGCGCCGGTGACGATCAAGATTGACTACAAGCCAACGATTTCGATCACCGGTGACGCCAAGACCGCACAGGCCGATTTCGCGCGCCAGCTGCAGGCACATTCGCGCGAGATCGAGAAGCTTGTTGACGAGGCGGCGCGCCGGGCGGCGCGGAGGACATATTAGTCCAGTAGAATATTTTTGCTTCTATCGTTGTGGCAACGGCTGCATGTCGTGTGCAAAAGATAACGCACATTTGTGCAAAAGGCCACGCGCCGCCACAAAAAGGCCGCGCCGCGCCACACGGGGCCGACGAATTTGCGGTGACAACGCGGTCAACTCAACGCGTCAAGTATTTGAGAAGTGGTAGCGGGAGAGGGACTTGAACCCCCGACCTAAGGATTATGATTCCCTCGCTCTAACCAACTGAGCTACCCCGCCAGGGCGGCAGCGGAAAACCGGCTGCCAAGGTCGGGCGGATATAGGAGGGACGATCCGCTCATGTCAAGCAAGGCGGCGCTCTTTTTCAGAAGCTTGATTGCCGGTGAGGGGAGGCGGCATCGGACTGTGGGCAAGGATGACAGGTTGTGCCGATGACGTTCACATTAGCCATCTGCCTATCCCTTGGGCAGGCGAGGGTTGAGTTCGGGCGCGGGCATGGCTATGTGTCGGCAGAAATCATGCCTGGAACGCCATAAATGTCGCCGCGTATCGCAGTCCTTGGCTGCGGGTATTGGGGAAGCAACCATATCCGCACTTTGAAGTCGCTTGGCGCGCTGGCCGCCGTGTCCGACGCCAACCCGGCGCGCGCCGAAGGTTTTGCCGTCGAGCAGGAAGTGATGGCGATTGCGCCGGACGAGTTGATGACGCGCGACGACATCGACGCGATCGTCATCGCGCTGCCGCCGCAGTTCCACGCCGAGATGGCGATTGCAGCGATCAAGGGCGGCAAGGACGTGCTGGTCGAAAAGCCGATCGCGCTGACCGTGCCCGACGCCGAACGGGCTGTCGCCGCGGCAAAGGCCGCCGGCCGCATTTTCATGACCGGCCATGTGCTGCGCTTCCACCCGGCCTTCGAGAAGCTGAAGGAACTGATCGACAATGGCGATCTGGGCGAGGTGAAATATATTCACTCGCACCGGCTGGGGCTCGGCAAGTTCCATACCGAGAATGATGCGCTGTGGGACCTTGCGCCACACGACCTGTCGATGATCCTGGCGATCACCGGGCAGATGCCGTCGGATGTGCGCGGCGAGGGTGCGGCGCTGCTCGACAATCTGTCGGACTTTGCGCATCTGCACATGCGCTTTCCAAACGGCATCCGCAGCCATTTGTTTGCCTCGCGGCTGAACCCCTATCGTGAGCGGCGGCTGACGGTGGTGGGCACCAAGGCGATGGCGGTGTTTGACGATGTCGAGCCGTGGGAGCGCAAGCTCGCCGTCTACCGCCACGCGGTATGGCAGGACAGCGGCCAATGGGCGTTCACGATGAACGAGCCGACCTATGTGCCGGTCTCGGCGGGCCTGCCGCTGACGCGTGAACTCGAACACTTCATTCACTCGATCGAGACCCGGGCCGAGCCGCGCACCAGCGGCGAAGAGGCGATCGGGGTGTTGCAGATCCTGACCGCCGGAACAGTGACCCATTCGGGCAAGGACGCGCCAAAGAGCTGACGGGCGCGCGCCAGCGCGGCCTGCGCCGGATGCCGGCGGGCCGTGAAAAATCCAGCAAGGTTTGACTCTACGACGTGTCGGGGTAGGGCACGCGGGCGCGCTCGATGTTGAAGGCTGGCAGGAGTGTTGTGAGGCAACGCCTGACGTGGGCTCTGATGTTTTGAAGTGCAGCTTCGCGCTCGGCAAGATCGAGTTGCTCGATGTGGGCGACGAGGAAAGACAGCGCCCGGCCAAGTTCACTCAAGGCTGAGGCAATGCGCATGAGGTCGCTGGCGCTGTCATCGGAGTGCGCCAGGTCGATGTCAGAGAAGACGATATCGAAGCCGAGTTCGAGCCCGGTTTCGGAAATCATTTCGCGGACAGGTGAAATGGCGAGGCCGAGAATCCAGCAAAGAGTGCGACGGATGGGGCGGGAACGGCTGGTCGTGCGTTCGGCCAGCGCGGAGAGCGCAAACAGCATGGCGACGATGCGGTGAAGCATTGTCAGTCTGCTGTCTTGTCTGCCCTCCTTTGCCATGCGTGTCTCCGTTTGTGGTGGAGACATTGTGAGGGCGGAAAATGGGAGGGGGAGAGATTTTGCGGCGACTGCTCGTCAATTTTGTCTATGTGATTGAAACGTTGAGTTTCTTTCTAGACTGACCCCCCTCTGTCCTGCCGGACATCTCCCCCGCAAGGAGGGAGATTGGCTGTCATCACAGCTTTCGCTAATCGCGGACGTTTCAGAATTCTCGGCGCCGCCAAAGCTGCCAATCTCCCTCCTTGCGGGGGAGATGTCCGGCAGGACAGAGGGGGGTTGGTGGAGAAAGAAATGGGTGGTGGCGGTGATCGGAACTTGCCACCCGTCCACCCTACACCCTCGTGCCGGACATACGCATGCACATGAGGAGGATGCTCGCAAAGCCGTGAAAGTCTGGCCAGAAAGGAATGACGACCCAGTCGCGGGGACCTTCCAGGAAAATTCTGTCCTGCAAATGCGCGTCCTTGAGCGTTTCGATTTTGATATCGCCAACGTCTTCATAGGTCGCGAAGTTCTCTCGCGTCGAATTGCGGTACTGGATGCCGATATTGCCAATCGAGGTGTAGGAATTGCCGCGCTTGTAACAGAGCAGGGGCACAAAATCGGCGTGCAGCCTGACCATGGCCGGGTCGCATTTGTACATGTCGAGCGGCAGGTCCTTCTTGCCAGCTCTCCAGAGTATGCGGTCCGTCAGATCTTTCATTGTTGGGTGTTTGGCCAATCCGATCAATTCATGTCGTCGTTTCAGTTCTTCCGTTCTCACACCACTGCCATTTTCAACGTGTGATTGGAGCACTGCACGTCCAGTTGAGCACACAAGGGACGCTTTGACACTTTGAATCTGTTGCATCGTGCCTGTGAAAGCCGCCTCTGATTCTTGGGCCTGAAAGGCTCCAGAGGGTGGAGGTGAAGAGTTTTGATCCCAATCGACGAGGTTCAGGAAACTGCCACCACGATGTGGCCATGAACATACAATCATCAACGACCCAACAGCACCATTGGCGGCGTAGCCCCAATTCAGAAAACCGAAAACTGCGGCGGGCGCTCAATAGTTAACTGCCATTGGAAATGACGGGCCGCCAGCTACCTGTATGCAACTCGCAAGACAGAGGTCGCGTCATGGCATCGGAGAATGCAGGTCATTCTGCCGGCAGCTTGCCAGGCGGTGATCTTCCGTCGATCACGGCGTCAAAGTCAGAAAGATCGGCAAAAGCAGAAAGCGCCGTACGGCCAAATTTCGCCGGTGTAGCCAGAAGAAATTTCTGAACCGCTGACGACATCGCGGCCTTCTTTACCGCGATTTTCGACAGATCAAAGTCCATTACCCGTCCGTCGTTGTCGATGGCCGAGCAGGCAATGAATGCATAGTCGATCCGAAGCGCTACCAGAGACAACATGATCTCTTCGCCTACCAGCGAACCATCTCGACCTTCGACCTTGCGGCCGAGGACGTTAACGTCATGAAGCGCGGGGTCGAAAGCGAGCGCAGCCCGCATCGAGTTGGTGAAAATCCGGAACCCTGGGCGGCGGTTGAGCACCGTCGCCGTCATTTCGATAGTGGTTCCCACGTCAAGAAAAATGCTCGCGCCGTCAGGCAAACGAGCAACTGCAGCCTCGGCTACACGCGCCTTGTCGTCAACTGCGATGCCAAGCTTGTGATCATGATCAAGGCGCAGTGTTTCAGAACTTCCGACTGCGCCCGCTCCGCCGTGAAACCGCTGCAAGAGTCCTGCATCCGACAGGTGTATGATGTCGCGCCGAACGGTCTGGGCCGAGACGCCAAACTCTTCTGCAAGGCCCTCGATCGTTACGAATCCCGCAGCCTCGGTACGCGCGAGTATCAAATTCTGCCGGTTGTTCAGTTCAACCCGCTGTGTGGCAGACTTCATGCGCTTGTCCTACTGCCGCTTTCGATGTAAGAAATTTTACATCACAGCGAATAATGTAAAGAATGAGGCACGCTTTGGCAAACGCTCCTTACCTGCTGACACGTGACGAAGCCTATGGTCCGAATGGGCGGTTTGACCGATGGGGATGGCGCTGGGAGCCCGGTGAGCCACCGGGCGAAGCTCTCCCGGCGACCGCCCGGGAAGTTGTGGCGCACGTCAACAAAATGGGCGCCCGCCGGATACCTGTCGGTGTTATCGGGCCACGGGAGTGTGGACCAGATGAGCTTCTTCTTGCCGAACAGGTAGGAGCCGGCATCGGCGCGCTTGGCCTTGCGATGATATGCGGAGGGCGTACGGGCGTGATGGCGGCAGCTGCAAAGGGCTGCCGTGCGTCTGGCGGGCTGACGATCGGTATTCTTCCCGGACATAGCTGGCACGAAGCCAACGAGGATATCATGGTGCCTATCGCGACCGGGTTCAGCGAGGCGCGGAACATGATCATCGCAAAATCATGCGCCGTTCTCGTAGCCGTTGGCGGATCCTACGGCACGCTGAGTGAGATCGCCTACGGACTTCACTTCTCAAAGCCGGTGATCGTTCTCGCGGACGCGCATGACGTGGGCGGGACGGAACGGGCTGCGAACGCGGAGGATGCGGTAGACCGCCTTGCGGCTCACCTTTTGACTGGCGCGACGATGTCACATACTTGACGCTTAGGTCGGCAATCTGTAATAAATCTTACATTGGGTGGGAGGCCCTAAGCCATGATCGTGTGCCCCAACAGAAGCAGACATTGTATCCGGTCTGGCGGTTGTGTGGGCATTTACGCGTCCCGCACTCTAAACTCGACGTGCTGGAAGGGCTAGTTCCGTGCGGCTTGTCACAGTCCTCTACCTCATCTTCCTCGCAGCGCCGATTTTTCTGCTTCTGGTCGGGTCGTTTGGCGAGGTTTGGAGCAATACGCTCCTTCCGCAGGGCTTCACCTGGCGCTGGTACAGCGAGATTGTCAACGATCCCAGTTTCGTGCGCGCTTTCATGACCAGTTTGCAAGTGATGGTCGCAACTTGCGTGCTCAATGTGCTTGTGGGCCTGCCTCTCGCGTATGCCATCCATTCTGCCGCTCACCGCGGAGTGCGTTTCGCAGCGAGGCTGGCGGCTTTGATGCCGGTGGCCGCTCCCGAGCTCGTTCTCGCCTTCGGTTTCATTTTGGTGTTCTCTTCCGACACTCTGCCATGGCTTGGCAGCATCTGGCTTTTGGTGGCGGCGCACCTGGTCCTGACGCTGCCCTATAGCGTGACCACGCTTCTTGCCGACATGGAGCAGATACAACTGGGCGAATATGAAGCCGTCGCATCGTCCCTTGGCGCCAATTTCTTCCAGCGCGCCCGCGATGTCGTGGTGCCATTGCTGGGCACCAGCCTGACGTCGGCGCTGTTAACTGTCGCCGCGCTCTCAATCGGCGAGTTCCAGATTTCCAATCTTATCTCGGGTTTCCTGTCTCGTACGTATCCGGTGACGTTGTTGCAGGCATTCTATGGCGCGACGGGTTTTGCCTGCGCTGCCACGGTGGTGCTGCTTGTGCTTGCGGCGCTGGCATCTGTCGCGAGTTCACTGACAGCCCGGGCCACATCAGGGGGAAGGGCCAGCTGATGCTCCATCTCGACAATGTTTCGTTTCTCTATCCCGGCGCTTCTGTCGGCGTTCGTGATGTCTCGATCGAGGTCAAGCCCGGAGAGCTCGTTGCGGTGATTGGCGCGTCAGGGTCCGGCAAGACCACGCTGCTCAATCTGCTCGCAGGCTTTCTGACGCCCAGCCGCGGCCGTGTCGTGATCGACGGGAACGATGTTTCCGCAATGCCACCCGAGAAACGCAATCTCGGCATCGTCTTCCAGTCCTATGGCCTCTTTCCGCATTTGCGCGCCTGGGAGAATGTCGCCTATCCGCTGAAAGTCAGGAAAGTTCCTGCCGAGGAGCGGCGGGAGCGGGCACTTGATGCACTGCGCCGGGTAGGCATGGGAAATCGTTCAAACAACGGCCCCCGCGAACTCTCTGGCGGCCAGCAACAACGCGTCGCACTTGCGAGAGCGCTGGTCTTCGAACCACGTGGATTGTTGCTCGACGAGCCTCTTTCTGCGCTCGACGCCAATCTGCGGGTCGAGATGCGCGATGAGATCCTGCGCGTCCAGCGCGCCGCTGGCATCGCCGCGTTGCTGGTGACCCACGACCAGGAAGAAGCCTTGTCGATCGCGGACCGTGTCGCCGTCATGCGCGACGGCCGACTGGTCCAGATAGCGCCTCCGCGCGAGCTCTACGACGCCCCGGCCGACGAGGAGACCGCACGGTTTGTCGGAGAAGCCAATCTTTGGAACGGCACCGTGGCTGCGCAGGGTCGCGTGCGAACTCCGGTGGGGGAACTTGCCTGTGATACCCATGGATATGCCACAGGCGCGCCCGTCGTCGTTCTGGTCCGTCCCGAGAATGTCCTGGCGCATGGGAGCCGTGACGGAGATGCAGTGAACAGCTTCACTGGCGTCGTGGCTGCTGACCGGTTTCTCGGTTCCACGCGGCGAATAGATTTGTCGGTCCAGGACGCGTCTATCCGCATTCAAACCCGAACGCGTGATGCGATCGGTGGCGTCTCCATACCGCCGGACGCGATCCGGCTGCTGACGCCGACCAACAAAATCCAACCACAGGAGGAGATCATATGAACAAGCAATTGCGCTTCGGCGCCGTGCTGCTGGCAGCATCGCTGCTAGCTGCTCCAGCCTTCTCGTTTGAAGGACCGGAACTATATGACGGTGAGCAGGCCCTGTATGATGCTGCTCTGAAGGAAGGGATGGTTGTCTCATTCGACACCGGCCCGACCTGGGCAAACTGGGCTGCCGAATTCAAGGCGTTCAAAGAACGCTATCCAGGGGTCGAACTCGTCTACAACGACCTCGGCTCGGCGGCGACTGTTGTCGCCCTGGACAAATCGAAGAACCGTCCGCAGGCTGACACAGCCTATTATTTCGCGGCGTCCGCGCTCGACGCGGCCAGCAAAGGTCTCCTCACGGACTTTCAACCCGTCAATTTCGACAAGCTTCCCGCGACGCTGCGGCAGGAAAGCGGTCAATGGTTCACGGTCCACACGCTCAACGTCGCGTTTCTCGTGAACACCAAGCTCGTCCAGAACATCCCCGGAAGCTGGGCAGATCTGCTGAAGCCCGAGTACAAGAACGCCATTGTCTACCAGGATCCCCGCTCGACCGGACAAGGTCAGGTCGTAACGTTCGCTGCGGCCTTCGGCAATGGCGGCGATATGGACAACGTGACCCCCGGCATCGACTATCTCGGGCAACTCAGCAAGGCCGGCAATGTCCTTCGCACAGTGGGAACGACGCCCTATGCGCAGTTTCTAAAGGGCGAGATTCCGATTTGGATAGGCTATGAGAACGATGGTCTGAAGGCAAAATTCGTTGACGGCATGGGCGACGACGTCGCAGTTGCCATTCCGGCTGAAGCATCAGCCGCAGCGCCTTACGCCATTTCTCTGGTCAAGAATGGCCCGAATCCGAACGGCGGCAAGCTTTGGCTGAACTTCATCATGACCGAAAAGGGCCAGGGCATTTTTGCCGAGGGCTTTGTGCGGCCATCCGTCCCGGGCATCAAACTGCCTGAGACAGTGGCTGACAAACTCCCGGACGCACCGCAACTCGTGCCCATCGACATCGTCAAGGCCACAGCCAAGAAGGCAGAGATCGATACGGGCTGGTCCAAGGCAGTCCTCGGCCAATAGTCGAACCAGGCCCGCGGCAACCGCGTCCGCGGGCCTCTTGCAGGAGATTGAGCAGCGATGTCAGCCCGGACACCTCCCACTGTGATGGCATCCTTCGCCCTGCCTGGGGCGATGATATTCCTGCTGTTCTTTCTCCTGCCTCTTGCTGTTGTTCTGATCGAAGCGATGAGCGACGGCGGCTCGGCATTCGGGCGGGTTTGGAACGACCCGGTGTTCTGGAATGGTCTCCGGGGCAGTATCGTTCTCGGCCTGGCCGCGCCCACGCTTTCGCTGCTGGTGGGCGTTCCTGTCGCCATCGCGCTGGCTCGCCTGTCGCCACGCATGCGCACCTCGCTGCTGATCGCGATCTCGCTCCCGCTGACATTCTCGGGGCTGATCGTTGCTTACGGCTTTATCCTCCTTCTCGGGCGCGCGGGCTTCGTAACGCTGCTGCTTGCCCGTGCAGGTTTCGATCCAGCTGTGGTTGGCGGATTTATCTTCTCGCCATTGGGGTTATGCCTCGCCTATTCCTATTATCTGGTGCCGCGTGTCGTCCTGATCGTGCTGCCGGCGGTTCGCAATTTTGATGTGGTCCAGCTGCGTGCAGCGCGCTCGCTGGGCGCCAATGCTTTTCGCGTCCTATTCGATGTGCTTGTGCCTCAGATCATGCCGTCGCTCGTGGCCGCATTCTGTCTCACTTCGGCGGTTGCGGTCGGTGCTTACGGCACCGCATTGGCGCTGGTGGGCACCCAGGTGAACATCCTGCCATTGATCCTCTACAGCAAGATTTCGGAGACCGGTACGGATCTGCCATCTGCGGCAGTGATCTCCATCGTTCTTATGGCGATCTGTGGCTGCATCATTGCAATCGGGGAAGTCGTGTTCAGCAGAACCAAGGGCCGGTGATGATCATCCGCCGGTTCGAATGATGCGGCTGTGAACCGGCTGGAACGATTGGGTGGTCCATTTCCCGCCGGCGGTGGTGGGTCGTCGTGACGAACAAGACCACTTCAATCGCCGCATGCATTCCGTCGACGATAATTGTCTTGTGCGCTGCTGCAACCGTGCGCGAGGTTCTAGTCGTCCAGTTTCAGCACAAAATGGCCGGGCTCGACTTCGACAAATTCCCCTGGCGGCGGCTTGTAGCCGACAGGATGAATGGGTGAAGGAAGCGGCCGGAAGGGGCGTCCGTCGCCCTTGTTCCGGCGGCGCGGGTCGGCAATTGGAACAGCCGACATGAGCTTTTGCGTATAGTCATGCTGGGGGTTCTCGAACACCTGAGCCCGGCTTCCCAGTTCGACCAGACGGCCCAGATACATGACGCCCACCCGGTGCGATACGCGCTCGACCACCGCCATATCGTGGCTGATAAAGAGATACGACAGTCCGCGCTCCTCCTGAAGCGACATCATCAGGTTCAGGACCTGCGCCTGGACTGAAACGTCAAGCGCCGACACCGCTTCGTCAGCAACGATCAGCTTCGGGTTGACGGCGAGCGCCCGGGCAATGGCCACGCGCTGGCGCTGGCCGCCGGAAAGCTCATGGGGAAAGCGCCGCATGAATTCGAGCGGGAGTTCGACGCGTTCAAACAATTCGGCGATGAGCTCGTCTGCCTTGGCGCCGCGCGCCAGGCCAAAATTCGTCAGCGGCTCGGCGACCTGCGCTTTCAGCCGCATGAATGGGTTGAGCGATGCGAAAGGATCCTGGAAAACCATCTGCATGTTGCGCCGCGCAGCACGTAGTGCAGCATCGTCCAGTTCGGACAAATCGCGGCCTTCCAGTTTCACCTCGCCGGACGTCGGCTCGATCAGCCGGAGGATCGAGCGGCCGCAAGTGGATTTACCACAGCCGGACTCGCCGACGAGCGCCATGGTTTCACCTCGTGCAAGCGTGAACGAGACGTTCTCGACGGCATGAACATTGGCGACGTGGCGCTGAAAGATGCCGCCGCGAATTGGAAATTGCGTGACCAGATTGCGCACTTCGAGCAGTGGTCCGGACTCGGCGGGCAGCGTCTTGGCGGGTTTGATTGCAACTTCGGCAGCGCCTGGAATACGCAGCGGCTCGGGAGCCGCCTTGCCGCGCATGTCGCCAAGACGAGGCACTGCCGCCAGAAGAGCACGGGTGTATTCTTCTTTTGGTGCGGCAAATATTTCTTCGACCGGCCCTTGTTCAACAATGTCGCCGCGGAACATCACAACCACGCGATCGGCCATCTGCGCCACCACCGCCATGTCATGGGTGATGAACAGCACCGCCATGCCATTCTCGGTCTTTAACCGGTCAATAAGTGCGAGGATTTCCGCCTGGATCGTCACGTCGAGAGCTGTTGTCGGCTCATCAGCGATCAGAAGTCTTGGCCGGCACGCCATCGCCATCGCGATCATGACACGCTGGCGCATGCCGCCCGACAATTCATGCGGATACTGGCTGAGGCGTTTTTCCGGCTCGGGAATACGCACTTCCTGCATCAGCTCGACGGCGCGTTTACGGGCGGCCGCCGCGTCAAGCCCGCGATGAACGCGCAAGCCGTCCGTCAGCTGTCTTTCGATGGTGAACACCGGGTTCAGGGACGTCATGGGTTCCTGAAAGATCATGCCGATCTCATTGCCGCGAATGTTCTGCATGACGCCCGTGTCAGCTTCGACAAGGTCAAGAACCGTGTCGTCCGGTCTTGTCAGCAACAAGCGCCCTTCGGTGATGCGGCCGCCGCCAAACTCGACCAGCCGCATCAGCGACAGGGAGGTGACCGATTTTCCGGAGCCCGATTCGCCGACAACGCAAACCGTTTCGCCAGGGGCGACCCGAAAACTGACATCCTTGACGCCAACCACAACGCCATCGTCAGTGTCGAATTCGACCCTGAGCCCCTCAACGGCGACGACTGGCTGGCTGGCTTCTGCGACAGCGGTATCGATCATCTCCGGCTCCCTATTTCGACCGTGGGTCAAGCGCGTCGCGCAGCGCATCGCCGAGCATATTCAATCCGAGAACCGAAAGCGCCACCGCTCCGCCTGGCACGAGCGCCGTCCAGGGAGCGCGGTCCAGATAGTCGCGCGAAGCCTGGATCATGAGCCCCCAGGAGGCTTCTGGCGGCTGGGTGCCAAGCCCCAGGAACGAAAGTCCGGCTTCGGCGAGGATCGCAAATGCCAGGCTGATGGTGCATTGCACGATCACAGGCGGCATGATGTTGGGAAGAACATGCCAAACGATCAGCCTGAAATTGCTGGCGCCGGCCGATCGCGCGGCTTCGACATAAGGCAATTGCGCCACACGCATCGCCTCGCCCCGGATGATCCGGGCGAGGAAGGGGGTAAACGCGATGCCAATCGCAAGAATGGTATTGGCAAAGCTTGGGCCCAGGATTGCACTGATGGTCAATGCGAAGAGCAGTGCAGGAAACGCGAGAAGCGTGTCGACAATGCGCATCAGAACATTGTCGAGCCGGCCGCCGAAAAAACCTGAAACAAGGCCAAGCGGCAGCCCGATCACGATCGACATCAACACCGCCGACGTTGCGATAACAATCGATGTTCGCGCGCCGAGAAGCACACGGTAGAACAGATCGCGGCCTAGTTGGTCCGTGCCAAACCAGTGGGCCATCGATGGAGGCGCAAGCCGTGCGCGCATGTCCATGCGTGTTGCATAGTCTGCGGGGATCACAAGCGGAGCAAAAATGGCGATCAACAGAATGCCGAAAACGAGCGTGAAACCGATCAGCGCCTTGGTGGAGGTAAGTTGCCTGGGAAGGGTCACGTGAGGCGGATCCTTGGATCGAAGATCGGATAAAGCAAATCGACAACAAGATTGGCCAGCATGACGAAAGCGGCGATGACAAAGAGCGTCGCCTGGATCAACGGGATGTCGCGGTTGAGAAGCGCCTGATAGGTGAGCCAACCCATGCCGGTGTAGTTGAACAGGCTCTCGACCACGATGATCGAGCCGAAGAGATATCCAACCTGAAGCCCAGCGACGGTGATGACTGGTCCGATTGCATTGGCAAGGGCATAGCGCCAAATGACAACCCGCTCACCTAATCCTTTCGCGCGAGCGACACGGATGAACTCCTGATTGAGAATGCCGGTCATTGTCGCCCGCGTCATGCGGGTGAGATGCGCCATGAGGCCAAGCCCGAGCGCCAGCGATGGAAGGAATGCATGGCGGATTGCGCCGAAAAAATCCTCCTGCGGCGACACAAATCCCGACGAGGGCAACCAGCCTAGTCCGCGTGAAAACAGCAGGATCAGCATGATGCCCCAGAAAAAGTCTGGCAGGCTGACCCCGATGAGCGCCGTCGTGCTGCTGGCCGTGTCCTGCCAGCGATTGCGATAGACCGCCGCCCATACGCCAAGCGGAATGGCCAGCGACAGCGCAATGGTCATCGACATCACAACAATGAGGGCGCTTGCAGTGATTTTCTGCAACAGAAGCGGGCCGATCTCTTGCTTGAAGACAAGCGACACGCCCCAATCACCGGACAGCATCCCCAGAATCCATCGCCCGTACTGAAGGATCAATGGATCATTCAGCCCGAGGCTTTGCCGCATCTGTTCGAGGGCGACGTCGCTGGCGTTCGTGCCCATGATCATCAGCGCCACATCGCCTGGGAGGATGTTGGTCAGGCCAAAGGTAATGATGGTGATGAAAAACAGCGTCACCGCCATCGAAACCAGACGCCTAAGAATGTAAGACATGCGTAACCCCGATCCGGACCCCTGTTGTGACGACGCTGCGGAGACGGCGTTCTCCGCAGCGGACGTCGTGCAAGATCAGTTGCCCAGCCAGACCTTGTGGAAGTTCAGGTTCGATCCATTGGGGTGAACGACGGTGTCGAGACCGCCCACCTTCTTCTGTGCGCCTATGCTGCCATTGCGGAACCACAAAAGAATGTCGTGCGCCTCATCGAATATCTGCTGCTGGACCGCCTTGTAGACCTGTGCCCTTTCGGCCGGGTCCACGACGCGGCGTCCCTTCTCGGTCAACTCATCCAGCACCGGATCCTTGATGTTGCGATAGTTGAATTTTCCGGTCGAATTCCACAGGCGATAATAGAGATAGTCGGATTCCCACAGCGTGAAGAAGTTGGCGATGGTCATCTGATAGTTCTTCTGCACCGCGACCTGTTGCAGCCAGTCAGCCCAGGTAAGCTGTTCGATTGTCATGTTGATGCCAACGGCGCGGAACCACTCAAGCAGAATCTGGGCTGCTTCCACGTGGTATGGATAGTTGGTCGTGACCTTGAAGGTGATCTTCAGGTCGCCCGGCTTGATGCCTGCTTCGGTGAGGAGGGCAAGAGCCTTCTCGAAATCCTGCGGCCTCTGAACCAGATCCTTGTTGTAGGAAGCCGATGTCGGATAGCTCGGCGAAGCCGTCACCTGACCTTGCCCCCAAAGCGCGCCCTGAAGCAGAGCTTCCTTGTCAATGATGTGATCGAAGGCCTGGCGCACGCGCGGGTCGGCGAAAGGCGCGAAGTCATGATTGAGGTTGATGAAGTCCCAATTGAGAGGGAACCACTTCACAACCTGCAGATCGGCATTGCCCTCGATCTCTTCGATCCGGTCCGCCGGAATGTCATTAATGAGATGAACTTCGCCGGTGCGCAGCGCCGTCAGGCGCACTGTCGGCTCAGGCACTTCACGCGCGACGATGCCGTCGAGATAGGCCGGACCGTTCCAGTAGTCGTCAAAGCGCGCGAGTTCAACCTTGTTGCCGAACTCACGGCTGACGAACTTGAACGGGCCAGCGCCGATCGGCGTTTCACCCTGCTTGTCGCCCGACCCTTCCGGCATGATGACGCCGGCGCCGTTCTCGGCGATGCGGCTCAGGAATGGTGCGTATATCTCGGACATCTTCACGATGACGGTGAGATCATCGGGTGTCTCGATCGTCTGCACTGCTGCAAACGCATCCGAGCTGATAGCCTTGGTTTCCGGGTTCTTTGCCCGTTCGAAGGAATATTTCACGTCCGCCGACGTCATGTCCGAGCCATCGTGGAACTTGACCCCGGGCCGCAGCTTGAAGGTGTAGGTAAGCCCGTCGGCGCTGACCTCAAAGCTTTCTGCCAGCATAGGCGCGATTTCGAGGTTTGCGTCAGGCGTGACCAGCGTGTTGTGCACATTTTGCAGGACGCGAGCTGTCGATGCAGTGCTGTTCTGGTGCATGTCCAGATTCTGCGTTGTCTCGGAATGACCCCAGATAAGCGTGCCGCCCTTTACCGGTTCACCTTGCGCAATGGCTGGCAAAACCGTTCCAAGAACCATCAGCCCGCCGATCGCTGTCGTCGTCTTCAGAAAATCTCTTCGCTTCATGATATTCCCCTTTTGCAACTGTCTATTCTCAAACTTCCAAGTAGCTCACGCCTGTAGGATGGGCCGCTGTTTTGCCACGCCAAGCTTGGCTTCAAGGGCCATGCCTAAATTGACAAGCCGCCCCTCTTCAAAGAGCCGGCCCCAAAGTGAAATGCCCTTCGGCACGCGCCGCTTCTGCCCGCCTGCTGTCTGGCCCAGCATCAGCTTTCCGTTGCGCAGCGCGCCGCCGCTGCGATTGGGAAGATCGGCAAATCCCGCGCGGATATGCAGGCAGGGGTGGCCGGTGAAATTGCTGGTGATCATCATCGGCCCAGAGCCGAGCGGGCCGATCAAAACGTCAATGTCTTCAAACATGCGCTGCATTGCCAGCATCGCGCGATAACGCAGCCGGTCAAGTTGAACATGGTCAACCGCCGACATGAACCGCGCCTTGCGAAAACTGTTGGGCCACGCGGCATCGTCCTGCCAGGCAAGAAGGTCGTCGCGGTCCGACAGTGTCAGCTCTTCAAAAGAGGCGGCAGCCTCCGCGTAGAGAATGTTGAGCAACGACGCATAAGGAAGATCTTCGAGATGCGCCTCGACAAGCGGCAGATTCAGGCTGCGCACAGCTTCAAGCGCCGCGCGATCCACGTCGTCAGCTCCGTCTTCGAAAGCCTTGGGCAGCCAGCCAATCCGCAAGCCGTCAATTGCGCCTGCCGCATCGAAATGGAACGGCGCGTCGATACTGAAACGATCTGCCGCATCGCCGCCATTGATTGCAGCGAGAACGAGGGCACAATCTTCCGCTCCCCGGCAGATCGGTCCAACCTTGTCGAGCGACCAGCACAACGCCATGACGCCGGAGCGCGAAACGCGGCCAAATGTCGGACGCAGTCCGGTCGCGCCGCACCGGTCGGCCGGCGATGTGATCGAGCCGAGCGTTTCGGTGCCAATGGCGAATGCGCAAAGACCAGCCCCGGCAGCCGATGCCGAGCCTGCGCTGGAACCGCTGCTTCCTTCGTCGAGGTTCCATGGATTGCGAGTGCGGCCGCCATACCAGATATCGCCGTAGGCCAATGCGCCGACGCTTGTCTTGCCGATCAGGATCGCGCCCGCCGCCCGCAAACGGGTAACGACGGCCGCATCCCGGTCAGGAACGCGGTCGCGATATGGCTCGGCTCCCCATCCGGTGACGATGCCTTTGGTGTCGAAGAGATCCTTGAGCCCGTAGGGCAGGCCGTGCAGCGGGCCAAGGTTGACGCCGGCGCGCGTCAGCGCGTCCATTGCGTCGGCTTCAGCCAGCGCAAGTTCGCCTGTTACGGTGGCGAAACACTCCAGAAGGGGATCGAACCTGGATATTCTGTCGAGATAGATCTGGGTCAGGCGGCGGCTGCTGAGTTCGCCCGTTCGAATCCAGGCTCCCAGTTCCGGCAAGGTGGCAAAAGCAATGTCATCATCGCTTTCAGGAAGCGGCATTGAGGATTGGCTGGCGGTGACGCCGTTCCGGCCCGGCATGGAGAAGCCGGGAAGCCGTGGGTCGAAGCGGCTGGCCGTCGGCAGATCGTTGGCAAAGGCAACTGCCCTGCGCGCATGCGCAGACAATATCTGGCCTTCCAGATTGCCAAGCATTTGCGCCCGCTCTGATGGAGAATACTCTGCTCCAAACAGTTTTTCGGCGGCAGCTATTGTTTCAGTCGTAATTTCGGCGCTGGGTCCTGCCTGGCGCTTGGGGCCGCGAGACGGTCCGGCAGCGTCTTTTCCTGAGCGGATCATGCTGCCGTCGAGTGTTTTGGAGCGACCCGCGCGACATGCTCCAGCTCCAAAATGCGCGCAAATTCCAAAATTGCCTTCTCCTCCCTTACCGAGTTCAACACCGAAACACATCGGTTGATCGACACAAAATGCTGCATCGGTCACATCACTGAAAATGAGGATCAGGTTAACGACCTGGTGCGATTGTCGATATAGGGGGTCTCCCTTAGGTTCCGTGGCATCTGCCGAACGGCCCGGATGGCAAGGGTTTTGCAGTGATGGTCTGGAGTTGCCCCGCGAGAGATGGCGCCAGAACGCAGGCGTTTCTCGCCTGTCGTTTGCCCATCACATGAATCAATTCAATCCCGAACAGGATTGTCGCGCCCGGCAATTATCTCCTCTTGGCCGCGCAGGCTGAGAATGCACGCCAGGCGCCGGGGACATCCAGCAGGACTGCCAAACAATCGAAATGACGCGCCGAAAACGCAGAACGCTCCTCTGGCGCACGGGGCATTCATGCCGTCGTGACCGTTCGTGTTCCCATTTGTGACAGGCCATCCTGAGAACGACGGCGCATCAAATGTTTCCTCATCCTTGATCTTCAACAAAGAACCTCGCCGTCAGGTGTGCTTCTCAGGGTCCACAACGACCGATCTCAGAATCGGAGCCAGCCTGTGGAGGCGAGCATATGACCAACCAACCGACGCCCGGCCGGCAAGACCAACAGCGTGCGCTGTGGCTGAGCACGATTGCATTCACATTATGCTTCGCTGTCTGGACGATATTTTCAATTATCGGGCTTTCGATCAAGAAAGAGCTCGGGCTTTCCGAATTCGAGTACGGACTGTTGATCGCAACACCGGTGCTCACCGGTTCGCTCAGCCGGCTGATCCTCGGCGTCTGGACTGAGCGCTATGGCGGGAGGCTGGTTTTTTCAGTCCAGATGATCCTGACAGGCGCAGCCACTTTCGCGCTGACCTGGGCAAATTCCTACGCCACGTTTCTGATCGCTGCTTTGGGCGTCGGTCTGGCAGGCGGCTCCTTCATCATTGGCGTTGCCTATGTCTCAAAATGGTTCCCGCAATCCAAGCAGGGGACGGCGCTGGGCATTTTTGGCATGGGAAATGTCGGCGCGGCTGTGACGAAATTTCTCGCTCCTTTCGTCATGATCGCATTGGGATGGCAGGGTGTGGCAGAAATCTGGGCGGCTGTGATTGTCGCGATGGGTGTGCTCTTCTATTTTGTCGCCAAGGACGACCCGGATTTTGCTGACCGCCGGGCCAGAGGCGTCAAAGCACCCAGCCTCGCCGAACAGTTCGCGCCCCTCAGAAATCTCCAGGTTTGGCGCTTTTCTCTCTATTACTTCTTCGTTTTCGGCGGGTTCGTGGCGCTGGCGCTCTGGCTGCCAAACTATCTGGTGCAAGTCTACAGCGTCGATATCCGCACTGCCGGTATGGCCGCGGCGAGCTTCAGTCTGTCGGCCAGTATTTTCCGGGCCTATGGCGGCGTCTTGTCCGACCGCTTCGGCGCGCGAACGGTCATGTACTGGACCTTCGGGTTCTCGCTCGTATTGCTCTTGATGCTGTCCTATCCGCCGACGGATTATGTGATCCGCGGCAAGGACGGCCCGATCTCCTTCTCGACCGAAATGGATCTCTGGCCTTTCGTTGCCACAACCTTCGCGCTTGGCTTTTTCATGAGCCTCGGCAAGGCCGCCGTGTTCCGGCACATTCCTGTCTATTATCCCAAACATGTCGGCGCCGTCGGCGGCCTTGTCGGCATGATCGGCGGTCTGGGCGGCTTCATCCTGCCGATCACGTTTGGCGTGCTGCTTGACATTACCGGCATCTGGACATCGGCATTCGTGCTGCTCTTCCTGATTGTTCTGGTCTCGCTGACCTGGATGCATATGTCGATCCGGATGATGGAGCGCCAGGCGCATGGAGCCGCGCTTGACCGGTTGCCTTCGTTCCCTGAATTGAAGGAGGTGCATGATCCTGAACGCACGGTCATGCCGCACCTCATTGATGACTGGCGTCCTGAAGATACGCAGTTCTGGGCCGAAAGAGGCCGCCGTATCGCCCGGCGCAATCTCTGGATTTCAATCCCGGCTCTCTTGCTTGCCTTCGCGGTCTGGATGGTCTGGTCAGTGGTCATCGCCCGCTTGCCTGCAATCGGCTTCAATTTCACCGAGGATCAGCTTTTCTGGCTGGCGGCGCTGCCTGCACTGTCGGGAGCGACCCTGCGCATCTTCTACAGTTTCATGGTGCCCATCTTCGGCGGGCGGTTGTGGACAACCTTGTCCACCGCGTCTTTGCTGGCGCCGGCCATCGGTATCGGGTACGCCGTTCAGGATCCGACGACGCCCTATCTGATCTTTGTGGTTCTCGCCCTGCTTTGCGGTCTGGGCGGCGGCAACTTTGCCTCGTCGATGGCCAATATCAGCTTCTTCTTCCCGCGTTCCGAAAAGGGCAACGCCTTGGCGCTGAATGCCGGCCTGGGCAATCTTGGCGTGTCAGTGATGCAGTTCCTGGTGCCATTGGTGATCACGGCCGGCGTATTCGGTGCGCTGGGCGGTCCGTCGCAGCAGCTGCCGGATGGTTCGCTGCTGTGGATGCAGAATGCGGGCTTCATCTGGGTGCCTTTCATATTGGCCTCCACGGTTTCGGCCTGGCTCGGCATGAACGACATCGCTGACGCCAAGGCGAGCTTCCGCGAGCAGGCTGTGATCTTCACGCGCAAGCACAACTGGCTGATGTGCGTGCTCTATATCGGCACCTTCGGCAGCTTCATCGGCTATTCGGCGGGCTTCCCGCTACTGATCAAGCTCGCGTTTCCCGATGTCAGCGCATTGCAATACGTATTCCTGGGGCCGCTTGTTGGCGCTCTCAGCCGCGCAGGCACCGGCTGGCTCTCCGACAGGATGGGTGGCGGACGTGTCACGTTCTGGGTTTTCGTGGGCATGATTGCCTGTGTCTTCGCGGTGATCACATCGCTGCAAGCGCAATCGTTCTACGGCTTCTTCGCCGGGTTCATGGGGCTGTTCTTCTTCACTGGCGTCGGCAATGCCTCGACGTTCCAGATGATACCGGCGATCATGCGCAAGGAAACGGATCGTCTGGCTCCCAACCTTGGACCAGACGACCGCCGCCGCCAGTCTGAACGCGAGTCAGCGGCGATCATCGCTTTCACCAGCGCAATCGGCGCCTATGGCGGCTTCTTCATTCCGAAGGCCTATGGCAGCTCCATCGCCATGACCGGTTCGGCGGTTGGCGCGCTCTGGCTGTTCCTTGCCTTCTATGTGCTGTGCCTCGCCGTCACCTGGATATTCTACACCCGTCCAGGCGGCCTTCTCTACGACATCGAACATCGCCGTGTGGCTGCTCCAGCCGCACAACCCGCTTGAACTAGCAGCACGGAGACAGCCATGAGCCATCTTCTCGACCGAATGAATTTCCTGTCATCGCTCCGCAAGGATACTTTTGCGGAAGGGCATGGCCAGACGACAGTAGAAAGTCGCGATTGGGAAGACGTGTACCGCCACCGCTGGCAGCACGACAAGATCGTGCGCTCGACTCATGGCGTCAATTGCACGGGTTCCTGCTCTTGGAAGATCTATGTCAAATCAGGCATCGTAACCTGGGAAACGCAGCAGACCGACTATCCGCGCACCCGCCCAGATCTGCCAAACCATGAACCGCGGGGCTGCGCGCGCGGCGCGTCGTACAGTTGGTATCTCTATAGCGCCAACCGCGTGAAGACACCGCTGGTGCGCGGCCGCCTGATGCGGCTGTGGCGTGAAAAGCGCAAGACGATGAACCCGGTCGAAGCCTGGACTTCGATCCAGGATGATCCGGCTGCGCGCGCCAGCTACACGCGCATTCGTGGCAAGGGCGGATTTGTGCGCGCCAGCTGGGAGGAAGCGACGGAAATCACCGCCGCCGCAAACGCCTACACGACCCGCAAATACGGTCCTGACCGCGTATTTGGCTTCTCGCCAATCCCTGCAATGTCGATGGTCTCGTACGCGGCCGGCACACGCTATCTGTCGCTGCTGGGCGGCACCTGCATGTCTTTCTACGACTGGTATTGCGACCTGCCGCCGTCGAGCCCCCAAACCTGGGGTGAGCAGACGGACGTGCCCGAGTCCGCTGACTGGTACAATGCCGGCTATCTCTTGCTCTGGGGCTCCAACGTGCCGCAGACGCGAACGCCGGATGCGCATTTCTATACAGAAGTTCGCTACAAGGGGACCAAGAGCGCGGTCATCTGCCCCGACTACTCGGAAGCGGCGAAGTTTTCAGACATATGGCTCAACGCCAAACAGGGAACGGATGCGGCGCTCGGCATGGCGTTCGGGCATGTTATCCTGCGCGAATTCCACCTTGACCGGCAGACGCCGTATTTCCTCGACTACTGCCGCAAATATTCAGACATGCCGATGCTGGTGCGTCTGGACCGGCAGGGTGATCGGCTGGTTCCCGGCAGACAGTTGCGCGCTGCCGATTTTACCCGGTCTCTAGGCGAAAAGAACAATCCCGAATGGAAGACGGTCGGCCTTGACGAAAGGTCTGGCAAGATCGTGGTGCCCAATGGCTCCATAGGCTTCCGGTGGGGTGAAACCGGCAAATGGAACCTGGAGGAGAAGGCGGCGAAAGACGAAATTCATCTCAAGATGAGCTTCGCGGCCAAGGCCGACCACGACCAGGTCGCAAGTGTCGACTTCCCCTTCTTCGGGGGTGCGGCGACAAACGGCTTCGAGGTCGATGATCGCGGCGAAATCCTGACGCGCAAGGTGCCCGTCAAGAAGATCAAGTTGGCCGGCGGCGAGGAGGCGCTTGTCGCAACGGTGTTCGACCTGCTTTGCGCCAACTACAGCCTCGACCGCGGCTTTGGCGGCGAAAACGTCGCCAAGGACTACGATGCTGACGTCCCGTTCACGCCGGCCTGGGCCGAGCGTATTACAGGGGTTCGGCGGGACAAGATCGTTCAGGTCGCGCGCGAGTTCGCCGCCAATGCCGAGAAGACCAAAGGCAGGTCGATGGTCATCATCGGCGCGGCGATGAACCACTGGTTCCACATGGATATGAACTACCGCACAGTCATCAACATGCTGGTGATGTGCGGTTGTGTCGGACAGTCCGGTGGCGGCTGGGCCCACTATGTCGGGCAGGAAAAGCTGCGTCCGCAGACCGGCTGGACGGCGCTCGCCTTTGCGCTCGACTGGGCGCGTCCGCCTCGCCACATGAATTCAACCTCGGCTTGGTACGCCCACACCGACCAGTGGCGTTATGAAACTGTCAGCTCCGCAGAGATCCTGTCGCCGACGGCGCCCGAGGGAGATTGGAACAAGCTTTCAATCATTGACTACAATATCCGCGCCGAGCGCATGGGCTGGCTGCCGTCAGCACCACAGTTGAAAACCAACCCGCTGACCGTCGGGAAGGCGGCGAAGGCCGCTGGCGTCGACGTCAAGGACTATGTGGCCAAGCGTTTGAAGTCTGGGGAATTGCAGATGTCCTGCGAAGACCCGGATGCGCCGGAAAACTGGCCGCGCAACCTCTATGTCTGGCGCTCGAACCTGCTCGGATCATCCGGCAAGGGGCATGAGTATTTCCTCAAGCATCTGTTGGGAACCGATCACGGCGTTCAGGGCAAGGATCTTGGCGAGGAAGGCCGGCAGAAACCGATCGAAGCTGTCTGGCACGACGATGCCCCGCAGGGCAAACTCGATCTGCTGGTGACGATCGACTTCCGTATGTCGACGACGGCCGTCTATGCCGACATCGTCCTGCCAACGGCCAGTTGGTACGAAAAGGACGACATGAACACGTCCGACATGCATCCCTTCATCCATCCGCTGCAGGCGGCAGTAGACCCGGCCTACCAGTCGCGCACTGATTGGGAAATCTTCAAGTCTATCGCGAAGAAGTTTTCGGAAATCGCGCCCGGTGTACTCGGGGTCGAAACCGATGTTGTCCAGTTGCCCTTGCAGCACGACAGCCCCGGCGAGATCGCCCAGGACGCCGTCAAAGACTGGAAACGCGGCGAATGCGAGCTGATCCCCGGGAAGACTGCGCCGGCCTACATCGCCATCGAGCGTGATTATCCCAATCTCTACAAGCGTTTTACCGCGCTCGGCCCGTTGATGGAAAAGATCGGTAATGGCGGCAAGGGCATCAGTTGGGACACCAAGACGGAGGTTCATCACCTTCGGGAGTTGAATGGCGCAGTCGTCGAAGACGGTCCAACCAAGGGAATGGCCCGCATCGATACCGCAATCGACGCCGCTGAGGTCGTCTTGATGCTGGCGCCAGAAACCAATGGTGAAGTGGCGGTGAAAGCCTGGGAGGCCCTCGGACGGGCCACGGGTCTCGATCACAAGCATCTCGCCGAGGTGAAGGAAGACGAGAAAATCCGCTTTCGCGACATTGCTGCGCAGCCGCGAAAAATCATCAGCAGTCCCACATGGTCGGGCATTGAAAGCGAAGAGGTTTGCTACAATGCCGGCTGGACCAATGTTCATGAACTGATCCCCTGGCGCACCGTCACCGGTCGACAGCAGCTCTATCAGGATCATGAATGGATGCGCGCGTTTGGCGAAGCTTTCGTCACCTGGCGGCCGCCGGTAGACCTGAAGACGGTCGGAACTGCGGCCAAAAAGTCGCTCGCAACCGGCGAGAAGCATGTGGTGCTGAATTTCATCACGCCACACCAGAAATGGGGCATCCACTCGACCTATTCCGACAACTTGCTGATGCTGACCCTCAATCGCGGCGGCCCTGTTGTCTGGATGTCGGAGATCGATGCGCGCAAGGCCGGTCTGGTCGACAATGACTGGGTCGAGGTCTTCAACAGCAATGGCGTCATCACCGCCCGCGCGGTGGTCAGCCAACGTATGAAGGAAGGCACGCTGTTCATGTATCATGCGCAGGAAAAGATCGTGAATACGCCCGGCAGCCAGATTACCGGCAAACGCGGCGGCATTCATAACTCGGTCACCCGGACGATCCTGAAGCCTACACACATGATCGGCGGCTACGGCCAGCTGAGCTACGGCTTCAATTACTACGGAACGGTCGGCTCGAACCGCGATGAATTCGTCATCGTACGTAAGATGGACAAGGTGGATTGGCTGGATCGGCCATTGAATGAAGCACCCGCAACCCACACGGAGGCAGCGGAATGAGAGTTCGTGCGCAAATTGGCATGGTGCTGAATCTGGACAAATGCATCGGCTGTCATACGTGTTCAGTCACCTGCAAGAATGTCTGGACCAGCCGCGAAGGCGTCGAATACGCGTGGTTCAACAATGTGGAGACCAAGCCTGGCATTGGCTACCCCAAGGACTGGGAAAACCAGAAGCGCTGGAATGGTGGCTGGACGCGTTTACGTTCGGGCGCATTGCAACCCAAACAGGGCGGCAAATGGCGCATCCTGGCGAAGATATTTGCCAATCCTGACCTGCCTGAAATCGACGATTTCTACGAGCCGTTCACCTTCGACTATGACCATCTGCAATCGGCGCCAGAATCACAGGCGTTCCCGACCGCGCGGCCTCGCTCACTGGTTTCGGGAGAGCGGATCGAGAAGATTGAATGGGGTCCAAACTGGGAGGAAATTCTCGGTGGCGAATTCGCCAAGCGTTCGCAGGACTACAATTTCGAGGGTATCCAGAAGGATATTTACGGCGAATACGAAAACACGTTCATGATGTATCTGCCGCGGTTGTGCGAGCATTGCCTCAACCCGGCCTGTGTCGCCTCCTGCCCATCAGGCGCGATCTACAAGCGCGAGGATGATGGCGTGGTCCTGATTGATCAGGAAAAGTGCCGCGGCTGGCGCATGTGCGTCTCAGGCTGCCCTTACAAGAAGATCTACTACAACTGGTCGAGCGGCAAATCCGAGAAATGCACACTCTGCTATCCGCGCCTGGAGTCCGGCATGCCGACGGTGTGCTCCGAAACCTGTGTCGGCCGCATCCGTTATCTGGGCGTCATGCTCTATGATGCCGACCGGATTGCCGAAGCCGCTTCAGTCGAGCAGGAAAAGGACCTCTACGACGCCCAGCTTGGTGTTTTCCTGGATCCAAATGATCCGGAAGTGATTGCGGCTGCGCGCAAGGAGGGCATCCCGGAAGACTGGATTATTGGCGCACAGAACTCGCCGATCTGGAAAATGGCGATGGAATGGAAGATCGCCTTCCCGCTGCATCCGGAATATCGCACGCTGCCGATGGTCTGGTACGTGCCGCCGCTGTCGCCGATCCAGAACGCCGCCGAAGCCGGAAAGATCTCCGCACAGGACGATATGCCCGACGTGCGCAGCCTGCGCATTCCGCTGCGCTATCTGGCGAACATGCTGACAGCGGGAGACGAAGCTCCGGTTGCACAGGCGTTGGAGCGGATGTTGGCGATGCGTTCCTACATGCGGTCGAAAACCGTTGATGGCGTGGTCAATCTGGGCGCCGCCAAGCGTGTCGGCCTGACGCCGCTTCAGATTGACGAAATGTACAAGCTGCTTGCAATAGCCAATTACGAGGACCGCTTTGTCATCCCGACGACGCACCGCGAACTGGTCGAGGACGCGTATGACCTGCGCGGCGGCTGCGGCTTTACTGACGGCAATGGCTGCTCGTCGGGCAATAGCGGCTCGATGTTCGGCGGCAAGAAGTTCCGCAGCCCGCAGGAGTTCATTGCATGAAAACCTTCAAGGCGCTTTCACTGCTGCTGACCTATCCGACTGTTGAACTGGTGGAGGCGATCCCGGCCATCGGCTCGGTGCTGGATCAGGAAGGGCTAATCGGATTGCCTGCCCGCAAGGCGCTGACGCCGCTTCTGCATCAACTGGCCAATGACGATCTCTACGATCTTCAGGAACGCTATGTGCTGCTGTTTGACCGCTCGCGGACGCTATCGCTCAATCTGTTCGAGCATGTTCATGGCGAGAGCCGGGACCGGGGTGGTGCGATGGTTGATCTGCTGGAAACTTACCGTGCGGCGGGTTTCGATCTTGCAGGCACGGAGCTGCCGGACCATCTGCCGGTATTGCTTGAGTTCATGTCGACCCGGCCGCTGGACGAGGCGCGTGCGATCCTGACCGATGCCGGCTACATCATCGCTGCGCTTGCTGAACGGCTGGAACGGCGCGAACCGGCCTATGCCGCAGTGATGTCCGCGCTTGTTGCACTCTGCGCTTCCAGGCTGGACCAATCAGCCGAGCTTCAGCAGGTCGAAGATGACGACCCTGAAGATCTCGCTGCGCTCGATGCTGTCTGGGAAGAAGCGCAGGTGACCTTTGGCCCGGACCCCAACGCCGGCTGTCCGGTGAGCCGTGACATGCTCGCACGCATGGATCCGCGCGCCACCGCAACACCCGCTGATTGATCAGGAGATACCGATGTCCACCTTTCTCTTCGGCGTTTTCCCCTATATCGCCATCACCGTTATGGTTCTCGGTTCGATCATCCGTTACGACCATGACCCGTTCAGCTGGAAGTCGAAGTCCAGCCAGTTGCTGCGCCGACGCCAGTTTGTAATCGGTTCGGTGCTGTTTCATCTCGGCGTGCTGATCATTTTTGTCGGCCATCTTGGCGGACTCCTGACCCCCATCATCATTTTTGATACGTTGGGAATTAGCCATACCGCCAAGCAGATCATGGCTGTGTCGATCGGCGGCGTTGCGGGTCTGATGGCGGTTATCGGCGGCGCAATGCTGCTGCATCGGCGGCTGTTTGATCCACGCATTCGCGCCAATTCAACTTTCGCCGATACGGGCATTCTCGTGCTGTTGCTGGCGCAGGCTGCCCTGGGCCTTGCGACCATCTTCGTCTCGCTGCAGCATATGGACGGCGAAGAAATGGTCCTGCTGATGAACTGGGCGCAGAGCATTGTCTATTTTCAGCCGGGCGCGGCAGACTACCTTGCCAACGTCAATGTCCTGTTCAAAGCACATATCTTGCTCGGGCTGATGATTTTTGTCTTCTTCCCGTTCACCCGTCTCGTTCATATGTTCTCTGCGCCTGTCCGTTACCTGTGGCGGCCGGGCTACCAGATCGTACGCTCGCGGCGCATGGATAAGCCGGCTGGTGCGGAGCGCAAGGCATGAGAGTACTTGACCGCACCAACGCTCCGATCCCTGTCAGCGTCAATGGCGTGGCGATATCGCCGGAGGCGATTGCAGCCGAGGCGCAAAATCACCCGGCCCCCAAGGGCAAGCCTGGAGAGGCGTGGACTGCAGCTGCGCGGGCGCTCGTCATCCGTGAACTGCTGCTGCAGGAGGCGAGGGCGCGAGGCATAGCGCCGGCGCCGGCCGAGATAACCGAAGGCGTATGGGAGACCGATGACGAGGCGCTGATACGCCAGTTGCTTGAGGGCGCCATTGTCAGCAGGCATGTCGACGAAACGAGTCTTCGCAAGTTCTACGATGCCGAACCTGAGCAGTTTCGAGGTCCTTCGCTGTTCGAAGCGGCGCATATTCTCTTTCCCGCCGCCTCCGGCGACCTGCCCGCCCGCGCCCTCGTGCGTGGTCAAGCGGAACAGGTTCTTGCCGGACTGCGCCGCGATCCCGGAGGTTTCGCAACGGCAGCAGCGGAACACAGCGCGTGCTCATCGCGAAGCAACGGCGGCCTCCTGGGCCAGATCGCCTCTGGTGACACGGTGCCGGAATTCGAGGCAGCGCTTGAGGCGATGGAAATCGGGAGCGTATCGGAAGTGCCAGTGGAAAGCCGTTACGGCTTTCATCTGATCCGGCTGGATGCCCGGGTGCGCGGCGAGGTCTTGCCATTCTCTGCTGTGATGCCTCATTTGCGCGAAGCGCAGGAGAAGGCCAACTGGGTGCATGCGAGCCACGCCTATATTGAGGAATTGGCCGCGCGCGCCGTCGTGACCGGGGTAGATTTATCTGCGCGCTCCGTGAAGGAAGCGAGATTGTCGGCATGAAGCTTGGATATGTGACCCTGCAAGGCCGCGGTCGTATCGATATGCTTCTGGCTGAGGTTGTCGGGATGCTGGAAGCGCGTGGCGTCGCTCTGGCTGGTACAGTCCAGACCAATATCGATCGCGACGACCGGCCTCATTGTGACATGGATTTGCGATTGCTTCCCGATGGGCCGGTCGTGCGGATCAGCGTCGATCGCGGCGCGCAAGCACGCGGCTGCCGTCTGGACGCCGGAATTCTGGAGCAATCGGCGCTCTGGGTTGCTGGTGCGTTGGATAAGTGCGAACTGCTCGTGGTTAACAAATTCGGTAAGCAGGAAGCGGAGGGCAAGGGGCTGACAAGCTCCATCGCCGATGCGCTTGAACGCAATCTGCCGGTTCTCGTTGGCGTAAATGGGCTGAATTTGCCGGCGTTTGTCGAGTTTGCGGGCGGATTTGCCCAGCAACTCCCCTCCGATGCGGAGGAAATTGCCGAATGGTGTCTTGCAGCTCGCTCAAAGTCTCGGTCGTAACCTGTGCTGATGACCGGCAGTCATGGGTTGTCTTGCAAAATTCGGACAAGGCGAAGGACAGCGCATTTCTTGACGCAATTCAGGCTGCGATTGTCTCGAACTGCTGCTTGATCGGCTGGCGGGATGCAATGCGAAACAGCATTGGCCCTTGCTCCAGCCCAACGATGGGCCGGGGTTCTTTGATCCTGATTGAGCGTGCGTGAGGCGGGCGTGGGTTGTGCCCGTCCAGCCGGGCGCACCGATGACGGCGCCGCCGCTGATGAGGGCATGGAGCGACAGGCTGAAACGTTTGCGGCCGCCATGAGACGGGTTCCACAAACTATTGTCAGGCCAATAGTGACGAAAAGCCGTTTGACCGCGCCGCGGCGAATTCGTTAATGCTTGAACGAATTTTTGGAGGATGAGACATGAACCCATCAGGACAGGTTGCAATCGTCACCGGCGGCGGCTCGGGGCTGGGCGAGGCGACAGCGCGGGCGCTGGCTGCAAAGGGCGCCAAGGTTGCGATCTTCGATGTCGGAATGGACCGCGCCGAAAAGGTGGCAGCGGACATTGGCGGCATCGCTGTGAAGGTTGACGTGTCGAGCGCGGACGCCGGCGAAGCAGCCTTTGCCGAGGTCGAGAAGCGGCTGGGTACGGCGCGCATCCTGGTGAACTGCGCCGGCATCGCCATTGCCATGAAGACGACATCGAAGGAAGGCGTGCACCCGCTCGACATGTATCGCAAGGTAATCGAGGTCAATCTGATTGGAACGTTCAACATGATCCGGTTGATGGCGGTGAGGGCGGAGAAGACCGAGCCGCTGGCCGGGGGCGAGCGTGGCGTCATCATCAATACCGCATCTGTGGCAGCGTTTGACGGTCAGGTGGGCCAGGTGGCCTATTCGTCATCAAAGGGCGGCGTGGTCGGCTTGACGCTGCCGGTTGCGCGCGACCTGTCGCGGGCCGGCATCCGTGTCTGCACGATTGCTCCGGGCCTGTTCATGACGCCGATGATGGCTGGCCTGCCGAAGGAAGCGCAGGATTCACTCGGCGGGCAGGTGCCGTTCCCGCCGCGGCTCGGCGACCCTTCGGAATATGCGTCGCTGGCGATGCAGATCGTCGAAAACCAGATGCTGAATGGCGAAACGATCCGCCTGGACGGTGCAATTCGTATGGCGCCGCGGTAAGGCGGCGGTGAGGCGCCGGGAGTATTCGGCGCCTCTTGCCTTGTGGCATCTGGCAGCGCAATAAGATGACATTGATAGTCAACAAATAGCAGCCCGATGAATCAGCCCAGCAAAGACGTTATCCGTACAACTGATGCCGAAGGCATCCGGACGGCGAAAACGCTGATGCGTGCGTCGCGCTATGGCGCGCTGGCGGTGATTGAGCCTGGCACCGGCGCTCCGTCCGCATCACGTGTCGGCCTGGCCAGCGACACCGACGGGACACCGCTGATTCTGATTTCGGGCCTGTCGGCGCATACGCCGGCTTTGCTGGCCGATCCGCGCTGTTCGCTGCTGCTGGGAGAGCCTGGCAAGGGCGATCCGCTGGCATATGCCCGCATCACGCTTGCCTGCGAAGCCGAGAGGCTGGAACGTGGTACCGATGATTGGGTGCGTGCCGAGCGGCGCTATCTGAACCACAATCCAAAGGCAAAGCTCTATGTCGGGCTGGGCGACTTTGCGTTCTTCCGGCTGAATGTGTCGGGCGCCAGCCTGAATGGCGGGTTTGGCAAGGCCTACCGGCTGACGCGCGAAGATCTGCAAAGCGTGGGCGATGTGGCCCTGTTTGCGGCGGCCGAACAGGGCGCGCTTGACCACATGAACGAAGACCATGCCGACGCGGTGGCGAACTATGCGGCGCATTTTGCTGGTGTGGACGAGGGTAACTGGCGGCTGACTGGCATTGACGCTGATGGCATCGATCTGGCCGATGGCGACCGCGTGCTGCGGATTTTCTTTGCCGAACCGATGGTGGAGCCCGGTGAAGCTCACAAGCGGTTGGTGATGATGGCCAAGGAAGCGCGGGTGGCGTTGGGCGAGGCCGCCAGAACAAAGAACAAGTGACCGGGGAGCTGATGAACGGCGCCCGGCTGATCCGCATCGACGATCCCACTGACCCGCGCATTGCGAACTATCGCGATATACGCGAGCGCGACCTTGTCGGGCGGCAGGGGCGGTTTGTGGCCGAGGGGCGCGTCGTTGTGCGGGTGCTGCTGTCTGCGGGGCGGTTTGAGCCGGAATCGCTGCTGTTGCTGGAAAACAGGGTGGAAGGCGCGGCCGAACTGATCGAGTTGGCGCCGTCCAATATGCCTGTCTATGTGGCGAGTGCGGAGGTGCTGGATCAGGTTGCGGGCTTTGCCATGCATCGCGGCATTGTTGCGATCGGCAAGCGCGGTGTGGCGCAAGAAGCGCGGGCACTGCTTCAATCGCTGCCGGGTGAGGCGCTGGTTGTCGCAGCCGCCGGCATATCCAACCATGACAATATGGGGTCGATTTTTCGTAACTCGGCGGCGTTTGGCGCGGATGCGGTGTTGCTGGACCCTGCCTGTTGCGACCCGCTCTATCGCAAGGCGATCCGGGTATCGGTGGGCGCTGCACTGAAGGTTCCGTTTGCAATAGCGGACGGTCTGGAAGGTCTGATCGGCGATCTGCTGGAGCAGGGGTTCCGGGTTGTGGCGCTATCTCCGTCAGGGCCGGTCGACATTGCTGATGTCGAAACAGGCGGCCGCGTGGCGCTGCTGCTGGGGACGGAGGGCGAGGGGCTGCCGGCGGAGGTGTTGAACCGTTTTGCAGCGGTCAGGATACCGATTGCCCCGGGCTTTGACAGTCTGAACGTGGCGGCGGCGTCTGCGGTGGCGCTGCACCGGCTGTCTACTTGGCCGAAGCCGCCTTCTGCAGCGCCTTGACCCGGTCGGCGAGGCTGATGATGCGCTCTGCGCCGTCGGTGGCAGGCGACTTCGTATCCTCGGCGAGGATTTTCCGGATCGGCGAATCCGGGCCTTCCAGCATGGCGGTCATGTTCACCACTTCGGCGGCGAGGTCGTTGATCTGTTCGCGTAGCAGGGCCGACGAATGGCGCTCTTCGTCCCAGTCGTCCTGCTTGCCGCGTTCGAACTGCTGAACGTCGCTCTTCAGCTTCTTGTTCTCGCGAGTCATGGCGACCAGCCGTTCTTTCAATCGATCCTTTTCAGAAGTTAGCTTGACCATGGCCTTTTCGATGTCGCCGCCGGTGGCGCCGCTGAGCAAGCTGGACATCTGCAGGTGCATATCGGCGAGTTCGGCTTCGAGCCCGATCTTCTCGGCCTCGATTTCCACCAGCCGGGCGTCGAGATCGGTTGAGCGTCTGGCGCCGCTGGACTGGCCTTCGCGCAGCCGCGCTATCTCAGCCTCACGGCGCTCCAGCTTTTCCTCACGGTCGGCGACGGTTTTCAGCAGACGCTCCGTCTTGCGGTCGAGCTCGGCGGCGCGGCGGCGCTCCTGCTTGAGCGCCTCTTGGGCGACTTTGGCTTCGCTGGCGATCTCACGCACACGTCTTTCGGTGTCCTTGCGCTGGACGCGCATGCTGGAAATGTCGCCTGAGAGTTTTTCGAATTCGGCCTCGCGCGCAACGAGAGCGACCTGACGGCTCGACGAGGTGAGGGCAGCCTCATCATACATGCGCCCAAGCTTCTCGATCTCCAGCGCCTTCTGCTCAAGCACCTTACTGGTGTCGGCGAGGCGTATTGATTGTTGCTGGATCTCTTCCTCACGGCGGCGCAATTCGGCCCGCAGTTCGGAGCTGCGCGCCTCAAGTTCGGACAAAGCGTGGTTCTTTTCGTCGCGCTCATCGGCGAGACGTTTCAATTCATCGCGGTTGCGGTTGATCTCGATGATTTGCGTCGAGGCCTTGTCGCGGAATTGCTTGATGCTCATTTCGAGCCGCCGCGTCGACATGGCGAATTCGGCGCGCATGCGGTCCTTGTCGGCCTGGATCTCGTTCATGGTGAGCGGTACGGATGCTTCGATGCGTTTGCGCGTCAGCAGCACAGCGCGACGCCAGATTGCAGGCGCAACCATCAATGCAAGCGCGCCAGCAGTCAAAAAACCTAGAGAAAAGAACAAGATAGACTGGATCAAGCTCGGCGTCCCGCATCTGCGAGGGCGCTGGCCATGCGCCCGTCGGAAGCCGCCTATGTGCCACGCCGGGACAGGATAAATCCAGCCCCGGCGCAGTTAAGTTGTCTTTAACCTTACCAGTCCGGCGCGGCGCACCGGCGGTCGGCAGCGGCTCAAAACGGGTTCCAGGTCGGGCGCTGTGTCATCTTCAGATAGCCGACATTGACGCCAAGCCTGGCGCCGACGCCGGTGCGTACCGGCACCAGAAGCACCCGGCCGTTTTTCATCACGTTGAAGCCGAGGCCTGCCAGCACATAGGCCGAGCCGGACACGCCGCCAAACCGCTTGTAGAGTGCTTCGATCGTGTCGAGGTTGTAGACGAGGATCATGGTGCGCGAGCCCTGACCGCCGTAGTCCCAGCCAATCGACGGGCCCTGCCAGAAGACTTTGTGGTCGCCCGCGTTCTTTGTGTAGAGAGTGCCCTCGCCATAGGTCAGGCCGCCGATCAGCGCGCCGGAGCCTTCTTCGCCGAGCACATAGCCGTTTGGAAGTCCGTAGGACGAGAACACTTTTTCGATCACCGTGGCCAAGCTGCCAGACGTCTGGCCGAAAAAGCTGTGGCCGGAATCGATAATTTCCTGGGCCGTATAGGTTTCGTTGGCGCGCGCCTCAATGGAAGCGAATGCGACGGAGCCGATGATGGCAGCCGCAACCGCCAGGGCGCGCGTCATGCGGCCAAACAGGTTCTTCATGGGTATATTCTCCCTTTTGGGAGCACTACTGCCGACGCCATACGCCACCGGCTCTCCGGCCAGTTGACGTTTCAGTCTGAACCCTACGCGCTAATCCTTTTTCAACCATTAACAGAAGGTTTCCGCCTGAAGTTGGCACTGTTGTGACACAGGTCATTTCTTGCTGGCGAATACGGTGATGTATGTCAAAAGTGTAAAAAAAAGGACGCGGCTGATTCGGGCGCTACAGGCCCGCCGGCGGACGACTTGGGACAAGGGATATATCGACAATGGCTGATCTGTTCACGCTGAGCGCCGGCGATCTTGCAGCACTGTTGTGCAGCCGCGTTTGCCACGACATTATTTCACCGGTCGGCGCGATCAATAATGGTCTCGAACTGCTCGACGAGGGCGGGGCGGATGAAGACGCGATGAATCTGATCCGGACCAGTGCGCGCAATGCGTCTGCCAGGCTGCAGTTCGCCCGTATCGCATTTGGCGCGGCAGGTTCTGCAGGAATGCAGATCGACACCGGCGATGCTGAAGCGGTCGCGACTGCCTACCTGAAGAACGAGAAACCGGATCTGGAATGGATTGGTGCGCGTGCACTATTGCCCAAGAACAAGGTCAAGCTGCTGCTGAACATGATCCTGACGTCGATCGGCGCTATTCCACGCGGCGGCAAGATCACGGTGAAGCTGGACGATCTCAATACAGAACCCAATTTCACACTGACAGCAACCGGGCCAATGGTACGAGTACCGCCAAAATTCCTGGAGCTGCATTCCGGGCAGAAACCGGCTGATCCGATCGATGCGCATTCCGTGCAGCCGTATTACACATTGCTGCTCGCGCGCGAAGCCGGCATGGAGATTTCGATCCGCGTCAGCGCTGAAGACGTGGTGTTCACCATTCGCTAACTGCTGCAACTGGTGATAGCTCCATTCAGCAGGCTATTTCAGCTTGAAACGAGACGCTTTGAGCCTATTGAGGCCGGTAGTTCAATTTTTACCATTCCCCTTTGACGGATGTTTACGCGGTTGCATTAGTTTCCCGAACGTGAGCTAGCGCTACATCGACAAGCGTCTGGCGCCATCGGGGAATTGAACAATGAAACGCTGCATGATCGTTGACGATTCAAGCGTGGTCCGCAAGGTCGCGAAACGCATTCTTGCCGGACCCGATCTGGTTGTTGTCGAGGCAGCGAATGGCCGGCAGGCGATCGAAATGTGCTCGGCCGAAATGCCGAACATGATCATGGTCGAAGGCTCGCTGCATGACATGCCGACCGTGGATTTCATTCGTCAGATCATGTCGATGTCGTCGACCGTGAGGCCGAATGTGATCGTGTGTTTCAGCCAGTTTGATGTTGCCGCAATCATGCGGACCAAGCGGGCAGGGGCTTCGGGCTATGTGCTGAAGCCGTTCAACCGTGCGCATCTGCTCGAACGGTTCCGCACGATCAGGATTGCGGCCTGATCCTTACACACAACAAGCTGCGCAGAAAAGAAAAACGGCCCGCCAAGGCGAGCCGTTTTGCTTGTTGTTGAAGGCCGATCAGGCGCTGGCGCGCAGATCTTCCGGCTCGCGCAGCACATAGCCGCGGCCCCAGACCGTTTCGATGTAATTCTGGCCGTCGGAGGCTGCATCAAGCTTCTTGCGCAGCTTGCAGATGAACACGTCGATGATCTTCAGTTCCGGCTCGTCCATGCCTCCGTAGAGGTGATTCAGGAACATTTCCTTGGTCAGCGTGGTGCCCTTGCGCAATGAAAGCAGCTCAAGCATCTGATATTCCTTGCCGGTCAGGTGAACGCGCTGGCCGCCAACTTCAACTGTCTTGGCATCGAGGTTCACTATCAGGTCGCCTGTAGTGATGACCGACTGTGCATGGCCTTTCGACCGGCGGACGATTGCGTGGATGCGCGCAACCAGTTCGTCCTTGTGGAACGGCTTGGTCATATAGTCGTCGGCGCCGAAGCCCAGGCCGCGAACCTTGTCTTCAATCCCGGCCAGACCCGACAGGATCAGGATCGGCGTCTTGACCTTGGAGAGGCGCAGCGTGCGCAGCACTTCGTAACCTGACATGTCAGGCAGGTTCAGATCGAGAAGGATAATATCGTAGTCGTAGAGTTTGCCGAGATCGACACCCTCTTCGCCGAGATCCGTCGTGTAGACGTTGAAACTCTCGGATTTCAGCATCAGCTCGATTGATTGAGCTGTTGCACTGTCATCTTCAATAAGCAGGACGCGCATCAAAATCCCCTTCTCCGTCTCCAGACCAGTTCTCGACTGGCCCTAGACACAGATTGCCTGAACCGAAGGTTGCCACCGAATGGTTAACAAAATCTGATTCCGCTTAGCAAGCGCATCAAATTGGTTGTAACTTCTTGGGACAGCCCCTTGAATCTCATGGCGAAACGGTTTCGTTGAAGCCTCATTCCTCACGCGAGATATTCAGCGTAAGTGACTCAAAAGACTCAATTCGACCGGTTGCGCCCGTATTTGCTCCACATTTTTACCGGGCCTTAAGCCCTGACACGTATGATTAACAATGCGCGTAAACGAATGGTTACCGCGTTAACCTGTTCGACAAATTTTGTTTACGAACAGGCCAGCGCAACATCGAATATGCGTGCGGTCCCTTGTGTGGACCTTGTGTTGAGTTGAGTTTGCGTACGGAGTATCGAGTCATGAAATCTCGCGAGAACCTCGTCCGCCTGAAAATGTTTCAGGCAAACGAGAAGCGCCGGCAGCTCGGCCAGATCGAAATGATGGTCGCTGATTTTGAGCGCATGGCAAATGAGCTTGACGCCCAGATCGCTTCTGAAGAGCGAAAATCAGGCATCACAGATATCAACCATTTTGCCTATCCAACCTTTGCCAAAGCCGCGCGCCAGCGCCGCGACAATCTGATCACGTCGCAGGCGGGACTGATGGCGCAAAAAGCTGGCGCAGAAGCGGCGCTGGCCGAGGCCCAGGCGGAATTGGCGCGGGCGGAAGCGCTGGAAAACCGCGATCCACGGAGCCGGGATGCGGACGCAGACGGCCGCCGCGCGGTCGCGATATAAGCCGATTGTCAGGATTATGAGCTACTCTCTGGTTTGAGAGTAACCTCAAACGCCAGAACGCGCCGTCCGGCAGGTCTGACCTGAGCGGGCGGTATTTGTGCGGCTGCAGCTCTGTGCAAGCGGGGCGTCTTTCAGACAGGCCTAACCCAGTAGCGACTTGGCATAGGTCTTTTCAATCAAATCAGACAATTCAAACCGGCGAGAGCATTGCTCTGGCCGGTTGTTTCGTCTGCCAACTATTTTGGGGGATCTGCCGCCTAGTGGCGATATTGCTGAATTCGCGTAGTGCGCAGGCCGGCAAGGCCGTATTCGTCAATCGAAGCCTGCCACGAGAGAAATTCCTCGGTGGTCAGCTTGTAACGCTGACAAGCTTCTTCAAGGCTCAAAAGACCGCCGCGGACCGCGGCAACAACTTCGGCCTTGCGGCGGATAACCCAACGGCGCGTATTCGTCGGCGGAAGATCCGCAATTGTGAGGGGGCTGCCATCGGGCCCGATCACATACTTGACGCGCGGTCTGACCAATTCAGTCATATTACTCTCTACGCAACACAAACACACGATACTCAATCCGTGTCACAATACGGCCACAGGTTTAAAATTTGCCTAAGCCGGAATTCGTTGGAAATCGGCCATTCCGGTTGACGAGTGCGTTTACTTTCCCTCCGGGATTGGCCCGGGCGAGACCTTGACCTACATTGTCAGGATTGGCAGGAAGCCCCCAAGATGAACAGTCTCGACCTTCCAGGACGTCCCCAGGATACCCGCGTGGTTGTCGCCATGTCGGGCGGCGTGGATTCGTCTGTCGTCGCGGGCATCCTCCGCGACGAAGGCTATGATGTCGTCGGCATCACCTTGCAGCTCTACGATCATGGTGCGGCAGTGCAGCGCGCCGGGTCATGCTGCGCGGGCCAGGATATTGAGGATGCCCGCCGGGTGGCAGAGACACTTGGCGTGCCGCACTATGTTCTGAACTACGAAAAGCGGTTTCGTGAGGCGGTGATCGACCCATTTGCCGCAAGCTATGCGGCGGGCGAGACGCCTGTGCCGTGCATCGCGTGTAACCAGACTGTGAAGTTTGCCGATCTGCTGGCGACCGCCAAGGAACTCGGGGCGGACGCACTGGCGACGGGGCACTATATCCGCAGCCGGGCAAATGGCGCACACCGGTCGTTGCACCGGCCAGTGGATGCGGATCGCGACCAAAGCTATTTCCTGTTCGCCACGACGCAGGAGCAGATCGACTTCCTGCGGTTTCCACTTGGCGGCCTGTCGAAGCCGGACGTGCGTGAGCTGGCCACAAAGATGGGCCTGTCGGTTGCGGCCAAGCAGGACAGTCAGGACATCTGCTTTGTGCCACAGGGCCGCTATTCGGACATTATCGCCAAGTTGCGGCCTGACGCTGTGACGGCTGGTGAGATCATGCATATCGACGGACGGGTGCTCGGCCGCCATGATGGCATCTTGAACTTTACGGTCGGGCAGCGGCGCGGCATTGGCGTCGCGGCGGCTGAGCCACTTTATGTGGTGCATCTGGATTCGACGCGGGCACGGGTGATCGTCGGGCCGCGCGAGGCGCTTGAGACCCGTAAGGTGGTTTTGCGCGACCTGAACTGGCTTGGCGATGATGCGGTGGAAGACATCGCTCCGGAAGGCATCGAACTTTTCGCGCGCGTGCGTTCGACCAGGAAGCCGGTGCCGGCAGTTCTGCGCTATGTGAATGGCCAGGGCGAGGTTGAGTTGTCGACCGGCGAACAGGGCGTGGCGCCCGGACAGGCCTGCGTGCTCTATGACGGCGAGGGTGATGGCGCGCGCATCTTTGGCGGCGGGTTCATTGCCCGCTCGGAACGCGCAGCGGAAGCCGAAGCGATGCTGCGCAGAATAGCCGTCTGATCCCACTTTCGCGTGTCGTTTCAGCCCAGTAGGTTGCGGCTCGGTGCGCGAGGGGCGGCATGAAATTCGTCAGCTACAACATTCAATACGGGTTCGGCCGTGACGGCCGGTATGATCTGGCGCGGGCGATCAGCTCTGTTGCCGACGCCGATGTGATTGCGCTGCAAGAGGTGGAGCGGAACTGGCAGCGGACGAACTTTGATGACCAGCCCGAGATGATTTCTGCGCTGCTGCCGGAGCATTACTGGGTTTATGGCCCGGCCTTCGACATGGATGCGAGTTATCACGACGGCGGGCGGCTGGTGAATCGGCGGCGGCAGTTTGGCACGATGCTGCTGTCGCGCCTTCCGATCGTCTGGTCGCGGTTGCATCTGTTGCCGATGCGCAAGATGGTGAACCCGCTAAATACGCAAAATCCGGCGCTGGAAGGCATGATCCGGACGCCTGCTGGGCCGATCCGGGTGATGTCGCTGCATCTCGGCCACATCGGCGTGGCCGAGCGGCTGGAGCAGATCGACTTCCTGCTGGCCAGGCACCGTAACACGCCGTTTGAGGGCGGGCCGTGGAGCGGGCGTGACGACGAGCCGGGGCGCAACTGGTCGCATGGCGAGCCGGAGCCGGAAGCGCCGGTGGATGCGATCTGGATGGGCGACTTCAACAGCGAGCCGGGCAGCGCCGAATACCGGCGGATCACCGGCGAGACGCCCTACCACGACAATGCTGTCTATGCTGACAGTTTTGCCGATCCGCTGGCGGGCGATGACAACCAATACACCCATGAGCGTCTGTTCAGAGGGGCCCGGCAGCGGCGGCGGCTGGACTATTGTTTCGTTGGCGCAAGGCTGGCGGACAGGGTGACGCGGTCGTGGATCGACAATGCAGCCGATGGGTCGGATCACATGCCGGTTTGGACGGAACTGGACGTGCTTTAGACCCTTTCAGGTTCAAATGGAAACGGTTCTGTTTCCTCGATGGCGAGGCGAACCGCAAGGAAGGCGGCGAAGGACGGGCTGGTGGCCCGGCCAAGTCCGGCTGACGCGGCGGGTGGCCGCCAGCGGGAAACCCAGTTGGGTTGCCTTCGGCAAACCCAACCAGAATAGTCTGCCGGTCGGCCTTTCCCGCGTCGCAGACGCGGGGGCGACCGGTGGGCCGGGTGGATTTGGGTCAAATCCATC
>Ga0209571_1000258_pt1 | contig 86786 bp, 77 predicted proteins | sample EBPBio102011_DNA_FD_185866 | JGI IMG/M metagenome (GOLD analysis project Ga0209571, IMG submission 185866) | Wastewater treatment Type I Accumulibacter community from EBPR Bioreactor in Madison, WI, USA - Reactor 1_1/10/2011_ DNA (SPAdes)... | ecosystem: Engineered > Bioreactor > EBPR >... | reverse complement strand
AAATGCGCTAAAGTGTATGGAGTGGGGGCGGGTTTGGGGGGCGTCTTACACAACCCCCTGACAGATCCAATGCCTTTGCCGGACGAACTGAACAATACCAATGGATTAGCGGATTTTTCCGGCTCAGATCTGCTCCCCGTCGGCAGCCTTCGCATCCGTTCCGGCGAACGGTGTCGTCATTTGTCGTCGATTAGCCGCGGCCGTCTCGACCGCTGCACGGTTGGAGCCACGGATGCGGTGCGCCGGGGTCCACGCCTGTCACCAAACCTTCACGCCCGGCCTGGCCGCGCCTGCTATAAACGACGACATCGGATCAAATCCAGACCGCTGGGCGATGTGCGCCGCGATCTCCCGACCGCGCTCGCCCGGGCCTTGCGACCTCGCCGGGACTGTTGCTGCTCGACGAGCCGCTGGGTGCGCTCGACGCCAAGGTCCGCATCCATCTGCGCAAGGAGATCAACGATCTGCAGCGGCGCCGGAACATCACGACAATCATGGTCACCCACGATCAGGAGGGGGCCCGCAACCGTCAGCGGCAACTGGAGAAGCTGACCCTGAGCCTGTTGGATCAGTGAAAACGGGGACGAGGATATGACAATCAACGATGATCCCAAGGCGCTGCTCCTCGAGATGCGACGCGTGCGAGACCACGTCGAGCGGGAAGGACAGGAGATTCTGGCAAATTGGGCCCCGATGCTGAAGCGCGGGGCGTTCGAAGCGGGGGCGGCCAACCTCGCCCATTATCTTGCGTTCCGAAGTCTCGATCTGCGGCCGGTGCAGAAGCCGCTGGTCGCCCTCGGATTGTCGGGCCTGGGCCGCAGCGAGAGCCGGGTGCTGGCGACCGTGAACTCGGTCGTTGCCAATCTGGAGTTGATCTGCGGCGAGGGCGACAGCTCGGACCGGCCCCAGCCGCAAAGCTTCTGGTCCGGCGAGAGCGCCTTGAAGCACGCGACCGAGGTTCTGCTCGGACCACCCGCAGACGGTCGCGAAACCAGAATCCTGGTGACGATGGCCGCCAAGGCGGCAAAGAACCCGGGCCACGTCCGTGACTTGGTTGGCGCCGGCATGGATGCGGCCCGGATCAACTGCGCCCACGAGGGCCCGAAAGCCTGGGGCAGGATGATCGACAACATCCGCACTGCCGCCGACGAAGCCGGTCGCCGCTGCCCGATCCTGATGGACCTGCAAGGGCCCAAAATCCGCACGAGAAAGGTCCTCGCGCCGGAGAAGACGACCTCGGTTGAAGCCGGCGACCACATTCTGATCACCTTTGACGATCCGGAACCGTGCAAAGAGTTTCCGTTCCAGGCGAGCTGTGCCATGCCGGAGGTCCTGCGGCAGGTTCCGTCGGGCGCGCGGGTGTCGATTAAGGACGGCTTGATTGTCGGGCATGTCGAGGACGTGCGGCCGGAGGGCCTCCTCGTCCTGGTCGAAAGAACGCCCCCCGACGGTCAACCCCTGGAGCCGGAGAAGGGCATTAATTTTCCAGGCACGTCTCTCGATGTTTCCCCCCTGTCGCCCGAAGATTTCTCTGATCTCGACTTCGTCGCCGAGCATGCCGACATGGTCGGATACTCGTTCGTGCAGCGCAAAGAGGACGTCGAGTGGCTGCAGGCGGAGCTGGAGAAGCGGCGCCCGGGCCGGCCGCCGATGGGCATCGTCGCCAAGATCGAGACGCAGCTGGCCTTCAAGAACTTGCCGGAGATGATCGTGCAGGCCGCCGGGACCAATCCCTTCGCGGTGATGATCGCCCGCGGCGATCTGGCGGTGGAGATCGGCTACGAGCGCCTTTCCGAGGTGCAGGAGGAGATCCTGTGGGTCTGCGAAGCCGCCCATGTGCCGGTGATCTGGGCGACACAGGTCCTGGAGAGCCTGGTGAAGCGCGGCATGCCGTCGCGCGGCGAGTTCACCGATGCAGCGATGGGCAATCGCGCCGAGTGCGTGATGCTGAACAAGGGGCCTTACATTACCGAGGGCATCGCCGTGCTCGACAACGTGCTTCGCCGGATGGAGGCACACATGACGAAGAAGAGCCCCCAGCTGCGCGCATTGCACGCATGGGCCGATCTGGGCTGAAGCTCCGGGCGGCAAGCGCGGCTGGACGCGGGCCGGGAACGGGGTTCTTTCCTGCCGGTCAGGGAGCCCAGAGACGATGCGTCGTCCAAAGCTCGACCAAATGTCACATTAGTGTAACGTCGGTTGTGCTAGCTTCCGGCCAAAAGGATAGGATAGGGAATCAGCCAGTGAGAGCGAAGAACCCGCGCGTTATCGTGGCGGCGGCCATCTGTTTGAGCCTTGCGACAGTGGTTTCAATCTCGGCAAAGGCGGCGGATCTTCGCCTGACCGGATCCGGAGCGAGTTTTCCATTCCCGATTTACTCCGCCTGGTTCAAAGACTTCAGTAAGAAGACCGACGGTGTGATCGTCGATTATCAGGCCAAGGGAAGCGGCGCCGGCATCCAGGACTTCATCAACAAGACCGTCGATTTCGCCGCCAGCGACGCCGCGATGACCGATGAGCAGATTGCCAAGGTCGATGGTGGCGTGGTCATGCTGCCGATGACCGCGGGCGAAATCGTTCTCGCCTACAATCTCCCCGGCAACCCGGCCGGCCTCAAACTGGCGCGGGATGTCTATCCCGACATCTTCCTCGGCAAGATCACCAAGTGGAATGATCCACGGATTGCCGCCACCAACCCTGATCTCAAGCTGCCCGACCTGCCGATCACCGTCGTCCGCCGCTCCGACAGCAGCGGCACGACCTTCGTCTTCACCAAGCATCTCGCCGCGATCAGCAGCGAGTTCGAGAAGACCGTCGGCACCGGCACCACCGTGCAATGGCCGAGCAGCGACAAGTTCGTCGCGGCGCCGAAGAACGACGGGGTCACCGCGACCATCAAGCAGACGCCGGGCGCGATCGGCTACATCGAATACGGCTACGCCAAGCTCACCAAGGCGAACAGCGCCCTGCTGGAGAACAAGTCGGGGAACTTCGTCGAGGCCGGGGAGAGGTCCGGCGAAGCGGCCCTCGCCAACGCCAGGCTCGGTGCCGACCTGCGCGGCTGGGTCGAGGATCCGGACGGCGCCGAGGCTTACCCGATCGCGTCCTTCACCTGGATGCTGTTCTACAAGGACCAGGACGACAAGAAGGCCGAGGTGCTGCGCAAGATGGTGGACTACAGCATCACCGACGGCCAGAAGATCGCCGACAGCATGGGATACATTCCGCTGCCGAAGCCGATCGTCGAGAAGGTCGAGGCTGCCGCGGCACAAATCCAGTAACGGCCGGCGGCGTCGTGACTCCGAAGCAGCCATGCGCTGGAGCGCAGGTGAAGGGTCCGCCGCCACCTCAGGGCAGGGCGCCGGCTCATGCGGCCGTCGCTCCGCCCAAGCCCAGAAGAAGTTGAGCTCATGTCGACAGAGTTTTTTGCCGAGGGTGCCGTCGTTCCGGGAGCGATCACAAGGCCACCGTCTTCGAACGAATTCCTCGTGGACCGTTCGTTCCGGTATCTCGCCGCATTTGGCGCGATGCTTATTATCGCGCTGGTCGCCTATATTCTTTGGGAAATCGGTGGTCAGGCGATGCCGGCCATCGAGGACCACCACCTGCGTTTCCTCACCTCGACAACGTGGAACGTTCAAACCGGGACGTTCGGCATTCTTCCTGAGATCTGGGGAACGCTCTACAGTTCTCTGCTGGCGCTGGCCATCGGTGGATTCTTTGGGCTGACCGTCGCCATCTTTCTCACCCAGAACTTCCTGCCGGCGAAACTGGCGGTGGTGTTCCGCACCGTCATCGAGATGCTGGCGGCGATCCCCAGCGTCGTCTTTGGTCTGTGGGGCATTTTCGTGGTCATCCCCGCGATCCGGCCGCTCGCCAACTGGCTCAACGAAACCCTGGGCTGGATCCCGTTCTTCGGGACCTCGCTCAGCGGGCCAGGGCTGCTTCCGGCGACTCTGGTCCTCGCCATCATGATCCTTCCCACCATCGCCGCGATCTCGCAGGACGCGCTCAATCTGGTGCCCTACCGGACGAAGGAAGCCGCCTACGGCATGGGTGCTACGCGTTGGGAGGCAATCCTGCGCGTGATGGTGCCCACCGCGGCAGGCGGCATCTTCAGCGCCATGGTCCTTGGTTTCGGCCGGGCGCTGGGCGAGACGATGGCGCTCGCCATGCTGATCGGCAACTCCAACCAGATCAGCCTGTCGCTCTTCGCTCCGGCGCAGACGCTGGCCTCGTTGCTGGCATCGCACTTTCCGGAGGCCGGTCAGATCGAGGTCGAGGCGCTGATGTATGCGGCCCTGGTCTTGTTGGCGATCACCCTGGTCGTGAACGTCGCGGGCATTGGCATTCTCACGGTTGCCCAGCGCAATATTTCGAGGAAATCCTGATGCAGACCGCGGCAAAACAGGCGAGCGTCCCGAATCTGCAGCGTTCTTTCTCCGAGCCGAGGGCGCTGCACAGCACGATGTTGACGTGTGGCACGTGGGCGGTGGCGCTGATCGCAAGTGTCCCGCTGTTTTCCGTGCTCTACATGCTGATCGTCGAGGGCGGGTCCAGGCTCAGTCTGGAGCTGTTTACCGACCTGCCGCCGGCGGGTTTCGAAATGGGCGGCGGCTTTGGCAACGCCATCATCGGCACTCTGGTGATGGTCGGGATTGCCGCGCTGATCAGCATTCCGCTCGGCATTCTCTGCGCGGTGTACCTCGCCGAGCTCAGCCCGAACAGCAAACTGGCGTCGGCGTCGCGCTTTTTGGCCAAGGTGCTGACCGGCTTCCCCTCGATCCTCGCGGGCGTGTTCGTCTATGCCATCATCGTTCTGGCGATGGGCTCGTATTCGGCGATCGCCGGCGGCGTCGCCCTTGCCGTGCTGATGCTGCCGACGGTGATCCTCACCGCCGAGGAAGCGATGAAGATGGTGCCGCGTAAGATGAAGGACGCGGCGCTGGGCATGGGGTGCACCCGTACGCAGATGATCTGGAAGGTCGTGCTGCCGACAGGCCTGCCCGGCATCCTCACCGGTGTCATGCTGGCGGTCGCGCGTGTCGCGGGCGAATCGGCGCCGTTGCTGTTCACCGCGCTGTTCAGCAACTACTGGCTGGGCAGTCTGAGGGAGCCGACCGCCTCGCTCTCCATCCTCATTTACAACTTTTCCAGCATGCCGTTCGAGAACCAGATCGAACTGGCGTGGGCGGCCTCGCTGGTGCTGGTTCTGATCGTGCTGGTGTTCAACATTCTCAGCCGGATCGCCGGCCGGGCAAGAGCTTAAAGCGTAAGGAAATTAACAATGTCCGCCATGCAAAGCACCCAGAGGGCAACGGCTCCGCTCGCGGCCTCGCAGGAGGTGGCGATCGACTGCAAGGTGTCAAAGATCTTCTACGGCTCGTTCCTCGCGGTGCGAGACAGCCATGTCCCGGTCCAGAAGGGGAAGATCACCGGCTTCATCGGTCCGTCGGGATGCGGCAAGAGCACAGTGCTCCGCAGCCTCAACCGAATGAACGACATGATCGACGGCTTTAAGCTCGAGGGGCATGTGCACTTCCTTGGCCAGGACGTTTACGGCAAGGGGGTCGATCCGGTCGTCGTCCGGCGATTCATCGGGATGGTGTTCCAGCAGCCGAACCCGTTCGCGATGAGCATCTACGAGAACGTCGCCTTCGGCCTGCGCCTCAACCGGTTCAAGGGCAACATGGACGAGAAGGTCGAGCACGCGCTGCGTCGCGCCGCACTGTGGGACGAGGTGAAGGACAAGCTGAAGGCCAGCGGGCTTTCGCTCTCCGGTGGCCAGCAGCAGCGCCTGTGCATCGCCCGAGCCGTCGCGACCGAGCCATCCGTCCTGCTGATGGACGAGCCCTGCTCGGCTCTCGACCCCATCGCCACCCGCCGCATCGAGGAACTGATGCTCGAACTGAAGGACGACTACACCATCGCGCTGGTCACCCACAACATGCAGCAGGCGATGCGGGTTGCCGACATCACCTCGTTCTTCGCGGTCGACATCTCCAAGGGCGGGCGCACCGGCTATCTCGTGGAGATGGGCGAAACCCGGCAGATCTTCGAAGCCCCCCGCGAGCAACTGACCAAGGAATACATCCGGGGCGAATTCAGCTAAGCCGAACGGAGGATGCAATGACACACCGGCTGCTCGCGGTGGCGCTTGCGGCGACGGCGACCTTCGGAGTTGCGGTTGCTGCGGCACAGGCAGGCGACGCCCCCCAGGCGCTCTGGATCCGGGGGGCTGGCGCGACGTTTCCCGCGCCTCTTTACAACAAGTGGATCGAGGCTTATCGCGCAGAGCACCCAGCCGTCTCGATCATGTACGACGCGGTCGGCAGCGGCGAGGGCATCAGCCGCTTCGTCACCGGCTCGGTGGACTTTGGCGCCAGCGATGTGCGGCTGGCCGATGCGCAGCGGGCGATGGTCGCGGGAGGGGTGATCACCGTCCCGGCAACCGCGGGCATGGTGGTCCTCGCCTACAACCTTCCCGGCGTCACCGGCATCCTGAAGTTGCCGCGCGATGTTTACGCCGAGATCTTCGCTGGAACGTTGAAGCGCTGGGACGATCCGAGGATCGCCGACGCGAACCCCGGCGCATCCCTGCCGCATCGGGACATCGTCATCGTCGCGCGCCAGGACAGCAGCGGCACGACAGCCGCCTTCACCAGCCACCTCGCCGCCATCAGCCCGGCGTGGAGCCAGCAGGGGTTGAGCGTTGGCAAGCTGATCGAATGGCCCGGGAGCGCCATGCTGGCCAGGGGAAACGAGGGTGTCGCCTCCCGCATCAAGATGAGCGAGGGCTCCATCGGATACGTCGAATACGGCTTTGCCAAGCGGCTCGATCTGCCGGTCGCGGCCCTTCAGAACAAGGCCGGGCGCTACGTGATGCCGACCGAGCCCGCTGGCCAGGCGGCGCTCGCAGAGACCTCTGCCGGGGGCGACGGAGATCCCGGCATGATCCTGCTCAATCCGTCAGGGGCGGACGCTTATCCCGTTGTTACCTACAGCTGGTTGTTGCTGTACCGTAACTATGCCGATGCGGCAAAAGGAGCGACGGTCAGGGACTTCGTGACGTGGGGGCTGACGGATGGCCAGCGGTTGGCAGCGGATATGGGCTACCTTCGCCTGCCTGAAGAGGTCGTCGACCTGGGCAGGCAGGCCCTCGCGGATCTTGGCTCCTGATGGGGCCTTCCCGACCCGAGCCGCTCAAGTAACCGGGCCGCGGGCAGCCCACCGGTAAGCTGTTCGCGAGGAGGGGAAAGGCATGCCTCAGTTTCCGCGCCCGACGGGAGGACGATCGACCGCCGGCGAGGGGAGATGCCGCTTGAATCTGCAAGCGATCGAAGCCTCGCTGCGGACCGTTCAGCAGAATTTTGCCAGCATCAACGTCTCGCTGCAGAGCAGGCGGGAAACCATGGCCGACGAGATCGTTGCCAATATGATGGCGGGCTACGCGTTCGTCGATCAGCTTATCGCTGACCGAACTCCCCTGTTCTCCATGGGTCAGCTGCGCTGGTTGCTCGAACTCAACGCGCTCGTCCTCTGCGGCCGGGATACGCGCCAGCGCGAACGGCACGCGGAGCACCTCGCCGCCACCGAAGAGCACTTCTATGGCGAGCGGGACGGCGGAATTCGCGACGTCGTCGAGTGGTACGAGCTGCACAAGAGCGAATCCGTGTCGAAGCGGGCCGCCGGCGTCTACATCCGCGTGCTGAGCGAGCCGCAACTGTTCATCGAGGGAAATCATCGCACCGGTGCGCTGATCATGAGCTTCATCCTCGCGACAGACTCGCGACCGCCCTTCGTCCTCAGCGTGGACAACGCCAAGTCCTACTTTGATCCGTCGACACTGATCTCCAAGACCAGCAAGCGTGGCATCACGATGCTGTTCCGGATGCCGAAGCTGAAAAAAGAATTCGCCGCGTTCCTCCGGGAGCAGGCCGATGATCGCTATCTGCTTGGCGACACCTCAGAGTGCTTGGCGGGAGCGTCCTAGACCATCTGGCGCCAGCGCAACAGGGCGAGCGCAGTCACCACCGCGGCCAGCATGCATGCCATGGCCCAGCCAAAGCCGTTGGCATCCTCGACCCACGGCAAGCCGCCGACATTCATCCCGAAAATGCCCGAGATCAGCGTGATGGGCAGGAACACGGCTGCCGCAACCGACACGAAGTAGAGGTTGCGGTTGGTCCTCTCGGTGAGCCGGCTGTCGATTTCCTCGGTGAGCAGCCGCGCCCGTTCTTGCGCCAGCTCCAGATCCTGAACCGCCGACACCAGGGCGGCCTCGATCTGTCGGAGGTCCCTCACGATCGCCTTGTCCCACCATGTCGGCGGGTGCGCAAGACCCGCGAGCGCATGACGGTCGGCGAAGATCTGCCTGCGCAGACGCGCCATTTTTCGTCGATGTTGACCCGAATTGGCGTCGCGAAAGTTTCCGGAGAGCACGCGATCTTCGGCTTCGTCGATGACATCAGCGTGCGTCGCGATGGTCTTGTCGAAGCTGCCGGCAAGGTGCCCGAGCAGGTGGGTAAAGGCGGCGGGCGTGTCGCCGATCGGGGTGCCCCCGGTCAAGTCCCGCCGCAGCGATCCGATGGCCGAGATGGGATGGCGCCGGCCGGTGAGAAGGCAGGTCCGATCGGCATACACCTGGAGGACGCCGAACTCATCGGGATCGTCGGCGAACACGTCGCCCAAAACTCCCCCGATCCCATCTCCCATCAGCTCCAGGTGGATGTCGGGATCTTTGGTAAGCAGGAGTTCCCGGCACTCGGCGCTGAGCCACGCGCAACGTTCGATCCAGTCACGGGCGCGGCTGTCGTTGAGATTGAAGTGCAGCCAGATAGGGTAAGGAGGCGCATTCTGTGCGTCAACATGGTCAATTTCGATGGGGAGGGGACAGTTCTCCGGGCGCAATAGAAAGCCGCAGATCAGTCCCCGATCGTCGCGCAGTTCCGTGCCCATCTCGAATGGTCGCTGGTCTTGAGGTGCCGGCGATCGTAGCCCGCCGGGCCATCGGAAGCGAGACGAAACCCGCTGATCGTGGAATACTGTCACGGGCTTCCGTTCCGCCTTTTGACGTCACTCTAGCAAATTCCGCGCGAATAGCTTTGCCAACAGGCAGAGCGTCGCCTTATAGTTTCCGGTCTACCCCATTAGGGAGATAGAGGCGATGCCGGCCGAGGGCCGCTCAGCTGCGAACGACCGCATCACGGCCGAACTGGTGGACCTGCCAGACTTCGAGCTGGTGGTGATGCTGGCCGACTGGAAGCGTTGGCGAGCGCACGTACAGACCGCTCCCGTCATGCGGCTGAGACGCGAGCGGTTCGACGAAGCAACCACCTATATCGAGGCCATTCAACTCGAGCTGGCCCTGCGGCGGCCGGGAGAGCGACTGCTGCGGCGACGTCAGGCGGCTTCGCGACAGCGGGAGGTCACCGGTGCCGCCACTGTTTCCCTGGACGCCTACCGGGAGGTACGGCGTGATCTTGCTCGCATCGAGCAGCGTCGCCGGTAGTCCGTCCTTGATCGTGCGGCTGCCGCCCACAACGCGATGCTGTGACCGGAGCGGGTGATCCCGCCTGGCTGCTTCCCAGGATCCCCCACCGATACAAAGTCCGCGACCGCCTGGCCGGGAAGGGACGGAACTCTCGGTGGCGATGCTCGCCTGGTCGCAAGCTTAATCGGTTCTTCAATCCTGCGTTGACCGTCGGGACACTCTGTAAGAGAGTTGGCTGGCGGCCCGCGTCCATCGACGGGTCAGGGAGGAGAAGAAAAATGGCTGGCTCCGCGGAATTTCGCGCATTGGTTCTGGAAGAGCGAGAGGGGAAGGTGGTCTCCGACCTCCGCATGCTCGACAACAGCGCTCTGCCGGAAGGCGACGTGCTGGTTCGGGTCGGCTTCTCCGACCTGAACTACAAGGACGGCCTGGTGGTCAAAGGACTGGGCAAACTCGTGCGCAAGTATCCTCACGTCCCCGGCATCGATTTCTCCGGCGTCGTCGAAGAGTCGGCATCATCCCGTTTCAGCCCCGGCGACGAGGTGATCCTCACAGGGTGGCGCGTTGGCGAGGTGCACTGGGGGGGCTATGCAGGGATGGCGCGGGTCAAGGCGGATTGGCTGGTGCCGCTGCCGGAAGGCCTCTCCCTGCGCCAGGCGATGGCGATCGGCACCGCCGGCTTTACCGCAATGCTGGCGGTGATGGCGCTGGAGGAGCATGGGCTGAAGCCTGAAAACAAAGGCGAAGTCCTGATCACCGGCGCCGCCGGCGGGGTGGGCAGCGTTGCCGTGGCGCTGCTGGCCAACCTGGGCTATCGGGTCGCCGCTGTGACCGGCCGTGCGGATCAGCACGAGTATCTGCGGGGGCTGGGCGCGACGACCATCGTGGCACGCAGCGAACTGGAGACGCCCGTGAAGGGACCGCTCGGGCCCGAGCGGTGGAGTGGCGCCATCGACAACGTGGGCGGTGCCATTCTCGGAAACGTGCTTGCGTCCCTCTGCTATTGGGGAAGCTGCGCCTCGGTGGGCAATGCCGCCGGCATCAAATTCGAATCCACCGTCATTCCCTTCTTGCTGCGTGGGATCAACCTGCTGGGGATCGACTCCGCCACCTGCCCTTATGAGCGCCGGATGATCGCGTGGCCGCGCCTGGCCCGGGAGTTACCGCTGGACAAGCTGGATGAGGTCACCCGGGTTGTTCCGCTGACCGCCGTGCCGGCAGAGGCCGACCAAATTCTGAAAGGTCAGGTGCGCGGGCGCACGGTCATTGACGTCGGCGCCTGAGACGTGGGCGCCTGAGACGTGGGCACTCGAACGGCGGCGCCTCAAGCGGGGCCCCGGTCGCCGTCGAAGGGGCGGGGCCGTTAATCCGAGGCAGGAGAGCGCGCGTCCGCAGCTTTCGGGGCGGCCCGGCGGGATCTCCGAACCTTTGCCGGGCTGGTGGGACTCGGCGCGGCTGTCCGTTCGGGCAGTTCAGCCTCCCCCTTCGCAGCCGCGGCAGGAGGTGCCCCGTCGTTCTCGCGTTCTTGCGGTTCGGACAGATCGGCCGCTGCCGCGCCCTTCGGTGCGCCAGCGGGTGAGAGGCCGTCGGCCGGCGCGGAGGGTTGGCCCTCACCTTGCGTCGCCATTCCCATCATCTTCAGCATGTCGCGCTCGGCCTGCAGCCAGGAATCCAGCGCCTGCCCATAGTGACGCCCGGCGGTCTCCCAATAGTTGTATGCCATCAGGCGGATCCGCTCAAGGTATGCCGAGGGCGACAGCGAGGCGACCTCTGCTGCCCAGGCCTGCTTTTCATCGCGGACAGGAAAGGCTCCCATCCGCAGCATCGCAAGCACATGCCGCTCGGCGGACAGCCAGAAATCCTGGGCGACGCCATACTGCCGGCCGGCCGAATCCCACATGCATTCAGCCATTTCGCGGACACGGGCGACGGGCATGCCGTCCGGCAATTCGCTCAGCGGCGGTGGCGGCGGGCTCGCCGCCTTATTCTGCAAACGGGCAGTGGCGCTCACCATTTCCATCACCATCTGCTCGGCCATCAACCAGAAGTCGAGCGCCACGCCATAGGGGCGTGCGGCCGATTCCCATAACGGCTGGGCCAGTCCGCGGATGCGCTCGTCGAGATTGGTTTCCATAGCAGTTTGCGTCCCTGCGCTTATCCCTTTGCGCAGTGTACTGCGGAATGATCGACGCGCCACGCGGAATAATCTGTTGAGCTCTTCTCGCGCTAAAAGAGAGAATGCGCGGGCAGGCAAGGGGCTGGTGGGCCAGTCCTGGGAGGTCTCGCTGTTGCGCTGCCCCCCGGCCTTTCCCAAGATTAGTGAAGCCGGAGTGCATGTTTGGCCAGGGTGCGGGCGACCGATGCCGATACACGATGACGTTCTGGAGGATGTGAGCAAGTGGCAGCGGGAGGGCCGGCGCGTGGTTCTCGCAACGGTTGTCGCGACGTGGGGCTCGGCGCCTCGACCGGTGGGCAGTCAGCTCTGCGTCGATGAGACGGGAAATTTCTCCGGATCGGTCTCGGGCGGCTGTATCGAAGCCGCCGTCGTGCGCGAGGCGCTGAGGGTTTTGGACACGGGATCGCCGAGACTGGTAGAGTTCCAGGTCAGCAATGATATGGCCTGGGAGGTAGGGTTGTCGTGCGGTGGCCGCGTCGAGATTTTCGTCGCCGCGGCGGAACCCCAGCAGCAGATGCTCTCGACCGTAAGGGAAGCGCGGGCGCGCGGTGAGGGAACGGTGCTTGCGACGGCATTACCAGGCGGACAGCAAACGCTGCTGGCAAACGATGCCTTTACCGGCGATCTGGAATTGGACGATCGGACACGGGCCGTCGCGCGCCGGATCGCCGTGCAGGGCGAGAGCGTCGCCGTCATGAGCGATGGCGGGCGGGTTTTTCTGCATGCCTTTCCACCGCCCCCGCGATTGGTTGTCGTGGGCGCGGTCCACATCACCGAGCCGCTGACGAGGATGGCCACGTCTGCCGGCTACGAGGTGCTGATCATCGATCCGCGCCGGAGCTTCGCCCATCGCCGGCAGTTCGCAGGGCTGCGTCTCGTCGGCGACTGGCCGGACGTCGCCCTGCAGAAACTGAAGCTCGACCGCTGGAGCGCGGTTGTCACGCTCACCCATGATCCGAAGCTGGACGACGCGGCGCTGCGCATTGCCCTGGCCTCGGAGGCCTTTTACATCGGTTGTCTGGGCAGTCGGAAGACGCATCAGGCGCGCCTCTCGCGCCTGCGCGCGGCCGGCTTTGGCAATGCCGACCTGGCTCGCCTGCATGGGCCGATCGGATTGGCCATCGGAGCACGGACGCCGGCGGAGATCGCCGTTTCAATCCTGGCCGAAATCACGCAGGTGCGGCGCGGCGAGGAGCCTTTATGATCTTTTCGGCCGAACCCATCGGTCGGGCGGCAGGCGGCATTCTCGCCCATGGAATCAAGCACGGCCGCCTGAACCTCAAGAAAGGCAGGATCCTCGACGCGGACGATGTGGCCGGCCTCGCAGCCCAGGGTTTTACGAGCGTGGTCGTCGCGCGGTTGGAGCCGGAGGACGTCGGCGAAGATGACGCCGCCGCGGCCATTGCGGCTGCCCTTGCCGATGACGGAATCGACGCGGCAGCGGCGTCCACCGGGCGTGCCAACCTCCATGCAAGCGCTCACGGCATCCTCGTCATCCATTCGGCGGTAATCGACAGGGCGAACGCCATCGACGAAGCGATCACGCTGGCCACGTTGCCGGGCGCCCAGGTGGTCGTCCCGGGCCAAATGGTCGCCACGGTCAAGATCATTCCGTTTGCCGTCCCTCGGCGGGCGCTGGCGCGCTGCCTGGAGTGCTTGCGGGGGGCGCGCCCCGTCCTGACGGTGACGCCGTTCACGCCGCATGAGGCGGCCCTGATCCAGACCCGGCTCCCCGGCTTCAAGGACAGTGTGCTGGAGAAAACGGTTCGGGTGACGGAGGCCAGACTGCGGGCGCTGGGCTCGACCCTTGGCAGCACTACGGTAGTGGCTCACGACGAGTCCTCGGTTGCCTCGGCGGTGATACGGCAACGGCGAGACGGCCTGCATCCGATCCTGATCGCCGGCGCTTCCGCGATCGTCGATCGCCGCGACGTGATCCCTGCGGCAATCGTTGCGGCAGGTGGGGAGATCGTGCACTTCGGCATGCCGGTCGATCCCGGCAATCTGCTGTTGGTGGGACAGCTCGACGGAACCGCGATCATCGGCCTGCCGGGGTGCGCGCGTTCGCCCCAACCCAACGGCTTCGACATGGTGCTGCAGAGGCTGTTGGCCGGATTGCCGGTCGGGGCCAAGCAGATCATGGGGTGGGGGGTCGGCGGCCTGCTGAACGAAATTCCACAGCGCCCGCTGCCGCGCCGGAGCTTTCCGCAACCGGAAGCTCGCCCGACGGCGCCTCCGGGTCGCGTCGTTGCCGCGATTATTCTGGCGGCGGGACAAGGGAGCCGCATGGGGAGCGGCGGCAAGCTGCTGCTCGATCTGCAGGGTCAGCCGGTGGTGCGCGCGGCGGTGGATGCGGCGCGGACATCCCGGGCATCGCCGGTCGTCGTCGTCACCGGCCACCGGGGAGACGAGGTTCGCGCCTCGCTCGGCGACGCGGACGTCCACGTCGTTCATAATCCGCAGTATTCCGAAGGGCTGTCCGGCTCGCTGGCGGCCGGTATCCGCGGCCTTCCGGACGGCGTGGACGGCGCGCTGATCTTACTGGGGGACATGCCGTCGATCCGCGCCCGGCATGTCGATGCCTTGATCTCGGCGTTCGAGGCCGCACCGACTGGCACCATCTGCATGCCGGTGCATGGCGGCCGCCGCGGCAACCCGGTGCTGTGGCCGGCGAGCCTCTTTCGCGAACTCTCCGGCTTGCAGGGCGACGTGGGGGGCAGGGAACTCCTGTCCCGGCATCAGGCACAAGTCCTCGCCGTCGAAATCGCCGACGATGCCATTTTTGTCGACGTGGACGAGCCGGGGGACCTGGCGGTGCTGTCCACCGGCGCGCCGCTGTGACCCACGCTCTCTTGCCGCCGGTCAGTGGTACTCGACGTCGTCGCGCACCTTGCCACGGAACACCCAGTAAACGACGATCGTGTAGACGAGCACGATCGGCAAGACGAACAGCCCCGCGCCATACACCAGGAATTTCAACGACGAAGCAGGTGCCGCCGCCTGCTCGATGGTCACGTCGAAGGGGATCATGTACGGCCAGAAGCTGGCTGCCATCGTGCCGAAGGCGGCCAGAAAGATCGCGGCGATAGAGGTGAAGGGCACCCAATCCCGGCGGCGGCGGACCCCGATCAACAAGCCGATGGATGCGAGTGCACCGATCAGCGGAAAGATCGCCAGCCACGGCCGGTCGATCCAGCGGTGCATAACGCTCAGTTCGGCGGTCGCCGCATATCCGAAGGCGAGGACGAGGAATAGCAGCAGGGCGCTCGCCAGGGGCAGCAGGCGCAGGTAGGCCCAGTCGCGCAGCGGGCCTTGTGTCTTGAGGACCAGCCAGCCCGCTCCGATCAGCATGTAGCCGATGACGAGGCCGACACCGCAGGCGACGGCGAAGGGTGACAGCCAGCTGAAAGCCCCGCCGACAAAACGACCGTTGGCGATCGGCAGCCCGTCAACGATGGCGCCGACGGCGGCACCCTGGACAAAGGCGGCCACCAGCGAGCCGAGAATGAAGCTGGCATCCCACAGCCATCGCAGCCGCGCCGTTTTGTAGCGGAACTCGAAGGCAACGCCGCGCAGAATCAGCGCGACCAGCAGGAGCGTCACCGGCAGATAAAAGGCGGGCAGCAGGATCGAATAGGCCAGCGGGAAGCCCGCATAGAGATTGGCCCCGACGAAGACCAGCCAGGTCTCGTTGCCGTCCCACACGGGTGCCACCGCACCCATCATCGTCCGCCGGAAGTCCTCGTCGCCGGTGGTCCCGAACAGCATTCCGATACCAAGATCGAATCCGTCCAGCATGACATACAGCAGAATGGCGAACGCGATGATCAGCGCCCAGATCGTCGGGAGATCGAAGGTGAAATCCTGTGCCATCAGCCTCGCTCCCCTGTGCCGAGCGTGGATGCGCCAGTGGTCGGTGCGGGTGAAGGGCCTGCCGCCGCCAGAGGCCGCAGGCCGCTGATCCCTTGTTCCGGCGTGGGCGGCGACGCCGCCGGCCCCAGGCGCAAGAGCCTGTAGATGTAGAAGGTGCCGGCAGAGAAGATCAGCGCGTAGACGGTGACGAAGGCGATCAGCGACGTCCAGGCCTGGCCGACCGTCAAGCTTGGGGTTACGGCGTCGGCTGTTCGCAGCAGTCCGAACACGACCCACGGCTGGCGGCCGACTTCAGCCGTGAACCAGCCGGTCAGCACCGCGATGAACCCGGACGGGAAGCTGAGAAAAGTGATCCACAGAAAGGCCCTCGGCGCCCGTTCCCAGCCGCGCCGCCGCAGCAGCACGCCGGCCCAGGCAAGGCCCAGCATGAGCACCCCGAGACCCACCATGATGCGGAACGAATAGAACGGAATGAGGAAGGGAGGACGCTCGTCCTTCGGAACCGTGACGATGCCGGGCTCCTGCGAGGTGAAGGAGCCGGTATCGACGAAGCTTCCGAGGTAGGGGATGGCGATCTCCCAGCGGTTGCGTTCGTTGGCTTCGTCCGGCCACGCGAAAAGCAGTAACCGCGCCGGCTGTTCCGTCTGCCAGCGACCCTCGATAGCGGTAAATTTGGAAGGCTGGTGTTCCGCCGTGTATTCCCCGTTGAGGTGGCCGAGCGCGAGCTGTACCGGGATCAACACCGCCGCCAGTCCGAGACCCATGCTCAGCATTTTCTTCGCCGCGTCTTGATGAATGCTGCGCAGAAGGTACCAGGCGCCGGTAGCGGCAATGCAGAACGCGGTGGTGAGATAGGCGGCGAGCAGCATATGGAATAATCGGATCCAGGAAACCTGGCTGGACAGAATCACCCGCCAGTCCCCGGGACTGTACCGACCGTTGTCCTCAATCCAGCCGACCGGAACCTGCATCCAGGAATTGTTCGCCATGATCCAGAAGGCAGAGAACGTGGTCCCCAGGGCGATCAGGCAGCAGGCGGTCAGATAGGCCCACGGCGGAACCCGGTTCCGGCCGAACAGCACGATGCCGAGGAAGGTGCTTTCCAGCAGAAAGGCGGTATAGGCCTCATATCCGAGCAAGGGACCTTGAATCGGACCCATCCGGTGGGCGAGTTCACTCCAGTTGGTGCCGAACTGGAACGCCATGACGACGCCGGAGACCACGCCCATCCCGAAGGCGACGGCAAACACCTTGATCCATAGGTCAAAGAGAACGCGATAGATGCGCCGCCCGGTCGCCATCGAAAGCGCCTCCAGCGTCGCCAGCCAGGCGGCGAGCCCGATGGTGAAGGCCGGGAAAATGATATGAAAGGAAATCGTAAAAGCGAATTGGATGCGGGAAAGTATCAGCGGGTCGAGATCCATTCAACGTCCTCTGGCTGACGGCCGTGCCCTGTCAGGCGCCGCCCGCAGGAGCGCGCGACCGCTGGTTGAACCTTCTCGCCGAGAGCGGCAAATCGGTGGGAGCGGAGCTTTGGCTCACTCGCGCTTGCCCATCCTATGACGCCACCTTTCTCAAGCACAGCAACTTTCAAAGCAACCAGACGTTTTATTTGCCAGTGAACGTCGCGCCTGCCACAATGGCGTCACCTTTTGGCCGTAAATCGCCGAGGCTTTTCGATGAATCGCGTGATAGCCGTTGGGGTCGCTCTGGTTGCGATCCTGTCCTCTTCATTTCCGTCATCTTCGGCCACCGTGGACCCAGATTGCCTGAAGTCGCTGGAAACGGCGTCAGCGCAGGCTCGCAAGCGTATAAATATCTACCAAGACGAACTTAAGAATATGAAAGAAGAGCAGAATACGGGAAGCGCCATGTCGATTTGTGGCAGTGCGCTCTCGCGGGCCGAGCAATACTACAAAAAAAATAAAACGGGAGATTCCGTTTGCACCCTTGGCTCTACATACGTCGACGGGCAGGTGCTGCAGTTGTTCAAGAACGCAACGATAACTTGCCATTCGGAAATAACATCGATTCTAGACCGTATGCCCCGCGACCTGCAGGCTCCGATCGCCGAGCGAATCCGCCAAAAGGAGTCGGAGTCACGCTAGTGGCATTGAGTTGAAACGGGGGCGTTGAGCGGATCCCCCCGGACCTCGATCGGGCGAAAGGAGGGGGGCTTATGGCTGCAACGTTCGACTGTGTGGTGAAGGGTGGCATTGTCGCGACCCCCGGCGGCCTTGAGGAACTCGATATCGGCATCACCAAGGGCAGAGTTGCAGCCCTTGGCCAGCTACGCGCCGGCTCGGCTGCCGAAACCTTGGACTGCCGGGGCCTGCATGTCCTCCCCGGGGTGATTGACACCCAGGTCCATTTTCGCGAGCCGGGTCTTGAGCATAAGGAGGATCTTTCAACCGGAACCGCAGCCGCTGCTCTCGGCGGGGTCACGGCCGTCTTCGAGATGCCCAACACCAAGCCGCCGACCACGGGCGAGGCGGAGTTCGCGGAAAAGTGCCGCCGCGCGCAGGGGCGCGCGTGGGTCGATATCGCCTTCTACATCGGTGCCACCCAGGACAACGCTGGGGATCTGGCCCGCCTGGAGCGATTGGCGGGGTGCGCCGGCGTCAAAGTGTTCATGGGCAGTTCCACCGGCAATCTGCTGGTGGCAGATGACGCTGATATCCAGCGCGTGCTGGCGAATGGCACGAGGCGCGTAGCGGTGCACGCCGAAGATGAGACGCGGCTCCGCCAGCGCTACACCATCGTCGCCGGCGGCGCGGATCCTGGCCGTCACGCCGACTGGCGCGACACCGAGACGGCCGTCTCGGCCACCCGCCGGGTGACGAGGCTGGCGGAGGCCACGCGACGGCGGGTGCACGTATTGCATGTAACGACCGCCGAGGAGATCGGGCTGCTGGCAGAGCATCGCGATCTTGTCTCGGTGGAGGTCACCCCGCAGCACCTGACGCTGCAGGCGCCGGATTGCTACGACGAACTGGGCACGTTCGCGCAGATGAACCCGCCCATTCGCGACGCGCGGCATCGCGCGGCGTTGTGGCGGGCCGTGGCCGACGGGATCGTCGACTGCATTGGCTCGGACCATGCCCCGCACACCCGGGAGGAGAAAAAGAAGCCCTATCCCGACAGCCCTTCGGGCATGCCGGGGGTGCAGACGCTGTTGCCGATCATGCTCGATCACGTCGCCGCAGGCCGATTGAGCCTGCAGCGGCTGATCGATCTGACCAGCGCCGGTCCTGCCCGGCTGTTCGGGCTCGCCGGCCGGGGTCGGATCGCCGTTGGCTATTCGGCGGATCTCAGTGTTGTCGATCTCAGCCAGCGGCGAATGATCACCCACCGCTGGATCGCCAGCCGGTGCGGCTGGACGCCGTTTGACGGCATGACCGTGACCGGCTGGCCTCTTGCCACCGTCGTCCGCGGCCGCATCGTCATGCGAGACGGCGCGCTGCAGGGAGAGCCCTGCGGCGAGCTGCTGCGCTTTTTTGAGACGGACGGAGCCGCGGACCTTACGGGGATCGGGCGCAGCTAAAGCTGAGTTGTATCGACCGCGCGCCCGACGCGGAACAGGGTCTGTTTCAACCAATGACCCAGGTCGCGGATCTCGCGGCCGGCGTCGCGACGAAGTGCGGACGCGACCGTCAACCGCTGCTGCGCGATCGTGTCAGGCACGCCACCATTCCACTCGCTGAGCAGCGTGGTGTCATTGCAGATCACCGCGGAAAGCGCCCGTGCGCGACGGTCGTCGTCAGACAACTGAGGGGTCGTGGTAGTCATATCGGTAACCTCGACAGTCAGTTCATATCAAATCCCGTCGTCCCTCCGTTCGCTTGGGTCCTCCTCGTTGGTTCCCGCTTATCGACGCGGGCACCGCAGCGGATGAGGTTGGCCTTCCGGCGCCGTTGCACAATCTGCGGCGCTGCAAGGCAGCATTGCGGAAATGTATGAGAAACAGCTTGCTCGGTGCGACCGCGCTGCAACAGCGTGCTCTTGCCCGGCCCTCCTCTGGTCTCGCGGCGGAATATGAGAGGGCGCCGGCGCTGCCGGAGGCGACGCCATCTTGCCAAAGAGGCCGGCGCCACGTACGGTGGCGGCCCCGTGCGAACTCTTCGCAAACCAAACAAACGCATTGTCGTGCGCGTTCAGTCGGGACAGCTTGCTCAAGAGGGATTTGATGCAAAAGATCAAAGTTGAGAACCCCGTCGTTGATCTCGACGGGGACGAAATGACACGGGTGATCTGGACTAAGATAAAGGAAAAACTGATTCTTCCTTACCTGGACATAGACATCCGTTATTTCGATTTGGGTATAGAGCACCGGGACGCCACCGACGATCAGGTGACGATCGATGCCGCCAATGCCATCAAGGAATTTGGCGTCGGCGTGAAATGCGCGACCATTACCCCCGACGAAGCGCGCGTCGAAGAGTTCGGGCTCAAGAAGATGTGGAAGTCGCCGAACGGCACGATCCGCAATATTCTTGGGGGGACGGTGTTTCGCCAGCCGATCATCTGCCGAAATGTGCCGAGGCTGGTTCCGGGTTGGACCAAACCGATTGTCATTGGCCGTCACGCCTTCGGCGACCAGTATCGGGCAACCGATTTCGTCGTCCCGGGCAAGGGCAAGCTGACCATCCGGTTCACGCCGGATGACGGCGGCGCGCCCATCGAGCATGAGGTGTTCGCGTTCCCGGACGGTGGCGTCGCGCTCGCCATGTATAATCTCGACGACTCCATTCGGGGCTTCGCGCGTGCCTGCCTGACCTACGGACTCGACCTCGGCTGGTCCGTCTATCTGTCGACCAAGAACACCATCCTCAAGGCCTATGATGGCCGCTTCAAGGACATCTTTGCAGAGGTTTACGAGGCGGAGTTCAAGGATCGCTTCGCTTCGGCCGGCATTGTCTACGAGCACCGGCTGATCGACGACATGGTGGCGGCGGCGCTGAAGTGGGAAGGGGGCTTCGTCTGGGCCTGCAAGAACTATGACGGCGACGTGCAGTCGGATTCGGTGGCGCAGGGCTTCGGCTCGCTCGGGTTGATGACGTCCGTGCTGCTGACCCCGGACGGCAAGACGATCGAGGCGGAAGCGGCACACGGAACGGTGACCCGGCACTTCCGCGAGCATCAGAAGGGCAGACCGACGTCCACCAATCCGATCGCTTCGATCTTTGCCTGGACCCGCGGCCTGCACTACCGCGGTCAGTTCGACGGTACGCCCGAGGTTGTCCGCTTTGCGCGGGCCCTGGAGGATGTGTGTGTCGCCACCGTCGAGGATGGTCACATGACCAAGGATCTGGCGATCCTCATCGGCCCGAATCAACCCTGGATGACGACCGAGCAGTTTCTGGACAAACTCGACGAAAACCTTCAGAAAAAGATGACGGCCTGACAGCCGGAGTGACCGGTGAGCCCGGCACTCGCCAAAAATACCCCGGACAGGTGAACTTGACGGCTGCCAGCCACCTGTCTACATACTCAGGCTACCGGACGGGGCCAACTTCGCTCCGTCCGTGCTGTTTTGGAGATAACGAGCCATGGCCCGGCGTTGTCCAATCACCGGCAAGGGCGTGCTGACCGGCAACAATGTCAGTCACGCCAACAACAAGACCCGTCGCCGCTTTCTGCCCAACCTGCAGGCGACGTCCCTGATGAGCGACACGTTGGGAAGACCCATCCGCTTGCGCATTTCGGCCAAAGGATTGCGGACGGTTGAGCATCGCGGCGGCATCGATGCGTTTCTGCGCCAAGCCAGGGGCACAGACCTGACGCCGGAACTGCGTCGCCTGAAGCGACGGATCGCCAAGGTGGCGTCCGCCTGACATCTCTCTCGGGTGCGTCGCTGCCACGGGTGGCGCGCAGCCTGGCGGGGAGGGGGCAGTCGGCCCTGCGTGCCGCGACGCTCGAGCCTGGGAAGGGCAGCGGCAGGCGAGAGGTATCGAACACAAGGGGCTGAAGGGCGCAAGATGGACTTGCTGCTGGTCACCGGGGCGCCGCGTTCAGGCACGACGGCGATCGGGTACAACCTGGCATTGCCCCGTTCTGCGGGTTTGCTTTACGAGCCGTTCAACTACGTCACCGGGTTGCGTGACATCGAGCGTCAGTTTGAAATTCCGGGGGCCGGGAATTTCACCGATGAGCGGCTCGACGACGTGATCGAGCGGCTGCGCAGGCTCAATCTGCAGATGAAAAGCGGCCGGCGGCTCGGCGATACACCGCTGCGTGCGCTGGTCAAGCGCTTTGTCGGCGGCCGTTCGAACGTCTCTTATATTCTCTGCCGACTGAATCCGATGCTCCGGACGATCATCTGGAAGGATCCGATGGCGGTCTTTGCCTCGCGAGCGGTTGCCTTGCGTCATGGGATGACCGTCCTTGCCACGGTGCGGCCGCCGGTCGCGGTCGCTGCCAGCTTCGCGCGATTGAGCTGGAAGCCCGACGTCGGGCAGCTGATCCGCAGCTTCCACGAGGTGGGCTGGCAAGCCGACATTCCGACGATCAACGGTGATCCGGAGGAAACCTCACCCGCGATTCGCGGCGCGATCATCTGGGAGATGGTTTATCGCCGCTTGCTGAGATTGTCGGCCGAGACCGATCAACTCTATCTGCTCAATGTGCAGGCTATTGTCGAGGACGCCGTTAACATATACCGGAATCTGTACATCCTGTGCGGCTTGCGCTGGGACAGTCGCGTCGAAACGGCCATCGCAAAGGAATACGCGAGGCGCAGCAGCCGCGCCGCCGCCCAGGAGCTGCCAGAAACGGCTCACGTGAAGAACCGCGATCTTCGTCGCATCAATGAGTACGGCAAGCGCCTGTTGTCGCCGGCGGAGAGCGATGACGTCATGCAAATGACCGACGCGACATGGCGGAGGGTTCGCGAAGCCTGTGACCGTGATCTTGTGCGGATTCTGAGCCGGCAGTCGCCGGCCCGCCCTTTGGCCGCCGCTTCCTGACCAGGCCGGCGATGGCCAGCGCGACTCTTGTTGCGGCGGGCGGCTGCCATGCGCTAGGGTCCGACTTCGTCGCGGTACACAACGGGCCGCGACCTTGCGCCCGTAGCTCAACGGATAGAGCATCTGACTACGGATCAGAAGGTTAGGGGTTCGAGTCCTCTCGGGCGCGCCAATATATCAAAGGGTTATACTAGACCTGGAAGGGGTGGACGAGTTCAGGTAAGCGATCGGTAAGCAGGAGAGTGGACTTGGCTTTCCGTTGCCCCCTGTCGCGAGAGAACCGGGAAGCGTCGATTCGCCGATTCCACATCGCTGAGCGAATGCGGGCTGCAGATGGTCGGCGAACAGCTCCGCACATCGAACGCGAAGGCGGCCCATTGCCGCCAAAATGAGATCGTAGCCCTTTCGGCGCTCATAGAGTGGCATCCACCAAGGATCCGGCAGTCGGAAGCTCGTATCCAGCCTCCTCACACCTTTGCTTGATGAGAAGAAGCCGGGTCGCCTGGCGATCGGTCGGAACCCTCCGGGGGATCGCGCCGCCGATTGTCAGCGCAGCGCCGTCTTCGGCCGTCAGCAGCTGCTTTTCTTCCGCGAAGGAGCGGATGGCCCGCCACGTTGCAGCGCCCAGGGCGACCACGGTGGTAACAGCGAGCAGGCCGTCGCTGACGCGCTGCTTGTCTCGTTCCTCCTTGTCCGCCGCGCGGGCGTCCGACGGCGCGACGAGAAGGTCGTCGAGCGCGGGGTCAGCAGGGATCTCCGTGTTCCGGAGCGAGTCCGGCAACGGCCCGGGTTCGGCGTCCTTCTTGTGCCCGCCCGGCAGCCAGTCTTCGCTGTCGGGAATCGTGCGAATGATTTCATCCGGCTGCACGTCGCCCGGGGCAGAGTTCGTCTCATCGTCCTGATCACGCGGCGGAAACAACGCGTTCATGCCGACGTAATTATCCGGCGGCGCCAGGACGTGGATGAAGTCCCGCGGAAACAGGTCATCGCCCAGCATCTCGTCTGTGGAAGACGGATCGATGAAGATGTTGGCGAACGGCGTGGCGGTAAAGCCGACGTAGCTCGACCGGCGGAAAAGGCTGAGCAGATCGCGGATCGCCTGGTTGATCGCCGTCGTCTCGTCCGGGTTCTTCCGCGTGTTGATCGAGGCGTTGTCCGCCTCGTCGTCGATCATCAGCAGAGGGAGGTCGATCCTGCCGTCGCTAACCGCGTTCCGGGCGCGCAGCCAAAGCCAACCGAGATCGGCGTTGTCGTTCCGCACCCTACTGGGTTATTTGATCTTAGGTTCTGTTCCAGAGACGCGGGTTGAGAATGCGGTGAGTAAGGCTGTTTTCACCTACAAGCCTGCGTCGATCTACGATGATGATCCCGAAGTGCGGTATCATTTTCCGCAGACCTACTTGCGTCAAGTCGAGTCCGCCGTGGGCGACCTCATCGTCTATTACGAGCCCCGCCGTACTGGTCTAGACGACCGAGGACGCACTGGCCGGCGAAGCTACGTTGCGGTTGCCAGGGTCGAGCGTGTCGATCCCGACCCCAGACGTCCAAATCACTATTACGCGTATATTGAAAATGGATCCTATATAACCTTTGATAGACCAATACCATTTCGTGAGAATTTGCGCTATTATGAGAAGTCGCTGCGGCGCGAAGACGGAATGACGAACAAGGGTGCCTTCGGCCGAGCGGTTCGCCAGTTATCCGACGAGGAATTCGACGCAATTCTCAGGGCTGGTTTTTCTCGTCCTTTGCTTTCTTCGGAGAACGAGTGGGATCTGCCTGAACCGGCGCGTAACCCAGGATTATCTGACGAACAGGCTACTTTCGAACGTCCCGTCGTTGAGCGCGTGCTGAGCCGACCGGTGCGCGACGCAGCGTTCACGCGAGCGGTGCGGGAAGCATATGGCTCGACCTGCGCAGTGACGGGACTGAAGTTGACCAATGGTCGCGGCCGACCTGAGGTACAGGCGGCCCATATACGTCCTGTTGAACACAAGGGGCCGGATTCCGTGCGGAATGGCATCGCCCTCTCTGGAACCCTCCACTGGATGTTCGACCGTGGACTAATTGCCGTTGGTCCGCCACCGAAGTATGAATTACTCCTCACGCGAAAAGGTCTTCCGCACGAGGTACTGCGCATGATTAATCCGGAGCGCCGGCTGCGCGTGCCCGACTTGCCATTATTACGACCGGCTCCGGTATTCTTGGAGTTTCACCGCTCTGAGATTTTTGACCGCTCAGATTGAAATGACCCCAGTCAGTCGGTCGGCGGCGGCGATCGTATGGAACGGGACAATCGAATCGCCGGACCCCACGCTTCCGCTTACCCGGCGCGAGGAGTTGGCGGGCATGGATCGGTGGCAGATCGGCGAGCGCCTGTTCGGCCGTCACGGCGGGGGGGAATGCGGGTCCGCAGCGGGCGGCTCGCTGTAGCTGTGCGCCCGCAGCAGGAGCCCGTTCAGGAGGGTGGGCCGCAATCTCGCGCAGCTTCGGGCGCCCGACCCGGGCGAAGGCCTGACAGGGCGGCCCGCCAACAATCACGTCGATGGCGTCTGCGACCGGGCCAAGATTCAGGGCGGCTCCGAGCGCTTCCGGGGGCGTCGTAACGATGTCCCGCGCCCGGCTGTGTTCTGCATCGCCGCCGTGGAAGTTGCGCGCGTGCGAGCGCGCGGCGTGCGGATCGGATTCGACGGCCGCCTGGATGGCAAAGCCGGCGGCCTTAAAGCCCAGCGAAAGCCCGCCGCAGCCGGCGAACAGGTCGAGCACGCGTGGACGACCCCCCGCACGCAGCCGGGCAATTTTCCGTAAGGCCGCGTCTGTGATCATCCCCCGCTCGGCTCTTCAGTTCAACGAATTGCAACTCCAGCGCGGATGCCGTCTGCCTGCGCCCCGCGTCTGCAGCTGCACCATAGCCGCCTTCGCTAAGTTCAGCCAGGTTCGCGCTGCCAACGCTTCCCCGTCCGCTTGCCGCCGAGCTCTCCATCTCTGTGATTTGCATGCGGCGCCGGGTGGCGCGTGAAGTACGGAACTGGCTGGCCGCTCCAGATCCGTACGTTTGCGTAACTGTCGGCATGGCAATCACGATTTCGAACTGGTACCAGGTTGCTGGTCCGCAAGCTATTGAGAATGCTGGAGTCTCAGGCCATAAACTAAATTGGCGCAGTGCCCGGGTTGCAGAGAAGGGGCCTGAAGCGAGAACGCCCGAGGGCCTTTGACGCCGATGATGTTGGGCAGCTTCGCCAGCCGGGCCAACAGAACATCCGTTCCCCAAAGCCGAACTATCTCGTCGTAGCGACACGCCAAGTTTACGTCAGGCCATGGAGGCTGGACTCAGCAGCATGGATCTGGGATTACTATAGCGTCGACTTTGGTGAGGGCTGTTCTAAGGCACAAGAGTAGTCCAAGTTGAGTAACTTTGTTAGAAAACTCTACTATGACACTTTAGAAGTAGATGCTTGTTTATTTTCTAGGAAATTTGTCTTTGCCGAATCTCGCAGACAGTTATTAATGGAGATAATGTGATGGATTACAATGGCACTGCTAATAACGATATGATGACGGTAGTAATAGTAATGACGTCATGTTTGTTCGTTCTGGAAATGACTATATGCTTGGCAAAGCCGGCAACGACGACATGTGGGGCGGCGATGGCAATGACTTTACGCAGGGTGGTGACGGTAACGATACGCTGCACGGTAATAGCGGTAGAGATACACTGTATGGCGGCACGGGTAATGACAGCCTGTACGGTGGCAATGGCAATGATGTCCCGCAGGGCGGCAGGGGTAAAGACTATCTGAATGGCGGGACCAGTTCAGATAGATATGTCATTACTCAAAGCACGGGAGGGTTGAGCAAGATCGCCAGCTTCGAGGTGTCCAATCACGATGAGCGGATCGACCTGACCAGCTTACGGATATTCACGGCATGTCCGGCCTGACGCTGAGCGCTTCGGGCGGCGATACGGTGGTCTCGCTGGGTAACGGGCAGACCCTGGTCATTATTGGCGTGACCCCCTCGGCGCTTTCTGCCAGCAACTTCATCTTCAGCGCGGCGGTCAACACCGCGCCGGTGGCGACCGACGACGTCAACGCGATGGGCGAGGACGCGACGGCGGGCGGCAACGTGCTGGCCAACGACAGCGACACCGACGCCGGCTCGCGTTCCGACGTCGGCACTGGAACGGTTGCCAGGAACTTCCGTTGAATCCAACGTTCAGCATCCCCTTGGGAGCCCAATTGGATCTGCCAGTGAAGGCCCTACCCTGGACCACTTTTGCGCAACGCACGCTCATCGTGGCGGCGGTAGCAGCCTTGCTCTTTCTGCCTTGGCAAGTCGCGCCGCTTTTCATTCTCGTCTTTGCCGGCATTCTGGTCGCAGTGCTTTTGCGGGCGCTCTCAAATTCGCTGGCGCAAGTGACCGTGCTATCGGGGCGATGGGCGTTGGTGATCGTCGTAGCAGCAATGCTCGCTCTGGGCGGCGGCATTCTGTACCTGCTTGGCGAAAGGGTCGCCGAGCAATTGTCTCAGCTTGCAAGTCAGCTTCCCGACCCCTGGGCGCAGGCCAAGTCAATGTTGCAGTCCACGTTCGGCAGGGACTTTCTCGGTCAGATAGGATCGGGAGACAATGCCATGTCGTCGTTGTCGAAGATCGGCAGCGTCGCTTCTGTAACCCTCAGCGCTGTTGCCATCGCGGTCCTTGTCCTTTTCCTCAGGCTGTTTCTTGTCGCCGACCCGGCCCGGGTGAACCGGCGCGCCGCCGGCAACCCTTCGGGGCGGCGCAAAGACTATCTGTTGCTGGTCATCCCCCGCCTCATCGTCCTCTCCGTCCTCCTGCTCGCGGCAATGCCGGCGCCGGCGCAGGAAAGCCTGCTGCCGACACCCGAGCCTTCGGCGGGGAAATCCGGACAGCCGGCGCCTGCTCCGACGGTAGAACCGGGGGTCCATCCCGAGGAGGACGCAGCGATCGCCCAGCGCCTCCGCACCACCTACAGCGTCGTTGAGGGACTCGCGCCGATGCAGGTGCGGGTTACCTCCGGGGTGGTCGTGCTCACCGGCGAGGTGAGCAGTCAGGCGCTGAAGGAGCAGGCGGCACGGCTCGCGCGCAGCGTCAAAGGGGTTGCCGAGGTCGAAAATCGGATCGAGGTGGCGCAGGATCTGAAGAGCCGCTTAACGCCGGCGCTGCGACGACTAAACGAAGCCTGGTTCGGCTTCATCCGCCTGCTGCCGGTCCTGCTCGTCGCCTCCGCCATCATCGCCGCCGCCGTCCTCCTTGGCCGCTGGCTGGCACGGCGGCGTGCGATGTACCGGCACCTGGCCGCCAACGAGTTTCTCGCCCGCCTGCTCGCGCAGGTTGTCCAGGGCGTCGTCCTGATTGGCGGTGCGGCGCTCGTCATGTTGCTGCTCGACACGAAGGGCCTAGTCGACACGGTGCTTGGCGCGGCCGGCATTCTCGGCCTCGCCCTCGGCTTCGCCCTGCGCGATACCGTCGAGAACTACATCGCCAGCATCCTCCTCAGCCTCCGCCGCCCCTTCGATCCGAAGGACTACGTCCAGATCGAAGGACATGAAGGCTTCGTCGTCCGGCTGACCTCGCGCGCAACGGTGCTGCTGACGCTCGACGGCAACCATGTGCGGATTCCCAACGCCACGGTCTTCAAGGGCCTGATCGTCAACTTCACCGCCAATCCGCAGCGCCGCTTCACCTTCCGGGTCGGCATCGCGCCGAACGAAAAGCTGTCCTGGGCGCAGGAGGTGGCGACCGACGCCTTGGTCGAGGTCGAGGGCGTGCTCGCGGAGCCGCCGCCGGCGGCGCTCTATCATGACGTGCCCGACGTCGGTGTTACACTGACCGTCGCCGGCTGGATGGACCAGCGAACCCACGATTTCCTCAGGGTGCGCAGCGAGGCGATCCGAGTTGTCGTCAGACGGATGACGGAAGCGAACGTCGCCGCCCCGGAAGCGACGATCCGCGTCCGCCGCGCACCCGAAAGCGGCACGAAGCGGCAGGAGCCGAAGTCGGCGACCGCGACGAGAGCTCCAGAGTTTCGCACGTCGCGGGACCGGTCAATCGAGCGCGTCGTTGAACAAGAGAGCACGCGCGGACCCGACCTCCTTGACGGTTCCAAGCTGACGGAATGAGCGAAACAGAAAGGGGGCCGTAGGGTCGGGCTCCGCCGACCCTGGGACGGGAGAGGTCGAGCCACCAACGAGGCTCAGAGCCCACACGTGCCCGCTCACGTCGGAACGCCAACGTCTCCGCTCGGAGAGGATCGGACTATGAAAATCGCGCAATGGATCATCGGCAATCTGTTGCTGCTCGTAACGGCGCTGCCGTTTCTCCAGTCGGACAGCCGCTTTGTCCGCATCTGGGACTTCCCGCGCCCTCAAATAGCGGTTCTCCTCGCCGCCGCCTTGATCGCCGCCATCATCACGTTCGGCTTTGCCCGTTGGCAGGCGCTGCTCTGGGAGGGGCTCTTGGCGCTGGCCCTTTGCTATCAGCTCTACCGGATCCACCCCTACACGACATTCAGCCCGGTCGAAGCCCTGGGCGCAAAAGGCGAATCCCGGGAAGGCGTCGACACCGTACTTCGTCTGCTCGTCGCTAACGTTCGCCAGTCCAATCGGGACTCGGCGCCGGTTCTGCGCTACATCGCCAACCTCGATCCCGACCTGGTTCTCCTCGTCGAAACCGACTCCTGGTGGGCGGCTCGGCTGCAGTCGTTGCGGGACGTCTACGCCAACGTGGTCGCTCAGCCGCAGGACGACTCCTACGGCATGCTCCTGTTTTCGCGACTGCCTCTGATCGAGCCACGCGTTCGTTTTCTTATCGACGACTACGTCCCGTCGATCGAAACGGGCGTCCGGCTCCGTTCCGGTGATGTCATCGACTTTCATGGCGTGCACCCGAAGCCTCCACCGCTGCACGACACCGCTGAACGCGACGCCGAGCTGCTGATCGTCGGCCGCCGGCTGCGCGCCACTCCCACCCCCGCCATCGTTGCCGGCGATCTGAACGACGTCGCTTGGTCGGACACGACACGTTTGTTCCAGAAGGTCAGCGGGCTCCTCGATCCGCGCATCGGCCGCGGACTCTACAGCACCTACAACGCCGACTGGCCGCTTCTCCGCTGGCCTCTCGACCACGTGTTCTTTGCGCGGTCGTTCGTTCTCGTCGAAATGCAGCGCCTCGGCCACATCGGCTCGGACCACTTTCCGTTCTATATCGCACTCTCCTACCGGCCGGACGCGCCTTCGGCGCAGGCGGCGCCCGCGCCGAAGACGGAGACCTTGCGGCGTGCGCGGCGGGTCATCAAGGAGGGACGCCAGAAAGCACGCGGGGAGGAGTGATGGCCGCGCGGATCGAAAACAGGTGGCCGCCCAGCGGGGGTCGGCACCCCGCCGGCCAATGGCGGTGCCGCAGGCAAATCGCCTGGCGCGGCCCGCCGGCGATGCCTCTGAACCCAATCCTGGCGCTGGACTGTGAATCGGCATGGAATAAGGGACCCCGTATTCGGGGTGATCGGCGTTCCAATCGGGGCCCCCGGGGCGGAGGGTTCACAGTGGCTTCCATGAGGAACATGGCTGTTCCATCTGATCAGCCGGCTCTACGAGCGGACTTCAATCATCGCCTTCGGCGGACAACATCCGTTCCCGGGCTAGCGCAAACGGCACCAGCCCGCGCAGGACTACAGGCCGCATTCGCGCCGCTAGTCGCGCGCGGTGCGCAGCAGGCGGGACTTCTGGCGCTGCCAGTCTCGCTGCTTGATGGCCTCGCGCTGGTCCGCCTTGCGCCGGCCCTTGGCGAGACCGAGGGAGACCTTGGCGATGCCACGCGCGTTGAAAAAGATGGAGAGCGGAACCAGCGTCATGCCCTCGCGGCGGATGGCGCCGGTCAGCTTGTCGATCTCGCGCCGATGGAGCAGCAGCTTGCGCGGCCGCTTCGGTTCGTGACCAAAGGTCTTGCCGGGATCGTACGGCGCGATGTGGGCATTCAGCAGCCAGATCTCGCCATTCCGGTCGCTGGCATAGGATTCGACGATCGAGGCCTGGCCGCGGCGCAGCGACTTCACTTCGCTGCCGGTCAGCATCAGGCCTGCCACGATGGTTTCTTCGATGCTGTAGTCGTGACGCGCCCGGCGGTTTTGCGCGACCGTCTTGCTCTGATCCTCCTCCGACTTTGCTGCCATGCCCGCCTTCAGTTCAAGAGCCTCAGTTCGACAGCCTTCAGTTCAACAGGCCAACGCTCTGCATGCCGCGCCGCACGATGTCGCGGCTGGCCTCGGTGAGCGGCGCCAGCGGCAGCCGCGTCTCCGGGGCGCACTTGCCGAGCAGGCTCGCCGCGAACTTCACCGGGGCCGGGTTGCTTTCGCAAAACAGAGCCGAATGCAGCGGCATCAGCCGGTCCTGCAGCGCCATCGCCGTGGCGACGTCGCCATCCCGCCAGGCCCGCTGCATCTGCGCACACAACCCCGGCGCTACGTTCGCCGTGACCGAGATACAGCCATGGCCGCCCGCGGCCAGGAATGGCAGCGCCGTGCCGTCCTCGCCGGAAAGCTGGCAGAATCCGTTGCCGATGGCGAGCCGGGTGCGGACCGGCCGGGTCAGGTCGGCGGTGGCGTCCTTGACGCCGATGATGTTGGGCAGCTTCGCCAGCCGGGCCATCGTCTCCACGCTCATGTCGATCACCGAGCGGGGAGGAATGTTATAGATGATCACCGGCAGATCGACGGCTTCGACGATTGCCTGGTAATGGCGGAACAGACCATCCTGGGTCGGCTTGTTGTAATACGGGGTGACGACCAGCGCCCCCTGGGCGCCGGCCTGCCTGGCGTGCCGGGTGAGTTCGATGGCTTCCGCCGTCGAGTTCGATCCGGTCCCAGCGATCACCGGCACCCGTCCGCCGGCGGCATCGATGCACACCTCGACCACCCGCTTGTGCTCTCCGTGATCGAGGGTCGGCGATTCGCCCGTGGTGCCGCAGGGGACCAGCCCGTCCGTGCCTTCCGCGATCTGCCAGTCGACCAGCGCGCGGAACGCCGATTCGTCGAACGCGCCGTCTTTGAACGGCGTGATCAAGGCGACGATGGAGCCCCTGAACATGTCACATTCTCCCTTTGCATGCGGGCATCGCCCGATCGCGGGCGGGCGCGACCTTATCGCCCGCTTGCGCTTTTGCAAAGTGGGGAGGTCTCTGCTGTAGAACGTCGCGACGACCGCCGTTGCCACACGCTTGCCGTAATCTGCGCAACTCCGTAGAGTCCACCGGCGGGGTCGGCCGGCAAGCCGTCGCCCCCCTATCGGCAATGACGGGAGGCGATAAGCCGGTGAAGACCCGTGTCGGTCGCTGCCTGACCGTTCTGGCAGCAGTCGCCCTGTTGGTGCTGGCATCCCCTGATAGCCGCGCTGATGATCAATCGCTGGCTTATGCAGCTCTTTCCGCTGCCAGCGGCGGAGACTGGGGCGAAGCGCACAGCTTGGCGAGCTCCTCGTCCGACCCGGTCCTGTCGAAGCTGGTGCTCTGGCTGGATGCCACGCGCTCCAATGGCGGCGGCTCCTTTGAGCAGATCACCGGCTTCGTCATCGACAATCCGGACTGGCCGTCGCAGCGGACCTTGCGCCTCCGGGCTGAGCAGGCCCTTGCCAATGGCGCGTCCGATCAGGCGGTTCTTGCCTGGTTCGACCGGAATGACCCCCTGACCCTGACGGGGGCGAGCCGCTACGCGGATGCACTGATCGCCGCGGGCGAGGACGCCCGGGTGACGGCCGCGGCTCGCGCCGCCTGGGCGAGCACCGATGCGCAGACGGTCGAAGAGGAAGAAGCCTACTACATCCGCTTTGCCGGCGTGCTCACCGACGCCGATCATGCGCAGCGCCTGGACCGCTTGCTGTGGGCAGGGCGGATTTCACCCGCGCAGCGGATGCTCTCCCGTGTCGACCCGGGTCAGCGCGCTCTGGGAGAGGCGCGGATAGCGCTGCGCCAGTTGAGCGACAGCGGGCCGGGGCTCGCCGCGCAAGTGCCGGGCGAACTGCAGGGCGACCCGGGATTGGTCTACGATCAGGTGCGATGGCACCGGCGCAAGGACAACGAGACCGCGGCGCGGCAATTGCTGACCACGTGGCGGCCGGACTATGCCCAGCCCGAGTTGTTCTGGAAGGAGCGCGGGCTTCTGGCTCGCGACGCCCTGAGCCAGGGGAACGCCGAGGGCGCTTACGCCGTGGCGCGCGAGCACGGCTTCGTCGAGGGCAGCGAACGGGCCGATGCCGAATGGCTGGCGGGCTGGATCGCGCTCCGCTTCCTTCAACAACCGGATATCGCCGCCGCCGACTTCTTGAGCATGTTCGAGACCGTGAGCCATCCGGTGAGCCGGGCCCGGGGCGCCTACTGGTCGGCCCGGGCAGCGCAGGCAAGGGGCGACACGGAGAGCGCCCTGCTGTGGCACAAGGCCGCCGCCCAACATGGTGTCGCGTTTTATGGACAGCTGAGCGCCGCCGAAGTCCGGCCGGGACAGCCTCTGCATCTGCCCCCCGATCCCGCGCCGGACGCCGCCGAGGACGCGAGCTTTCGCAGCCATGAGTTGACCCGCGCGGTTGGCCTGCTGGCCGGCAGCGGCGATCGTGACACGCAGAAGACCTTCCTGTTGCGTCTTGCCGAGTTCGGCGAAACGCGAGGCTGGAAACACAGCGCGGCGGCGCTCGCCGCCAACATCGGCCGCCCCGATCTCGGTATCGCCATCGCCCGCCAATCGATCCGGGGGGGTGGACTGCCGCTGATCGGTCCGGGCTACCCGGTCACGCCGGCGGCCGACTACGCGCAGTATGCCGGCGTCGAGACACCGCTGGTGCTTGCCGTCATCCGCCAGGAAAGCGCGTTCGATGTCGCCGCCACCAGCCCGGCGGGCGCCCAGGGGCTGATGCAGCTGATGCCGGGCACGGCTCGCGACATTTCCGCCAGGCTTGGCATCCCCTACGCTCCGAGTTCGCTGATCGGCAGCCCCGAGTACAACGTCAATCTCGGCAGCAGCTATATCCAGGAGATGTTGCAGCGGTTCGACGGATCCTACATCCTGGCACTCGCCGCCTACAATGCGGGGCCATCGCGCGTGAACCAGTGGATCGCCAGCAACGGCGATCCGCGGACCAGCACCGAGGCCGCGGTGGATTGGATTGAAATGATTCCCTTCAGCGAAACGCGGAATTACGTCCAGCGCTGTCTCGAAAACCTGCAGGTCTACCGCAACCGCGCGGGTGGCGTGCAGCTCGCCCAGACCCTGGCGGTAGACCTGGTGCGATGAACCGGGGAGCAAGCCCGAACCCGGCGGAAGCGTTGTCGGAGCTTCGCACCGTTCTCTTTGATGCCTACGGCACGCTCTTCGATGTCAACGCGGCGACGGCGCGCTGCCGGGATGCGCTCGGGAGCCATGCCGAGCCATTGTCGGCGCTATGGCGGGCGAAGCAGCTCGAATACTCGTGGCTGCGCAGCCTGCGCGGCGACTTCGCCGACTTCTGGCACGTCACCAGCGAGGCGCTCGACTACGCCATGGAGGCCCTGGGGCTGTCGGACCCGGGGTTGCGGTCGCGGCTCATGGAGCGTTATTTCGTGCTCCGCGCCTATCCGGAAGTGCCCGCGATGCTGAGCGAGCTGAAGGCGGCCGGCGTTCGCACCGCGATCCTGTCGAACGGATCCGTCAGCATGCTGGTGGGGGCGGTGCAGTCCGCCGGGATCCACGACCTGGTGGGCGACATTCTCTCCGCCGATGCCGCCGGCAACTTCAAGCCCCATCCCAGCGTCTATCAGCTTGCGGTCGAGCGCTTCAATCTTGCGGCCGAAGAAATGGTCTTCGTTTCATCCAATGCCTGGGATGCGTCGGGCGCCGCCCACTTCGGATTCCAGGTGGTGTGGATTGATCGCAGCGGCGGCACACTGGACCGGCTGCCGGGAGAGCCGGTCGCCCGTCTCCGCTCGCTGGCGGAATTGCCGGGCCTGCTGGGCGTCACGGCCGGGCAGGGGGGCTGATGCTCGTCGTCGAGCCGTCCGTGCTGGCGCTGGCGGGCGGGGTCCTGGACCGGTGTCGCGGTCAGGGCCTGCGGCTGGCGACGGCCGAGTCGTGCACCGGAGGGCTGATTGCCGGCTGCCTCACCGCGATCGCCGGTTCCTCCGTCGTGTTCGATCGTGGTTTCGTTACCTACTCGAACGAGGCCAAGATCGCAGAACTCGGCGTCTCCGCCGGGCTGTTGGCCGGGCGCGGAGCCGTGGACGATGATGTGGCCCGCGAGATGGCGGAAGGCGCCATGTCGAAGGCCGGGGTTGATGTCGCCGTCGCGGTGACCGGAATCGCCGGGCCGGATGGCGGCAGTCCGGCCAAGCCGGTCGGCCTCGTCTATATCGCAGCGGCGCGCCGCGACGCGGAGACGCTCTGCGAACGACACGTGTTTCCCGGCGACCGGCAGGAGGTGCGGGCGGCGACGGTGGAAGCGGCGCTTCGCCTACTCGCCCGTCGGCTCGGCGGATGAAACCGGAGCCGCCGCGGATTCTGGTGCAAGTGCAGGCCCATAGAGCTGCCCGGCCCGCCTTTCGAAGGCGTTGACCATGCGCCGGACGGCCTCGTTGAACAGCTTGCCGATCAGCGTCTGCAGCGTCTTCGAGCGGAACTCGAAGTCGATATAGAAATCGATGACGCAGCGGCCGGTCCCGTCGTCGCGAAACTTCCAGTGATTGTTGAGGTAGCGGAACGGCCCGTCGCGGTAGACAACGTCGATCCGGTCCGGTCGGTGCAGCGTCACCTCGGATGCGAACTTCTCCCGGAAGACCTTGAAGCCGATCATTAAATCAGCGACGAACTGATCCGGGCCGAGGTGACGACGGATGCGGCAGGCGAGGCACCACGGCAGGAATTGCGGATAGCGCTCGACGTCGGCGACGAGCTCGAAAATCTGTTCCGGCGCGTACGGAACGATGCGCTGTTCCGCGTGGGTGGGCATCGAAGGACGATCACCTCGCCCGCGTCAGCGGCCGGCCAACTGGCTCAGACGGGCGCTGCGCAAGGCGGCAAAATCTCGGTCGGCGTGGTAGGAAGATCGTGTCAGCGGCGACGAGGCAACCAGGAGAAACCCCTTGGCGAGCCCGATGGCGCGATACTCCTCGAATTCCTCCGGTTCGACGAAACGGTCAATCGCCGCGTGTTTGGGGGTGGGCTGCAGGTATTGGCCAATGGTCAGGAAATCGACCCCGGCCGAACGCAGGTCATCCATGACCTGCAGCACTTCGCCCCGCGTCTCGCCGAGACCGACCATGATGCCCGACTTGGTGAACAGCCGGGGGTCGCGTTCCTTGGCACGATCGAGCAAACGCAGCGAGTGATAATAGCGGGCGCCGGGCCGGATGCCGGGGTAGAGCCGGGGAACCGTCTCCAGGTTGTGGTTGAACACGTCGGGACGGGCCTCCACGACCGCTTCCAGCGCGCCCTGCTTGTGGCGAAAATCGGGCACCAGGATCTCGATGCTGGTCGAGGGGGCGGCGGCACGGATGCGGTCGATACACCGGACGAACTGCAGGGCGCCGCCATCCGCCAGATCGTCGCGGTCCACCGAGGTGATCACCACGTGGTTGAGGCCGAGCTTGACGACCGTGTCCGCGAGGTTCTCGGGTTCGTGCGGATTGACGGCGCCCGGTTTGCCGGTGGCGACGTTGCAGAAGGCACACGCGCGGGTGCAGATGTCCCCGAGGATCATCACGGTGGCGTGCTTCTTCGCCCAGCACTCGCCGATATTCGGGCAGCCGGCCTCCTCGCAGACCGTGTGCAGCTTGTGCTCGCGGATGATCCGGTGGGTTTCGCCGTAAGCAGGCGATGTCGGCGCCTTCACCCGGATCCAGGCCGGCTTGCGCGGTGACGGATTATCCGGCCGATGCTGCTTTTCCGGATGCCGGGCGGGACTATCGGCGGGAATCTCGATGATCATCAATTGCATATGGCCGGGATCGCGAGACCCGTCAAGCGCGCTGGGCGCTCCCCCGACAGTTTCGACCGAGAGCGGGTTCGGCGGCGGCATCGCTATCGCCGGGCCGTTGCCAGACGGCGGAGGACTTTCGCCCTCCGCCGCCGAAAGCAGCACCGTTTGGCGGTATCAGTGGCTGGAGGCGCCGGCCGCGCCGAACCCGGTCTGGGCCCGCACCAGCTGATCGTCGTAGGCGTTCATCTCGTTCACGGCCCGCGGACTCTTATCGAGCACCGACACGATCCATGCCGTCAGGAACGCCAGAGGCATTGAGAAAATCGCCGGCTGCTCATAGGGGAACAGCGGGGCCGTGTGGCCGAGCACGGTGACCCACACCGCCTTGGAGAAGACGACGATCGCGGTTGCCGTGACCAGGCCGACGAGGCCGCCCCAAACCGCTCCCCGCGTCGTCAACCCCTTCCAGTACATCGAGAGGATCAGGATCGGGAAGTTGCACGAGGCGGCGATGCCGAACGTCAGGCCGACGAGAAAGGCGATGTTGAGCTTCTCGAACAGGATTCCGGACAGCACCGCGAGCAGGCCAAGGCCGAGCGACGACAGTCGGGAGATGCGGACCTCGGCCGCTTCGGTCGTCCTGCCGCCCATGATGACGTTGGCGTAGAGATCGTGGGCGATCGCCCCTGCACCCGCCAGCGCGAGCCCGGCGACCACCGCCAGAATGGTGGCGAAGGCCACGGCGGCAAGGAAGCCCAGCATGATATCGCCGCCGACCGCCTGAGCCAGATGCATGGCCGGCATGTTGCCGCCGCCGATCATCTTGCCGCCGATGACGCCGCCCTCGAAGAAGGCCGGATTCTGGCCGACGATGACGATCGCGGCGAGGCCCATCAGGGAGACGACGCAAAAGAAGAAGCCGACGCAGAAGGTCGCCACAAACACGCTCTTGCGCGCCTCCTTGGCATTCGGGACGGTAAAGAACCGCATGAGAATATGCGGCAGCCCGGCGGTGCCGAACATCAGGCCCAGCCCCAGCGACACGGCGGTGACGGGGTCAGCGAGCAAGGTGCCCGGCCCCATCAGCTTCATACCTTCCTTGCTTGCGGCCACCGCCTGGTCTGCCAGCGTCTCAAAGTTGAAGCCGAACTGCGCAAAGGCCAGCAGCATCACCAGCGTGCCGCCGCCGAGCAGCAGGCAGGCTTTGATGATCTGCACCCAGGTGGTCGCGATCATTCCCCCGAAGGTGACATAGATCACCATCAGCACGCCGACCAGCGCCACCGCCGACCAGTAGGGCAGGCCGAACAGGAGCTTGATGAGCTGCCCGGCACCCACCATCTGCGCGGTCAGATAAAAGATGACCACAGTCAGCGAGCCGATCGCCGCCATCGTCCGCACCTTCTTCTGATCGAGGCGATAGGAAACGATGTCGGCGAACGTGAACTTGCCGAGGTTCCGCAGGCGTTCTGCCATGACGAACATGATGAACGGCCAGCAGGCGTAAAAGGCGATGCAGTAGACAAAGCCGTCATAACCGCGGGTGTAGACGAGGCTGGTCAGGCCAAGCAGCGTTGCCGCCGACATGTAGTCGCCTGCGATCGCGAGGCCGTTTTGCGTTCCCGAGATGCCCCGCCCGGCGGCGTAGAAATCGCTCGCCGTCTTGGTGCGCTTCGACGCCCAGTAGGTAATACCCAGCGTCAGGGCGACGAAAATCAGGAACATGATGATGGCATTGGGGTTGACGGCCTGCTGCTGGGTCTCTCCCACCGCTGCCGGCGCTGCCGTGGCTGGTCCAACCCAGAGGCCGGCCAGACCTGTGGCCGCGAGGATGCCGAGGTGCCCGATCATTTCTCGGCCTCCTGAATGATCTCGACGTTCGCGACGTCGAATTCCCTGTTGGCCCGCTGAACGTAATAGCCGGTGAGCAGCCAGAAGAACGTGATGATCCCGACCCCGATCGGGATGCCGATCGTCGTCGTGGACCCGTCGAACAGCGGCTTGGCCAACAGCCCTGGCGCGAAAGCGACGACGAGGATGAAGCCATAAAAAATGGCGAGGACGAGGACAGCGAGGCTCCAAGAAAGCTTGCTGCGCTTCGCCATTTCACTTCGATATCTTGGGTTATTTCGTATTCGGTAATATACCTCGGACGACATTTTCTTCCCTTCCTGGTGTTGTTACTACCCCATTTGTGCCTGCATCGGGACAGGAGATCATCTTGTCCCATTGCGACCGATCCATATACACCAGGTAAAAGGATTATTTCACCATGGATATTTTTTTCAACTAAGGGGGATTCGCCCTCGGGCCGGAGATATCGGACACCGAGATCACGCCCCGCAAAGGGAAGGGGACGTTCTTGTTCGCCTTTAAAGGCTGCAAAAGTGACGACAATTTTGGGCCGGCTACCCCAATGGGGATTAACGGCTGATCTTCCGCGCGACGGCAGGGGGCCGCAACGGGCCGGGGTCAGTCGCCGGCGAGCCGGGAGGCTACGGCTTCGGCGATGGCGAGCGAAGATGTCAGCCCCGGGCTTTCGATGCCATAGAGGGCGATCAGGCCGGGGACGCCATGGGCTTCCTTTCCCTGAATGACAAAGTCCACGGGCTGCTCGCCCGGCGCCTGGATCTTCGGGCGGATGCCGGCGTAATCGGGCGCCAGCGCGCCATCCTTCAGCCCCGGCCAGTAGCGCCGAATCGAGGCGAAGAACAGGTCGGCGCGCGCGCCGTCGACGGTATAGTCCACGGCCTCCACCCATTGCGCATCGGGGCCGAAGCGAGCGCGTCCGGCGAGATCACGGGTGTAGTGCAGGCCGATGCTGGCGTGGTCGGGGGGCGGGTAGACCAGTCGCTGGAACGGCGGCCGGCCCGCCAGCGAGAAGTAGCTGCCCTTCGAATAATGCAGCGGCGGAACGCTGGAGGAGGGGACGCCGTCGATGGCGCGTGACAGCGCTTGCGAGCCGAGTCCTGCGCTGTTGATGACCGTGCGGCAGAGCAGTTCGAGGTCAGCGTCGGGCGCTCCGCCTTGCCCGGGCTGATCGCCGTTGGCAATGCGCAGCACGATCCCGTCGTCGCGAACGGCACCCCCCAGGACGCGGGCGTGGAACGCAAACATCGCGCCGTGGTCCTCGGCGGCTCCCTTCAGGCTCAACATGTAGCCGTGGCTGTCGAAAATTCCGGTGGAGGGCGAAAGCAACGCAGCGAGACAGCGCAACTCGGGTTCCAGGACCCGCGCGTCGTCGCCGGAGAGCCAGCAGATGTCTTCGACGCCGTTGGCGAGCGCGCGCGCCTGCACGCCGCGTAGTTGATTGACCTCCGCCTCGTCCGTGGCCACCACCAGCTTTTCGCAACGAAGGTGCTCGATCCCGTGATCGCCCAACCATGCGTAGAGGAGGTCGCGGCCACGCCGGCAGTAGCGGGCTTTCAGGCTGGCGGGCGGGTAGTAGAGACCGGCATGGATGACTTCCGAATTCCGCGAGCTGGTGACGGTGCCGAATGTGCCGGCTGCTTCGAGGACGAGCACCTCGCGTCCCGCTGCCGCCAGGGCGTGCGCGATTGCGAGCCCCACCGCGCCGGCGCCGACGACGACACAGTCCGCGCGCTCCATCATCCCGTTCTCTCTCCAGCTTGCATGCCCGTGGGTGATCGACGAGCCGAGTAGATAATCTAGCGAAGCTTGCTATCTTCAAAGTTAACACGGGCGAGGCGCTGCCCCGCCGCAGGTTTTGATATCACGATGACCAGCAACGACAGGACCCTGACCTCGGTCGCCTCGACGGCGGATGTGGATACGTTTTTGCAAACTCTCGATCGGCGTGGCGCGCGGGCCTCACAGACGCGGGGCCGCCTGCTGTTCGCCCTCGACGCCACCGGCAGTCGTCAGGCGGCTTGGGATCGGGCGGCGCGAATCCAGGCGGATATGTTCCTTGCCGCCCAGGCGCTGGGGGGCCTGCAGATCCAGCTCTGCTTTTATCGGGGTTACGGCGAATTCAAGGCAAGTCCGTGGCTCGCCGAGGCGGCGCCGCTGCTCCGGATGATGACGTCGGTTTCCTGCCGCGCCGGCGAAACCCAGATTGCCCGCGTCTTGCAGCACGCCACCAACGAAGCGTTGGCACGGCGGGTCAGCGCGCTGGTGTTCGTTGGCGACTGTTGCGAAGAAGCGATCGACGCGCTGGCGGCGAAGGCCGGTGAACTGGGGACTCTCGGCGTCCCCGCCTTCATGTTTCATGAGGGCCATGATCCGCGCGCCGAGCGGGCATTCCAGGAAGTGGCCCGGCTGACGGGCGGCGCCTACTGCCGCTTCGATGCATCGAGCCCGGACGCCTTGCGGCGACTCCTCTGCGCGGTTGCCGTCTATGCAGCCGGCGGCGGACCGGCTCTCCTTCGCCATGCCGACGGGGCGGGTGCCGAAGTGAGGCGCATCGCCCATCAGATCACCAGCCGACGCGAGGGACGCTGACCCGGTGCTGCTCTGGCTCCTTCTGGGGATCGGCCTGCTGTGTCTTCTCCTCGCCGCCGTTCGCTGGGCCGCGTCGGCCGATCCGAAAACCCTGCTGATGGTTGCGAAGACCGCCGCCATTGCCGTCTTCGTCGTCGCGGGCGGGTTTCTCCTGCTGCGCGGAGGTCTCGGCTGGATCGTTGCGCTGATGCCGGTGTTGCTGCCCTTTGCGCTGCGCTGGCGACGCTTGGGGACCGCCACGCTCGGCGGGGGCGGTACTGGCGGATCGCCGGGGCAGAGTTCTCGCGTGCGCACCCGCTTCTTCGACATGCGCCTGGATCACGAAACCGGCGAACTCGACGGAGATATCCTGGAGGGACCGCATGCCGGCCGCCCGCTGAGCGAACTGGATGTGGCCGACCTCCTGGCGATGCTGCCGCGGGTGCGGGCGGAGGACGGCAAGTCGGCGCGCCTGCTCGAAGCCTACCTGGACCGGCGGCATCCCCAATGGCGTGCCGATCGGCCGGGGGGACAGGCCGCCGATGACGGCGGCGAGGACGGGGCAGGGGCCGAGACGGGAGGCTCGATGACGACCGAAGACGCCTATCGGGTGCTGGGGCTAAGCGCGGGCGCGAGCGAAGCGGACATTAAGAATGCTCACCAACGCCTGATCCAGCATCTTCATCCCGACCGCGGCGGATCCTCCTTCCTGGCCGCCCAGGTGAACCGGGCGCGCGATGTCCTTCTCGGGACGCATCGCCGTTAGCCCCCGCAGACGTCGGTCCCGTTGCCCCCTCGCGGCTTCCGCCGCGGTGAAAGGCGCGATGCGCGGCAAGCTCGAATGCGGGGCGGCTGGGGGTTCCGCATCGACCCCGTGCAAACCGCCATCCGCCGCCAAATGCGACAGCCCTGGCCGACACAGGTTGACGTGCCCGGGTATCTGAGATAAGCGCGGAAAATCGAAGGAGGAATAAACTCGCCGCCGCTAGGAGGGCCGATATGGACCGTCGCATCGTCACCGTCTTTGGCGGGTCGGGTTTTGTTGGCCGCTACGTCGTGCGAAGGCTGGCGGCCGCCGATTGGATCGTGCGCGTTGGCGTGCGGGATCCGGAGACAGCAGCATTCCTGAAGGTCGCGGGCGACCCCGGGTACGTCGCTCCCCTGGCCGCCGATATCACCGACGACGACTCGGTGGCGCGGGCGGTAGACGGCGCTGACTGCGTCGTTAACCTGGTGGGCATTCTCTACCAGCGGGGCCGGCGCACGTTCCAGCGCCTGCATGTGGAGGGTGCGGCCAGAGTGGCCAGGGCGGCGCATGCGGCCGGCGCAAAGCGCCTTGTGCAAATCTCCGCCATCGGCGCCGACGCCGATTCGCCAGCCGAATACGGCCGCACCAAGGCGGCGGGAGAGAAGACCGTGGCGGACGCTTTCCCCGGCGCGACCGTATTGCGGCCGTCCGTCGTCTTCGGCACGGAGGATGATTTCCTCAACCGGTTTGCCCAGATGGCGCGATTCTCGCCGGTTCTCCCGGTCTTTCCGACGCGGTTTCAGCCAGTCTGGGTTGGCGATGTGGCCGAGGCCGTCTTCCGCGTCCTGAACGACGGCGGCACGGCTGGAAAGATTTATGAACTCGGCGGACCGCAGGTGGTCTCGTTTCGGCAGCTGATGCAGATCATCCTGAAGGAGATCGCTCGCGAGCGCATCCTGCTGCCCTTGCCGCTGGGGCTGGCCGAAATCGAGGCCTGGTTCCTGGAAAAGCTGCCGGTTCCCCCTCTGACGCGCGATCAGGTCAAGCTGCTTGGAATGGATAACGTGGTCGCGGCCAATGCCCTGACGCTGCGCGACCTCGGCATCGAACCAATGGCGATGGAGGCGATCATACCCTCGTACCTTGATCGGTATCGCCCTCAGGCAAAACAGCACCTCAGGCCCGAGTAGCGGCAGGCCCGAGTAGCGGCAGGCCCGAGTAGCGGCAGGCCCGAGTAGCGGCAGGCCCGAGAGCGGCAGGTCGAGGAGCGGCCGGCCGGGGCAGCGGCAAAGGCATCTTCGCGGGGAGACACCTCTGCGTGGGCGAACCGGGCCGCCCCGTCGCGGCGTCGCGCTGTTACCTCTCCACACTCCAGGTGTATCCCTGAGAGCGCAAATCCGGGATGATCTCGTCCCTCAGGTGGGATATGCTTCCCTTCCCATCGAGCGAAAACCAACTTATGCCGAGCTTCTCGTAGAGGCGCAGCACGCCGACCGGCATATTTCGCCCTGCGCCATCATCAACCCAGAAATTCGTTTCTGTCATGATCAGGGGATAGCTCGCGCGCAGGCACTGGATGTTCTGCTCCCCGAACTCTTCGGTCCCTCGATAGTGGTGAAAGCCGACAGATGCTTTCGTCCAATCCACGCCCTTCATTTTTGCGATGACTTTTTTGTATGACTCGCAGTCGGGATAAAGATTCGGTGTAGAGAACAAGACGATGTGTGTATCGGGCGCGGCGGCGCGCATGATTTTGTATACTTTGGTGAGATCAGCAATGACCTGGTCGGTCCACTGTTCTGGCCTGCCCCACGGGGCCCGACCGCTGACGGGCTCGTTTGTCAGCTCAAACAAAACATTCGTACGGTTCTTGTAGCGAGGAGCTGCGACGCTCCAGAATTCGATCAGCGAATCCAGGTCATAAGTGCCCGGCTTCTCCGACGTCTTGAACATAATGTACATGCCGTTCTGGGCGGCGAGATCGACAGCCTTGTCGAGGGAAGGCAGTTGCTCGTAGACGGTCTTCCCTATTCTGGTCGTGCCGACGTCAAGCCGGACGGCGTTCAGGCCGAGATCGTGGACAGAGCTCCAAAATGCCGGGTCGGTGGAATAATTGGGCCTTGCCAGGATCATCATCGAGGCGCCCCGCAGAATGGTGCCGCGGTCCGTCAGGACGGTTCCGTTGCCCACGTGCACGCGCTGCCGTTCACCGGTGATCGGCGCGCTGACCTCGCCCCCGCGGGGTTTGCCCGGCGGCGGCGACGAGCAGGCCGCAAGCGCAAAGACCACCAATACTGAAGCAATAAGCCTGATGTGTACCCTGATCGTCATTGTGCCTGAACCTCATCCGTTATTTGTAAACCAGTCGATTTCCAAGAATACGCAAGAGACACGCCCGCGCCGGCAGCGGAAAGCCGCTGGCACCAAGAGCCGGTTCCGGGGCCGATTCCATTAGGCCCCTGGACTGTCCCCGGCAAGGCGGCAATTGCTGATGACGTCGAGGCGTGCCGAAGGATGGGCGGTTCGGCCGGAGCGGCCGGGGGAGCAAATCGGCCTTTGACGCTCTTCGGCGGACTTGTATAAGAGGCCGGTACCTTGTTGCGGCCGTGGCGGAACCGGTAGACGCGCAGCGTTGAGGGCGCTGTGGGCGAAAGCCCGTGGAAGTTCGACTCTTCTCGGCCGCACCACTCGCATGTCATCATCGCACCGACACAGCCCCGCAGGGAGCGCTTCGATCGTCCCTCCATCGTTGCGGCGGCTGCATGCCGATGCGGCTTCTGGCTGCTTCCAGCAACCTCCGATCCTATGCCGTTCCTCAAGCGCCGGCTGCGCACATCTCGGTGTGACGCTAAGTGTGACGGCGGGCAGCGATTGCATCGCACAACGGCTTCGGATAAAGAGCCCGGAATTATCATTTGCAAGGGCGAAGAACCTTTCATGGTCAATCTGCGGGTCGCATCTGCAACGGTCGTCATGCTGCTTTGCGTCAAGGTCGGCGGTGCCTCGGCGGCGGTTTGGGAGGCCCAGTATCGGGCGCCGGCGGAGCAGGCGACCTCCGGCGAGACCAGGGCAGCCGCTTCGGAGCGCGAACCGCGCGCAAAGGAGCGCACACCGCCGCCCCGGCCGATCGTTCCGCCGGAAGGCCAGCAGCAAAATCCGGCCTTGCGGGAGGACTGCGCGTGGGTCGGCCAGCGGATCGTCAGCCTGCTGGTGCGCGACGACGCGATGACCGGAAACGATTTCGTGCCGTTCTATCAGCGCTTCGGCTGTCCTGAGGAACATCTGAGCAAGGCATTCGCCTGTGTTGTCGGATTCGGTATTGCCGAGAACGAGGCGCTGGCCGATCGGGTTGCACAATGCTGGACGGATCCAGCCACGAAGCCGCGCCTTGCGTCTCCGGCTCCCAAGCCGACTCCGGAGTCCACCGACGCACCGAAGGGGGCGGCGGAGCCGCCTGCCGAATCGAAAAAGCCGGCGGAAGTGGCTGACGACCCCAAGAAACCCGGCGACGTGCCACCCCCTGTAAGCAAGCCGGCCAACGGCACAAAGTGACCCACGAGGAGCCCGCGAGTGACCGCCTTGAAGGTGACACAATCCCTACCTAAGTTATCAACTTGCAGCTATCAAAGCTGCTTTGAGCAGGGCATCGACAAAACCGTCAACGCCTCTTCAACCCTTACCTCTCGGTTCAATCCATGCGGATCGTACTGACTGCGGCGGTCGTCGCAGCGGCCATTCAAGCTGCGTCCTGGCATCTGACCGATCGGGCGGTTGCGCCGGCCGATCTGGAAACGCCCATCGATTACGTCTCCTACAGCCCGTATTTGCAAGGCGAGGACCCGCGCACCCATCGTCAGACCATCCCAGCCGAACAGATCGAGTCAGACCTCGCAGCGATCGCCAACGTGGCGCAGGGCGTGCGCGTCTATTCGACGATCGATGGCATCGACCAGGTGCCGGCGATTGCGGCCAAGCTCGGCCTCAACGTCATCGTCGGCTCGTGGGTTGGCGATACCGATGAGCGCGACCGCTCGGAGTTGGACGAGGTGGTGCAGATCGCCAAGCAGCACCGCAACGTTCGTTCCGTGCTCGTCGGCAACGAGGTGCTGACGCGCGCCGAGCGCACCCCCGACGAGTTGATCGCCCTAATTCAAAAGGCCAAGAAGCAGGTGCGCGTCCCGGTCTCCACCGGCGAAATCTGGAACATCTGGCTGGAACAGCCAAAGCTGGTCCGGGCCGTGGACTTTATGGCCGTCCACATCCTGCCGTACTGGGAGGGTGTCGCGCCCGATCAGGCGGTGTCCTACACGCTCGACAAGATCGAACTCTTGAAGCGGACCTACCCCGGCAAACGCATCGTCGTCACCGAGTTCGGCTGGCCGAGCCAGGGCTATAATCGAATGGACGCTGCCCCGAGCCAGCTCAGCCAGGCGGAGATCATTCGCGATTTCGTTGCCGAGGCGGAGCGGCGCGGTATTGAATACAACATCATCGAGGCCTTCGATCAGACCTGGAAGGTCAACGAAGGCAGCGTCGGTGCCTACTGGGGGATTTTCGATGCTGACCGCAACCTGAAATTCCCGCTGACCGGCTTTGTCGAAAAGAGCCACGTTGTGGGCAAGGCGGCGGCCGGGCTCGCGATCGGCTTCCTGCTGACCCTCGGCGGCCTGTTCTGGCGGCGGCCGTCGATGGCACAGGCGTTGACCTTCGCGGTTGCCGCCAATGCGCTGGCTTTTGGCATCGCCGCGGCGCTGGCCTATCCCTTCGAACACTACATGACCGTCGCCATCGGCGTCATGTGGGGCATCGGCGTGCTGATGCTTGTGCCGCTCACCTTGATCACGCTGACCAAGGTCAACGAGCTGTCGGAGGTGCTGTTCGGCAGCGGACCCCGCCGCCTGATCACGACGGGCACACGGCGCACCTTTGCCGGCACGGCACCCAAGGTCTCGATCCACATTCCCGCCTATCGCGAGCCCGCGGACATGGTGGTGGAGACCCTCAACAGTCTGGCGGTGCTCGACTACCCCGACTACGAAGTGGTGGTCATTGTCAACAACACGCCGGAAGCACGCTACTCCGCGCCCGTTGCAGCGCGCTGCCGGGAGCTTGGAGACCGCTTCAAGTTCCTCGACATCACCTGCACCGGCTTTAAGGCGGGCGCCCTCAACGTCGCCTTGCAGCACACGGCGCCGGATGCGTCGATCATCGCTGTGCTCGATGCCGACTACGTGGTCGAAAAGAACTGGCTTGCCGATCTGGTGCCCCATTTCGAGGACCCGGGAATCGCGCTGGTCCAGGCTCCCCAGGACCATCGTGACGGCGACGAGGTCCCCTTGAAGCAGGTGATGAACGCCGAGTACGCCGGTTTCTTTGATATCGGCATGGTCCAGCGTAACGAAGACGACGCCATCATCACCCACGGCACCATGTGTCTTGTCCGGCGGTCGGCCCTCGATCAGGTCGGCGGCTGGGGCACAGACACCATCTGCGAGGACACCGAGCTGGGCCTGCGCCTGTACGAAGCCGGCTATCAGGCGCTGTATACCAATTACCGCTACGGCCGGGGCATGCTTCCCGACACCTTCAAAGCCTTCAAGACGCAGCGCTTCCGCTGGGCTTACGGTGCGATGCAGATCATCCGCAAGCACTGGACGCACATGCTTCCGGGCGCGCGGACGCTGACGCCGGCGCAGAAATTCCACTTCGTTTCCGGATGGTCGCTGTGGTTCGCCGACGCGCTGGGCACCCTGGCCTCCATCCTCAACCTGATCTGGGTCCCGGTGATCATCTTCGTCGGCGTCGTCATTCCGACGGTGGCCTTCACCGTGCCGATCCTCGCGGCGTTCGTCGTCAATCTGCTGCATTGCGTCCTGTTGTATGCCAAGCGGGTCCGCATCCCGATGCGGCAGGTCCCGGGAGCGGCAGTCGCGGCGATGAGCTTGCAGCTGACCGTTGCGCGGGCGGTGCTGGTCGGCCTGATCCAGGACAGTCTGCCTTTCCGGCGGACCGAGAAAGGCGGCAACGCGCGGCGCGGGTCGGAGAACCCGGCCTTTTGGGAGGCGTTGCTGGGTGCGGGATTGCTCATTTCGGCGGTCGTGCTGTTGGTCCTGAATACGACCAATGTCGTCGAAATGACGGTCTTTGCCTCGACGCTGCTTATTCAGAGCGTTCCGTTCCTGGCCGCCGCCGCCATGGTGGTTATCGAGCGGCGGCAGGGCAGGCTCGCGGCAAAGCCTGCCGAGAACGCCGGCGCGATCGCGCTGGAGGCGCCGGGCACGACGCAGTAAGTAGAGTCTTCTTATCGAATGCCCGGGACGTGGCGGCGACCCCTCTAACCCCCCAGCTGAGGGTCGCATTTCCTGTCCCGGGTGCCGGGCCGTGTTGCTAACCCCCCGCGACGCGGCCCGGCGACCTCGGCTTCCATCGCCCCGGTCCCCTGCCCGGAAGGATCCTCTCGCTTGATTTACCTCGAACTCGCTGGCGGACTAATTCTGCTCGTTCTGGGAGCCGAGTTGCTGGTGAGGGGGTCGGTGGGGATTGCGCGCCGGCTGGGCGTGTCGCCGTTGCTGATCGGTCTGACGCTGGTCGGCTTCGGCACTTCCAGTCCTGAGCTGGTGGCGAGCGTGACGGCCGCGCTCAAGGGGTCTTCCGGGATCGCGGTCGGCAATGTCGTCGGCTCGAACATCTGCAATGTCCTTCTGATCCTCGGTCTGTCGGCGCTGTTTATGCCCCTCGCCATCACCCGCGCCGCGTTCCTGCGTGATGGCCCCGTCCTGATTGCGGTCACCGTGGCGCTGCTTGCTGTCTGCTTTTGGGGCGACCTTCCGCGATGGGTCGGCCTGGTGTTTGTCGGGTTGCTTCTCGCATACATCGTCTGGTGTTATCGCACGGAGAGGCAGAGCCCTGCCGAGGCGGCTCATGTTCACGAACAGGCCGCGACGGTGCCGGCGTTTGGCGGTTCCCTGACGTTTGGCATCGGCGTGTCGATCGCCGGCCTCGTTCTGCTGGTCGGGGGAGCCTACCTGCTGGTCGGCGCTGCCATGGAACTCGCGCGCGACATCGGCATCTCGGAGACCATCATCGGGCTGACCGTCGTCGCAGTGGGGACGTCATTGCCGGAACTCGCCACCTCGGTGGTGGCGGCGGCGCGCGGCCAGTCGGACGTCGCCTTCGGCAACGTCGTTGGCTCAAATATTTACAATGTGCTTGGGATTCTCGGCATCACCGCGCTGGTGCAACCGGTCCCGGTCCCGAGGGAAATCGTTTTCTTCGACATCTGGGTGATGGCGGGCAGTTCGGTCCTCCTGGTCGTGTTCGCCATGACCGGCTGGCGCATCAGCCGATGGGAGGGGGGACTCTTCGTCGCCGGGTATGCAGCTTACATCGGGACCCTGATTGGCTTCGGCATCGGCAGCGTCTGATCGGCCGAGCCCTACAGAATTTTGCCCGGATTCATGATGCCGGCCGGATCCAATGCCTGCTTCAGCCGGCGCATCAGCTCGATTTCGACCTCCGACGTGTAGCGCGCCAGGCTTTCCCGCTTGAGTTCGCCGATGCCGTGCTCAGCGGAGAATGTGCCGCCGAGATCGGTGGCGATGTCCGACACGATCCGCTCCAGGCGATCCCACTGCGCCATGAAGGCCGCCCGGTCCATTCCCACCGGCTGACTCAGATTGAAATGAATATTCCCGTCGCCAAGGTGGCCGAACGCGCAGACGCGCAGGCCCGGCACGGCCGACTCCACGGCGTCGGTGGCGCGCTCGATGAAGGTGGGGACCCGGGACAGCGGCAGGGACACATCGTTCTTGACGCTGCCTCCCTCCGGCTTTTGCGCGTCCGGGATGCTTTCCCGCATCCGCCAGAGGTCGAGCGCCTGCGTCTCGCTCTGTGCCACCACCGCGTCGGCGACCCGCCCCGCCTCGAAAGCGTCGGCGAGCGCGGCCTCAAGGCCGTCGCGCAGCGGATCGTCCCGGCGGGGGCTGGTCAGGCGCAGCAGGACGTACCAGGGGTGTGGCGCGGCGAACGGGTCGATGCAGCCGGGAATATGAGCAACGCAGAAGTCGACGGCGCGACGCTGGATCAGCTCGCAGGCACTCAGCGCATCGCCGGACACGTCATTGATCTGCTGAAAGAGCGCTACTGCCGCGGCAACGTCCGGTACGGCGACCAGGGCCGTCTCGCTGCTGCGGGGTTTGGCGAAGAGCTTCAGGACCGCCGCCGTGATAACGCCCAGGGTTCCTTCGGATCCCAGGAAAAGTTGCTTCAGATCGTAGCCGGTGTTGTTCTTCCGCAGACCGCGTAAGCCGTTCCAGATCCTGCCGTCCGGCAGGACGACCTCCAGGCCGAGCACCAGGTCCCGTGCGTTGCCGTAGCGCAGCACATTGATGCCGCCGGCGTTGGTGGCCAGGTTACCGCCGATGCGACAGCTTCCCTCGGCGGCGAGGCTCAGGGGAAAAAAGGCTCCGGCGGCGTCGGCGGCCGCCTGAACGTCGGCCAGGATTACGCCGGCCTCCACGGTCATCGTCCTGTTGGTGGGATCGACGGCGCGGATCCGGTTGAGACGCTCCGTGCTCAGCACGAGGCCGCCATGGGGCACGCCACCGCCCACCAGGCCGGTATTCCCACCGTGGGGAACCACCGCCACGCCGGCATCGGCGCACAGGCGAACGACCTCGGCGACCTCCTCTGTGCTGGCAGGCCGGACCACCGCCGCACAGCGACCGACGAACAGCCCGCGCGCTTCCTGCAGGTACGCGCCAAGGGCGTCGGCCTCGTCGATGCAGCCGCGCTCACCAATGATCGTGCGAAGCTGATCCAGCAGCCCGGTCGGTACGACCGGGTCGACGACCGGTCCTGAAGTTTTGGGCAGGCTCATGTCCCATAAATGATCCAACCTGCTCCGTCCTGCAACCGGCTGCGAGCGACGCGCTCCCCGGGGTGCTCCGCTCTCAGGCAATGGCCAACGTCCGCGAAGGGCGCGATCGCCGGGGAAGCGGGAAACGCCGGCGCCGTCGGCTTGAGCTCAAGAGCAGCGCTTACTAAACTGACGCGCGCCCCACGATGCCGGGCGCGGAGACGCACATGCTGCTTGTTCTGCAAGGCCTGCTCTCGGCAGCAGAGGTGACGACGCTGCGGAGAATCGCTCAGGAGGGCGATTTCGTCGACGGGGCTGTCAGCTCGCCCGGACTGGCTGCCGCCGGGATCAAGCGCAATGAGCAGCTGTCGCTTGCCTCGGCGCAGCAGCGGCAGGTCGAAGAGATCGTTCTGGACGCCCTCGAGCGCAACGAGACCTTTCGCGTCGCAGCGGTGCCGAAATTGATCCGCCCGCCGGTGCTTTCGCGCTATCGCAAAGGGATGGCGTATGGCACGCACATCGACAATCCGGTCATGCGCCGGCCGGTGCCGATGCGCCTCGACCTGTCGATAACCATCTTCCTGAGCGATCTCCAAAGCTATCGCGGCGGAGAACTGTGCGTTGAGACGCCTTACGGCGAAAAGCGCGTCAAGCTGCCGGCAGGCGACGCCATTCTCTATCCCACGACGATGCTGCATCGGGTGGAGGAGATCACCGAGGGCGAGCGGCTGGCCGCGGTGACCTGGATCCAGAGCATGGTTCAGGATCAGGGCAAACGCACGATCCTCTATGACATGGCCTTGGTGACGCAATGGGTCCTGAGCGTTGCCCCGCAGAGCCCGCAGTACCACAAGCTGAGCAACGCGCGCTCGAACCTAATCCGGATGTGGGCCACCGACTGACGCCGCTCGTAAGAAACGGGCGGCTCATCGGGCAGGTGGCGATCCGATCGGTGCCGGAGGGCCCGCGTGCGCGGCCGGGTTTGTTGCGCCGGCTTCGGGGGAGGCGGGGGGAGCTTGTTCCGCTTGCCGTCTGCGGTGCTGTTCGAAGCGGCGCACGCTGAACGGAATCGAAACCACGTACGCCAGGAGCGTCAAAGTCAGCGTTACCCACGGCGTGCTGAACAAGAGCGCCAGATACAGACCGATGCCGAGCATCGCGGGCAGGATCCAGCGCTGCGGAACACGGATTCTCTTGAACGTAAAGGTGCGAACCCTGCTGACCAGGAGGAAAGAGGTGGCCAACACGAAGCAGCCGACGAAGGCCGGATGCCGGACAAAGTCGGCGTCGATCTGAAACCACAGAACCATGGGGCAGAGGGCAATGCCGGCGCCGGCCGGCGAGGGGACACCGGTAAAGTAACTGCGGGTCCAGGCCGGACGCACCTCGTCGTCGATATCCGTATTGAAGCGGGCGAGGCGCAGCGCGCAGCAGATGCACAGTAACAGAACCAGCGCCCAGCCGATCTGGTTGGCCTGGGAGAGCGACCAGAGGTAGAGGGTCAGGGCCGGGGCGACACCGAAGCACAGAAAGTCGGACAGAGAGTCCAACTCGGCCCCGAAGCGGCTGGCCCCTTTCAGAATCCGGGCAATGCGGCCGTCGAGGCCGTCGAGGATGCCTGCCACCACGATCGCCAGCACTGCAAGTTCCCAGCGTTCGTTCAGGGCGAACCGTACAGCGCTGAGGCCGGCGGCCAGGGCCAGCAAGGTCAGAACATTCGGGATCATCCGGTTGATATGCAGGCCCTTGAGGCGCTGCCGCCGTTCTGCCCTCATGGCGAATCTAGCGCCGTTCGGCCGCACGCGCGGGTTCCTGGGCGCGCAGATCGGCGAGCACCGTCTCGCCTCCGATGCAGGACTGCCCGACGGCAACCAGGGGTGCCACGCCGTCCGGCAAGTAGACATCAACACGGCTGCCGAACCGGATCAGGCCGAAGCGGGCGCCCGCCAGCACCGCATCACCCTCGCCAACCCAGGTCTTGATCCGACGCGCGATGAGGCCGGCGATCTGGACAACGACGATCGCGGGGCCGGCGGCGGTATCGATGCGCATGGCGTTGCGCTCGTTGTCCTCGCTGGCCTTGTCCAGGGAAGCATTGACGAACTTCCCTGACCGATACTGGACCGCACCGATGGTGCCATCGATGGGAATGCGGTTGACGTGAACATTGAAGATGTTGAGGAAAATCGAAATCCGCGTCAGCGGCGCATCGGCGAGGCCAAGATCGGCGGGTGGCGCCGCCGTGGTCACCGCGCAGACGACGCCATCGGCGGGGCTGACGATCAGCCCGCCGCGCACCGGCGTCATGCGTTCCGGGTCGCGAAAGAACCAGACGCACCACAGCGTCGCCACCAGACCCAGAAGGCCGAGCAAATCGGAGAACGACCAGAGGACAGCCGCCACCACGGCGAATCCGAGAATGAAGGGCCAGCCGTCGCGGTTGATGGGGACCAGAGCGGGCGTCCGCGGCGATTCAATCACGATGATATCGGACCCCTGTCAAAGAAGCGCTTTCAGCGCGCAGTCTGGTTGGCCACGGAGGCCGGCACCCGGAATACCTGACCCGGGTAGATCCAGTCCGGGTCGGCGATCTTCGTCCGGTTTGCCTGGTAGATAATCGTGTAGGCGGTGCCGCGACCATAGGCGGAGCGGGCAATGCGCCAGAGGTTTGTACCGGGCTGGACGACCAGCAGCTGCTCACCGCTCTGCTCCTTGCCTGACATCAAATTCGGCAGGTCCTTGAGGGGCAGCGGGATGGTGACGCGCGAGGTGGCCGATCCCCGGCTGTCGAGTTGCTCGAGCGTTACCGAACGGCTCCCGCCACTGACGTCCGGGGTTGGCTCGACCCGCCAGCGTCCAGCCGCATCCGCGATCGCCTCTCCCGCCTTGCGGCCGTCCACCGAGAGACGAACGCGCGCCTGCGGTGGCGCATGTCCTTCGATGGCGAGCCGCCCGTCCTGCAAGCTGACCGAATCGATCGCGACCGGAGCCTCGGCGCCCGAGAGCGGCTTCTGCAGCACTGTAGCCGGACCTCCCTCGCGTGGCACGCGCAAGACAAGCGGCTGGGCGGTGGCATCCCCAGGCCGGCCGCCGACGTCTTCACCCGGCTTGGGGACGACGACCAGAACTTCCTGGCCCGAGGTGGCGTTCCCGCTGGCACCCGTCATGAGGAGGCTCAACCGGTGGGCGCCGGGAGGTAATGGTGTCTCTGGCAGCAAGACCCACTCGCCGCGTCCGTCAGCCGTGACCGTTCCCAGCACGGCGTTACCATCGCGCAGCACCACCTCTGCCCCCGGCTCGGCCCGGCCGGCTATCACTGTATCGCCGTTCGGGTTGATGCGCACGACGTCGAAGCTGGGTTGCAACGGATCGAAGGCAGAAGAAGGCGGCGGAGAAAGGGCCGTTCCTGCCGCCGGCGCCGGCGACGACAGCGGCCGTTCGATTTCGGCCGTCTGCCAGAAGTTGAGCCCGATGGCGACGCCAATGGCGAGCGCGCCTGTGGCAGCAACCAAAGCGGGCCGCCAGAACCAGCGTCGGGATTCAGCATCGGCAAGCCGCAAGGTCATTCCACAAAACTAATATGCTGACGGCGAACGCGCAATGCCGTCGGCTTGTTGCACCACGCGCTCAGCCCCCCGTGACACAGGATAGAAGCGGTCCCAGTTGGCCGGCGCGGCGCTCGATGCGGACGGCCCGGGACGACACCAGGCGATTGGGGCGGACCGGTGACCACTCCAGCGGGTTGGGCAGGATGGCGGCGAGCAATGCGGCCTCCCGCGATGACAGCGCCGCTGCCGGTTTGCCGAAGTATCGCTGCGCGGCCGCCTCGGCCCCGTAGATCCCGGGGCCCATTTCGATAATGCCGAGATAGACTTCCATGATGCGCCGCTTGCTCCAGAGCAGTTCGATCTGCGGAGTGAGGAAGGCTTCCAGCGCCTTGCGCAGGGGATCCCGCCCGGGCCACAGGAGGATGTTTTTCGCTGTTTGCATGGTGATCGTGCTGGCGCCCCGCGGCCGGTCGCCATCCAGCCAGTTGACCAGCTCATTGCGCATCGCGGCCACGTCGAAGCCCCAGTGGCGGCAGAAAAGATTGTCTTCGGCGGCGACAACGGAGGCGACGAGCCTGGGGGATACCTGGGAAAGCGGCACCCCGCGGTGATCCATTTTCTCGCCCTGCGCCAGTCGGATCAGCATCAGCGGCGTCACCGGAGGATCGATGAAGCGGTAGAGCGCGACGACGAGTGTCGGCGTCAGCAGCAGGCAGGACAGAATCAGAGCGACTTTGCGGCACAATCGCAAGATGCTAACTCCCCGGCCATGGAAGTGCGCACGACCGCCGGAGCGTCTCCCGGCCGCGGCTGATGGAGGACACGGCAGCGTGCCGGTTGAGAATAGTCGGATCCACCCCTTTATTTTTTTCGCTTTTCGTCATCAATGGGTTGGCAATCCCGATCGATGTGTTACATAGTTGTTTCAGCCTAGTGGTCCGCGTGAACGAGGCGGGCAAGGGTATGCGAGAGGTAATACCCGGGTCGAGGATGGAGTTAGACGACCGGTCGAAGGCGGTCCGAGAACCGGAACGGTCGGAATAAATTAGGAGGTCTGGGCGGGGGCAAACACTCTTCGAGGCACCCAGATCAAGGTGGGAAATGAAGCTTCTTGCGAGGGAACCGAGACTCGATCGGCATAACGGACTTTCATTGGCGGACGAGCGATGCGCACCGCGGCGCTGGCTGGGCGAGTCCGGAGTCCGTGCCAGGCAGATCGATGAAAATGCACACCATATGCAGCACATGCGCAGAATCGGCTTGGCGCTGTGCATGGTTTCCGCGGCGATAACGATCGCCTCGGCAACCTGGATCGTCGGCGGGTTCTGAACCGCTGAACCGCGGACTTGGCTACGGTGTGCAAGCCCTGCGCTCTTGGGATGCGCAGGGTCTGGGTTGTCCTGTTGTAGCTGCGGGCGCCGCCACGCTTATACACCCCGAAATTCTGGCTTTCGCTTCTCGCGGAAGGCATCCAGTCCTTCCTGGTAGTCTTGGCTGTCGTAAACAGTCCGCCGCAATCCCTGGATGCGTTCGAAGAGTTCGGGACTCATGGCTCGGGCGCTGGTGAGAAGGCGCAACTCTTCCTTCATCACCGTGATGCTCAGCGGGGCGTTGGCGACGATGTGCCGAGCCAGGTCGTAAACGAACCCCTCGATCTCTTCCACTGGCTTGATGTAGTTGATAATTCCCAGGTTCAGCGCCTGGCTCGCAGGAATCGGCTGTCCGGTGAACAGCATCTCCTTTGCCACCGCCAGCGGAACGTTATTCACCAGCGTCAGCAGCCCGCTGAGGTTGTAGGGAATGCCCAGCTTTGCGGGCGTGATGGCAAAGGTCGTGTTCGGCGCGGCGATCAGGATGTCGCAGGCCATCGACACCTCACAGGCACCACCCCAAACCCCGCCTTCGAGCAGGCACAGCACGGGAGATGGAAACGTCTGGATGGCGCGCACCAGGACGCGCAGCGAATCGCCCCAGCCAAGCGGATCACGGCCGGCGTTCGGGAGTTCGGAAATGTCATGTCCTGCTGACCAGACCTTGCAGCCGGGAGGCGCCCGAAGGACCACGGCGCGCGCCGATCGTTCGCGCAGGTCGGCCAGACTGGCGGTGATTTCCTCGATCAACGCTTCGTTCAGGACATTGCGCTTTTCGGGGTTAGTCAGAACGATCGTTCCGATCTGGTCGGCGAGCGCGGTTTCGATGAGCGGCATCAGAAACTCCGCAGGTTGCTGGGAAGATCCTCGCGTCAGCGGCTCGGCCGGTCGCACGCGCTCCCGCCACAAGCCGGCGCAAACACTAGCGATGCCATGGTTGCGACGCCAGCGGGCCGTAAAGGATTTGTCTCCGGGGGGGTGCGCCGTGGCGCTGAGGTCAGCCGGCGGGAATCCGGGGCGCAGGGCCATCGCTGGCTGGCGTCACGGCTCTCGCTCACCCCACCGCCGGAACAGGGTGTGCTCCAGCTCGAAATAATCGAAGCACTTTCCGATGCTCTGGTCAATCAGATCATCAATTGTCCTCGGCTTATGATAAAATGCCGGCAGCGGCGGCAAGATAAGAGCGCCTAGATCGGCCGCCTTCACCATCATTTCCAGGTGCCCTTTGTGTAAGGGGGTCTCGCGAACTACCAGCGCAAGTTTACGCTTTTCTTTCAGACAGACATCGGCGGCTCTGCAAAGCAGGTTGTCAGCGTAGGAGTGAACAATTCCGGATAATGTCTTTACGCTGCAGGGCACCACGATCATTCCAGCGGTGCGAAACGAGCCCGAGGAAATCGGTGCCGCCAGGTTGGCAGGGTCGTGGACAACATCGGCCAGGTCCTGGACCGCGTCGAGCTGATGCTCGGTTTCGAGCTGGATGTTGATGGCGGCTGCCTTCGTCATCACGAGATGGATTTCGGTGTCGGGCAGGTTGCGGAGATGCATCAGCGTCCGGATGCCGTAGATGACACCCGACGCCCCGCTTAACCCAACGATGATGCGCTTTTTCATGGCGTCGTCAGTCTCCAGCCCTTGGCGAGGAAAGCCGATGACCAGTCCGGCTTACGGGCAAGTCGGAGCGTCCGGCGGCCTGACCAGCGAAACCTCAGAGAAGCATACCTCGGGATCCATATTTGCCCTATCGCAGACCAGCTTTGTCCAAGACGAACCGTACTGATAGCCGACTCCTTCCGTGAAGCGCGTCCTCCACGACTGGCAGGCCGGTGGTCTCCGTGCGTCCGTCATTCAGCCCGTGTCAGTCGCTGACGTTGTTCGTTGCTTGTCTTTCCGGTATGAGACGTGTCAAGGACCGCGCGTGGGGTTTTTGGCGTTGTCGTGGGTCAGCGCCCAAAGCGTCGTCTTGCCATAAGCAAGGGATTGAGCCGAATGGCCGGCGAACCGGTCGATCCGATGCGTGCCATCGTCAGGGAAGGCCGTAGCGCGGTCTTCTACCTTGCGGTGTTCAGTCTGTTTATCAATCTTCTGATCCTGACGTCGCCGATCTACATGATGCAGGTGTACGATCGTGTGCTGGCCAGCGGCAAGGTGGAGACGCTGGTGATGCTCACCGTCATCGCCGGACTCGCCGTTCTGACACTGGGCCTGCTGGAAATGGTACGGAGCAGGATTGTTGCCCGGCTCGGCCAATGGCTGGAACGCCGGTTGTCGCCGGACCTGATCGCCGCCGGGATGCAAGCGACATTGCAGGGAGGTGCGGCGAATGCCCAGGCGCTGCGGGACCTTGGGTTGGTCCGGAGCGTTCTCAGCGGGCCCGGTGTGAGCACCCTTTTTGATGCACCCTGGACACCGTTCTTTCTGGCGATCATCTGGCTGATGCACCCCTGGCTTGGCGTTCTCGGTGTGGCCTCCGCCGTGGTCCTTTTTTCTCTTGCCGTCCTCAATGAATATGCCTCCCGCAAGCCTCTGCGGCGGGCCGGGGTGATGTCGATCGGCAATATCCAGCAGGCCGATCAGGCGATCCGGAATACCGACGCCTTTCACGCCATGGGCATGCTGCCGGGGTTCCTTTCCGGCTGGATGGCGCGCGGTGAGACTATTCTGGCGCTTCAGCTTCAAGCGGCGGACAGCAATGCGACGATCCTCGGGCTGTCAAAGTTTGTGCGAATCTTCGTGCAGGTCCTGATTCTCGGGCTCGGCGCTTATCTCGTCGTTCACGGCGAACTCACGTCCGGCGGAATGATCGCCGCCTCCATCCTGTTGGGGAGAGCCCTGGCACCGGTCGAACAGGCGATCGGCGCCTGGAGGCAGATGGTTGTCGGACGGGATGCGTGGGACCGCTTGCGCAGGTTGATGGCACGGCTGCCGCCGCCGGCGAAAACGATGCCGCTTCCGGCACCCCAGGGCCGGCTGACCTGCGAGCAGGTCAGCTTCGTTCCGCGCGGCCGGGACAAGCCGGTGCTGAACGGCGTGAACTTCGCGCTCGAGTCGGGCGAGGCGCTCGGTATCATCGGCCCCTCCGCCGCCGGCAAGTCGACCTTATGCAAGATCCTTGTGGGCTCGTGGCAGCCGACCCGCGGCCACGCCCGGCTGGATGGCGCCGATCTGTTCGCGTGGCCACCGGACCAGCTTGGTTCCTATGTGGGCTACCTGCCGCAGGACGTCGAGCTGTTCGGAGGGACGGTGCGGGACAATATCGCCCGTCTCAGCGTTGCGCCGGATCCTGAGTCCGTGATCGACGCAGCGATGATCGCCGGCGTGCACGAAATCATCCTGCGCCTGCCGAACGCGTACGAAACGGAGATTGGAGAGGGCGGCTCCTTCCTCTCTGGCGGTCAGCGCCAGCGCATCGGCCTGGCCCGGGCCCTCTACCGGCGGCCGCGGCTGATCGTGCTGGATGAGCCGAACGCCAGCCTCGACACGGAAGGCGAAGAGAGCCTCATCCTGGCGATGGCGCGGGCGAAGGAGTGGGGCGCAAGCGTCGTTCTTGTAGCGCACCAGCCGCGCATCCTGCGTCCGGTCGACAAGCTGCTGGTCTTGCGCGACGGGCATGGCGAGATGTTCGGCTCCCGCGATGAGGTCTTAGCGAAGCTGATGGCGAAGCGGGGTCCGCCGGGCGACCGGTCCCGCGTCGTCCGTCCGCGGGAAACTGCCGGGCCGGTTTCTGCTGAAGCGACCGCGCGCGAGCTTCCGGCGCCGCTCGAATCGCGGGGACGAACGCCATGACGGACCGTCGCGAGATCCTGCCTCCCGGTGCAGCGATGAGCGCGGCGGACAGGCCGGGGTCGGTGGCTGATCCAATCCCTTCGTCCTCGCTGTCGCGCCAACTGCGTGGGACGGTGCTGCTGGGCCTCGCCATCCTCTGCGGTTTCTTCATCCTCGGCGGTGGATGGGCAGCAACGGCTCCGGTCGCCGGTGCAGCGATCGCTCAGGGCGTCGTCAGTCCGGAAGGAAGCCTGCAGCATGTCCAGCACCTTGAAGGCGGGGTTATCGACGAAATCAAAGTGCGCGAGGGCGATCATGTGAACGCGGGCGATGTGCTGGTCACGCTCTCCGGGATCAGTGCCCGAGCCCAGGCGGCCCAGCTCACCGGCCGCCTGCGGGCCTTGGCGGCAGCCGAAGCCCGGCTGCAGGCCGAGCGTGCCGGCGATATCGAGATCAACTTCCAGCATCCCGCTCTCGCCGACCGGAGCGATGCCGATGTGCAAGGCGTGATCGAACAGCAGGTGAACCAGTTGCTCACCCGCCGGGCCAATGACGAGAGCCAGGAATCAATCCTCGGTCAGCGGGTCGCCCAGCTCAAGCTGCAGATCACCGGCGCCGACAAACAACTGGAAAGCGTCCGGCAGCAGACCGGCCTGATCCGGCAGGAAGTCGTGATCGTCAAGGAGATGGTGGAAAAGGGTTATGAGCGCAAATCGCGCCTGCTGGCGCTTCAGCGGGCCGAAGCGGATCTGCTCGGCCAGGAAGGCGAGCTGATCTCCCGGATCGCCCGTGCGGAGGAGCAGATTGGCGAAACCAGGCTGCAGATCGTCAATGTCGGGGTGAAGCGCAGGGAGGAGATCGATCAGGAACTCACCGAAACGCAGGCAAAGCGCGCCGAAGTCGAACAGCAGCTTAAGGACAGTCTGGACAAGGTGTCCCGCACCAGCATCGCTGCTCCGGTCTCGGGGACAATTCTCGATCTGAAGTTCAAGACGACAGGGGGTGTCGTACGACCCGGCGAGGAAGTCGTCAGCATTGTCCCGGATAAGGACAGCCTGATCATTGAGGCGCACCTCGCGCCGCGCGACGTCGACGACGTTCGTGTTGGACAACACGCCTACGTCATCTTTCCTTCATTTCCCCAGCGGCATCTGCATCGCATCGATGGTCGGGTCAGCGGGGTTTCCGCCGATGCGTTCCAGGACGAGAAGTCCGGTGAGCGCTACTACAAGGCGAAAATTGAAATCGATCGGGCGCAACTCCGGCGGCTCGATCCGTCCATTATCCTCACTCCCGGCATGTCGGCCGAAGCGTTTATCGCCACTGCCGATCGGACAGTGCTCGAATACCTCCTGCAGCCGTTCCTGTTCACCGTAGAACGCGGATTTCGCGAGCGCTGAGCAACCTGCTGCTTTGAGGGGCTGCTGTGAGGGGCTGCCGGCCGGCCGGAGCGCCGGATGCACCGAGTGTTAATCAATTGCGAAGAAGATAGCTCAGATCAGCGATGGCGCGGCGCATGCGAACAGGCAGACAACCAGACGGCAGCCAGGTGCTGCCCGCCGATAATCACCGGCTTCCGATGGAAAGCTGGGAGGCAGCGCCGTCTCATCCGGCAACTGGCTTTGCAAGATCGATCCGATCTTCCGGCTCCCGCGGTGCCAATGTCGGCCACCAGACGCTGACCAATGCCCGCATCGTGGCAGGGCCGGCAATTTTTCTTGGAACCGTTCATCTTGCCGGCGACCGCATTTCTGCTGTTGACCCTGGCCGCAGCGGGATTTCGTCCGCCCTTGACTTCGAGGGTGACTTTCTGCTTCCCGGCCTGATCGATGTCCATACGGACAATCTGGAGCGCCATCTCGAGCCCCGTCCTCAGGTCGTCTGGCCGGGTCTGCCGGCGCTGCTCGCTCACGACCGGCAGGTCGTGGCAGCGGGCGTTACCACGGTTTTCGACGCTCTCTGCATCGGGGACCGGCATCGCGGCTGTGCCCGACCGGGGGCGGCGCTATCCGAGGCGCTGGGTGCCATGGAGCGCGCGCAGCGGGACGGCCTGCTCAAGGCCGAGCACCTCCTCCATGCCCGCTGTGAGGTTTCCACCGACGCCGTCGTGGAAGCGTTCGCCGGGCTGATCGACGATCCGCTGGTGTCTCTGGTCTCGCTGATGGACCATTCGCCGGGAGCGCGCCAGTGGTGCGACCTGGATCGCTGGCGCCACGGCGTCCGCATCAAGGCCACAGATGAGGAGCTGGCGGCAATTTTTGAGCGTCGCCGCCAGTTTCCCGAGGAGCGCAAGGACGCAGCCCGCGGTGAGCTGGCGCATCTTGCTCTCGGCCGCGGCATTCCGCTCGCCAGCCACGACGACGCGACCGCGCATCACGTGCGAGAGGCCGCGGCTCTGGGAGTGTCGATCAGCGAGTTTCCGACAACCCGGGAGGCTGCCGCGGCGGCACGCGCCGCCGGCATGCGGGTCGTGATGGGAGCGCCCAACGTTGTGCTGGGAGCCTCCCATGCCGGCAACGTTTCGGCGCGGGCGCTCGCGGCGGATGGCCTGGTCGACGGGCTCGCGTCGGACTACGTGCCGATGAGCCTGATCGAGGCGTGCTTCATCCTGCATCAAAGGCTGGGCATCCCGCTGCCGGCAGCGGTGGCAACCGTAACCACGCACCCGGCAACGATGCTGGGCCTCGCAGATCGCGGAGAAATCGCGGCGGGTCGTCGCGCCGACCTGATGCGCGTTCGCGTTTACGAACACATGCCCATCGTCACATCGGTCTGGCGCGGGGGGCAGCGCGTTCTGTAGGAACCACGTCTGTCGGGGTTCGTGTTCAGGGGTTCAGGTCGAAGAAGCGACGCTGGTGGAGTGGAGAACGACACGCGCCCCTATCGCCTGCCTCTCACTCCACCAGCGCCCCCCTCGTCGCTCTTCACGCCCCCACAACCAAAACCGAATCCGGATAACCCACCCCGGCCCACTCAGCGCCGAAGCTCGGCGGGCCGTCGTCCCCGGCTTGAACTCTTCCGGCGCGCCAGCACCGCCTGGCGGCCGAGACAGATGACCTGCCACACCTCATCGGGCCGGAGTTGGTCCCGCCGCATGAGCAAATGAACGATGGGGTCGCTCATCACCTCGGCGAGCGTCGGCTCCGTCCCTCGACGTGACCACCTCGCCCTCGGTTGCCGGCACCGTGAAGGCCCGACAGCCGCAGGCTCTGCATGACGACCTTCCATCGCTCGGTTTGCCCTCCACCCCTTTTCCGAGGAGGGGACTAGACGCTAAGGCGGGTAGAATTGAACAGTTGAGGAAAACGCGTAGTGGGAAATACGTACCCCATTTGGGTGTTTTTGCGCACAGAAGCACCCTTATCGGGAGCTTGAGCCAAACCCCAGCATCGCGGCAGCGCGGACCAGTCCGGCGAACGACTTCACCGTCATCTTCTGCATGATCGCCCGGCGGTGCACTTCGACGGTGCGCTCGGAGATACTCAGGCGATAGGCCACTTCCTTATTCGCAAGCCCGGACACAAGCAGCGCCATGACCTGGCGCTCGCGCGGAGTGAGCCGCTGGAAAAGAGCATTGATTTCTTGACTCTTCCGGCTCATGGCTCGCCGCTGCGCCGCCGAATCGAGCGCTCGACGGACCGCGCGAACCACTCCTTCGCCGCGTGCCGGCTTCTCGATCACATCCATTGCGCCGAGAAGCACCGCCTGGGTGGCAATCTGCATGTCCCGCTGACCCGTTACCACGATCGTGGGGATATCGATCCGGCGCTGGCGAAGGATGCCCAAGAGCTCAAGGCCGGTCATCTCTGGCAGCATCACATCGAGAAGGAGACATTCGAGCTGCCCCGGCGCCGGCTTATACGTGGCGAGAAACGCTTCGGCATTGGGGTACGCCAAGACGGGAAGACCGTGAACGTCGAGCAGCTTCGCCAGGGCCTCACGGGCTCCGGCATCGCCGTCAACCATATAAACCCGGCTCTCGTCGCTCTCCCCGTCGGGGCCGCGATCGTCCTTGGGGGCGGCGGAATCGATAACGGCAACGACACCAGCGGGCGGCTCTGGCGCTCCCGGCGGGTGTTCCGAAAAGGGGAGGGAGACGGCAAAGACCGAGCCTTTGCCGAACGCCGAAGAAACCTCGACCTGGTGCCCGAGAAGCCGGCAAAGGTGACGGACCAGCGACAGCCCCAGGCCGAAGCCTTGCTGGTTCGCTTCCATGTTGCCCTGGCGATGCTTCTCAAAGATCAACTCGGTCTCGTCGGCGGGAATGCCGATGCCGGTGTCCCACACCTCGATCCGCACGACGGTGCCACGGCGGCGGCAGCCGATCAGCACGCTGCCGGCCTTCGTATACTTGAGTGCGTTCGACAGCAGGTTCCGAAGCACCCGGGAGAGCAGAACCGCGTCGGTCCGCGCGACAAGCGACGTCGATACGCATCGGAAAGTCAGCAATTTGGCGCGCGCCCGGTCCTCGAATTCGTCCCGAAGACGCTCCAGCATTTCTCTCAGGGAGACATCGGTGAGCCGGGGTTCAACCGCGCCACGTTCCAGCCGGTCAAAGTGAAGCAGCGTGTTGAGAGCTTCGGCCATCGCCGAGACGGTGCCGGCCTGACGAGCCAGCACCTCGCTCATCTCAGGATCGAGGGTCTTTTTCGCCAGCACATCCTGCAGGAAGCTCAGGGTTTGGAGAGGCTGGCGGATGTCGTGACTGACGGCGAGCAGAAAGTCTTCTTTCTCCCGATTGGCTCGCTCGGCGTCCGCGACGGCAAAGCGGACGGACTCCTCGGCTTCCTTGCGTTCGGTCACGTCCTCGGTAAACAGAATGATGCCGCCGATTTTCTCCGGAGTGTCGTACCAGGGCTGGACTTCCCAGCGGACCCAGTTCACCGTGCCGTCCGTTCGAACAAACCGTTCCCCGGCCGAGCTCTCGACGGCCCCCTGCAGACAGCGCTGATGCACATCGCGCCAGTGCTGCGGGATTTCGGGGAAGACGTCATAATGCCAGCGCCCGACCAGCTCCTGGTTTTCCAGCTGGAAGTCCAACTTGAACCGCCGGCTTGCCGCGATATAGCGCATGTCGCGATCAAGCATGGCAATGGCTGCGGGTGCAGCATCAATGAACCGCCAGAGCCGTGCCTCGCTCATCCGCAGTAGCTCATCGGCATCCCGGCGCTCAGGAAGATCTGATTCGGAGCCCTTGGCGCGCTTGTGGCCAGACACCTCTCGAACGATCACGCCGATTGCCGCCAGAATGCCGTCTTCCGCCGTCACCGGATAAAGCTGCTCGACGATGTATTCACCCGTCCCTGTCGGGCTGGGCGTGCCGGCGATGTCGAGGTCGGAGATCGGCTGGCCCGTCTCTAGAACCCGGTGGAGGAAGGGCTCAAGCGAAGGCCCCAATTCCGGCAACACGTCGCTCACATGCCGTCCCACATGCGCTTTGGCGGGGAGGCCAGCCAACTCAGCAAGCTTCTCGTTGACCCGGAGGAATCGGCAATCGCGATCCAGCAGCGCCAGCCCGAAGGGGGCCGCCCAATAAAGAGTCTCCAGTTCCCGCAATGCCTGATCGGGGGAGGCTGTGCTCTCCATTATGCTTTCTTCCCCCCGCTTCAGCCTTCAGAGGATGGCGCAGTACCGTGGCGCAGATCGAAGCGCGTTCGTCCGGAGTCTGCCTTTAAAGGATTGTCCGAGTCCACCACCCGGTTTTAGCGTCGTGCAGGCGCTCTGCCTCAGACGAGACCCGGGGCGCTCTTCATGGCAGCACCTGGTCACGCCGGGCGTACAAACCGGGGCGGCACTCTGCGAAGTGTGGCCCGGTCGTCCATGGCTGGCGTGCCATGCCCAGCGTGGAACCTGATTTCCGGAGGGCTGCTCCCGGCCGGACTGACGGGAAGGCCGTGCTTCTGAGCGGCGGCGCGCGGACGACGGGGTTACGAATCCGGACCGTCTCTGCCGCTGATTGCTGCGGCCGCGGAGGCGTCCGAGTCTATTGCCCCCCGGCGCTGCAGTGCGAGAGCCGCAGCCCAGCATAACATTGCCCAGGCCGCTCCGGCACACCAGCCGGCCAGCACGTCCGTCGGCCAGTGCACGCCCAGGTAGACCCTGCTCATGCCGATCAGAAGCGTCAGCAGGATGGCGACACCAAGCAGGTAAGCCTTTACCCCCCAGCGCGCTTGGGATCGGGCAAGCAGGGTTCCGAGCGTCAGATATGTCACCGCAGACAGCATGGCATGACTGCTGGGAAAACTCTGCGTGTAAACCCGGATGGCGTGCGGAACCAGGTCCGGGCGCGGCCGGTCAAAGAAGTCCTTCAACCCGGAAGCAAGCAAAACACCGCCACCAACAGAAATGATCAGAAACAGCGCCCAGTTGCGTTTGCGCGCGACCAGAAGAAAACCGGCCGAGGCCAGGGTGGCGAGGGTCAGCACCGGAACGCCGCCGAGGCTGGTCATGTCCCGGGCACAGATCTCCAGCCAGAGAGGCCCGATCGGATCACCGAGGTCGCTGGGATTGCGCAACGCCATCAGCACCATCTTGTCCAGGGCGTGGGTTTCACCTTCCAACACCTCGCTGGCGAGGCCGATAAAGCCCCAGAGCCCGCCGCCGATAATGGCGATCGCACTGAGCAGGGCGGCCTCCCAGCGGTCCGGCCGCACCACGGCATGCAGGATGGAGCACCAGCCCCGGCGAACTCCCATCGCTTTCCTTTGATCGGCCAAACCCGCTCCTTTCCTTTCCGCGCGGTTGCGTTACATAGTCGGAAGCCTGCCCCGTCACCACTCTCCCGAAGGTAAGGAAGATATTATGAAGGTCAGTTTCGCTCGGTTGGAACTTCCCTCTGCCGGAGTGGTGGTCGTCGGCGTCGGCGAGGATCGGACGCTGAGTGCAAGCGGGCGCGAGCTGGACCAGGCGCTCGGTGGTCTCCTGCAACGGGCCATCGAAGAGAGCCGCTTTCGCGGCAAGAAGGATCAGACTCTGGCGATCCTTGCGCCGGGCGGCTCGGGCCTGGCGCGGGTGCTGCTGCTGGGACTGGGCAAGCCGGCGGAACTTGATACCTTGCGGCTGCAGGCGGCGGGGGGACTGATCTATGCGGCACTTGCCGGCACTGGTCATGCCCAGGCGTTTGTCTGCGTCGATCCGCCGGAGGGCGGAACGTTGTCGGCCGCCTATATGGCGGTGGAGATGGCGTTCGGCGCCGACCTGCGCTCCTACCGGTTTGACAAGTATCGCACCAAGGAGAGCGAGGACGACAAGCCGGCGCTGGGGATTCTGACATTCGGCTGCGAGGCCCCGGATCGCGCCGAGGCGCGCTGGCGGGCAAGGGCAGCGGTGGTGGACGCCGTCACGTTCGTGCGGGACATCGTCTCGGAGCCGGCCAACGTCATCTATCCGGAATCCCTCGCCGATCAGGCCCGCGGTCTCGCCGCACATGGCGTGGACGTCGAGGTCCTCGGCGAAGCGCAGATGCGCGAGCTCGGCATGGGCGCGCTGCTGGGCGTGGGGCAGGGCTCCGCGCGGGAATCACAGCTGGTGGTGATGCAGTGGTGGGGGGCCGGCAAACCGGCGGCACCGGCGGAGGGTGCCGCCGAGGTCGACGACCGTGGGCCGCTCGCCTTTGTTGGCAAGGGTGTGACCTTCGATACCGGGGGCATCTCCATTAAGCCGGCCTCCGGTATGGAGGACATGAAATGGGACATGGCCGGGTCCGCCACGGTGATCGGGCTGATCAAGGCACTGGCGCTGCGGAGCGCCAAGGTCAACGCGGTCGGCGTCGTCGGTCTGGTCGAGAACATGCCGTCCGGCACGGCGCAGCGTCCGGGCGACGTGGTCAAGTCGATGTCCGGACAGACCATCGAGGTGATCAATACCGATGCGGAAGGCCGGCTCGTCCTGGCGGACGCGATGTGGTACACGAAGCAGCGCTTCCGGCCGCGGTTCATGGTCGACCTGGCGACGCTGACCGGCGCCATCATCATTGCGCTTGGCCACGAACATGCCGGTGTCTTCAGCAACGACGACACTCTGGCGGAGCGCCTGGTTGCCGCCGGCGCGGAGGTGGGCGAGCTGTTGTGGCGCCTGCCGCTGGGCGACGCCTACGACAAGCTCATCAAGTCCGACATCGCCGACATGAAGAATGTCGGTGATCGCAGCGCCGGGTCGATCAGCGCGGCGCAGTTCCTGCAGCGCTACGTCGGCAAGACGCCCTGGGCTCACCTCGACATTGCCGGCGTCGCCTGGGCGAAGAAGGACGGCCCGGTAACCCCGAAGGGCGCCACCGGCTTCGGTGTCCGCCTGCTCGACCGGCTGATCGCCGATCATTACGAGGGCCTGGGAACGGCGCTGGATCCCGGCATCTAACGGAGGGGGCGAGGGCGGCGTGACGGACGTCGCCTTCTACCATCTGCAGCGCTCGAACCTGGAGCAGGTGCTGCCGAAGCTGCTGGAAAAGACGCTCGCGGCAAACAAGCGCGCCGTGGTCATCGCCGCTTCGGCGGAGCGGGTCGAGGCCCTTGCCGCACATTTGTGGACGTACGATCCCGACTCCTGGCTGCCCCACGGGACGGCGCAGGACGGATCACCGGACGCGCAGCCGGTCTGGCTTTCCCAGCACGACGAAAACCCCAATGGGGCCGCCTTCCTGTTTCTCTGCGACGGCGCCGACAGTGCCGGCGTTGGCGGTTACGAACGCTGCTTCGATCTGTTCGACGGCAATGACGCGGCCGCCCTCGAAGCGGCGCGCAAGCGCTGGCAGGCGCGAAAGGCCGAAGGCCACGCCGTGACCTACTGGCAGCAGACCGAGCGCGGCGGCTGGGAGCGCAAGGCGTGATCGGGCGGGGCCCATCTCCTCCGTAGGGTGCCGGTGGTGAGCGAAGCGATCCGCACCAACGCGCCCCTAAGCACGGCGAAGCAGTGGCATCGCTACCAGAGCGCCGGCCAGGCCAACCGCCGCCATCGGCAGGAACGCTGCACCCTCGAACCGTGCGTAGAGCAGGCCTGCTGCATAGAGCAGGCCGCCAAGAAACAACCCGAAGACGATCGCCGCATACAGGCTCTGCGCGGTTGCCGACAGCGTGGGATCAACGTTCCGGCCGATCCAGTGCATCGCGCCGAGATGCGCCGCTCCGAAACTCAGCGCGTGCAGCGTCTGCAGCACGATCAGCGCCGCAAGCGAGTGGGTGAGCCCGGTCCCGAGCCAGCGGACCGCGGCGGCGAGGCCGGCGGCGACAATCAGCCCACCAGAGCCGAAGCGGCGGACCACCCAGGCTCCGCAAGCGAACAGGAGCACCTCGCAGAGCACGCCTTCGGCCCAGAGCGCGCCGATCACGGTTTCGGAGTAGCCCGCCGCCTGCCAATGCAGCGTGGCAAACGCATAATAGACAGCATGGCTGCCCTGGATCAGCCCGCAGCTCGCCAGCAGCAGCAGCAACGGCTTTTGCCGGATTGCCCGAAGGATCGGAAGGCGGTGGGCGTGGCCGGGGGCCGCCTTCGCGTCGGGCAGGGCGAGGCAGGTGACGGCGGTGACCGCCACGCCGCCGAGGATCATCCAGTACACCGCACCTGCCGGCACCCGGGCAAGGAGGGCGCCCGCCGCCAGCGCCATGGCGATATAGGCCAGCGAGCCCCAGAGCCGCACGCGGCCGTACTCGAAGCCGTCCCGCTTCGCCAGCATCACCGTCAGGGTCTCGCCCAGCGACATCACCGGCGGCCACAGCGAAAAGAACAGCAGGCTGACCAGCAGGATGGTCCAGAAGCCGTCGGCGAGCGCGAACAGAGCGAAGCTCAGCGCGCTGACGGCCGCCAGTCTGACCATCGGCCGCCGGCGCTCGCCGCTGCGATCGGCGACATGGGCGGCGATCGGCAGGCCGATAACCTTGGCGCCGACACCCACCGCCAGCGCTACGCCGATCTCTCTGGCATCGAGTCCCTGAGCGGCCAGCCACAACGGCCAGAATGGCTGGATCGTGCCGATGACGACGAAAAACGCCGCATAGAAGGCAGCAAGAGGCAGGGTCGGCGAGGGCCGGGCAATCACGGGCGGAGGCGCGACGTTGTGAGCAACGCCAATGGTATACGACGCACGATCATCGGCAACAATGCAGCACGTGCGTCGGCGTCGGCTTGGACCGGCTCAATCATCGCGACACCAGACGCAAGAACGCTGTTCGCCCGCTCAGCGCCAGAGGACCTCGTAGAGAGCGACGGGAGCGGCCAAACCCTTCAGCTTCTGCCAGCCAATCTCGCGCAGCCGAAATGTATCGGCCAGCAGACCGCGCACTGTCTCGGAGATGACAATCGACTCTGCTGCGGCATTTTGGCAGATGCGCGCGGCGATCTGGACGGCCGTTCCGAAAAGATCGTTGCTGTCCTCGACGGGCTCACCGGCATGGATGCCGATTCTGATCCGAAGCTGCTCGCTGCTGTTGAGGTTGAACGCCGCGAGGGCTTGTTGGATGGAACACGCGCACGCTGCCGTGGCGGCAACATCGCTGAACGAAGCCATGATCCCGTCGCCGGTGTGCTTCACCTCACGTCCATCCTGGTTCGCCAGCGCCCGCCGCACGATCCCGTCATGCGCACGGATCATCTCCAAAGCGCGAACGTCGCCGAGACGGGCGGTCATGCCGGTAGAATCAACAATGTCCGTAAACATGACAGCGCGGAACGCGCCACCGATCGCCGAGCGTGGAGCGGTAGCTTGTGGAAGAGGGTCGGCAACCCGTCCAAGGAAAGCTTCGACAGCGGACAACTGAACTTCGATGATGCTGTTAGCCAGCTCGCCGTGCGCTTCGCGATGAACCCGCGTCGCCGTCTCGGCATCAGGCGCATCGATCAGGCAGAAACCAGTTCCGCGCGCGTGGTCAAACCAGTAGGTGAGAAACTTCACCCCATATTCGTCCTGGACTTCCAGGTCTCTGCGATGGGCCTCGGCGACATCCGTTGCTGACAGCCCGCTCAGATCGTGTCGATCCAGGTAAATCGGCATTGACCATGCCTTTGAAGTCGATCCGTCGAGTCTGGCCGGCACGACTTCAGCCGGAGCGCCATGACATCGCCATCGTACCAGTCCCTGGACCCGTCGGCCAGCCAGGTTCAAGCAGGGAATCTCAGCGTGGCGCAGAGCACGGTGGAATGGCCCGGCAGCGGGAGGCGCACCGTGCAGTTGTCACGCGAACGCCGCTGCGGCGGCGCGGGCTCAATACCGGGCGTCGGAGCGGAACAGCCAGTCGGTCAGGTGTGCGGCGTCCAGGGAGGCCTGGTGATAGAGGAACTCAAGCGCGTCGCGCCGGGCCACCAGGCCGGCCAGCTTTTCCCCGTCAATGACGGGAGCGTGCCGGATACCTTTGTCCGCCATTGCCTTGAGCACGTCCTCGAGGCTGTCGTCGAGGGTGCACGAAAACACGCTCGTGGTCATCACGTCCTTGACCAGCATCGTTGCTGCGTCGTTTTCATGTTCGCCCAGGGCGTGGCTGATATCGCCAAGCGAGATGACGCCCATGACCTGATCGTCGTGGTCGGTGACGACAGCGAGGGAGAATCGGCGGCCGCCCACCGACTGGGTGAAGCGACGAGCCGCCTCGGCGAGGGTGAAATCGGGATGCACGGTCAGTACCAGCATGCCGTGCAATTTGAGAAGCTTGGAAACCTTCATGCTCTCCCTCCCCGCTCGAACCGGTTATTTGGGGTTTTGCCCGTTCACAACGCGCGCATGGTAACGAAGTTCGCCGCTTGTTTCGATGGACAACCCGCGGGTTGCACCGGTGCTGTCGCGACCACGCCGCAGCGGGCCCTCAGCCCAGTGATCGAGCAAGGGCGGTCATATAGTCCAGTCCGGCGATGGCCCGGCTTCCGTACCACGAGACAAGCTCGCCATCGATGGTCAGCGCTTTCGTCGCATGCCGCGGGTAGTCCGCGCGAAAGGCCTCGATGTGGTGGGCCTTGAACGGAAAGGGTTCGCTTGCGAACAGGACGCGGTCAACAGTTTCAAGCAGAGCCTCGTCCAACCCAACCACCGGGTAGCGTCGGTCAGCCTCGCCCGGGACCGTGTGCCAGTTCGCCAGCGCCAGCATCCTGGAAATGTACGTCTCGCGGGAAACCGTCATCCAGGGGTCTTTCCAGATCAGGTAGAGGACGCGCCTAAGGGGCCTGCCGCGCGCCTCATCGACCGCTGCGGCGTAGGCTTGGCGGAACCTCTCGGCGAGCTGTCCGGCCGGCGTTCCGACGCCAAAGATTCCCCCGATCAGGTTATACAAACCCAGGTTGTCTTCCACCGCGACGGGGTGGGTCACCAGCACCTCGGCGCCTTCTTCTGCCAGCTTCTCGGCCAAGGGTCGCGGTGTCTCGTCAATATTCACCAGGACGTGGGTGGGCGCCGACGATCGAAGCTTTTCCATGTTGATGGACTTCGTTCCGCCGACGCTTCGCACCCGTTTCACCCGCTCTTTCGGGTGCACGCAAAACGCGGTCCGGCCGACGACGCGGTCGCCAAGGCCGAGGTCGAACAGCAGCTCGGTCAGGCTCGGCACCAGCGAGACAATGCGCACTTCGCCCGTCGCTGGCCGGTGCTGAACCCCGGCCGCGTCAACGAAAACGGCCTCCGCCTGCGGCGCAGGTTCTGCTGTTGATGGTGCCGTCGATGGATCGGGCCTGTCAGGCATCACACATCCGGTAATTGTAGAAACCTGCGGAAACGTTTTTTTTCGATTGTGATCCGGATCACAGAACGCCCACCGCCCAGGCGGCATACTCTCGCGCGGATGGACTTTTCATCCGGAGTTCTCCCTTCCCTCAAGAGCACACCTGGGGCCGGCGAAAGCGGGCCCCGTTTTTTTGCCCGGTCGCGTCCCATCCGCCGCTCACGGATCCTTGGCTCCCTCCGTTTCCTCGGTGTGTCGCGGCGGAGGCGCGGTGTGGCCGGCGGCCCGGGCTTTTCCCGAGAGTCGCTTGATCGCTTCCACGACGGCAAGGATGACGCCACCCGCGACGATCCCGGTCAGACCGCTCACCGCGAGCGGAGTCAGCCATGCCAGCGTTGCTCCAATGCCGGGGATGGTCGCCGCGTGATGAGCCAGCGCTTCGATCCAGTGGTGGGCCGCCGGGACGCCGTGGACAAGGATGCCGCCGCCGACCAGGAACATCGCTGCCGTTCCCGCAACCGCCAGGCCCTTCATCAGCCACGGTGCGGCAGCCAGGATTCCAGCGCCAAGACCGCGCTGAACGCGGGCCAAGAGGCCGTCGCCGACGCGGCGGCGGAGGTAGAAGCCGATGTCGTCGAGCTTGACGATGCCGGCCACCAGGCCATAGACGCCGATAGTCATAATGATGGCGATGCCGGCCAGCACCGAGACCTGGGTGATGAACGGCGACGACGCGACGGTGCCGAGCGTGATCGCGATAATTTCCGCAGAGAGGACAAAGTCGGTCCGTATCGCGCCCTTTACCTTCTCCTTTTCAAGCGCCGCCATATCCACCGCAGGTTGGGCCAGTGCCTGCACCAGTTCGGCGCGGCGGGCGGCCTTGTCGGCCTTCCCATGGAAAAAGCGGTGGGCGAGCTTCTCGAACCCCTCGTAGCAGAGGAAGCCGCCGCCGACCATCAGCAGCGGCGTTACCGCCCAAGGCGCAAAGGCGCTGATCAGCAGCGCCGCCGGGACCAGGATCGCCTTGTTGCGGAACGAGCCTTTGGCGACCGCCCAGACCACCGGCAGTTCGCGGTCGGCCCTGACACCCGCCACCTGCTGGGCATTGAGGGCGAGGTCGTCGCCCAGCACACCGGCGGTCTTTCTCGTGGCAAGCTTCGTCAGAACCGCGATGTCGTCGAGGACCGTCGCGATGTCGTCAAGCAGTGCGAGCAGGCTGGTGGCCATCGTGCACTCTCACGTTCGATGAGCGGCTCGCGAAACGGCGTGACCACGGCTTCCCCGCCGGATCACTTTGGCGCCGCCTCAGGCTGATGTGCGAGCAGCGCGCGCGTGGCGGCGGCGACGTCCGGCTGGCGCATCAGCGATTCCCCGACGAGGAAGCAGCGGAGGCCGGCGCCGGCCAGCCGGTCACAATCCGCCGGGCGCGCGATGCCGCTCTCGCCAACCAGTGTTGCATCCGGCGGTGCCAGCGGCGCCAGGCGTTCGCTCGTGGCCAGATCGACCGACAGGGTGTTGAGATTCCGGTTGTTGATGCCGATCAGCGTCGCCCCGAGGTGGCAGGCCCGCTCCGTTTCCGCCTCGTCGTGCACCTCGACGAGGCTGTCCATGCCGAGCGCCGCTGCGGCCGACAGCAACTCGCGGGCGCATCCGTCATCGACGGCCGCCAGGATCACCAGCACCGCGTCGGCGCCAAGGGCGCGCGCCTCGACGATCTGATAGGGATCAAGCAGGAAGTCCTTGCGGAGCACCGGCAGGGACACGGCGGAGCGGGCGGCGACCAGGTAAGCGTCGTCGCCCTGGAAATAGGGCGTATCGGTGAGGACCGAGAGGCAGGTCGCGCCGCCCTCGGCGTAGGCCCAGGCCAGCTCCGGAGGATCGAAGTCAGCACGGATCAATCCTTTCGATGGCGAGGCGCGCTTGACCTCGGCGATCAGGCCATAGCTGCCGCCGGCCACGGTCCGGCGCAGTGCGGCGGCAAAGCCGCGCGGCGGCGATGCCGCGGCGGCGGCGCGTTCAACCTCGCCGAGGGGCCGGCTGCGCCGGCGATCGCTGACCAGAGCGCGCTTGTCGGCGCAGATGCGCTTCAGGACGGACATGGCCCGGCCCGGCGTCTCACGCGCCCGCCCTGGCGGGGCGCCGGGTCTGCGTGCTGATGTCGACCAGCCGTTCCAAGGCGCTGCGCGCCCGGCCGGAATCGATCGCATCGGCAGCCATGGCCGCACCGTCGCGCAGGCCGTGCGCCCGTCCGGCGACGATCAGCGCGGCACCGGCGTTGTAGACGACGGCGTCCCGGAACGGCCCGCACGCGCCGTCGAGCAGCGCGCGCATGGCGGCGGCGTTGGTGGCCGCGTCGCCTCCCTTCAGATCGGCGGGGCGGGCTGTGGGCAGGCCGGCATCGGCCGGCGTCACCTGAAAGAGATGCACGGCGCCGTCGCGCCACTCGGCGACCCAGGAGGGGCCGGTGGTCGTGAGTTCGTCGAGCCCGTCGGAGCCGTGTACCACCCAGGCGCGCTCACAGCCGAGGTTGCCGAGCACGCGGGCCATCGGCTCGATCCAGTTGCGGGCAAAGGCGCCGGTAAACTGCCGGGCAACGCCCGCCGGGTTCGATAGGGGGCCCAGCAGATTGAAGATGGTGCGCAGGCCGAGTTCGACCCGCGGGCCGGCGACGTGGCGCATGGCGCTGTGGTGGCGCGGCGCCATCAGGAAGCCGATGCCGGCTTCGCGGATGGCGCGCTCGACCAGCGACAGGTCGGCGTCGAGATTGACTCCCAGCGCCGCCAGCACGTCGGCAGCCCCGCATTTCGACGACAGAGCGCGGTTGCCGTGCTTCGCCACCGGGACGCCGCAGCCGGCGACGACCAGCGCTGCGCCGGTCGATATATTGAACGTGCCGGCGCCGTCGCCGCCGGTGCCGACAATGTCGATGGCATCGTCCGGCGCGCTTACCCGCAGGGCGCGGGCGCGCAGAACCCGCACCGCACCGGTGATCTCGTCCACCGATTCGCCCCTGACGCGCATCGCCATCAGCAGGCCGCCGATCTGCGCCGGCGTCGCCTCGCCGGCCATGATCACCGAAAACGCCTGCTCCGCCTCGTCGGCGGAGAGCGCGGCGCCGGTGGCGAGCTTGGCGAGGCAGGACTTGATCAGGCTCTGTTGTTCGCTCATCGCCCTAATGCACTGTTGTTTCCAGGAAGTTGCGCAGCAGCGCGTGGCCATGCTCGGTGGCGATGCTTTCGGGGTGGAACTGCACCCCGAAGATCGGCCACTCGCGGTGGCGAAGCCCCTGGATGACGCCGTCCTCGCTTTCCGCCGTCGCAACCAGGCACTCGGGCCATCCCCCGCGATCGACCATCAGCGAGTGATAGCGCGTCGCCTGAAAGGGCGAGGGGAGCCCGGCGAAGACATCGGTCCCTTCGTGCCGGATGCTGCTGATCTTGCCATGCATCGGCACCGGGGCGCGCACCACCCGTCCGCCAAACACCTGGCCGATGCTCTGGTGTCCCAGGCAGACACCCAGCAGCGGCACCTTTCCGGCGCAAGCCTCGATCAGCGCGAGGCAAATGCCCGCCCGGTCGGGATCGCAGGGTCCGGGTGACAGGACGATCCCCTGCGGCGCCATCGCCAGCGCCGCATCGACGCTCACCGCATCGTTGCGGCGGACGTCGATATCGGCGCCGAGGTCTCCCAAATAATGAAAGAGGTTGTAAGTGAAGCTGTCGTAGTTATCGATGAGCAGCAGCATGGATAAAACCGGTAAAGGGACCAGCCGGGACCGCAGAAGATATGGGCAGCCGACGTCGCAGCCGGCCACCGCCTGGCAAAATGCCCAGGCATCAGCGCAGCGTCAAGCACGGTGGGCGTTGTGGCGGCCTGCCGGCGCAATCGCCCTCGTCTGCGCCGTCGGCTTCGTCGCAGGGCCGTCAGGCCTCCGCGCCGACGACGGTCCGCCTCCGGCGCAGTCCGGCTCTCCGCAGGCGCGCGCGGCGGCGAGGGCAATGCTGGAAGCGAGAGAGCGCCGCCTGCGCGATGAACGGCGCGCGGTGGAGGGGCGCATCCAGGCGCTCGACCGGAGGCTCGATCTGCGGGAGGCCGAGCGCGAGCGGCTGCCGCTGACCGATCCCGGCGGCGAACCAGCCCCGTTGCAGGACCCCGTCGCCGAGCGCTGGCAGATCGAACGGCGCGGCCTTGTCGACCGCGACCGGGGGCTTGAACAGCGGCTGCGGAACGAGCAGTTTGACCGGCAGCGCAAAAGCCGGGTGCGCTCGTGGTAGCGGAGCCGGATCCGCAGCCTTTCGCGCCGGAAGGAGAATGACGATGAGCAGCGTGAAGACGTATCGGGTTGACGGCATGACCTGCGAGGGCTGCGCCCGGGCGGTCACCGGAGCCATCCGCAAGCAGGCCCCGGATGCCTTTGTGGAAGTGGACGTGTCGATGGGGACGGTGCGGGTTGATGGGAACGCCGGGGAAAGCGAGGTCCGCCAGGCCGTCGAACGCGCCGGCTTCACCTGGGTCGGTCTCGCGGCGGCATAACCAGGCGGGCGCTGCGCCCTGACAGGAGAAAGCCCGCCGAATCGCCCGAACCATTTCAGTGCGGCCGCCGCAGTCTTCGCCAAAGGTGGCTACCGGAAGAGTGTAGCGCTATCAACGGTATGGCGCTACCACCTTTACCACTACAGCTTGATGCCTCAGCCTCGCCAACGGCCGTCATCGCGCGGTTTCTGCGAAAGGCGCTGCTGTTCTCGCTTGCATTGAACAGAACGGGAACGTAAACTACCCATTGGGGTGCAGCGCACGGATGGACGGGGTTTTCAGATGAGCATCAGCCTGGTGCATACCGCCGACTGGCAGCTCGGCAAGGCGTTTGGCGCCGTTGGCGGCGAGGCGCAGGGTCGCCTGCGCGACGCCCGCTTCGAGGCGGTCCGGAACGTCGGAGTGCTGGCCCGCGAGCGGCGCGCCGATGCGATCGTGGTCGCGGGCGATGTGTTCGACAGCGGCACCGCCGCCGATCCGACGCTGCGGCGTGCTCTCATCGCCATGGAGTCGTTCGCCGGCCCCTGGGTGCTGCTGCCCGGCAACCATGACCCGGCGACCGCCGAGGGCGTGTGGGCGCGGCTCCGCCGCCTCGGCCTTCCCGGCAACGTCATCGTTGCCGACCGGCCAGAGCCGGTGGTGCTGGCGGGCGGCCGGCTCGTGGTGCTGCCGGCGCCGCTCGTCCGCAACAACGAGACGGACGATCTCACTGCCTGGTTCGATACGGCGCCAGCCCCTTCCGGCGCGGTGCGCGTGGGCCTCGCCCACGGCAGCATCCCGAGCCGGCTGCCAGCCGATGCCGATGCGCGTAATCCGATCGCCGACGATCGTTGCGCCCGCGCTGGCCTCGACTACCTGGCGCTGGGCGACTGGCACGGCACTTTGCGCATCGATGCGCGCACCTGGTATGCCGGTACACCGGAGCCCGACCGGGCGAAGGACAATGACCCCGGCAACGCCCTGCTGGTCCGGTTCGACCGGGTGGGCGCGGAGCCGGTGATCGAACCGGTCGCCATCGGTCGCTATCGCTGGCACGCGCTCCGGCGCGCGATCCACCGGAGCGCGGACGTGGCCGTTCTAACCGACGACCTGCGCGCGCTCGACCGCCCGCTCGACCGCCCGCTCGACCGCCACGTCGTCGAACTGGCGCTGGAAGGCACCGTGGATTTTGCCACCCGCGCGGCACTGACGGCAGCGCTCGATGATCTCGCCGCGCGGCTCTGCGACCTGCGCGTTAACGAGGGCCGGCTGGCCGTGCTGCACAGCGAGGACGACCTGCGGCAGATTCCCGCTACCGGTTTCGTCGGCTCTGCCCTGGCGCGGCTGCGGGAGGCGGCGATGGGGTCCGATGCGCAGGCGGGGATCGCCCGGCGCGCCCTGCAGATCCTCTACGTCGAGTGCCGGCAGCCGCAGGCGGGGCACTGACGCATGCGCATCCGCCGTGTCCGCATCCGGGAGTTCCGCAAGCTGTGCGGCCCGGTGTGCCTGGAGGGCTTCGGCGACGGGCTGACCGTCATCGCCGGCGATAACGAGGACGGCAAGTCGACGGTGCTGGAGGCGATCCGCGCCGCCCTGTTCTGCCGCCACCGCGCCAGCGATGAATTCGTCCGCTCGCTGGCGCCGTTCGGCTGCGCCGGGGCGCGGCCCACCGTTGAGCTCGATTTCGACCTCAACGGCGTCACCTGGCACCTGCGCAAAACCTTCTGCCACAAGCCGCACGAGGCGCTGCTGATGGTCGCGGGTGGCGGCGCCGGCCTCAGCTTCAAGGGCGATGCCGCCGAGGAGGAGCTGAGCCGGCTGCTCGGGCTTCCGCGCGGCAATCGCAGCGTGACCAAACCCGCGGAGCAGGGCGTCTGGGGTCTCTTCTGGGTCAGTCAGGGGACCGCATTCGAGGCCGACGGCGCCCCCAGCGATGGCAGCCGGACGACACTGACCGGCGCCCTGGAGGACGAACTCGGCCGTGTGCTGGGCGGCGACGCCGCGCCAGCGCTGCTCACCCGCATTCGCCAGCGCTGTGATGACCTGTTCAGCGAGTCGCGTAACGTCGCGCGCGGCCAGCTCAAGCTGGCGCGCGATGCGAAGGATGCGGCGGATAAGGACGTCGCTCGCCTGCAGGCGGCACTCTCCGATTACCAGGTCAAGCTCGCGGAGCTGCAGAGCCTGCGCGACGAGCGCACGCGCCATGAACGGGAGCAGACGCTGACGCAGGCCGAGACGGCGGTGCGGGCAGCCGAGCAGGAGCAGCGGCGGATCGACGGGCTGCAGCAGCGCGAACAGCAAAGCGTGCGCGAAGCCGAACTTGCGCACGCGCGCTACGACCAGGCACGCGGGGCGTGGCGCGTCCGCCACGACGACATTCAGGCGGCGAAAGTGGTGGCCCACGAGGAGGCAGCGCGAGCCGTAGAGTTGGAAGCGGCGCGGCAGCGTTTGGAGCCGGCGAAAGCGCTGCTGACGCAGGCGGATTCGGATCTGGAAGCGGCGCGGCAGCGACAGCAGGCAGCGGAAACGCGGTTTGCGGATACCGAGCGGGCGCTCCGCCGCGCCCGCTTGCGGTGCGACCTGTTCACCGACAGCGAGGCGCTCCGCCGGGCCGAGGCGGCCGAAGCGGCCGCGGCGCAGGCGTCGGCGGCCGCGGCCGCGATTCCGGTGGACGACGCGGCAATCGCGGCGCTGCGCGACGGTGTTGCCGCGGCACGCGAGGCCTCGGTGCGGCTGGACGCGGCGGCAACGCAGGTGGTGTTTACCCCCGAGGCGGGGCAGTGCATCTTCATCGCGGGACACGAGGTCGCGCCGGGGCAGCCGCTGCGCCTGGCGGCTGAGACCGTCGTCACGCTCGAAGGCTTTGGGAGCATCGTCATCCGGCCGGGTGGCGAGGACCTCGCCGAACGGCAGCGGAAGGCCGCCGCTGCGGCGGCGGTGGTGGCGGAGAGGATCGCACGCTGCGGCGCCGCCGATGCCGACGCCGCCGAGGCGGCCCACGCCCGGCGCCGCCAGCATCTTCTGGAATCCGACAGCGAGCGCCGCGTCGCCGCCTCCGTGGCTCCCCAAGGCCTGGAAGCGCTGCGCGCGGCGGTGGCGGTAAAAACGGCGGAACTCGCGTCGCTGCCGGCGGTGGCCGCGGTGGAGGCCGAGCCGGTGCTGACCGATGCCGCCGAGGCGGCGGCTGACGCGGCGCGGGCGGAGCGCGAGGAGGCCGCCCGTGGGCGCGCCCGGGCTCAGCAGGTGCGCGACGGTTATGCCCGGGACGCGGAGCAGGCCGGCAGCGGCGAAATTTCCGCGCGCACTCGCGCGGAGTCCGCCGAGGCGCGATCTCGTGAGCTGCAACAGGCGCTGGCCGACACCCGCAACACCATCGCCGATCAGACGCTGCTGTCCACGCTGGACGACGAAAAGGCGAATGTCATCGCCGCCGATGCCCTGCTGGCACAGGCCCGCGACGCTGTGCAGAGCTGCGCGCCGAAGGCGGTGGCCGAGCGGCTGGATGGGGTGCGACGGCACCTGGCCGAGACGCAGGACCGGCTCCGCCGGCTCGATAACGACGTGCGTGATCGGGAAGGAGAGCTGCGCGGGCTCGGCCAGAACGGCATCGAGGACGAACTGGCGGCGGCTCAAGGCGCCTTGCAGCGCGCCGGGCGCAAGCTGGCGGCGGTCGAGGAGGACGCCGCGGCGTTGCGGCTCCTCTACGACACCCTTCGCGCCGCCGAGCAGGATGCCAGGCGCTCGTTCGCCGAGCCGATCACCCGGCGCATGTCGCCTTACCTGCGGACGTTGTTTCCCGGCTGCGAGCTCGATTTCGCCTCCGAAACGCTGGAGCTGCGCCACCTGCGGCGCGCCGGCTGCGACGAGCCGTTCAGCCGGCTCAGTGTCGGCACCCGCGAGCAGCTGGCGGTGCTGACGCGGCTGGCCTTCGCCGAGCTGCTGAGCGAGCGCGGCCAGCCGGCGGCGGTCATCCTCGATGATGCGCTGGTCTATTCCGATCGCAGCCGCCTGCAGCGCATGCAGGCCGAGCTGCTGCGCGCGGCAGAACGGCTACAGGTGCTGGTGCTGACCTGCCGGCCCGACGACTACGCCGGCCTCGATGTTCCCACCATCAGGCTCGCCGACTGCTTCGTCCCCGACGCCCTGGTCTGAACCCAGGTCCCGGCCCCTCGGCGGGCCTCAGCGCCCCTCGGCGAATGCCGCCGCTTCCTGGGCGGCGCGCAACAGGGCGCGGGCCTTGTTGCAGGTCTCCTGGTACTCGGCTTCCGGGTCGCTATCGGCGACGACGCCGCCGCCAGCCTGCACGAACAGCGTGCCGTCCTTGACGATACCGGTGCGCAGGGCAATGCAGGTATCGAGTTCGCCGGACGCGCCGATGTATCCGATGCAGCCGCCGTAGATGCCCCGGCGCTCCGGCTCCAGTTCGTCGATGATCTCCATGGCGCGCACCTTGGGCGCCCCGGAGACGGTGCCTGCGGGAAATCCCGCGATCAGCGCGTCGATGACATCGCGGCCCGGATCCAGCCGGCCCGCGACATTGGAGACGATGTGCATAACGTGCGAGTAATGCTCGATCACCATGCGCTCGGTGACGCGGACGCTGCCGACCTCCGCCACCCGCCCGACGTCGTTGCGGCCCAGATCGAGCAGCATCAGATGTTCGGCGCGCTCCTTGGGGTCGGCGAGCAGCTCTGCCGCAAGGGTCCGGTCTTCCTCGGGGGTCACGCCTCGCCGCCGGGTGCCGGCAATCGGCCGGATTGTCACCTCGCCATCGCGCACCCTCACCAGGATTTCGGGGCTGGACCCGACCACGGCGAAACCGTCGAAGGCGAGGAAGAACAGGAACGGCGAGGGATTGAGCCGGCGCAGTGCCCTGTAGAGAGCGAACGGCGGCAGGGCGAACGGCACCCGGAAGCGCTGCGAGGGAACGACCTGAAAGATGTCGCCGGCGAAGATGTACTCCTTCGCCCGTTCGACGATGGCGTGGTACTCCGGGCGGGTGAGATTGGAAAGCGGTTCTGCGGCCGGCTGCGCCGGCACGGGCTGGGGTCCGTGGGTCCGCGGTATATGGCGGGCGAAGTCGGTGATGACGCTCGCCAGGCGTTCGCGCGCTTCCGCAAAGGCGTGCGCCGCGATGATCCCCGGCACCGGCCGGACGGGGCTGACAATGATGAGCTTGTCCTCGATGTTGTCGAAGACGCAGATCACCGTCGGCCGAAGAAACATTCCGTCGGGCACGCCCAGCCGGTCGGGATTGGCATCCGGCAGACGTTCGATCAGGCGCACCATGTCGTAGCCGATGTACCCGAACAGGCCGGCGGCCATCGGTGGCAGACCCTCCGGCAGCACGATCCGGGACTCTTCCACCACGCGTCGGAGCGAGGCGAGTGCGCCGTCGCTGCGCGCGATCGGACAGGGCGAGAAAGCGTCCTCGTCCCCCGAGCGGCGCGGACGCGCGATTTCGGCGGCATTGCCGCGACACCGCCAGATCAGGTCGGGATCGCGTCCGATGAACGAGTAGCGCCCCCGGATCGCTCCGCCTTCCACCGATTCCAGCAGGAAGCTGTTGGGGCGATCCCATGCCAGCTTCAACATCGCGGAGACCGGCGTGTCCAGATCGGCGACGAGCGTGGTCCATAACACCTGCGACCGGCCCTGTCGGTACTCAGAAGCGAACGACGCGTAGTCCGGGCGAACGTCCATCACCGGAGCCGGCCGGTTCACAGCGCCCGCTCGAACACATGCGGATTGATTTCGACAGGCCAGCGCTGCCGCAGGGCGAGCGCGTATTGCGTGAGAATGTCTCCTTTCAGCGCCTCGTCGAGCTCACTGCGCATCGCCGTGTCGGCAGCGGCGTCCGCCGTCGCCGGGAGCACCGGACCAACACGGGCGAGGGCATAGCCGTCGTCGAGAGGAACAACCAGGACTTCCCCGGGGCGGGCCTCGAACACGCTCGCAATCAGGGCCCGCGGCACGTCGTCGCCGGCTCCGACCCCGGCCCGGGTGAATGGTGCCGTCGTCGTTGCCTTCAGGCTCCGCGCCTTCGCCAGCGCCCCCGGATCGCCGCCGTTGCGGATGCCTTCGGCCAGTTCGTCCGCCGCCTGTCGGGCCTGGTCATTGCGCTGTCGGGCCTTCCAGGCGTCGATCGCCTGCGCCCGCACGGCTTCGAGCGGCCGCACGACCGTCGGCGTGACCGCATCCACGTGAACGACGAAATAGGTTCCCGGTCCCGCTTCGACCAGGGCACTGTCGCCCTGGGCGGCCGTCTGGAAGGCGGTTTCGATCAGCTGCCCGGGCAGGTCCTCGACGATGGTCCCGCTGGCGTCGCGGCCGCGTGCATCGAGAGCCTCCCAGGTGCGGATCGGCAGATTGAGCTCCTGAGCGGCCTCGGTGAGCGTGGCGCCGCGCCCAAGCGTGTCTTCCAGCTTCTCGCCCAGATCAACCACGGCGTCGGTTGCCTTTTCGCGTTTCAGATCGGCGGCGAGCTGCTCCTTGACGTCCGCGAAAGCTCGCTCCGAGCCCGGCTCGATGCCGGTGACCTCGATGAGGTGCCATCCGAGCGCGCTTCTGACCGGCTGGCTGACGACGTCGGGCGACAGATCGAAGACCGCGGCGGCAAGATCGGCGGGCAGCTGCTCGCGCGCAACCGGCCCGATCGGCGACCCTGCTGCGTCCGCCTGACCCGCGCCGGCCGCGACCTTGGCGAAGCTTTCGCCGCGGGCGAGGGCTTCGCGCCCCTGCGTTGCCCGGGCTTCGTCGCCATAAACGATCTGCCGGAAGGTTCTCCGCTCCGGTTGGGTGAATTCCCCCCGCCGTTCCTGATACGCCGCCTGCAGGGCGTCGTCGTCCACCGCGATCCCCTTGGCAACGTCGTCGGCGGAGAGAATGACGGCGGTCACCGTCCGGAACTCGGGGGCGGTGAAGAGGCCAGGGTAGTCCTGGTAAAATTGTCGAAGTACGGCGTCATCGGGCTCGCCGACGGCAAACGCGGCGTCGGGGACCCGCACCACCTCGGCGGTGCGCCGCTCGCCCTGCCAGCGTTCGATGCTCTCGACCATCGCTTTGGGCGCCGCCACGCCCTCGGAAATACTGGTGATGATCTGCTCCCGCGTCAGCTCGCGTCGGAGCAGATCGACAAATCGCTCCTCGGTAAAGCCTGCCTGAGCAAGGGCGGCCCGGAAAATCTGCGGATCAAACGTGCCCAGTTCATTGCGGAACTGCGCATTGGCCTTGATCGCCGCCCGCACCTCATCGTCGCCGACGACCAGCCCGAGCTCGCGAGCGGCACGGTCGATGAGAACACCGTCGACCAGCCGATCCAGCACCGAGCGCGGCAGGCCGAGCGCCTGTGCCTGATCCGCATCGATCGGGCGACCCAAAGTTCTGCCAAGGCGCTGCAGGGTGCTGCGATACTCGCTCTGGAACACGGTGGCCGGTATCTTTTCGCCACCGACTCTGGCCGCCCAGTCATCGCCGCGGCCGGGGCGAAAGACGTCCGCGATCCCCCAGATGACAAAACTGAGGGTGAGCATGACGAAGAGAATCTTGACGACCAGCGATCCGGCACGTTTGCGGATGGCTTCCAGCATAGGTCACTTCCTGAAACAGCTCGTGTACCGGCGCGCTCCGGCCGGCGGCGACGCGCCGGATGATAGAAGGACGCGGCCGCCCACTGCAAGCGACGCCCCCGGCCGCTCGCTTCTTCCGGAAGATTTTGATCCGGCTTTCCGGAAGATCACTCCGGGCATCCGGGTTCAGGCACGCCGGAGGGAAGAACGAGGGCGTATGGCTTGCCGCCTTTGCAGCTCTCAAGTATGACCGGAACACCGACATGCGTTGCAGAGCAGAGGATGCGGGGACCAAGATGACCGTCCACGGAAGCTCCCTCGATGAGAATATCGCCGCCCCGCCCGCAGCGCAGCGTGCCTGGTGGAGGGACGAGTGGCCCTATCTCGCGATGCTTGTGCTGGCACTGGGCGGGGTGGCGTATACCAGCATCGCGGCCCGGGGCAGTTCGCTCGTCTGGATGCTGCTGGTGGCAGCGTTCGCCCTCATCAGCATTGCCGCCGGCTGGAAACGAGCTCACGGCAAGCGGGGCCGCTGGCGGCTGATCTGGACGCAAGCGCTGCACTGGGGCGCGCTGCTGCTGTTCATGCAGCTTCTTTTTGTCTCCGATGTGCAGAGCATGCTGAATACGGATGCCACCGGCTTCACCCTGCTCGCCCTGTTGGCGCTCGGCACCTTCCTCTCCGGCGTCCATGCGCTGTCCTGGCGCATCTGCGCCGCGGCGGTGCTGATGGCGGTCGCCGTGCCGCTCATCGCGTTTCTCGAGCAATCTGCGCTGTTCCTGCTCCCACTTGAGGTGGCTATGGTGGCCGGGGTGGTCGGCTTCATCTGGTGGCGCCGCCGGCGCAGAGAGAACCTGAGCCGGCCGCAGCCGCAGGCGATCGACCCCGGTCTGTAATGATGTTCGCACGCGCCGCCTCGGACGGCCCGTGCCTGCGGCGCGGTCACCGGCATCGCCGGGGCAGGGCCATTGCTGGGCAGGGCCATCGCTGGGGCAGGGGCAGCAGCCGACGCAAGGGGTGAGGCCGATGGCAGCCAGCTCGCATTTCGATGCCGCGGGCAACGCGCGAATGGTTGACGTCTCCGCGAAGGCGGTGACGACCCGCACATCGGTCGCCAAGGCCCGGATTGTCATGCAACCGGCGACGCTGCAGATGATCGAGGCCGGCACGGCGGGGAAGGGGGATGTGCTCGGTATCGCGCGCCTGGCGGGTGTGATGGCGGCGAAACGCACCGCGGACCTGATACCGCTGTGCCATCCGCTTCCGCTGGCGGCTGTCGGGATCGATTTTTCGGTCGATGCCGACGGGAGCGCCGTCGAAATCACCGCATCCTGTCGGGTGAACGCGCGCACCGGCGTTGAGATGGAGGCTTTGACTGCTGCGGCCATCGCCGCTCTCACCATCTACGACATGTGCAAGGCAGCGGATCGCGGCATGCACATCGAAGCCGTTCGGCTTGTGCGCAAGGCAGGAGGCGCCTCAGGTCCCTTTGAGGCCGCATAGGCCGGTGGCCAATATTTTTCTCGGACCACGACGATGATGTCCTTTGATGATGCGCTGGCCGTGGTTCTGGCTGCCTTTCAGCCGCTGCCCGTCGAGGTCGTCAGCCTTGATGCCGGTCTGGGCCGGGTGCTGGCGGAGGACCTGGCGGCGCGGACCGATCATCCCCCGGCTGATGTTTCGGCGATGGACGGCTACGCGATTCGCGCCGCTGACGTCGTCGGGGCGCCGGGGATAAAGCTGCGTCTCGTTGGCCGGGTGGCTGCCGGCGCCGCCTTTTCCGGCCGGCTTGCAGCAGGCGAGGCCGTCCGCGTCTTCACGGGCGCTCCGCTACCGGCCGGCTCCGACTGCGTGATTGTCCAGGAGCGCGCCAAGGAGCGGGAAGGCACCGTCGTTATAGAGGGCCCACCGACGCCCGGACGCTGGATCCGGCGACAGGGCCAGGATTTTTCTCGGGGTGACATCCTGCTGGAGGCAGGGCGGCGATTGACCAGCCGCCACATCGCGCTGGCCGCAGCGATGGATGCTCCGTGGCTCAGGGTCCGTCGCAAACCACGCGTCGCCGTGCTTCCGACAGGCGACGAACTCGTTCGGCCGGGAGAGCGCCAGAACGACTCGCAGCTTGTCGAATCGGGCGGCACCGCCTGCATCCAGCTCCTGCGCGCATGGGGGGCCGAGCCGTTCCTGCTGGGGCTTGCCAGGGATGACGACGACGAACTGGCCGGGATGGTGGCGGCTGCGGCCGGGTGCGACCTGCTGATCACCATCGGGGGCGTGTCGGTGGGGGATCGCGATCTCGTCCGGCGCGTCCTGGATTCGGCGGGCTTCAAAGCGGAATTCCACGGGGTGGCGATGCGGCCGGGCAAGCCGCTGCTGTTCGGTCGGCTGGGTTCGGTCCCGGTGCTGGGGCTGCCGGGAAATCCCGTCTCCGCCTGGGTCACGGCGCTGCTGTTCGCCTGTCCGGCGGTCGGTGCCATGCTCGGGCTGGATCCCGCCGGCCTCACTCCGGAAACGGCGATCTGCTGCGATGACCTGCCGGAAAACGACAACCGCCGCGATCATCTCCGGGCAAGGCTCGAGCGGCAGAATGGCGGCGAAATCATGGCGCGCGCGCTGGCGGGGCAGGACAGTGCGATGGTGCGCTCTTTGGCAACCGCCGACGGGCTGATCATCCGCCCACCGCTGGCTCCGCCTCTCCGATCGGGGGAGCGGGTTCCCGTCCTCCGTTTCGACAATCCTCCCGGCGATATCTAATCGCCGGCACAGGGGAATCGCATTTGAATGATTTGGGTAGCGCGATGCGCTGAAAGGGATTCTTTAGGAGGACTCTTCGGTTGTGAGCGCGGGGTCCTTGGATGTTGGTTTCGTGGTTCGAGCGGGCATTTGCGGC
>Ga0209571_1000255_pt1 | contig 87295 bp, 74 predicted proteins | sample EBPBio102011_DNA_FD_185866 | JGI IMG/M metagenome (GOLD analysis project Ga0209571, IMG submission 185866) | Wastewater treatment Type I Accumulibacter community from EBPR Bioreactor in Madison, WI, USA - Reactor 1_1/10/2011_ DNA (SPAdes)... | ecosystem: Engineered > Bioreactor > EBPR >... | reverse complement strand
CCCTGTACGACCAACGACGCGGCACCGGCGACACCCACCACCAAGCCCTCCGCGCCCTCGGCAACCGCTGGGTCGGCATCCTCCACGGCTGCCTCAAACACCGCACCCCCTACAACGAGCACACCGCGTGGGCACACCGCCAACCCGCCGCCGCTTGACCGGATACGACCCTGGGATATCTAGGCAGAGTCGGAGCCGATCACTCGCAGGCGATGCCGTCCTTGTCGCGGTCGAGTCCTGGCCGATAGCCGGGTTCTCCGATGCGCAGGGGTGCTGCGCCGGCTGCCCGCGCCGCGGCGCAGTTGGCGTAGTGGACCGCGCCGCCACCACCGGACGAGCCGCCCACGAAGGGTTGAGGTGCGGACTGGGCCGCGCGCTGCGCCGCATCGGCCGCGGCAGCGGCCTGGGCGGCAGCTGCGGCCTCGTCCGCCGCGCGTTGGGCTGCTGCTGCAGCCTCCGCCTCGGCCTTGGCCTGAGCCTCTGCAGCGGCCTTGGCCGCAGCCGCGATGCTCTCCCGCTGCGTCGACATGGACGCGCGGGCCCTCTGCGCGAGCAGAGTGACAGAGCCCACCGAGTCGCGGTGGCCCTCGACCACCCTCGCCGGCAGGCCCGCATACTCGAAGCCGCTGGTGCTGGCCAGCTTGGTCAGCAACGCGGCCGCGGCCGCCGTGAGGCCGGCCGCCTTCCGATCGACCGTGTCGATGTCCACGTCGGCCACGGCCTTCGCCTGCTCGCGCAGACCCTCCGCCTGTTGCTCGAGTGCGGCCACCTCGGACGCCATCGTGCAGGAGGCCTCCGTCCCGTAGAGGCCCACGCCGCGAGCGGTCGCGGACTCGGCAGCCGCGAGGATGCGTGGATAGAACGTGCGGTTGTCCCGGTCGTCGTAGGGCACCGCCAGCCCGGTGGCCACCATCGTGACGTTGACCAGCTCCTGACCGGGTCGGTTCACCACGGCCAGGTCTCGGCCGTACCTGTCGGTCCGACGGAGGTCGTACTCCAGGTGCACCTTGCTCCCGACCGGGAGCAGCTGGCTCAGGGCGTCGGCAGCCTGGGGCCCCAGGCAGGCCACCGGTTGACTCGGATGCACCGTCTCTGGGGCATCGATGTTGAGCAACCGGACCTTGCGCTCCTGCCCGGCGACCGTGATGCGCACCGTGTCACCATCGACCACCCGGACGACGGTGCCGGTCTCCGGACCGCCTGAGGCGCTGGAGAGAGCGATCACGCCCTGGGTCGCGGACATCGGGATCGCGACGGCAGCACCCACGGCCACCAGCGTCTTGCCCTTGAACGGGAGCACAGCCCAGTGCGCCAGTGCCGCAGCCTTCTTGGCCGCGATGAGTCCACCGAGTCCGAACACGTCACCCATCCCTGTACGAGAGTGCGCCGTGGAGGTCGGCGTCCCGGCACCCTCACACACCGTCCGGCGGAAAGGGGGTCTGCGTCGGTCTCGTTCCGGTGACGAGCCAGCGTGGAGGCAGGGGACGGCAACTGAGGCAAGGGCAAGTGGAAACGCTTACGCACACTGCCTAGGCTTGGGCTCGTGAGTGCGTTCCTCGCCGAGCATGCGGTGCTTCTCCTCTTCATCGTCCTGGCTGTGGGCACGGCCGTCGGCCAGGTCAAGATCCGCGGCATCTCCATCGGGCCCGCGGCGGTGCTCTTCACCGCGCTGGCCTTCTCGGCCTGGCACGAGGACCTCGCCCTGCCCGAGGTCGTCGGGACGCTCGGCCTGGCCCTCTTCGCCTACAGCGTGGGCCTGGTGGCCGGTCCGTCCTTCTTCTCCTCGCTGAAGTCGGGAGCCCGGCCCGTCGCCATGGTCTTCGGCACCCTCGTCGGCGTCGGCATCCTCTCCGCCCTCCTCGGGCGGGCCTTCGGTTTCGACGCGGGCACCGTCGCAGGCCTGTATGCCGGCGCCAACACCAACACTCCCGCCCTCGCCGCCGCGATCGAGCGGCTCGGCGGTGCCCCCGAGCCAACCGTCGCGTACTCGATGACCTATGTGCTCGGTGTCGTCTTCCTCCTCGCCGCCGCTGCATGGGGCATCCGGCAGCCGTCGACCGAGCCGGGCGACCAGACCGGTCCCGAGCCGATCGTCAACGCGACGATCAAGGTGACCCACGAGAACGTGCTGTCGGTCAGCGAGCTCACCTGGACCCCGTACGGCCGCGTCCTCTTCTCGCGGCACCAGGTCGGGGACGGCGAGATCGACATGTCCCACGGGGACACCGTGCTGCGCCCCGGGGACCGGGTCCTCGCCGTGGGGCCGCAGCAGGCCGTCGAGCACGTCATCAAGCAGCTCGGTCGGCGCTCGGGGCTGCGGCTCGACGAGGAGCGCCACGACGTGGACTTCCGCCGGATCGTGTTGTCGGAGAAGCGCTTCTTCGGTCGCACCGTCGCCGACCTGAACCTCTGGGGCCGCTTCGAGGCACGCCCGACGCGCGTGCGCCGTGCCGACCACGACTTCCTGGCCACCGACGGCTTCGTCCTCCAGGCCGGCGACCGGATCCGCGTCGCGGCACCGCGGGAGCGGATGAACGACGTCGCGAAGTACCTCGGCGACTCCGAGCACGGCTCGGCCGATCTCAACCCGCTCGGGTTGGCCCTGGGCCTGGCCCTGGGCCTGGCACTCGGGGCGCTCCCGATCCTCGTGCCCGGGTTGGGAGCGATCACCCTCGGCTCGGCGGCGGGTCCGCTGCTCGTCGGGCTGGTGCTGGGCCGGCTCCAGCGCTCCGGCCGGGTCGTGTGGACCCTCCCCCACCAGGCCGCCGAGGTCCTCACCCAGCTCGGGCTGCTGCTCTTCCTGGCGTATGCCGGTGGGCGCGCTGGGTCGGCCTTCCTCCACGCGATCCGCACCCCCCTTGGCCTGAAGATCATCCTGGCTGGGGCCGTCGTCTCGGCCGTGCACGCCGTGGTCCTGCTCGTCATCGCGCGACGCTTCCTCGGGGCCGGTGGGCCGCGCCTGGCCGGCTTCATCTCCGGCTCGCAGACCCAGCCGGCGATCCTCGCCTTCGCCAACTCGACGTCGCGCTTCGACGAGCGCGTGGCCCTGGGCTATGCGCTGGTCTACCCCGTCGCGATGGTCACCAAGATCATCGTGGCACAGGTGCTCACGATCGTGGCCTAGACATCGATCCTGTTCTCGCACAGGCGCCCCCGGCTCGAGGTGAGCCGAGGGCGCTGTGGTGAGCGGACGGCATACGGCCGTCCTGGGGTGAGGTCAGGCGGCCTCGTGACCGTGGCCGACGCCCGTGCCCCGCGGGGTGCCGGGGGTCGGGTTGCCCGGCTTGACCGTGCCGGACTTGCCGGCCGAGGTCTTGCCGTTGACCATCGAGGTGTCGTAGGCCAGCGTGCCGGTCGCGTGGGCGATCGCGCCGGTCATGATGCCCAGGGCCTCCATGCTGACGTTGCTCAGGTCGTCAGCGGGGGTGTGGTAGTTCGGGTCGTACTGGATGCCCTCGGCGCCACCGAACATGGCGACCTCCTTGGCTGTCTTGCTGCCGTCGGCGCCGGTGAACAGGCCGGAGGACGCGATGCCGTGCTCGATGAAGGCCGCGTAGTCTGAGCGACCCGAGAACGCGGTGTCGACCCAGGGCTGACCGGCCTTCTCGAAGTAGTCGGTGAAGATCTTCTCCGTTGCGATCGAGCCGTCCGGGACGTCAACCGGCGCCTCGTAGGTCGACTGGTCCGCGTCGTAGACGCCGATGATGTAGTTCGGCGAGCCGACCATGTCGAAGTTGAGGTAGGTCGCGATCTTGGCGAGCTCGGCCGGGTTGTTGTCGGCGAGGTCGTAGACGTAGTGCTCCGAGCCGAGCAGGCCGAGCTCCTCGGCACCCCACCAGGCGAAGCGCACGGTGTTGTTGACCTTGTTGGCCTTGCCGAGCTGGAGCGCGGTCTCGAGGATGGCCGCGCTGCCGGAGCCGTTGTCATTGATACCGGGGCCGTTGTGGACCCCGTCGAGGTGGGCACCGATCATGACGACGTTGTCGTCGCGACCGGTCGTGGTCTCGGCAATGACGTTGAACGTCTGGCGGACCTCCATCGTCTTGTCCAGGATGAAGGTCGCGCTGACCGGGCCGTTGGCCATCTTCGCGAGCAGCTCCTGGCCGAGGGCCTGGGTCACGCCGGTGGCCGGAGCCGTCTCGGGGTCGACCCCGCCGAGGGTGCCGTTGAGCGCGCCCGGGGCGTTGTTGTAGACGATGACCGCCTCGGCACCGACGTCGTATGCCGCGGCCGCCTTGAGTGCGAACGAGCAGGTCCCTCGGCTGACGAGGGCGATCTTGCCGGTGAGGTCGGCGCCGGTGCCGTATGCCGTGGCGTCGCACCCGAGGTTGCTGACGGCGGGTGCCGCGAGCGTGCCGGTGACGCCGCCGGGGCCGGTGCCCTGGCTGTAGCTCATCGGGTGGTTCTCGACCGCTTGACCGTCCACCGTGAGGGAGGTCGCGTGGACCTCCTCGTAGAAGAAGTCGAAGTACTGCCGCTTGGGCGTGTAGCCCGCCGTGCGGAGCTGTTGCTCGACGTAGGCGGCGCTCGCCTCGTAGCCGCTGGTCCCGGCGCCACGGTTGCCGTCGTTGGCGTCCGCGATGGCCTGGAAGGCTTGGAGGTGCTTCTGGACCTTGTCGGCCTTGACGGCCGCCACCAGCTTCTCAGGGCTGTTGGGGTTGGGGCTGGCCTGCGCCGGGCCGGCCGCGAGGGTTGCGGTGACCAGACCGGAGATGGCCAAGGCGGCGGTGGATGCAGCGCGTCGTTGCACTCGCATGTCGTCGTCTCCTTCAGATGTGGAATTGGCGCCCTCGGTGTGGGCGCCATCTCTCGACCCTAGGAAAGTTCGACTGAGGATCGCAGGTCTGGCTTGGTAAGGGATTGGTAAAGAGGGCCGTGGGCGTGCAGGGCGGCGAAGATCTTGCGGTGGTTGGCCGGCGGGCGGCGAGTAGGCGCCGGGGCGAACTCCATGGTGTTGGTTGAGCTCGCGTACGGATGACCACGCATACGGGTCGATGGGGTCGGCCTCGCGAGGCGGCCGCACACGAGACAGGCTGCCGCCGGGCGGAAGTTTGCCTCAGGGCGCGTGGCGACGCGCTGTGGCACCAACTCCCGGGCGAGGGTCACCTTGTGCGGTCGACTTCTTGCCTGAGGGCGTCTCTGGCCACGCCGTCGCGCAAAGTCCCGGCGCAGCTACCGGGTCACCCCTGCAGAGGTGGGCGATCCGAGGTCTCGTCAGCGGGTGACGAGCTGGGCGCGGGCCTCGGCGACGCGCAGGGCGAAAGGTGTGCCCTCGACCGTGGCGGTGCCGGGGATGTCGATCCAGTCCCCGCCGTCGACGCTGAACTGACCGCCATAGGTCACGTCGATCCGCACCTGCACGTCGGCCGGCTGGCCGTAGGTGTGGACGACATCACCGATCGGGTACGGCCCGCCCAGCGTTGCGACCGGACCGGAGGTGGTGCCGTCGCCGTAGACATAGGTCGCCGACTGGAATGTCGGCTTGATCTGCACCCGATGCCCCACGAGCGTGGTGGTGTCGACCTCGTCCGGCTGGAACCCCTCCACCGGCCACTGCAGCTCGTAATACGTGGGCAGGTTCACCAGCGTGGTGCCCTTCACCGGCTGCACCGCCGCTGTCGCCTTCGCAAACGCTGTGTCACGGAACTGCTCGATGACCTGTGCCATCGTCAGGGTGGGTGCCGCTCCCGGGACGTAATTGGGGAAGCAGGTGTAGCCGCGAAGGACCCAGACTGGCGCTGGAATCTGGTTTCCGGCCAAATCGACCGGATTGTCGGCTTGGTCCACGCGAGCAGCCCAAATGTTCACCGCCGGACCCAGGCCCTCGGGATCGGTGTTGCCCTCACAGGGGATGGTCGCGCGGTCGCAGAAGTTGTCGGTCGATCGCGGGCCTGGCGGCGCATCGTTGCACCTCGAGGTTGTAGCGAAGGTGAACCAAGGGCCTGCAAACTCCGGAGCAGCCAGCAACGAACCCGGCCTCTGCGCCGCCAGGTTCTGAACTGCGGACTTGCTCATGCCACCTCGTGTGCGGATCTCGTCATTGGCGACGTACTGCGCCCCCAAGTCCGTCACTGGAGGAGGAGTTGCTGACGACTCGGTCCTCGGACGAGCTAAGGCATCTTGGGCACCGCCGAGGAACATCAGGGAGGTGACAGCTGAAGCCATCAGGACGCGCGCGCGATGGCGTACATGCGCCATGATCCCTCCGTCCATATGACCGTGGCGTCCGTCGGAAGGTTCTTCTCGGGGGACTCGGACACGGTTGCTCCCTCAGCGTTGACGACCTTTGCCCCCAACTGATGGATCGTGAACGCTACAAAGACCTGACCCAGAGGCGCTCCGTCTATCGCTCGCACATCGAGCAGCTCAAGCGTCGGCGTCGCCGAGCGTGTCCCCGAGCTGAGGAGCTGCGACGCGGTGCTCTCATAGTTGTCGCACGTACCACACACCTCATCGGCCAACGGCGGCAGCAGTGTTGCGTCAGGCAATGACCACGCGGCGTTGACCTGATCGAAGTAGAACTTCACGAAGGCCACGGCGCCCTCGGGGGTCTGCTGCATCGCCTCGGCCGGAATCGACACCGACGGGCTCGGCGACGAGCTCGGGCTCGCGGACGCTGACGGCGAAGCACTCGGCGAGCTCGACGTCACCGTGGGTGACGGCGTCGGATCCCCTCCCCCGTTGCACCCCGCCAAGGAGGCCGAGAGCGCAACGAGCGCCACGGCATACGCGATGAAAGATCGCTTCACGAAAAGGCCCTCTCCCCAGAGTGCTGCGTCCGCACACCACCATAAGGAAACGCAGGTAAAGGGAGAGTCAAGTTTCCACAGGCGGCGGGCTGGAGGGGCGCCCTGTGCATAACGTGGCGGCCGCCTGTCGCGATCTGGGCAGACTCCACAAATGCGAAGAATCCCAGCCCTCCTCAGTGCAATCGCCCTCGCCCTGGCGGGTTGCTCGGCGACACCTCCGTCGTTGGGGGTGGCGACGAATGACAGTCCTCCGGCGTCACCCACTCCCTCTCCTTCACCGACGCGCGTGATCGGGTTGGGGGACGCCAGGGCCGCGGCCTACGGCATGTACCAACCGTCGTACTCCGTCGTCAGGACCGGCGACACAGAGGCCTTCACGCCGTGTGGTTCGGTGAACTTCACCTCGTCCATGGGGTGGTTCACGCAGGCCGGCGAAGAGGACTACTCCAACCCGGACTCGCCCTTTGTGCGGTCCAACGCCTGGGCGGCGTGGCCGCTGACGGATGCGGAGATCCCGGCCGTTGACGCAGCCCTCGCGGCAGCCGCCTCGTGCACCGGCGACAGTGACGGCTGGGCGGAAACCGGCCAGCCAGAACCGTTGTCCGCCCCCTTTGCCGGTCCCGGCGCGCGCGTCACCGGCACCAAGGGCGACCGTCAACAACTCTCGCTCCACGGCCGCGTCGACCACCTGCTCGTGCTGTGCCACGCGGATGACCTCGCGGCCGGGGATGCCCAGGGCGGCACCCACGAGGGACTGACCCTCTGCATGGCCCGCGCCGGCGAGATGGCTGCCTTGGCCCAGCTGCCCGACCTGACCACCACGACCAACCCAGCCGCCGCACCCCTGCTCGCCAGTCGCGCTCAGCTCGAGGGCAAGAACCTGTTCCCCACGTCGGGCTATGGCCATGGCAACCCGTGCCAGCGGGGTCCGGCCTTCATCTCCGGCGGCAACGGCGACGTCTTCCTGATCGCAGCCAAGGGAGATCCCTCCGCGATGGCCGAGGTCACGATCGTGGTGGAGGTGGTCCAGGACGCGGCCAGCGCTCGGGCCGCGGTGCAGCAGCAGCGCGATGCCGCGGCGGCGTGTGCGAGTGACTACACGTTCGTCGTGCCCAAGTCGTCCAACCCACAGGCCAGGGACATCCCCATGGTGCTCGGCGCTGGGGTGGCGACCGAGAGTGGCGACGGCGGCGTGGGTTTCGCGACGCAGGAGCAGAACTCGGAGACGAGCTGGAGCCACGGCTACACCGAGGCGTTCTCCTTGGGCACCTTCAAGGTACAGGTGGGCGCTGACCTCAAGGCCACGCCGGAGGAGGCCAAGGCGGCGGTCGGCGCCGTGATCGCGAAGCTGGTCGTCCCGCCGGGATCCTGAGGCAGAGCGCCGGCCGCACTGGCGCAGGTGCAGGCGCTGGCGCTGGCGCTTCCCGCCTCAGCCCTGCCAGGTGCGGGCGATGCGCTCCGCCTCCCGCTGGGCCTGGGCGTGACCGGCCTCCATCGCCGCCCCGGTGCGCGTCATGTCGAGGAACTTGTAGCCGATGACGCGCCTCGTGGCCCCGTCCGGGGCGATCACCAGCGTGCGAGCGTTCGGTCGAAGGGCACGTGCCTGACGAGCCGGGGCGTCAGCAGGCCTGAACGACAACGGGATCGGCGCGAGCACCAGGACCCGGTCATGACCAGCCGCGAGGTCCACGTTGGCGACGCTGCGCACTCCCCCGTCCATGTAGCGCCGCCCACCGATGGTCACCGGTGGGAACGTGCCCGGCACCGAGCAGCTCGCCGCCAGCGCCCGCTCGAGAGGCACTCCGCTGTCCTTGCCGAACACCATCGCCGTCCCGTCCTCGACGTCGATCGCGGTGACGAGCAGCGGCCTCTCCGGCCACGGCACGCCCTTGAGCGTCCCGGCGATGAGCTCGACGAATCCCTCCTCCGACCCGGTCCGCGCGCCCGTCGAGATCCGACCGATGAGGGCCCTCGATCCGGCACGGCTGGGGTGCACGAGGGCTCGGATCAGCGTCAGGCCGGCTCCCCCGCCCGCGCGCCCGAGGTCCTTGATCGGCTCGGTGGACATCGGCGCCATCCCACCGCTGCCCTCGGAGGTGTCGAGCCGCAGGTGCGCACCGACGACCGACCCGGCGCTGGTGCCGATGACGGTGTCGGCCTCGCGCAGGTCGATCCCGTGCTCCCGCAACCCGGCGATCAGTCCGCCGAGCCAGGCGATGCCGGTCGCGCCGCCACCGCCAAGGACGATTGCCCGGCTCGGGCTCCCGTCGTCATGACGCCGCGGGGTCGCCCGCCATTCGTGCAGTCCTCGCTCGGCCCAAGTGCTCACGCACCCATCCTTCCTCCCCCGACCCGGGTGGCCGGGGAGGGGTGTGACGTATGCCGCGTGCTCACCCAAGTACCTGGGCGCCGCGACACCGCCCCGACTGAACTCAGGCTGCCTGCAGCAGCGAGACCAAGTGACGCTCGAACGCCGAATCCTTCGGTGGTGGCGATGATCCCCACCCGAGCAGGGGTGGCGCGGTCGACTGGTAGGACAGTCCCGTCGGAGTGGTGAGCGTGATCTCGTGGGGACGCTGCCCGCTCGGATCCAACCCGGTGGCGACGACCTCTGTCTGCCACCCGGGAGCTTCCTTGGTCAGGTTGCACCGCGCACACAGTCCGTCGCCGTTGGCCGCGGAGGTGGGACCGCCCTCACGGGCACGCTGGGCATGGTCGACGTGTCGGATCGGGGCCTCGCACCACGGTGTGCGACAGGTCTGGTCGCGCAGGATCAACAGGTGGCGCAGGCTGCCGTCGAAGAGGCGGCGCTTGGAGTCCATGGCGACCAAGTGACGCGACTCGGGGCTGGTGAAGAGCCGTCGGACCCACGCCTTGTCAGCATCGCGGACCATGGACCGCGCCAGGCTGGCGGGGATTGGGCCGAACCCCGAGATCAACGCCGGCTCGGTGGCCGCACGATCCACGGTCGGGTCCCCGAACAGCGCAGCGTCGGTCATCACGAGCTGGATCTCCACAGCGACGTCCTGCTCGTCGCCCCGTCCGAGGATGCGGTCGAGGGCCAGGTCGACCATGAGCTGCCCCCGCGACCGGTCTGCAGGCGCGACCCCGTCACCGGCGAGAGCCGAGTCGGCGAGTCGCCCCGCGGCGGCATACGCAGCGACAGCGTCCTTGAGCGGGGCCAGGAACGTCAGGTAGGCCATCCCCGCCGGCGCCGGTCGCACACTCACGCGACGCGCGGCGACGGCGCGCTCGTGCTGCTGCACCACGCTGGCGGCATCGAGCTCGGCCGCGAGCCGGCGTGCCGCGCCCGCGATCGCCCTCGTGCCGAGTCGGGGCAGGTCCGCGGCCAGTCGCTCATCGGCGATCGCGCGATCCTCCGGCGACAGGGTCGCGGTCTCACGAGCCACGATGGTGGCGCGGAACTCGGACACCTCGCCAGCCGCCAGCGCCCGCAAGGTGCCGGGCAGCTCGGTCACGAGGGCTCGGGCCAGACCCACATGGCGGTCGCCCAACGTCGGGGAATCCTTGCGCGCCAGCGCCACTTGGGCCCCGATGCTGCGCGAGGCCTCAGCCGCCTTGCCCCCGCGAGCGACATGCTCGTCACGCTGCGACTCGGCAAAGGCGACCGTGACCTTGGCCTGCGCCCCCGCCGCTGCGCCCTTGACCCGCTCGAGCGCGGCGATCAGCTCCAAGCGTGAGCGATCGGTCATGGCGTCACCATCGACGCTGCCGAGCCAGTCGAGGAAGTGCTCGACGCGCGCCACTGGGCCCTCCACCGAGGGCGTCGAGGTCGCGGGCGTCGTCATGGTCAAATCGTACGCTTGTTCGATCACCAGCACAAGCCCCTGTGTGCACCAATTTCACTGCAGGACAGTCAAATTCGCCATATCACCGACCACTGACAACCCTCCCCTTGTCATCTGTCACAAGGGCAGCAGTCCGCACCTCTCGAGAGTCCCGATGGTCGCACCCACGCCGTCCTGTCCCCGCACCTGCTCCGCCACCTCGCGGGCTCGGCGCTGATAGCCCTCGGCGCCCGGCCCGGTCAGTTCCGCGAGCAGGTCAGCGAGGCGGCGTGCCGTCACCTTCTGCAGCGCCACGGGTTCCGGCCCAACGCCCAGGGCGTGCAACCGCCGCCCGTGGTAAGGCTGGTCCACTCCCCACGGGAGGGCCACGGACGGCACACCGGATCGCAGCGCCTCGTGCGTGGTGCCCGCTCCCCCGTGGTGGACGATGCCGGCCATCCGCGGGAAGAGCCATGCGTGCGGGACCGAGCCCACGGCATACAGGTGATCGCTAAGTGGCCCCGGGCGGACTCCGGGGGGTGCCGAGGTGACCACGGGTATGCCGCTGAGCCGCGCCGCGTCGTGGATGAGGGTGAGCTCGTCGGTGGTGGAAAACGTTGCGAGACTTCCAAATCCGACGTATGCCGCGGGCCCGCCTTCCGTGAACGCCGTCAGTGCCGCGTCGGTCGGGTCCGGGGTCGGCGGTGGCGCGAGGTAGCCGGTCTGGTGGACGAAGCGTGGCCAGTCGGGCGCTGGGGGGACGAGGGTCGGGCTCGCAGCGACGATGACGGCATGGGCATCGGCGGCCTGCGTCGCGGCCCGAGCGCTGGGAGCGGGCAGGCCAAGGCGGTGGGCGACGGCGCTGGTGAGTGGGCTGCCGCCGTGCGTCGCCATGCGCCAGTTGACGTCGACGCCCCAGCGGTCGTAGGGCCGGAAGCCGGTGAGCCAGTGGCCGTAGAAGTGCGAGTCGGGGTGAAGCGTCGGCGCTTGGCCGGTGTAGACGATGGTGGCGACGCGGGCCTGCCGGACGAGGGCGAAGGCGGTTGCTGCGCCTCGTGCGAGGGTGCCGGCGATGAGGGTGTCCCCCGGCTCGACGAGCTTGTCGAGGGTGTCGGCGATCCCGGGGGCCAGGGTGGCGACCCAGCGACGGAGCATGGCGAGTTGGCCGAGGGGCTGCTTCGCAAGCTGCTCGACGAACCAGGTGCGGTTCAGTGCGTCGGCGAGCTCGCCGGGGAAGGGTTCGAAGCCTGCGCCGAGATCCGCTGCGACGGAGGCATATTCGGCAAGGGCGACGACGCGGGCGTCGATGCCGCGCTGGGCGAGGGCGCCCGCCAGCACCGCGAGCGGCTGGACGTCGCCGCGCGATCCGACGCCGAGCATGAGCACTTTGGACACGAGCCCATTGTCCGCGCGGTCAGCATCAGCCTTGGGCGAGTTCCGCCTCTATGCGCACCAAGATCATGCGCGCCAGCTCGAGCCCCTGCTCCTGCGACAGTCCTAGCCACGCGTAGTCGACGGTCACTCGACCGCCTCGCGCGATGACCATCGGCCCTGCTCCACCGGATGGACTTCTCTCGATCCCCGATCCCTGGGCGACACCTGGTTAGCTGGGCACCATGTCGGAGGAGAGCCTCGCGGAGGGGTTATACGAGGAGCTCATCACTCGTCACCTCCTCGACCGGCTGTCGCTGCTGGTCGAACATGAGGTGCGGCAGTCCACGATCGATGAAGCCGAGCAGCCCACGCTGCTCTCCCGTCACGTCGCCCGAGCGGTGGAGCGAGCCCTCTCAGGCACCCGAGATCCCCAGCGACGACTCGAGTTGGTCAACGCCCTGATCTCGCTGACCGACCAGACCCTCGACCTGCTCCCCGACGGACCGCGGCGACTCCTGGGCATCGGTCTTCCCTCAGGGCCCGGGAGGCCGACAGGACTGACCTCGATCCGCCCCGCCACTCCCCTGGCGGAAGCGGCGCTGCTGACCAACGCGGAGGACGAGCCGAAGCTCGGGCCGGAGGTTAAGGCCGAGTTGGCGAGCGCCGATCGAGTGGACCTGCTCTGCGCCTTCATCATGTGGCCGGGCTTGCGGGTCCTCGACGCTGAGTTGCGCGCCCTCAAGGAACGGGGAGTGCCTTTCAGGGTCATCACCACGACCTACCTCGGCGGCACGCAGAAACTGGCGCTCGACCGACTCATCAACGACTACGGCGCCGAGGTGCGCATCGAGTTCAACGCCGTGCGGACCCGACTTCACGCCAAGGCCTGGCTCTTCCACCGCAACAGCGGCTTTCACACGGCATACGTCGGATCAAGCAATCTCACGCAGACGGCGATGCTCGACGGGGTCGAGTGGAACGTACGCCTGGCCGAGGTTGCCACACCCGGGCTGCTGCGCACCTTCCGCGCGACCTTCGATCGCTATTGGAACAGCCCCCACTACCGGCCGTACTCCCCCGACCTGAACGGTACGGAGCTCGAGGATGCTTTGGCGAGAGCCAGGCGCGGTGAGCGATCTGCTGAAAGCAACCGCATCGAGCTCTCAGGCCTGGAGGTCAGGCCGTTCCCTCACCAGGAGATGATCCTTGAGCGGCTCGACGTCGAGCGTCAGGTACACGGTCGCCATCGCAACCTCGTCGTATCGGCCACCGGCACGGGCAAAACCGTTGTGGCAGCCCTCGATTACAAGCGTCTCACCCAGAGGTCGGGGCACAGACCCTCACTTCTTTTCGTCGCTCATCGCCGCGAGATTTTGCAGCAGTCACTGCGCACCTATCGAGAAGTGCTGGGAGACGCCCACTTTGGCGAGGTGTTCTTCGAAGGGCAGCGACCTGACAAGTGGCAGCACGTGTTCGCATCGGTGCAAAGCCTCGCGTCCTTCGGCGTCGCCACCATCCCCGCGGACTCCTTCGATGTGGTGGTCATCGATGAGTTCCACCACGGGGCGGCGTCGTCGTATCGACGCTTGCTTGCGCATCTGGCGCCGAAGGAGTTGCTTGGGCTCACGGCCACCCCAGAGCGTGGCGACGGCATCGATGTCCGTGACTTCTTCGACGGTCACACGGCCGCAGAAGTGCGGCTGTGGGATGCGCTTGAAGAGGACCTACTCACCCCCTTCCACTACTTCGGCATTGCCGACGGGGTCGACGTGGCATCGGTGGGCTGGCGCAATGGCGCCTACGACGTGCAAGGCCTCAGTCATCTGTACACCGGCAACGATGCCCGCGCTCGCATCGTCCTATCCGCGATCCGCGACAAGATCGCCGACCCGACGGCCATGCGAGCCTTGGGCTTCTGCGTGAGCATCGACCACGCCCGCTATATGGCGCGTGTGTTCACCGACGCCGGCCTGCCCGCGGTGGCAGTGGACTCACGCGAGGGGTCGTACGACCGCGATCAAGCGCTGCGCGAGTTGGCGGCGGGCACGATCACCATCGTCTTCACGGTGGACATGTTCAACGAAGGCGTCGATGTCCCTTCCGTTGACACGGTGCTCTTCCTGCGCCCAACGGAGAGCCCAACGATCTTCCTGCAGCAACTCGGGCGTGGCTTGCGGCTCGCCGACGACAAGCCGGTCTGCACGGTGTTGGACTTCGTGGGCAACCAGCGGGTCGAGTTCCGTTTTGATCGGCGGTTCCAAGCCATCACCGGCGCAACTCGAGAGGGTCTGAAGCGACAGGTGGAGAAGGGGTTCCCCTTCCTGCCAGGTGGCACTCAGATCGTGCTCGATCGCCAGTCACAGGCCGCAGTCCTGGCAAACCTCAAGGCGCAGGTGGTGTCCACGAAGGCACAGATCGTCCGGGAGTTGCGCTCGCACCCCACGCCGGACTTGGCGCAGTTCCTTCGGGAGTCCGGCGTGGAACTGCACGATGTCGTGCGCGCAGACCGCTCCTGGACGCAGCTGCGGCGTGACGCTGGACTTCGTGTCTCCGACCCCGGGCCGAACGAGAAGGATCTGCTCAAGCGCGTGCGGGCCTTCGCGCATATCGACGATCCCGAGCGAGCCGCTGCCTACACCCGCTGGCTCGCTGACGATGCGCCTTCTTATGAATCGTCCGCCTGGTCTGCGGTCGAGAAGGCATTCGGCCGCATGCTGTTCTTTTCGCTGTGGACCGATGGCGGCGGTTTCGATTCGTATGCCGCAGGGCTGGCTTCGCTTAGATCTGAACGAAACGTGCGGGACGACCTTCGCCAGGTGATCGCGTTGGGGCTGGCTCGAGCCGAACACGTTGCAAGGCCTCTGCCTGGGGCGCTCGCCCATCTGCCTCTGCGCGTCGACGCGAGCTACACCCGGGAGGAGGCCGTCGGCGCGCTCCAGTACGTGTCAATCGACGGCCGTAAGCCGAACAGCTTCCGCGAAGGGGTGCTCTGGTCGGAACGGCTGCACACCGACGCCTTCTTCGTCACGCTGCACAAGTCGGAAGAGGACTACTCACCGTCGACGATGTACCGCGACTACTTCATCTCACCGACGTTGTTCCACTGGGAGTCGCAGTCGACGACGACCGTCGCCTCGAAGACCGGCCAGCGGTACATCAACCACAAGGCGTTGGAATCGCACATTCTGCTCTTCTGCCGCGACCACAAGGTGACGCCCTTCGGAAGCGGCGCCGCCTACCGGTTCTACGGCCCTATGGAGTACCAGTCGCACGAGGGCGAGCGCCCCATGTCCATTACGTGGCAGATTCACACGCAGCTAGATTCAGGCCCTGACGAAAGGGGTTGAGTCGTGACCGAGTCTCAGGAGCCGAATCACACGGTGGCCGATGTGGTCCGAGCCGCCATGCCGGACTTATCGAGTTCAGAGCTGAAGGTCGCTCGGGCACTACTTGCCGCCTACCCGAGTGCCGGCCTGGACACGGCCGCAGGCCTGGCCAGCCAGGCCGGAGTCAGCGCCCCCACAGTGGTGCGGTTTGTCGCGCGCCTCGGATTCAAGGGATACCGCGAATTTCAGCGCATCCTGCGCGAAGAGTTGCAACGCGAGCGGACTGCCTCGCCTCTGACCCTTCCCGCACGAGCCACCGCAAAGGATCTACGCGAGGTCTCGGGGCGCATCTTCACTGACGAATTGGTGCGCACCTTTACCGACCTCCCAGAAGCGGAACTCAGCCGCGCCGTCGGCCTTCTCGCAGATCGCAAGAAGCGCATCTGGTCCTTCGGTGGCCGCTTCTCCGAGATCCTTGCCACGTACTTGGACCTGCACCTGCGCCAGATGCGGCCGGACACGCGCGTCCTCACCGAGCCCCCGGACCGGCGCGCCGGCTTCATGCTCGATGTCGGGCGACGAGACGTCTGCGTGGTCTTCGACTTCCGGCGCTATCAGCCCGATGTCATCGAACTAGCCCTTCACGCACGCTCCCAGGGCGCGCAGATCCTGCTCATGACCGATCCTTGGCTCTCACCCATCGCCGCCAGCGCCGATGTCGTACTGCCAGTTCGCGTCGAAAGCCCAAGCCCGTTCGACTCTCTCGTTCCGGCGACGGCAGCCGTTGAGACTCTGGTCGCCGGTGTGCTGGCCGAACTCGGTGGGCGGGCTCAGGACCGGATGACTCTGGCCGACTCCCTCGCACATCCGCAACCTGGAACATTTGATTCATGAACTGCCTCTTGACGGCATACTGATATTTCTGTTTCATAGCCCCATTCCTCCTGGACTGCCGCAAGGACGCGGCCCTCACGGATCGGGCACACCATGGCCAAGCAGACTCCACGCAAGCTCAAGCTCTGGGAAGCACTCGCACTGTCGGTCGGCCTCATGGGCCCGACCTTGGCCATGGGTCTCAATGGACCGGGTGTGGCTGCCACTGCAGGCAAAGCCGTCCCCCTCGTCTTCGTCCTGGGACTCATCGGCGTCGGGCTCGTCGGCTACGGCTTTTGGCGGCTGACTCAGCACTTCAACCACGCCGGTTCCGTGTACGCCCTCGCCGGCGCCACCATCGGACCTCGGGCCGGGTTCTTCGGAGGCTTCGCACTCCTCGGCACATACATCTTCTTCCTCATCTGCACCAACGCCGCAGCTGGCGTCTTCGCCAACGCCTTCTTGCAACAACTCGGCGTCCACGACGGCGGCCCCTGGATCATCTTCGCCATCCTTACCGCCATCGGCATCAGCATCCTCAACGTCCGCGACACCAGGATCACCGCCCGCACCCTCCTGGCGATCGAGGGCTTGGGCATCCTGGCCATGCTGGTTCTGGCTCTCGTGATCGTGGGTGGCTCCATCACCGGCACCGGCCACGGATCCAAGGGCGGTGGACCCGCACAGTTCGACCTGTCCACGTTCACCAGCGGAGGCACGACCTGGGGCGCCATCATGACGGCCACCGTCTTCGCGTTCCTCTCATGGGCTGGCTTTGAGGCCTGCGCGTCCCTTGGCGAGGAGACCGACGACCCCAAGCGCAACATCCCCCGCGCGCTCGTGGGCAGCGTCATCCTGACCGGTCTCCTGTACGTCCTGATGATGTTCACCGAGACCATCGGCTTCGGGACCGACGAGGCAGGCGTCAAGGCCTTCTCCGAGGCTGAGTCCCCGCTCTCAACCCTGTCTGACCACTTCATCGGCACGTGGTTCGGCCTGATCGTGGCCTTCACAGCGGTCGCATCCGCGTTCGCGAGTTCACTGTCATCGTCTGCAGCCGCTTCTCGCATGGTCTACGCCCTCGCGCGGGACGGCTTTGGACCGAAGCGTCTGGCAGCCGTCGACGAGCGCACCGGCGTTCCACGTCAAGCGCTCATTGCCGCTGTTGGCGTCACCCTCGTGGCCGACATCATCGTCTGGCTATCGGGTGTGGGCGCCTTCGACGCCTACTACTGGTTCGCCACCCTCGGTGTGCTCTGCATCCTCGTCGCCTATGCGGTGGTCGGGGTAGGCGTCATCGTCTTTATCCTCAAGCGCCGCGGCCCGATCCGGATGTGGGAGGCCATCTTCCCGACGGTCGGGATCCTCTACCTGCTCTTCGTCTTCTACAAGCAGTCCACCGGACAGGAAGCGCCCTACTCCTATTTCCCGTGGATCGCAGGGGTCTGGTGTCTGATCGGCGTGATTGTCATCTTCGCCGCGCCGGGGCTGACCAGCCGGATTGGTCAGCGACTGACCCGCGAGCTCACCAACACGGGCAGTGACGTCGACGAGATGGTCGAGGCCGACCAGTGATCGCCCCCTCGGCCGGAGACCTGTATGCCGCGGACCTCGCCTCCGTAGCCACCGCGCAACACCTGAGGTTCTTCCCCGCGGCTCCCGTCTCCGGCCGGGGCGCCCTCCTGACAGAGGTCGATGGCCGTGAACTCGTTGACCTCTCTGGGTCGTGGGGGGCCGCGGGGGTGGGGTATGCCCACCCGAACGTCGTGGAAGCAGTCTCCGACGCGGTAGGCCGGATGGCGGGCGCCTCCTTGCTCTCCAGCACCAATCCCGAGGCGCTCGCGCTTGCCGAAGACTTGCGAGCCTTGGTGCCAGAGATCGAGGACAGTCGCGTGTACCTGGGCCACGCCGGCTCTGATGCGAATGCCGCCGCTCTTCGCTCGGTGCGCGCGGCAAGTGATCGGCCGCGCCTCATTTCCTTCGAGGGGTCCTACCACGGCGGCCTCGGCCCCGCACAGCACGTCTCGGGTATCTATGTTTCGAGTGGGATCGCCGGCGCGGACGGTCTGACGCTGGTTCCATACCTCGACCTCGACCGAGTCGCCGAAGAACTCGCACACAACGACGTCGCCGCAGTTCTGGTCGAGCCCATTCTCAGTGACGGCGGGGTCGTCATCCCTGAGCACGGTGCGCTGCGCCAGCTGTCCGACCTCTGCCACGCCCACAGCACCCTGCTCGTTGTTGACGAGGTCAAAGTTGGGCTTGGGCGCACCGGGTTTCTGCACGCTTTCCGTGCTGACGGCGCTGTGCCGGACATCGTGACCTTCGGCAAGGGACTGGGAGGGGGACTCCCCCTTTCGGCCGCGATTGGCCCCGCACAGGTCATGAACGCGGCGACAAGCTCGTCACTTCTCACCACAGCCGGGAATCCCGTGTGCGCTGCCGCCGGACGCGCGGTGCTGCGCACCCTTGCGGAAGAAAGCCTTCCCGATCGAGCCTCAGTCCTTGGGCACTGGCTGACCGGTCGGCTCGGCACCCTTCGGAAGGGACGACCCGAGGTGCTCGCGGTTCGTTCCTTGGGCCTGGTCGGCGGCATCGAACTCATCGATGCCAAGACCACGGCGAAGGTTGCCTACCGTGCCTGGGAATTGGGCGCTGTCGTGTATTACGTCGGACCAGGCTCAAACGTCCTGGAACTGACACCTCCGCTCGTGATTTCCGAGGATGAGCTCGCGCGAGGACTGGACATCATCGACACGGCAATCGCCGATGTCGCCGACGGGGCGGTCGACGATGCCGTCGTTGCCCCCTACCAAGGGTGGTAGGAACGCCATGACCGATTCGACCGTCTTCATCGCGACGAACGATGTCGCGGGCCTCACACGGGGTCGGGCTGTCCCAGACAGCGAGCACGACAGCGTCCTGCGCAAGGGCGTCGGCTGGGTTCCCGCCGACCTCGCCCTCACCTGCTTCGGGCCCATCTCGGACAACCCGTTCGGCTCGACCGGCGACCTACGGTTGATGCCCGACACCACCACGCGTATCCAGATCCCCGCGGGACACGGTCGGCCGGGCGTACACGTTTACCTCGCCGATCAGACCTTGCCCGATGGCACACCCTGGGAATGCGACCCGCGGACCTTCGCGAAGAACGCACTCGACGACCTCCTTGCCCAGCACGGTTTAGACGTCACGGCCTCCTTTGAGCATGAGTTCATGATCGACGGGCTCGCGCCGACGGCACCGTTCTCGTTCCAGCGATTCCGCGAGATCGAGCCTTTCGGCTCTGAGCTCGTCGAACTCCTCAACCGCGTCGGGCTTCAGCCCGAAACCTGGTTGCCCGAGTACGGCGACAACCAGTTCGAGATCACCATGGCACCCAGTCCTGGGCTGGTCGCAGCCGACCGGGCAGTGCTGCTCAAGGATCTCGTCCGAGATCTGGCGATCCGCCATGGGCGCCGGGCCACCTTCGCCCCCCTCATGGATCCGGACGGCAGCGGTAATGGCGTGCACATCCATGTGTCGTTGCGTGACGCCGAGACTGGGGAACCAGTCCTCTACGACGCCTCCCGCCCGGGATCTCTATCAGAACTTGGCCAACGCTTCGCAGGCGGCATCCTGCGCCACGCGAGGGCACTGACTGCGATAACGGCCCCAAGTCCCATCTCCTTCCTGCGACTCACGCCGCACCGCTGGAGCGCCGGCGGGATCTTCCTTGCCGAACGCAACCGCGAGGCGCTGTTGCGCATCTGCCCGACAACCACGGTGGGCGGTGGCCATCCCGCGCAACAGCTCAACCTCGAGTACCGCGCAGCCGACGCCACTGCCAATCCGTACCTCGCCCTGGGGTCGCTCATCCGGGCAGGCATCGAGGGTCTCAACTCCACCGACGAGTTTCCGGTGGTTTGGCCGGAGACCGTCACGGAGGCCGAGCTCGAAGGTGTGCCGCCATTGCCCGCCGACCTCGACGCCGCACTCGAGTCCCTCGAGCAGGACGCGGTCGTCGCCCGGTGGTTCGCTCCGGATCTCCTCGAGACGCATCTGGCCGTCAAGCGCGCCGAACAAGCTGCAGTAGCTCATCTCGACCCGGCCGGGCGGTGCCGGAGGATCGCTGATGTCTACTGACCGTCCACGCATCCCCGGACTCGGCCAGTCTCCCGACGAGGGGGTCAGCGCAACCATCACGGACGCGTTGGCTGGTATCGCTCTCGTCGATCATCATGTCCACGGCCCTCTCCGAACCGCAATCACGCGAGACGAGTTCGAGGTGCTCATCACCGAGTCCAATGAGCCCGCGCCTGCGGCGACGGTGCACTCCGACTCCCAAGTGGGCTTCGCCATTAGGGCACTGTGCGCTCCATTACTTGGCATCCCAGCCCACGCGCCGATGGACGACTACTGGGACGGGCGCAGTCGGCATACCCCCAACGAACTCACCCGCATCCTGATGGGGGCAACGCACACAGGACATTGGCTACTTGAAACGGGATACAAGGGCGACGCCATCCTCGACCCGACCGCGCTTACCGCTCAAGGGGTGGGCCGCGTCAGCGAAGTCGTGCGCCTGGAGTCGGTCCTCGAGTCCGTGGCAAAGGGCGCGAATGCGAGCGATCTCGCGTCACGATTCACATCCGAACTCGCCAGCCGCACGCGGGAGGCTGTGGGCCTGAAAAGCATCGTCGCCTACCGCTACGGCTTCGACTTCGACCCGGCGCGGCCTACCGAGGCCGAGGTCACGGCGGCGGCGGGCGCGTGGCTGCGATCCATCACTGCGGGTGGCGAGGTCAAGGTCACCGATCCGACCCTCTTGCGAATGCTCCTCTGGGCAGGGGTCGACACCGGGCTACCTCTACAACTCCACACAGGGTACGGCGACTCGGACGTCGAGTTGCACCGCTGCGACCCGCTGCTCCTAACGCGCTGGCTCCGACTGATTCAAGGCTCTGGAACGAATGTGCTTCTGCTGCATTGCTATCCGTACCACAGGAATGCCGGATACCTCGCGCAGGTCTTCCCTCACGTCTACTTCGACGTAGGGTTGGCCATCAACTACACGGGCGCAGCCTCGGACCTGATCGTTCGCGAGAGCCTCGAGCTGGCGCCGTTCTCCAAGGTGCTCTACAGCTCAGATGCCTGGGGACCGCCGGAGTTGCACTATCTCGGAGCAACCCTCTGGAGGCGTGGGATGGCGCGGGCACTGACCAGCTTCGTGAATGATGGGCTGTGGTCAGTCGATGACGCCATCCGCGTCGCGACGATGACCGGGCGGGACAACGCGCTGCGCGTGTATCGAATCGAGGGAGCCTGAACATGGCGCTCGATACAGCCGCTCTATGGAATGCGCTCCACACCGAGATGGCGGCGGCGCGGGAACTTCGCCACCGGCTCCACGCGCTGCCCGACCTCTCCGGCGACGAAGCCGCGACCCGAGACATCGTCCTGGCAGCCCTGCCGCACGGCTCATCCGTGACCAAAGCCGCCGAGACGGGTGCCATCGTGCGGATCGGCCGCGATGGCGCAGCCGTCGGGGTGCGTGGAGAGCTCGACGCACTGCCTGTCACGGAGCGGACTGGCGCGTCCTTCGCATCAACGCGCCCAGGCGTCATGCATGCGTGCGGCCACGATGTCCACCTCGCCGCGCTGGTCGCCGTGGCGCGGGCGGTCCGCGCCACCCCCGGCGCCACTCCGCTCCTCGCGGTGCTCCAGCCACGGGAAGAGACCTACCCATCCGGTGCGCAGGACATCGTCGAGAGTGAGCTGCTGGTCCGCGAGAACTGCGCCGCAATGATCGGGGCCCATCTCCAACCCTCGCTGGACGTCGGTGTCGTCGCGTGTGTGCCTGGCGGGGTCAATGCGTCCTCCGACGAGTTCATCATCGAGGTGCATGGCCAGTCAGGCCACGCGGCGTACCCCCACATGACGCGGGATCCGGTGTTGGCGATGGCCGCCATCGTGGTCGCTTTGCAGAGCATTGTGAGTCGGGCGGTTGACCCCATGTCGCCCGCGGTGGTGGGGGTATCCGCCCTTGAAGCGGGCACGAGTGCGAACGTCGTGCCCGGCACGGCTCGAGCCCGGGGGACGATTCGCGCATTGGCCACGGCAACGCGGGAGTTGCTGCACTCCCGCGTCGTTGATGTCGCACAGAGTGTCGCGGCGGCGCACGCGTGCACTGCAGAGGTGACGTTCGTCCACGGCGAGCCGGTCTTGGAGAACGACCCCGCACTCGTCGAGGCAACGACCCAACAATTGGCCAAGCAAAACCTCGCCGTCTCAGCGACCTTGCGGTCCGTCGGCTCCGACGACTTCTCGTTCTATGGCGAGGTGGTCCCGTCGATCATGCTCTTTGTGGGCACTGAGCCAACCGTGCCCCTGCACGCCGACACCTTCCTCCCGCCGGACGAATCCGTGGACCTGGTGGCGCGCGCACTCATGTGCGGCTACCTCGCGGCCGCCGACATGGTGCGGTCAACCTAAGGTCTCGTGGGGCAGCCAGGCTCACCGGCCCTGGCTGCCATGGCGAAGGACGATGCCGAAATGCGATACGGCGAAGGGCCTGGAGCGACTCAGCTCCAGGCCCTTCGTCTATCCAACCGGCTGACCGGTCACAAGCGTCATCAGCTGCAGCCGGAGGTGCTGCCACAGCCTTCGCAGACGTAGCAGGAGCCGGCGGGGCGCATCTTCGTGCCGCAGGTCATGCACATCGGGGCGTCCGCGGCCTTCTTGTCGCCGAACATGGCGAGCAGGTCGGCCGAGGAGTGGATCTCCGCGGAGACCTCACGAGCAGAGGCCGCACCGGCGCCGGAGTGGACGGCGGTCGCGTCGAGCTTCTCGCCGGCAGCCTTGTGGGGGGCTTCCTGCTTGGGCTCGGCGGACTTCTTCGGGGCCTGGGCACCGATGCCGGTGGCGTAGGACTCGATCTCCTCCTCGACGGCGTCGGCGTCGTTCTCGTCGACGCTCGACATGTCGTAGGACCCGGTCTCGAGCTGGTGGGCACGCTCGTCGGCGGTGTGGATGCCGTAGAACGAGCGGGTCTCGAAGTCGAGGTGGTCCAGCGCCAGGCGACGGAAGACGTAGTCCATGAGCGACTGGGCCATCCGCACGTCCGGGTCGTCGGTCATGCCGGCCGGCTCGAAGCGCATGTTGGTGAACTTCTCGACGAAGGTCTCCAGCGGCACGCCGTACTGCAGCGCGACCGAGGTGACGATCGAGAAGGCGTCCATGACACCGGCGAGCGTGGAGCCCTGCTTGCCGAACTTGAGGAAGACCTCACCGAGGCGACCATCGTCGTAGGAGCCCGCCGTGAGGTAGCCCTCGGCTCCGCCGACCTGGAAGGAGGTGGTCTGCGAGGTGCGACGCTTCGGCAGCCGCTCGCGGGTCGGCCGGTAGACGACCTTCTCGACGATCTGCTTCTCCGCCTCGGCCACTGCCGCGCCGGCCTTGTCTGCCGCCGCGTCCTTGGCGGTCGAGCCACCATCGGAGAGCGGCTGGCCGACCTTGCAGTTGTCGCGGTAGACCGCGAGCGCCTTCAGGCCGAGCTTCCAGCCCTGGATGTAGACGTCCTCGATCTCCTCGACCGTGGCGGTCTCGGGCAGGTTGACCGTCTTGGAGATGGCGCCGGAGAGGAACGGCTGGGTCGCCGCCATCATCCGCACGTGGCCCATCGGGGAGATGGCGCGCGCACCCATCGCGGTGTCGAAGACCTCGTAGTGCTCGGGCTTCAGGCCGGGGGCGTCGATGACGTGGCCCTTGTCCGCGATGTACTCGACGATCGCCTCGATGGTCTCCTGCGTGTAGCCGAGCTTCTTCAGCGCACGCGGGATGGTGAGGTTGACGATCTGCATCGAGCCGCCACCGACGAGCTTCTTGAACTTCACCAGCGAGAAGTCCGGCTCGATGCCCGTGGTGTCGCAGTCCATCATGAAGCCGATGGTCCCGGTCGGGGCGAGCACCGACGCCTGGGCGTTGCGGTAGCCGTTCTTCTCCCCGAGCTTGACGACCTCGTCCCACGCCTTGGTGGCGGCGCGGTGGATGTCCTTGTCCATGACGCCGAGCGTGCGCACCGCGTCGTTGGCGGCGGCGTGCTTGCGCATGACCCGCTTGTGGGCGTCAGCGTTGCGGGCGTACCCGGCATACGCACCGACGACCCCGGCGAGCTCCGCGGACCGCTTGTAGGCGGCGCCGGTGAGCAGCGAGGTGATCGCCGCGGCGAGCGCCCGACCACCGTCGGAGTCGTAGCCATGACCGGTCGCCATGAGGAGCGCGCCGAGGTTGGCGTAGCCGATGCCGAGCTGGCGGTAGTCGACCGTGGTCTTGCCGATCGACTCGGTCGGGAAGTCGGCGAAGCAGATCGAGATGTCCATCGCCGTGATGACGAGCTCGACGACGGCCTGGAAGGTCGCGGCGTCGAAGGTGTCGTCCTCGCGGAGGAACTTCAGCAGGTTGAGCGAGGCGAGGTTGCACGAGGAGTTGTCGAGCGACATGTACTCCGAGCACGGGTTGGACGCGGTGATCCGGCCGGTCTCGGGGTTGGTGTGCCAGTCGTTGATCGTGTCGTCGTACTGGATGCCGGGGTCGGCGCACTCCCACGCGGCCTCGGCGATCTTGCGCATGAGCTCGCGGGCGTCGACGGTCTCGATGACCTCGCCGGTCTGGCGGGCGCGCAGGCCGAACTCCTTGCCCTCCTCGACGGCGCGCATGAACTCGTCGTTGACGCGCACCGAGTTGTTGGCGTTCTGGTATTGCACGGACACGATGTCCTTGCCGCCGAGGTCCATGTCGAAGCCGGCGTCACGCAGCGCGCGGATCTTGTCCTCCTCGCGCGCCTTGGTCTCGACGAACTCGACGATGTCGGGGTGGTCGACGTCCAGGACGACCATCTTGGCCGCACGGCGGGTCGCGCCACCGGACTTGATCGTGCCCGCGGAGGCGTCGGCGCCGCGCATGAAGGACACTGGGCCCGAGGCGGTGCCGCCGCTGCTCAGCAGCTCCTTGGAGGCACGGATGCGGGAGAGGTTCAGACCGGCGCCGGAGCCGCCCTGGAAGATCTTCCCCTCCTCCCTGTACCAGTTGAGGATCGAGTCCATCGAGTCGTCGACGGAGAGGATGAAGCAGGCGCTGACCTGCTGCGGGCTCTTGGTGCCGACGTTGAACCACACGGGCGAGTTGAAGCTGAAGACCTGGTGGAGCAGGGCATAGGTCAGCTCGTGCTCGAAGAGGGTCGCGTCCTCGTCGGAGCCGAAGTAGCCGTGGTCCTTGCCGGCCTTGACGTAGGTGAGCACGACGCGGTCGATGAGCTGGCGCAGGCTCGACTCACGCTCCGGCGTGCCGACGGCGCCGCGGAAGTACTTGGTCGTGACGATCGTGGAGGCGTTGACGCTCCAGAACTCGGGGAACTCCACCCCGCGCTGGTCGAAGATCGTCTCCCCCGTCTTCCAGTTCTGCTGGACGACGTCGCGCTTCTCCCACGTCACCTCGTCGTACGGGTGGACACCGGGGGTGGTGAAGATGCGAGAGACGCTCACACCCTTGCCCTTGGCGCCGTTCTTGCGGGCCCCCGATCGTGCGCCGACGGTCTCCGTCATGTCCTGCTCCCTCTCGTTGGTGCTTCGTTGTCCAAGTCAATCGGCGACCCCTGACAGTGGGGTCGGGTCGTGCGTGATGGCGTATGCCGTGTGCTCCCCTGGGGAGGTGAGCCCGCGGCATACGCCGTGGTCAGGTGCGGGGTGTGGGCTCCTCCGCCGTCGCGGGCCGCTCGGCCCGCAGCAGCGTGATGGCGGCCTCGAAGTCCTCGAGCGAGTCGAAGGCCTGATAGACGCTGGCGAACCGGAGGTAGGCGACCTCGTCGAGCTCGCGCAACGGCTCGAGCACGGCCAGGCCGACCTCGTGGGCGTCGACCTCGGCGCTGCCCTGGGCCCGGATGGCCTCCTCGACCCGCTGGGCGAGCAGGGCCAGGTCGTCCTCGGTGACCGGCCGGCCCTGGCAGGCCTTGCGCACGCCGACGAGGACCTTGGCGCGGCTGAACGGCTCGGTCGCGCCGGAGCGCTTGACCACCGACAGGGCCGCGGTCTCCACGGTCGTGAAGCGCTTGCCGCACTCCGGGCACTGGCGGCGGCGGCGAATGCTCGCGCCGTCGTCGGTCGCGCGGCTGTCCATGACCCGGGAGTCGGTGTGGCGGCAGAACGGGCAGTGCATGGTGTTCGCTCGCCTCCTCGCGCTCGTGTGGGTGCCCGCCTGTGGACGGGTGCGTGGACTTCCTGTGCTCTCCGGTGTCAACAACCTGTGCAGAACGATGATTTCGTGTGCACAACATGTAGATGAACTACATCGGTGTAACCACTAGATGTAGTGGCAATCTTGCGCCAATGTGACCCGGGACGCAAGCCCGACGGGGGACGGATTTCGCGGCGTCGCGTTTGCGCAGGTCAGGGGCGGTTTCGGCGGCGACACGTCTCGGCGTGGCGGCCTCGTTCGGCGTGTCGCAACACCACTTGTGGTGCCCATGTGACTGCTGAGGCACCACAAGTTGTGGTGCGGTGACACCTGACCCCCGCCCTGCAAGGGTGGGTGCCATGACGTCCTGGGAGACCCACCCGTTGACCCCTGAGCGCTTCGAGGACTTCGCGGACGTGGTCAACCCGAACCGCCGCGAGAACCACTGCTGGTGCCTCTCGCACCGCCTCGGCGCCGCACGGATCCGGGAGCTCGGCGGGGACGGGCCGACCCCGCGAGAGCACGCCATGCGCGCGGTGGCGGCGCAGCGAACCCGACCCGGCGCCGTGACCTACGCGGACGGCACACCGGTGGGCTGGTGCTCGATCAGCCCGAGGACCGCGATCCCCAAGCTAGAGGCGAGCGAGCTCATCACGCGCGTCGACGACGTCGACGTGTGGAGCATCATCTGCCTGGTCGTGCGTGGCGGGCACCGACGCAAGGGCGTCGTGCACCACATGCTCGAGGGAGCCCTGGCCCACGCCAGGAGGCACGGGGCGCCGGCGGTCGAGGCCTATCCGGTCGACCCGGGCGGCACACGCATGGACCTGACGATGGCCTTCGTGGGGACCAGGGCGATGTTCGAGGCGGCCGGCTTCGAGGTGATCGCCGAGACCGGGGCGGTCGCGAGCAGGATGCCGCGCCTGGTCATGCGCCACACCTTCTGACACCGCGGGAGCCGGGGCTCCCGACACGCCCGGCAACGTTGACCTCCCACGTCACACGGGTCACGAGCGTCACTCTTGTGCGCATGGCCCTCGCCTCGTCCTGGGAGACGACACCGGCAACGCACTCGGTGTCGGGTCTGGCGCTGCCCGGTCAGCGCCACGTTCGCGCGATTCCGGCCTACCCGGCCGGCCGCCACCGGGGTGCCCGTCGCTCGTTCTGGGCCTCCCTCGCCAGCGCCCTGACGCCACGTCGCGCCCACGTGGGACGTCATCGCGTCGGCATGACCACGACCTACCGCGGTCGCCACAGCGCCTGACGCCCGTGACCGCACGCGTGGACCACGCGTGGGTCCTGCGCCGCCGGCTGGCGACCCAACGCCTCACCGGCGCCCCGCTGCCGCGGGCCGTGGACGCCGTCCGGCTCCTCACCGGCGTCCAGAGCCAGGACGCGCCGCTGGCGCACCTTTCGCTCGGGTTGCGCACGCGCACCCCCACGTATGCCGCGGGGCTGGCCGAGCAGGCGACCGGCGCCTTCACGCGCACCCACATCCTGCGCCCGACCTGGCACTTCGTCGTGGTCGAGGACCTGCGGTGGATCCAGGCCCTGACCGGCCCGAAGGTGCTCTCCGGCCTGGCAGGCAGGTCACCGCACTCATCTGCGGCGGTCCACCGGCCGGATCGTCCGGCGCCGAGCACACCTACGTCCTCGTTGACTAGGCGATCACACCCTCCCCCGACGACGACCTCCCGGGGCGCGACGCTCAGGAGGCGGTGCGCCGCCTCGTCCACCGCTTCATGGCCGGACACGGCCCGGCCGATGATCGGGACCTGACCCGCTGGAGCACACTCACCCTCGGCCAGGTCCGGCCGGCCCTGGCCGACCTCGAGTCCGGCGGACAGCTGACGCGTGTCGAGCTGGACGGCGCACCCCTCTGGTACGACCCGAGCGCCCCGGCCCGCACCTCCCGATGCCCCGGCGCCCTGCTCCTGTCCACCTTCGACGAGGCGACCCTGACCTATGCCCGGACCGGCTTCCCCCAAAGCGCAAAGCACCTGGACCGGACCCGGCTGGTCAGCCAGTCCGGCGGTGGCACCGTCCTCATCGCGGGCGTGGACGTCGGACTCTGGCGCCGCACCGTCACCGCTGACCGCGTCGACGTGCAGGTCCGTCCAGAAGTCGCCCTCGCACCGGAGCAGGTGCAGGCCCTCGAGGACGCGGCGGCCGCGTTCGGACGCTTCCTCAAGCGCGACGCCAGCCTCACCGTCGACGCCGTCCCGGCCTGATCGAACGTCTGCCCCGCCCGATCGACGCCGTCCCGGCCTGATCGGACGTCGGCCCCGCCCGATCGACGCCGTCCCGGTCCTTTTCGACGCGGTCCCCGGCCTGGTCACCGAGAGCACGCTCGATGGCCCACAGCACGAAGGGCGTCACCACACACCCCTGCCCGGGGAGTGGTGACGCCCTTCGCTCCGGAGCCGGGTCGAGGGGCTCCGGTGGCTGAGTCGGGTCGAGGGACTCAGTGCGCGGGGATGACGAGGGTGGCTCCGGCGCTGATGGCCGAGCTGTCCAGGTTGTTCGCGATCTGCAGACGAGCCACCCCGTCGGCCACGCCGGGCAGTTCACGCGCGGCGATCCCGGACAGGGTTTCCCCCGCAGCGACCGTGATCGTCGAGGCCGGCATGCTCGCAGCGGTGGCCGGGGTGGCAGTCGCCGAACGCACGCCGAGCAGCGTGACCACGGAAACGAGGGCGAGCACGAGCATCGTGAGGGCGAGGCGGCCGCGCCGGGTGAGCCGGAACCCCGTCGTCGCGGCGGCCACCTCGGGGGCCGGGGGGACGAGCGCAAGGTGGCGGCGCTGCGGCATACGGCTCGACGAACCGGTGAGGGCCACCTCGTCCCAGGTCACTGCGCTCATGTCTGCCTCCCGAAAGTCTGTTCGATAGTACGTCTGTACGATGTCTAGCACGCTTGTTCGAGAAAGTGCAAGACACGCTCGAACAATTGTTTGAAACCGATGTGGTCACCCGGTAGGTTCGGGGCCACGGGAAAAGACTGACAGGGAGCACTGACAGGCCTCCTGACCTGCGGAAACGAGGAGAGACCATGGCGAGTGGGCGCAACAGCGAGGACAACATCCACGAGCTGCCCGACCGCGACACCGCGGAGGGTGGCCTCACGACGCGCCAGCGCAAGGTCCTCGAGGTGATCCGCAACTCGGTTGACCGGCGGGGCTATCCCCCGAGCATCCGGGAGATCGGCGACGCCGTCGGCCTGACCTCGCCGAGCTCGGTCGCGCACCAGCTCGCCTCGCTGGAGCGCAAGGGCTTCCTGCGTCGCGATCCCAACCGGCCCCGCGCCATCGAGGTCGTCTCCCCCGATGCCCCCGGCGCGCCCGGCTACCGCGGCCCGAGCGTCTCCTCAGCCGACCCCGACGCCGTCCACGACGAGACCGGCCTGCACGACTCCCGCCCCGAGGCCTCCTACGTCCCGGTGGTCGGCCAGATCGCCGCGGGCGTGCCGATCACCGCCGAGGAGGTCGTCGAGGACGTCTTCCCCCTCCCCAAGCAGATCGTCGGCGAGGGCACCCTGTTCCTGCTCAAGGTCACCGGTGAGTCGATGATCGACGCCGCCATCTGCGACGGCGACTGGGTCGTCGTCCGCCAGCAGCCGACGGCCGACAACGGCGACATCGTGGCGGCGATGCTCGACAACGAGGCGACGGTCAAGACCTTCAAGCGCAAGGACGGCAAGGTCTGGCTGCTCCCCCACAACCCCGACTTCAGCCCGATCGACGGCGACCACGCGACGATCCTGGGCAAGGTCACCGCGGTGCTGCGCCGGATCTGATCGGTCCCTTGGGGTCAGTCGTCGCGGTCGCCGAGCCAGGTGAGCACGCGCTGGCAGGCGGCGGTGACGTCGCTGAGGAGCTCGGCCTCGACCCAGAGCTCGCGCCACTCGTTGTCGGTCGAGCGCACGGCCCGGCGCAGCACCTGGCGTGACTTCTCGACGACCCCGTCGGTCAGCGGCACCGCACCGCCGACGAGCCACTCCGGCCGATAGGGCTCGGCCTGCGCCGCTGCGGGATTGAGCGAGGCACCGACCGCGCCCGCGGCCGCCAGGGCCTCGGACATCTCCGGCGCCTCGACGTAGCCGGGGTTGAGGAGCACTTCGTCCAGCGCCCCGAGGACCCGCTCGGTGCGGGCCGGCGGATCCAGCTCCTCGAGGTCCCCGAGGAAGTCCAGTGCGTCGTCGTTCTCGAAGACCCCGGTGCCGATCGCTCCCATGGGCCGCAACGCTACTCGCCCGGGCCCTCAGTGCGGCAGGGGGTTGATCCGCTGCCAGTAGGAGCAGTCGATCCGCCGGCCGAACTTCCGCCCGAGCTCGCGCATCGTCCCCACGTGGTCGAAGCCGAGCGAGCGGTGCAGCGCCTCGCTGGCCGGGTTCGGCAGGGCGACGACGCCGACGAGGCTGTGCACGCCGGCTCGGTCGAGGGCGTCGATGAGCGCGGCATACAACGCCCGCCCGACGCCCTGGCCAGCGGCCTGCGGCGCGAGGTAGACCGAGAGCTCGCGCACGTCGTAGAGCGGTCGTGGCCGGTAGGCGCCCGAGGCGGCGTAGCCCAGGACGGCCCCGTCACGCTCGGCCACGAGGAACCGGTCGGGCGCCGCGAGCTGGCGGACCTTGGCGCTGATGACCTCGTGCCCGACGAGCTCGTCGAGGAAGAGCGCGGTCGAGGTGGCGATGTAGTGGTCATAGATCTGCGCGAGGGCCTCGATGTCGCTCGGCGCGACGTCACGGATGACGAGCTCAGCCATGGTTTGAGCTCCAATTCGCCAGTGCCGCAAGGCTGCTCCCCAAGGGGGCATCGAGGTGGTGGGTCACCAGCTCCTGCCCCCGCACCGGTCCGCGCGTGATCGCCAGGACCGGTATGCCGTGGCTCGCGGCCCGCCGCACGAACCGCAGGCCGCTCATCACCTGCAACGAGGTGCCGAGCACGAGCAGGGCCGGCGCCGCATCGGTGAGCGCAAAGCACCGCTCGACGCGCTCCTTGGGCACGCTGCCGCCGAAGAAGACGACATCGGGTTTGACGCGGTCGCTGCCGCAGTACGGACAGACCGGCTGGACGAAGCCCTCGACGACGGCATCGGCGAGGACGATGTCCCCGTCGGGCCGGATCTGGCTGGTCACCTGCGATCCGTCCGGTGCCGTCCCGGTCGCCAGGGCGGCGAAACCGGGGTTCGCCTCCGCCATGAGGGCCTGGAGGAAGTCCCGGTCGATCCGCGCGCCGCAGGCCAGGCACGTCACCTCGGCGAGCGAGCCGTGCAGCTCGATGACCTCTCGGGTGCCGGCGCGCTGGTGCAGGCCGTCGACGTTCTGGGTGATGACGGCACCGACCCGGCCGGCACGCTGCAGCCGGGCGAGCGCCTCATGGCCGACATTGGGCTCGGCCTGGGTGAACCGGCCCCACCCGACGAAGCTTCGAGCCCAATAGCGCTGTCGCGCAGCACTGGTGGCGACGAACTCGCCGTGCTCCATCGGCTGCACCCGGCGCGTGCCGTCCGGCCCGCGGTAGTCGGGGATGCCACTCTCGGTGGAGATGCCCGCCCCGGTGAGCACGAGCGTGCCCGGGTGGGCGTGCAGCGTCTCGGCGAGCGCGGTGAACACGGGATCGGGCACGCGTCCAAGTATCGGTGAGCGGACGGCATACACGTCCATAGGTGAGATCGATGAAACCTCGCCTTTGGATAATGTCCAGTTATAGGCTGGACCTCATGATCGACACTGCCGGCCTGCGCGTCATGCGCGCCATCGCCGACGAGGGCAGCTTCACGGCGGCCGCCCACTCCCTGGGCTACTCCCAGCCGGCGATCTCCCAGATGGTGCGCCGGCTCGAGGAACGCACCGGCACCGTGCTCGTCGAGCGCATCGGGCGGTCGGTCCGGCTCACCGAGGCCGGGCTCGTGCTCGCCCGCCACGCCGGGCCGGTCCTCGCCGCCCTCGACGCCGCCGAGGAGGAGGTCGCCGCGATCGCCGGGCTGCGCTCGGGCCGGGTGCGGCTGATGGCCTTCCCGTCAGCGTCGGCAACGCTCGTGCCCAAGGCCTTGGCCTTGGTGAAGCGGACCTATCCCGATGTCTCGATCACCTTCACCGAGGCCGAGCCCCCGCAGTCGCTGGCCGCCCTGCGCGCCGGGACCTGCGACATCGCAGTCGCCTTCACCTATGCCGATGTCGACCTCGCGCGCGGTGAGGAGGACGTCGAGGGCTTCGAGGTCACCCCGCTCATCGACGACGACGTCAAGCTCGTCGTCCCCAAGGACCACCCGCTCGCCGTGAGCAAGGCCAAGGTCGCCGACCTCGCCTCGCTCGCGGACGACACCTGGATCGCCGGGTGCCCTCGCTGCCGCGGACACCTCCTGCAGGTGTGCCGGACGGCCGGCTTCGCGCCCGATGTCGCCTACGAGACCGAGGACTACGTCGCGGTCATGGGCCTGATCGCCGAGGGGCTGGGCATCGCCCTCGTGCCGGACCTCATCCTGCGCACCGTCCACCACGAGGACGTCGTCACCCTCCCGATCACGCCCTCGTCGCTGCGCCGCATCGAGGCCGTCACGACCCCGGACCTCTCGCGTGTGCCCGCGGTGCGCGCGACCCTGGACGCCCTGCTGGAAAGCGCTGCGGCCCAGCCGAAGCCGGTGCGGAGCGGCCACCGCTGACCGTCATCGGTCGCGCACCGCGATGCCGACCCCCGAGGCATCGCTGACCAGGGCGATGTCACCATCGCGATCGGTGCGGAAGGTCGCGTAGCCCTGCTGACGGAGCAGGGCGAGCAGTGACGGCGCCGGGTGCCCGTAGTCGTTGTCCGCTCCCACGCTGATCACCGCCGCCGGCGCGCGGACAGCGGCGAGGAAGTCCGGGTCGACGTTCGCGCTGCCGTGGTGGGGAGCCTTGACCAGGTCGAAGGATCGCGCCTGCGCGGCGAAGTCGGGGCGCCGACGCAGCTCACCGAGCAGGGCCCGCCCGGCCTCACGCTCGATGTCACCCAGGAGCAGCGCACGAGCCCCTCCGGTCTCGACGGCCAGCACCACCGAGGAGTTGTTCGGCACCGACCCCGCCTCGATCCGGCGGACCGGACCCCAGACGGTGGCCGACAGCTCACCCAGATGCAGCAGCTCGCCCTCCACGACCGGGTGGCGGGCCAGCCCTCGCGTCCGAGCCCACCGATCCACGGCGTCGACCTGCTCCGGTGGCTCGGCCACCGCGGTGGTGAGCAGTGCGCGCACGTCGCGGCCCTGGCCGACACCACTGACACCGTCGACGTGGTCGGCGTGGAAGTGGGTGAGCACCAGTGCGTCGACGACCGTGACATCGAGCCGGTCCAGGCACCCGTCGACCAGGGCCGGGTCGGGTCCGGCGTCGACGACGACTGCCCGGCCCGGGCCTGACCGCAGCACGAGGGCGTCGCCCTGGCCGACATCACAGGCCACGACGCGCCATCCCGGCGCGGGCCAGGTCGCCACTCGCGTGGGCAGGAGCGCGGCGACGCTGAGGGCCACCGCTGCCAGCGCGATCACCGGGTGGGCCGCGACGGCGAGGACCACGGAGCGGCCCAGCAGCAGGGTCAGCACGGTCAGCACCGCGAGCAGCACCGCTCCCCGGGCGTCGTCCGGCCACGGAATGGAACCGCCGGGGACCGCGGAGAGGACCCGGCTCACCCGGGCGATGCCCAGGGTCGGCAGACCGGGCAGCCAGGCAAGCCACCCCGCCGCCGTCGGGGAGACCACGGCGACGCCGGCGCAGGCGACTCCGCCGATCGTGGCCACGGGCACGAGTGGCGCCGCGAGCAGGTTGGCCAGCACACCGACCACCGACACCGACCCCTGGAGCAGCACGATGACCGGTCCACACGCGACCTGCGCCGCGAGCGGCACCGCCAGCGCTGACCCCATCAGGTGGAGACGGCGGACCGGGCGCGGCTGGGTGCCCGCCGACGAGGACCGCCTGCGCGACCACGTCCGCGTGCTCAACCACGTCCGCGCGCTCAGCCACCCCGCCATTGCCTCACCCCATGGCCCGGCGAAGAGCAGGAGGCCGAGAGCGGCCAGCGTGGACAGCGCGAAGCCGTAGGACCGGGCCAGCCACGGGTCGACGACGAGGACCGCGATCACTGCACCGCCGAGCACCGGCAGGCCCACGGCGCGATGCTGTCGGCTCAGGCCGATCACCCCGATGGCACCCATGGCCGCGGCACGCAGCACGCTGGGCTCGGGCCGGGCCAGCACGACGAAGCCGGCGAGCACGAGCAGGGCCACCCACGGGCGCGCCCGCCGCGGCACCCCGACCAGGGCACACAACCCGAGGGTGAGTGCAATCACGACAGCGACGTTCGAGCCGGAGACAGCGGTCAGGTGGGTCATCCCGGTGGCGCGCATGGCGGCGTCGAGGTCGGGCGGTAGCCCGCTGGTGTCCCCGATGACCAGGCCCGGCAGGAGCCCTCGGGCGTCGGCCGGCAACCCGGAGGACGCGCCGCGCAGCCCCGCGCGGAGCTGCTCGGCGCCCCGGGCCACCAGGCCGGGCCGGGCCAGCGTCGTCGGCGAACCCCGCACGCGTAGGTCCGCGAGCGCCGGGCCCGGCGCCGGCGGAGGACGCAGGCGCCCGGTCACCTGGATGGTCGACCACCACTGCACTTTGGCCAGCTCCGCGTCGCCCCGGAGAGTGACGGTGGCGTGCGCCGGGTGCTGGCTCCCGCGACCGCCGACCTCGACCACGTCAAGGCTGACCAGCACCTCCTCGCTGCCGAAGCGCGACGTGATGCGCCGCGGCTCGGTGCTCACCCGGCCGACGAGGGTGACTGTGGCTCCCTCGTCGGTGAGGTCGTCGAGGGGACCCAGGTGCTGGAGCAGGTCATGGGCGGTGGCACTGGCCTGGAGGAGCAGCACCGCGCCGAGGACGAGCAGACCCACCGCAGGCAGGCGCTCGGGTCCGCCATGGCGACCGCGACGGCTCGCCTGACGGCGCGCCCGTCGGTGCGCGAGGGCCCAGCCGCCGATGGCCGCGCCGGTGAGGAGGAGCGCACACAGCACCAGCCGCGAGGAGGCGCTCCACGAGAGGGTCACGGCCAGGGCGGCCCATGCGCCGCAGGAGGCGCCGAGCAGGCGAGCATCCGCCGGTGGCTCGGCACGGGTCTGCGCTGGTGGCCCCGGGCGGGTCACAGCGTCACCAGCGGGCGGAGCTGGGCGAGCAACTTGTCGCCGATGCCGGTGACCTCACCGAGTTCGTCGACGGCCGTGAAGCGACCGTGGGCCGTGCGCCAGTCGACGATGCGCTGCGCGAGGACTGGCCCAACGCCGGGCAGGGTGTCGAAGGCCGCCACATCCGCGCGGTTGAGGGAGACGAGGGCGCCGGCTGCCCCGCCACCGGGACCACCAACGCCGCCGGTCACCCCGGACGTGACCCCGCCACCACCGGCACCGACCGAGCCGACCCCCGCCACGACCTCCCCGGGACGCGGCACACGGATCTGCTCACCGTCGAGCAGCAGCCGAGCCTGGTTGATGGCCCCGAGATCGGCCTCCGGCGTCGCTCCGCCGACGGCGGCAAGCGCGTCAGCCACCCGGGACCCGGCGGGCAGCCTGACCAGGCCCGGACGGACCACCTGGCCGGTCACGTCCACGACGACCACGCCGTCGACCCCGACCCCCGCTGCCCCGTGCAGCGGCCCCGGCGTCGTGCCCACCGTGCTCGAGACGCCGCCCGGGCCGGCATCGGGTGTCGTCGAGGGACCGGGCGAGGCTCCGGCACGCGACGCACCGGTCGAGGCCTGGGGGCGGATGAGCCGTGGCGCGTCGGCGGCGCCCGCCCAGGCCAGCCGCAGTCCGAACACCGCCAGGGCGACGACGAGGACCAGAGCCATCCCGAGCGCCGCGCGATGACTCACCACCCACTCCGCTCCGCGAAGTCGTCCAGGCACCTCGACCCTGAATCGGCGCACCTCGTCGGACGAGCCCTCGCGGCGGCCCTCAGCCCGGCCGCCTCGACGGGACGCTGCGCCGACCTCGGGCCGCTCCGGGATCCAGGGGGGCTCGGGCGGCTCGGGCCCGCGCGGCTCGGGCCCGCGCGGCTCGGGCTCTGGAGCCATCCCGCCGTCACGCGGGGTGAGTCGAGCCCACACCCGGTCCGAGACCGGGTCGGGGGCTCGACGCAGGCGCATCCCTCGACGCTAGGAAGGGTCCTCGCCGCACGACGTGGCCCGAGGAGCCCCTGTGGACGACACGGGTCGGGCGGCCCCCGATGTGGACAACGGCCGCGCTCCGGACCGGGGCATCAGGGACGGGGGAACGCCCTCCGACGCCGCCAGCCCGCCTCGATGTTGCGCCGGTGCCGGGCCAGCACGAGCAGCCCGAGGGCGATGACGTACAGCCCCAGCCAGGGCGGATCCACCAGGCGCAGCCCACCCACCCGGTCGATCACCCCCGCCAGGGCCAGCGCACCGGCGAGCACCAGGACCACGCAGGTCCCCACCGAGGCCTCCCCCACCCGCCGGGTCATCCCGACGAACACGGCAAAGGCGACGAGCGCTACGAGCGCCACCCACGGCGTGACGGCCAGCAGGGCCCCGAGCGTCGTCGCGACCCCCTTGCCGCCGCGTCCGCGCAGGAAGGGACTGAACATGTGGCCGAGGACGACCGCCACGGCAGCCAGCGCGGCGAGCGCCGGTCCCCCCGCCCGAAGTGCGAGCCAGCAGGGCACGAACCCCTTGAGCACGTCGAGCACGCCCACGAGGACGCCCCACTTCACCCCGAGCACCCGTCCGGCATTGGTGGCCCCGGGGTTGCCAGACCCGCTGTGGCTGACGTCCTTGCCGAAGGCACGCGCGATCCAGGTGGCTGGGCTGAGCGCGCCGACGAGGAAGCTCAGTCCCACGGTCCCGACGACCAGCACGACGAGCGCCAGCACCAGGTCCCGGTCCGGACCGTTCACGGCGACCCTGCCGGAGCCCCGGGACAGACGGCGATCGCCAAGGTCCCCGGCCCCACGTGCGCCCCGACGACGGCGCCCAGCTCGACGACGCGCACCTCCCCCGCATCGCCGACCCGGGCCGTCAGCCGCGCCGCTAATGCCTCCGCGCGCTCGGCCGAATCCAGGTGTTGCACAGCCACATCGACGCCGTGACCCGCCGCCATCGCGTCAGCAATGCGCTCCCCCGCGCGCTCCTCCAGCCGGGCGATGGCCCGCGACGCCGTGCGCACCTTCTCCAGCGGCACGATCGACCCGCCCTCGAGGCCGAGGATCGGCTTGATCGCGAGCGCCGACCCCATGAGCGCGCTCGCCTTGCCAATCCGCCCACCCCGACGGAGGTACTCCAGGGTGTCGACATAGAAGTCCACCCGCGCCGACGCACATCGCGCCCGCACGTGGGCGGCGACCTCCTCGGCCGACGCCCCACCGGCGGCCAGAGCGGCACCGGAGCTCACGGCATACCCCATCGCCATACCCAGGGACTGCGAGTCGATGACGGTGACCGGGACGGGTGACTCCGAGGCGGCGAGCTCGGCCCCGGCGATCGTGGCGGAGAGGTCGCCGGAGATGTGGGTGGAGACGACGTGCGTGGCACCCGCCTCGGCCGCTGCGGTGTAGGCCGTGAGGAAGGCGCGCGGAGAGGGTCGTGAGGTCGTCACCGGCGTGAACGAGCGCAGCGCGGCGGCGACATCTCCGGTCGTGATGTCGAGGCCCTCGTAGTGCTCCTTGCCACCGACGACGACGTGGAGCGGCACGACCCGGATGCCGCCGGCGGCCCGGAGGTCCTCGGGCAGGTAGGCGGTGGAGTCGGTGACGAGGGCGACACTCACCGCTGCAGGCTACCGGTCACCAGGGCAGGGTCACCGTGAGATCGCGCGGGTCGTCGCGCACGACCCAGCCGTGCCCGGCGTCGTGCTCGTATGCCGCGCGCGGGCCCCCGCTGGCCAGGCTCGCCACCGCGGCGAGCAGTCGCTCGACGTGCTCGTCGGTCGTCGCGAGCCCGGCGCTCACGCGCACCGCGGTCGTCGCGTCGGTGCCGGACTCCTCGAGGAGGGAGTCGACGAGCAGGTGCGCGCAGAACTTGCCGTCGCGCACGCCGATGCCGTGCTCGGCCGACAGGGCCGCCGAGACCAGTCCGGAGTCGAGGCCGTCGATGGTGAAGGTGACGACGGGGGCGCGGTCGTGGGCCGGGCCGAAGATCGAGTACGTCTCGACGCCCGGGATCGCGGCCAGGCCGTCGCGCAGCCGCTGCGCCAGGGCCTCTTCGTGGGCGTGCACGGCGCCGGCGTGCTCGCGGAGCGCGGCACAGGCCGCGGCGAGAGCGACGACACCGAGGACGTTGGGGCTGCCGGCCTCGTGGCGGGCCGGGCCGGTCTGCCACCGGGTGCCCGCGGGGGTGACGGCCTGCGTCGCGCCACCCCCGGCGAGGTAGGGAGCGGCGGCGTCAAGCCAGTCGGCGCGGCCGGCGAGGACCCCGGCACCGTAGGGGGCGTAGAGCTTGTGGCCGGAGAAGGCGACCCAGTCGACGTCGAGGGCGGCCAGGTCCAGGCGCCGGTGCGGGGCCAGCTGCGCGGCATCGAGGGCGACACGGGCCCCGGCCGCCCTGGCGATCGGCACCAGGCGCTCGAGCGGCCAGTACTCGCCGGTGACGTTCGAGGCGCCGTTGAGGACGACGAGGCGGGGACCCTTCACCGCCGCGGTCTCCTTGAGACCGGTCCGCAGCAGGGCCTCGGCATCCTTGACGGAGGCCGGCACCGGGAGGCGCAGGGTCCTGCGGGCGTCCCAGGGCAGCAGGGTCGCGTGGTGCTCGGTCTCGAAGACGATGACCGTGGTGTCCCGCGGCAGGGCGCGCGCGAGCAGGTTGAAGGAGTCGGTCGTGTTGCGGGTGAAGACGACCTGGTCCCCCTCCCGAGCCCCGACGAAGGACGCCACCTCCTCGCGGGCGGCTTCGTAGAGGGCGCTGGAGACCCGGGAGTTCCAGCCCTTGCCGCGGTGGACGCTGCTGTAGGTCAGGCTCGCTCGCTCGACGGCGGCGGCCACCGAGACCAGCGCCGGCGTGGAGGCGCCGTGGTCGAAGTTGGCGTAGTCGACCCACTCGCCGTGGACGGTGGGGATGAGCTCGCCGGCGCCGACGACCGGCAGCTCGGCGAGCGCGATCGGGCTGCGGCGGAACTCGAGGCTGGAGGCGGTGGACATCGGGACTCCCGGAGGGCCGGTGGGCCCTCGGAGTGCTCCGGGTGCCCGCGCTTGCCGACGCCGAAGGGACGCCGACCAGGTCTTCACCCGGGGCACCCCACCGCGGAGGAGGGTTGCCGGCCAGCGAGCCGGGGCTTGTCACTGGCACTCATGACCTACGGAAGGCAGGCTAGCAGCGGGCGGTGAGCGGACGGCATACGGAGTCCACATCCCGGACCGAAAGGGCCGCGTGACAGGATGGATCGATGCTCTCCCACCCCGCTCGCCTCTATCGCACGCTCGCCGCCGCCGAGATGGTGACCTGGGCCCTGCTGCTCGCGGGAATGGCCGGGAAGTACCTCCTCGGCCTGGGCGACCTCCGCGTCCGCCTCGGTGGCGGGATCCACGGCTTCGTCTTCCTCGGCTACACCCTCGTCACGGTCCTCGTCGCCATCGACCGGCGCTGGCCGGTGCGCGAGCTGGCCCTCGGTCTGGGGTCGGCGATCCTGCCCTTCCTCACCGTGCCCTTCGAGCGGCACGCCGAGCGGGCCGGCCTGCTCCCCGACACGTGGCGCCTGCGCACCGACCGCCCGGCAGGCGTGCTGGAGCGGCTCGTCCGTTGGGCTGTGCGCCAACCGATCCCGGCCGCGGCACTCGCCCTCGTCGGGCTCGCGGCCGTCTTCAGCGGGCTGCTCTGGCTCGGCCCGCCGTGGCAGTGGCTGGCCTGAGCTGAGCTGCCGGGCCGACGTCAGGCCGGGACGATGTTGACCAGCTTGGGCGCCCGCACGATGACCGTGCGCACTCCCCCGCTGATCGCCTCCTGGACCTTCGGCAGGGCGAGCGCCTGCTCGCGCAGGGCCTCCTCGGTGATGTCCGCGGGCACCTCGAGGCGGTCGCGGACCTTGCCACGGATCTGCACGACGCAGGTGACCGAGTCCTCGACGAGCAGGGCCGGGTCGGCGACCGGGAAATCTTCGAAGGCCAGTGAGCCCTCGTGCCCCAGTCGGGACCACAGCTCCTCGCAGATGTGCGGGGCGAGCGGGCTGGTCATGAGGATCAGCTGCTCGACGACGCTGCGCGGGGCACCGGCCTCCAGCTTGGTGACCGCGTTGTTGAGCTCGGTCAACCGCGCGATGGCCGTGTTGAAGCCGAGCGTGGCGTAGTCCTCGCGGACCGCGGCGATCGTCTTGTGCAGGACGCGCAGCAGCTCGGTCGAGGGCTCCTCGTCCGTGACCCGGATCTCGCCGGTCTCCTCGTCGACGACGGTGCGCCACAACCGCTGCAGGAAGCGGTGCGAGCCGACGACGGCGCGGGTCTCCCACGGCTTGGACTGCTCGAGCGGGCCCATGCCCATTTCGTACAGGCGCAGGGTGTCGGCGCCGTACTGCTGGTACATGTCGTCGGGGCTGATCATGTTCTTCAAGGACTTGCCGACCTTGCCGAACTCGCGGTGGACGACCTCGCCCTGCCAGGTGAAGACGGGCTGGCCGTCGGGGCCGACCGACTCCACGACCTCGCTGGCCTCGACGTACTGCCCGCGCTCGTCGGTGTAGGCCGGGGCCTGGATGTAGCCCTGGGAGAAGTACTTCCGGAACGGCTCGTCGCTGCTCAGGTGCCCCAGGTCGTAAAGGACCTTGTGCCAGAAGCGGGCATAGAGCAGGTGGAGCACGGCGTGCTCGACGCCACCGATGTAGAGGTCGACACCACCGGGGTCACGGGTGCCCGGGGGCGCACCGGCGACGGCCTCGTCGCGCGGGCCCACCCAGTAGGACTCGTTGGCCGGGTCGACGAGCGCGTCGTGGTTGGCCGGGTCGAGGTAGCGCAGGTAGTACCAGCAGGACCCCGCCCAGTTGGGCATGGTGTTGGTCTCGCGGCGGAAGCGGCGCAGACCACGCCCGTCGCCGAGGTCGAGCTCGACGTGGACCCAGTCGGTCGCCCGCGCGAGTGGCGCCTCGGGCTCACTCGAGTTGTCCTCGGGGTCAAAGGTCTTCGGGCTGTAGTCCGGGACGTCGGGCAGCTCCAGCGGCAGCATCGACTCCGGCAGTGCGTGGGCGACGCCCTGCTCGTCGAAGACGACCGGGAAGGGCTCTCCCCAGTAGCGCTGGCGCGAGAAGAGCCAGTCGCGCAGCTTGTAGTTGACCGTGCCCTCGCCCCAGCCCTTGCGCTGGAGCCACTCGATCATCGTGGCCTTGGCGTCCTCGACTCCCAGCCCGTTGAGCTCGAGCTCGGCGTTCTCGCTGTTGATCGCCGCTCCCTCACCGGCATACGCGGTGGCCATGTCGTGGTCGGCCGGCGGCTCGGTCGTGCGGATGATCGGCAGGTCGAAGGCGACCGCGAAGTCCCAGTCCCGCTGGTCCCCGCCGGGCACCGCCATGATGGCGCCGGTGCCGTACCCCATGAGGACGTAGTCGGAGATGAACACCGGGATCCGCGCGCCATTGGTGGGGTTGACGGCATACCCGCCGGTGAAGACGCCGGTCTTGTCCTTGCTGTCGGCCTGGCGCTCCAGGTCGGTCTTGCGGGAGGCCGCAAGCCGGTATGCCGTGACGGCGGCTTCCGGGGTCGCCGCGCCACCCGTCCACGCCGGCTTCGTCCCCTCGGGCCAACCACCCTGTGGGACAAGGGTGTCCACCAGCGGGTGCTCCGGGGCGAGCACCATGAAGGTGGCTCCGAAGAGGGTGTCCGGGCGCGTGGTGAAGACCTCGATCGAGGGGTCGACCGGCGTGTAGCTCGCGCCCTCCTCGGCGATCGGGAAGCGCACCCGGGCACCCTGGCTGCGCCCGATCCAGTTGCGCTGCATGATCTTGACCTTCTCGGGCCAGTCCACGCGGTCGAGGTCGTCGGCGAGCCGGTCGGCATACGCGGTGATGCGCATCATCCACTGCCGCAGGTCCTTCTTGAAGACCGGGAAGTTGCCGCGCTCGGAGCGGCCCTCGCTCGTGACCTCCTCGTTGGCCAGGACGGTCCCCAGCCCGGGCGCCCAGTTGACCGGGGCGTGCGAGGTGTAGGCGAGGCGGTAGCCGTCGAGGATGTCGGCGCGTTGATGGTCGGACAGGTCCTCCCACCGCAGGCCGCCGGGGACGTCACGGTGACCCTGCGCGAACTCCTCGACGAGCTCGCTGATCGGACGCGCGCGACCGTGACCGCCGTCGGGGCGGATCGCCTCGGTGTCGTACCAGGAGTTGAAGATCTGCAGGAAGATCCACTGGGTCCACTGGTAGTAGTCCGGGTCGATCGTGCGGATGGCGCGCCGGTCGTCGTGGCTCATGCCCAGCCGCTTGAGCTGGCGGGCCATGACCTCGATGTTGTCCTCGGTCGTCTTGCGCGGGTGCTGGCCGGTCTGCACGGCATACTGCTCGGCCGGCAGGCCGAAGGCGTCGTAGCCCAGGGCGTAGAGGACGTTCTTGCCGAGCATCCGGTTGAACCGGCTGTAGGTGTCGGTCGCGATGTAGCCCAGCGGGTGGCCGATGTGCAGGCCCTTGCCGCTGGGGTAGGGGAACATGTCGAGGACGAGCAGGCTGCCACCGGGGTGCGCCGCAACCCCCGCGGGGTCGGCCCAGGGACCGGCCGGGTTGGGGGCACGGAAGGTGCCCTCCTCCTCCCACCGGTCCTGCCAGGCAACTTCGATCTGCCCGGCGAGCTCGGCGGTGTAGCGGTAGGGGGTCTGGCTCATCGGTTCCTCGTCCATGGGGGCATCACACGCACGCCCGAGGATATCCGGGCCGGGGGTGCTCCCCCGAACCCGCGTCCGCGCCCCGGGCCGGACTCAGGCGTGGGCTGGGGCGGCCGAGCGATGCCAGATCGCCGGGGTGCTCGTCGTGATCGGGACCAGCCCGGCGCGCTCGAGGATGGGACGCGAGTGCTCCGTGCAGTCCGACTGCAGGACCCGCTTCCCGCGGGCCAGGGCCGATCGGGCGCGCGCTGCCGTGAGGGCGCGATAGAGACCCTTGCCCCGGTGGTCGACGTGGCAGGCCCCACCCCACAGCCCGGCGAACTCGGTGCCGTCCACGAAGTCGACCCGGCCCGAGCAGACGACCTCGCCGGAGGGGCCACGGACCAGCCACATCTCGAAGGAGTCGGGTTCGGCCTGCATCCTGGCCACGAGCTCGTCGGCGAGGCCGGCGGACTGGTCCGCGGTGTCGCCGAAGACGAGGCCGGCGAGGGCTTCGGCCTCCCGGACCGTTGCCTCGGTGGTGGCCTGCTCGATCCGGTAGCCCTCCGGCAGGCCGTCGCGTCCTGCGACCTCGGCGACCTGCTCGGCCGGACCGGCCATCACCGTTTCGACCTCCTCGATGACGAAGCCATGGGCCGCGAGGCGATCCAGCAGGTGTGGCACGGCGTCATGGCCGCGGGTCTTCCACTCGAACCGCTGGACGCGCTCGTCGGCGGCGTAGTGCGCGACCGCCCCCGCGATGAGGGCCTCGACGTCGTCCTCGGGACCCAGGGCGGCGTAGGAGATGAAGCCGCGGCCGCGCGCCGGGAAGGTCGCGCACCACAGCGGTCCGATCCGGGTCACCTCGTCGGCATCCCTGAACTCGGCTTCCGCCCGCAGTTCGCGGTCGTAGCGGGCGAGGAGGTCGGCGCGAGTCATGGCAGCAGGGTGGTTCCGGCCACCAGCAGCGCCTGGGCGACCAGGTAGGTCACCATGACCGCGACCGGCCCCCGACCGGGAGCAGCAGCGCCAGGGTGAGCACGGCCCCGGCCAGCCACCACGAGACAGCGACGCCGAGGTGGAGGAAGAGGACGGCATACGCCAGGTGTCCCAGGAGGAAAGCGGCCAGGCCGCCGCGGAAGGCGGGCTCGCTGTCGCCGAGGAACATGACGTCGACGACGAGGCACAGGGCGGGGGCCACGAGCAGCCAGGTGCGGGTCGGGCCGGTGAGGTCGGAGGCCAGCACGACACCGATGAGCGCCACCATGGCGGCGGGCTTGGCGATGACCTCGACGGCTCGACGACCCGCGGCGATGGCCCACCAGTCGGCCACCGCGGCCACCGCGTACGCGGCCCAGAGAAGGACGAGGAGGCTCACCCGGCACCGCCGAAGAGGGTGCGCAGGTCGTGCGCGACCGACTCCCCGGAGCGCACCGCGCCCTCCATGTAGCCATTCCAGACCGGGGAGCACTCGGCCCCGGCCCAGCGGATACGCCCGACCGGCTCCCGCAGGGCGTGGCCGTAGGCGGTCCAGACGCCGGGGGTGAAGTGGGCGCCGTAGCAGCCGCGGGTGAACTCCTCGGCGGTCCAGTCGCGCTCGACGTACTCGGTCGGGGTGAGCGCGCGTGGACCGAAGTAGCGGGCGAAGCAGGCGAGGACGGCCTCGCGCCGCTCCCCCGCCTCCCGGCGCACCCACTCCCGGGCGTCGGCGCCCTCGAGGAAGCCCATGAGGACACCGGGCCTGCCCGACGGCGGGGAGTTGTCGAAGGTGACCTTGACCGGACCGGTGTCGCTCGCGGCCTGCCCGTTGAGGCCGTCGGCGCGCCAGAAGGGTTCGGGGTACGCGGCATACACCTTGACTACCGAGCCGGCCGGGAGGCGCTGGGTGAGCTGGTCACGCCAGGACGGCAGCGGCGGGGTGTGGTCGAGGCGACCGGCGAGGGTCGGCGGGAGGGTGACGACGACGTGGCTCCCCTCGACCTCCCCACCGTCGCGCAGTGTCAGTCGCACCCCGTGCTCCCCCTGCGTGATCGCGCGCACCGGGCTGGACAGGCGGACCCGGTCACCGAGCCCCGCGGCGAGCTCCTCGGCGATCCGCACCGACCCGCCGACGATCCGGTCCTGCTGGGCGCCGCGGTCGGTGGAGAGCAGCGTCTCCAGGTCGGTGCCGCTGTGCGCATAGAAGAGCGCGTGGAGGAGGGAGAGGTCGCGGGGGTCGGCGGCGAAGACGGCCTCGCAGGCGGTCTGGAAGTAGGCGCGGCCGGTGTCGGTGCGCAGCGTCCGCTTGATCCAGGTGGCGAAGGTCTGGCCGTCGAGCTCGGCAGCACCAGGGCTCTCCCACGGCCGGTCGAGGTCGATCCGCCCGGCGGCCTTGGCGAACCGCGCCAGGCCCTGGGCGAGGTCGGCGAGCACGAAGGGCCCCAGGCGCGGGACGGCGCCCTTGGCGGGCTTCATCCGGGACTGCTTGCCGCCGAGGTCGATGAGGGTCCTGCCCTCGTCGTTCCAGGTGCGGAAGGTCTCCAGGCCCAGCTCGGCGACGAGGTCGTACATGCGGTTCTGGGTCGGGCCGATCCATTGCCCCCCGAGCTCGATCGGGGTGCCGTCGGCGAGCTGGCCGCCCTCGAGGCGCCCACCCACCCGGTCCCGGGCCTCGAGGACCAGGACCTCGTGGCCGTGACCGAGGAGGGAACGGGCACAGGCGAGGCCGGCGAGGCCGGCCCCGACGACGAGGACCGTCATGGGTGCTCCTTGGTCCTGGGCAGGTGGGCAGCGCCATCAAGGCGCCACCAGAGGGCCCGCAGCCAGCTCGGGCGACGGTCGGGCAGGTCGGCGGCACGCAGGTCCGCGAGCCAGCGCGCCTCCGCCTCGTCGATGACGGCCTGGGCCTCCCCCGGGCCCGGGAGGTCGGCGGCGGGGACGGAGAGCCAGGCTGCCTCGAAGGCGTCGCGCTCGGCACGGAACCGGGCGGTCGAGGCGGAGTGGTCGCGCAAGGTCAGGCGGTGGAGCAGCTCGTGGCGCCACCACCGGTGGTCGGCGTCGAAGACATTGCGCAGCGGTCGCGACTCCTCTCGCGGCGCCAGCTCGGCCACCCGGTCCTCGACCGTGAAGGGCAGGAAGGTCGAGGTGCACGGAGCGGAGCTGCCGGTCGCCCAGTGCTGGGGCGCGCCCCGGAGGTCGCTGACCCAGGAGGCCGTCGTCTGGGTCGAGACGACGGCGCCCCCGGCATGCACGCAGGGTGCCCCGAGGGCCCCGGTGACCGCGTTGAACCGGGGCGCAGCGAACTCGTGCTCCCGCAGGGCCGCCATCACCTCGCCGGGGTGGCGGGCCGCCCGGGCCGCCCGCTCGGTGCGCTGGCGACGCTGCACGGCACGCCCCACCTGCTCGCGGGTGCGGTCGGCATAGTGGCGGGCGAAGGCCGGGATCGAGAAGCCGTTGGAGATCGAGCGGGCCCGACCCGAGACCACCTCACTGGCCCAGGCGTGACCGGCGCTCTCCAGGACGTGCGCGCCATGCTGGTCGGCGATGAGGAAGGAGTTGTCGTAGGTGAAGCGGCGGTTCTCCCAGCTGCAGGCACCTCCCTGCCCGTGCCGCTCGAGGAGGGCGACGAGGGTGGAGAGCGCCTCGTCCGCGGTGCGCGAGCGCTCGAGCGCGAGCCGCACCAGGTCCATGCCGAGCAGCTCGGTCCCGGTGGTCGTCCGCGGAGCGGACCGCGTGAAGACGGCCTCGTTCCCGATGACGACGCCGTGCTCGTTGGCGCCCATCTCGGCGCCCCACATCCACCACGGCTGGCTCAGCACCACGGCATACGTGTGGGGCACCTGCGGGATCGTGCTCCACGTGCAGCGCAGCGTCGCCCCCGGCGCGTGGTCGGCCGCGGGGTGGAAACGCAGGGCCTGGGCCTCGTTGGCGTCACGATCACTGTTCTTGCCGAAGATCACCCCGTCCTCCGTGAGGGAGACGAGGGTGTCGCACATGGTCGGAGCCTATCTGCGGGCGGTGCGGGGGCTTCCGGATCGGCGGAACTCGAGGTGGCCGTCGTCGAAGTGACGTCCGCGCAGCGCGATCAGGTCGTGCAGGTAGTTCTGCCGGACCACCCACGGTGCCGCAGTCCCCTGCTTGGGCAAGAGGGACGCAGCGCGCTGCACGTAGCCCGCGGTGAGGTCCATGATCGGCCGGCCCTCTCCCCCGGCGCCACGGTGCCGCGGCGTCACGCTCGAGAAGCCCTCGTCCCTCAGGTGGGCGAGCAGGCGGCACACCCACCTGGCGGTGAGGTCGGCACGCAGGGTCCACGATGCGTTCGTGTAGCCGACGCACCACGCGAGGTTCGGCAGGTCCGAGAGCATGACGCCCTTGTAGGCATAGCCCTCGCTCGCCGACCTCGGCTCACCGTCGACGTCGAGGGCGATCTTCCCCGCCACGACGATCTGCAGGCCCGTCGCCGTGACGATGACATCGGCGGGGAGCTCCTCGCCCGAGCTCGTGCGGATGCCGGTGGCCGTGAAGGTGTCGATGGTGTCGGTGACGATGCTCGCCTGCCCGGTCGACAGGACGGCGAAGAGGTCGTCGTCCGGGACGACGCACAGGCGCTCGTCCCACGGGTCGTAGCGGGGCGCGAAATGCCGCTCCACGGCATACCCGGGTGGGAGGGCCTTGGCCACGCCCTTGGTGAGCAGCGAGCGGGCGGCCCGCGGGAAGCGGCGGGTGGCTTGGTAGAGACCCATCGAGACGCCGATGTTGCGCGCGCGGATGGCCCGGTGGGCGGCCCGGTCGGGCAGGACCCGGAAGGCGGTGCGCGTCATGGCGTCGCGGGTGCCGGCGAGCGAGGCCATGTAGGTCGGGCTGCGCTGGAGCATCGTGACGTGCTCGGCTCCCGCGGCGACGAGCGCCGGGACGAGCGTGACCGCCGTCGCGCCCGAGCCGATGACGACGATGCGCCGCCCGGTGACGTCGAGGTCGTCCGGCCAGAACTGGGGGTGGACGATCGGGCCGGTGAAGTCCGCCTGGCCGGGGAAGTCCACGACGTGACCCGAGTCGTAGTCGTAGTAGCCGGTCGCGAGGTAGAGGAAGCGGGCGCGGTGCTCGACCGGGCCGGCGTCGGTGTCGGCTCGCACCGTCCAGGCCTGGTCGGGCGTCGACCACGAGGCCGCCACGACCCGCTGGCCGTAGTGGATCGCGGTGTCGATGCCGTGCTCACGCGCGGTGTCGCGCAGGTAGCCCAGGATCGCGGCGCCGTCGGCGATCGACTGCTCGGCCGTCCACGCGCGGAACGGGAAGGCCAGGGTGTACATGTCGGAGTCCGAGCGCACCCCGGGGTAGCGGAAGAGGTCCCAGGTCCCGCCGCTGGCGTCACGGCCCTCGAGGATCGCGACCGTGTGGTGGGGCAGCAGCTCGCGCACCCGGCAGGCCATGTCGATGCCGGAGATGCCCGCGCCGACGATGAGGACGTCGACGTCGAGGGCTGGGGTCACGAAATCAGCGTAGTCAGGGCTTGTCGGCGGGCCATGACACCATGCGCTCATGACGAAGAACCTCTCCGACTTCCACGCCGCCACCCTCACCGGCGCCGATCGCTCGCTCGCCGACTATGCCGGGCAGGTCGTGCTCGTGGTCAACACCGCCTCCAAGTGCGGTTTCACGCCGCAGTACGCCGGCCTCGAGGAGCTCTACAAGGCCCACAAGGACGAGGGTTTCGTCGTGCTCGGGTTCCCCTGCAACCAGTTCGGGGCGCAGGAGCCGGGCTCGGCCGACGAGATCGAGGAGTTCTGCCAGCTCAACTACGGCGTGAGCTTCCCGATGTTCGAGAAGGTCGACGTCAACGGCGACGACGAGCACCCGCTCTTCAGCTGGCTGAAGTCGGAGAAGTCCGGCCTGCTCGGCGGCCGGATCAAGTGGAACTTCACCAAGTTCCTCATCGGGCGCGACGGTCAGGTCATCGAGCGCTATGCGCCGACCACCAAGCCCGAGGACCTCGAGAAGGACGTCGTGGCCGCGCTGGCCGCCCCGCGCCCCTGAGGCTGCTCGCTCGTGGGTTTCCTGCTCGTCGTCCTCGTCGTGCTCGGGGGCGGGCTGGTGCTGCTGTCGCACCGGCTCGCGTGGGCGCCGCGCTGGCGTGCCCGCTGGGTGCGCTGGGTCGTGCCCACCGTGCTGGTGCTGCTCACCGGGGCCTCCTTCCTCCAGTTCGGGGCCGGCCCGACCTTCCTGTCGCCGAGGGCGGCCCGGCCGTTCGTGTGGCTCGGAGCGACCTGGCTGGCCCTGGCGTTGTACCTCCTGCTCGGCCTCCTCCTGCTCTGGCTGGTCACCGCCGTCGTGGGCCTCTTCCGCGGCGGGCCGCGACGAGAGTTCTCGGCACGGGTCCACCGCGTCGGCGTGCCGGCCGTGCTCGTCGGCGCCTTTGCCGTGACCGGCTTCGGCCTCGCGCGCGCCGAGGACCCGGTGATCACGCCGTATGCCGTCCGCTCACCAGACCTGCCGGCCTCCCTGTCGGGCACGAGGGTTGCCGTGGTCACCGACCTGCATGCCGGGCCGGTGCTCTCGGCAGCCTTCACGCGGAAGGTCGTGGAGCGGGTCAACGCCGCCCAGCCCGACATCGTGCTGCTCGCGGGTGACCTCATCGACGGTCCGGACTGGCGCTATGCCCAGGAGCTGGCGCCCTTGGCCGACCTGTCGGCGCCCATGGGGGTCTTCGCGGTCACCGGCAACCACGAGATGTACTCCGGCACGATCCCGCAGTGGGAGCAGGCCTGGCGTGAGCTCGGGATCACGGTGCTCGACAACGCCTCCACTGTGGTGACCCGCGACGGGGCCTCCCTGCGTGTGGCGGGCGTGCACGACTGGTCCGGGGTGGGCGACTTCGCGCCGGACTACGACGCGGCCGTGGCGCAGGTCGCGCCGGAGGACTTCACCCTCCTCATGGCGCACCAGCCGCGGGCGGCCCTGAAGCTGGATGCGTCCCTCGTCGACCTGCAGGTCAGCGGCCACACCCACGGGGGCCAGCTCTGGCCGTTCCGGCAACTCGTCCTGGGTCAGCAGCCGATGATCGACGGTGAGGCGAGCGTGAACGGCATACGGGTGATCACCAGCCGCGGCGCCGGCACCTGGGGCCCGCCGGTCCGCCTCGGCGCCGACCCCCAGATCCCCCTGATCACCCTCAAGCGCTGAACGGCCCTCAGAGGACGACGGTGTCGACCAGGTCAGCGCAGGCGCGGGCGAGGCGGCGATCGCGCGTCACCAGCGAACCGTCGACACCCTCGGCGCACACGACGTAGGCCGCGTCGTAGGCGGTCATGGTGTCGCGCAGCGCCAAGACCCTGCGCGCACTGGCCAGGTCCATCGGCCACCGTCTGATGTCCAGATCTGCGAGATCGATGAGGGCGTCCACGGCGCGGGATGGGCTCAGGTGTCCACCCAGGACGAGGCCACGCAGCGCTGACGTGACCTCGACGTCCAGGTGAGCCGGCGCGTGCCAACGCTGTGCCGACATCTCGACGAGGCGGTCCACCTGGCCTACCCCGATGAGGAGGTCGGTGACCACCGACGCATCGAGGACGACCTCACTCATGGGAGCTCCGCGCATCCCGCTCAGCACGAATGAGGCCAGTCGCGGATACGGCGGAGCGCTCGGTCCGAGCCTCGATGCGCGAAATCACACTCTCCCGGGTGGGTGCGGAGGCGGCCTGCGTGAGCACGTCCTTGAGGTAGGCGTTCAGAGACATTCCGACCTTGCTGGCTCTGGCTTTCAGCTCGTCCCTCACGTCGGGGTCGACGTCGCGAATCTGCACGAGAACTGTCATGCAGGCATGATAGATACTTTTCAATACAGAGTGAATACATCACAGGGCACACCTATGCTGCGACGGGTGGACGCGAAGTCGACGGATGACGGGCTCGTGGTGGGAGACGACGGGCTCGCGCGGCCTGTGTGGGCGGCGGTCGATCCGTTGCTGCGCGCGTACTACGACACCGAGTGGGGCATGCCGGTGCGGGACGAGCAGGGTGTCTTCGAGCGGCTCACGCTCGAGGCCTTCCAGTCGGGCCTGTCGTGGACCACGATCCTGCGGAAGCGTCCGGCCTTCCGGGCAGCCTTCGGCGGCTTCTCCCCCGACGTCGTGGCGGCCTACGGCGCGCGCGACGTCGAGCGCCTGATGGCTGACGCGGGGATCGTGCGCAACCTGGCCAAGGTTCGCGCGGCAATCACCAACGCCCGCGCCACGCTGGCACTGAGGGATGACCCCGAAGGCGACCTCTCGGCATACATCTGGTCCTTCCGTCCCGAGCGCACGCCGCGGCCGGCGACGATCGGGGAAATCCCGACCCGCTCACCCGAGTCGGAGGCCCTGGCCAAGGGGCTCAAGCGCAAGGGCTTCGTCTTCGTCGGTCCGACGACGATGTTCGCGCTCATGGAGGCGATCGGGATGGTCGACACCCATCTCGTCGGTTCGCACCGCCGCGGCTCGTCAGGCATCTGGCCCGCCTGACGTCCTCATCGAGTGGGCACGTGATGTCGCGTGGATCGTCCCGGACCCGACATCTTCTGCCCACTCGACGCGCACAGGGTGGAGCTGAGGGTGGGGCCACACAGGTCCACTGAGACGACGAAGGCCGGCGTGAGCCGGCCTTGTCGGATGGGTGGACGCGGCCGGACTCAAACCGAACACCTGGCAGCGGTTCGAGAGGCTCCGTTCCGCGTGGAATCAGGCGAAGCTCGGCGTTGGCGACACGCCGTTGGTGCCATCAGAGTGTGAGCTTGGGGTGGTCAGAACCCCAAGGAGACGAGCTAGAACACCCCTGACGGCGAGGGAACTGGACGCAATCCGAACTGCCCGAGCCAACGGCGAAAGCGTAGTGTCCATCTCGCGCCGGTTCGGCATCCACCGCATGACGGTGTGGACATACACGAAGGACTTGCTCTGACGTCTGCCACGAGGCTTGACGGCGTAGTTAAGGCCGACGCTCCCGTCTTCGGTCACCAAGTGATGCCGTCGCCATACGCCGGTTCGCTCGGAGCATGCTCTCGACGGGGCCGGTGGCCGTCGACGCTCCCTGCGACAATAGACTTGTGAAGTTCCGTCGTCGCAATCTCGAATCCCTCGGCGAACTCGTCGTCGGCAATGTAGGCCGTGACGATCCCGCGAACGAGGACGAAGCCAGGTACTTCCCGTATCGCTCCAGCATGTACATCACTGAGTTCTTCCAGGAGCTGGACACCGACTACCAGCACGATGGCTCAACTCGCCATCGTTGGGTTGCTGACGTTCTGGAGGAGATGCTGGCCGAACCGCACGACGGCCCCGGTCATCCTCCTGCGGTCTTCTGTCGTCTCATCGACCAACTCATGAGTCCAGCCGATCGGCTGAACGAAGGCCCCGACCGTCCTCGTGCGCTGGCACAACTCAACGAGGTACTCGGCCGCGAAGGTTTCGAGGCGTTCTACGGCGAAGACAACCACTGCTACCTCCGCCACGTCGGCACCCAGACCGTCACTGTCCTTGCCGCCAATCCGCACCGCCCCTTCAGCAAGGCCGAACTGGAGCGGCGGCAGCTCTTGACGGCCTACCTCGACCAGTGCAGCGAGGATGATCTCATCGAGGAGGTGCTGCTCCCGCTGTTCAGGCAGCTTGGCTACCACCGCATCACGGCAGCCGGCCACAAGGACAAGGCGCTGGAGTACGGCAAAGACATCTGGATGCGCTACACCTTGCCGACCCAGCACATTCTCTACTTTGGCATCCAGGCGAAGAAAGGCAAGCTCGACGCCTCAGGCGTCACCAAGGCCGGTAATGCCAACATGGCCGAGATCCACAATCAAGCGCTCATGATGCTGGCACACGAGATCTTCGATCCCGAGACCAACCGCCGGGTCTTGGTCGACCACGCCTTCATCGTGGCGGGCGGGGAGATCACCAAGGCCGCCCGCAACTGGCTCGGCAACGCTCTCGACGCCAGCAAGCGCAGTCAGATCATGTTCATGGACCGCGACGACATCTTGAACCTCTACGTCGTTGCGAGCCTCCCGCTGCCCGAGGGAGCCTTGCCGCTGTCGCCCTCGAACCCGTGGGCGACACGCGGCGAGGCACCGTTCTAGGGCCTAGCTGAAGCGGAATCCGAAGAGCCCACCGTCGTCGGTTGCGTCGGTGAGTCGTGGCGACACGATGTACGGCTCAGCATCAAAAGCCCCGTCGCTCTGGGCTTCAACCAGGTCGATGAAGTCTGAGTTGAGCGTCACGATGTACTGGAATCTGTGCTGTTCAGCCAGCCGAGCACCGATGTTGAGGCACGATGCGATCTGACGACCATCGATTGCATCGAACAAGTGGCTGTCGTGGATCAGGATGCGAGGCGCGCGGCTGTTCTTGATCGCAGTAATCAAGCAGGTCGTGTCGAACATGAACGTCTCGACGCTGCGCACACCGGTACTCGCGTCGCCTGAGACTTGCGGAGTGACCTTTAAGATGCCCTTCTCCGTAGGAGCAACCAGAAGAGTGGCTTCGCGGTCGGTGTATATCTCCGAGCCCAACTCATCGAACAGGGCGATCGACGCGTCGAGAGAACTCGACCGTTCGTGCAACTCTGCGCGAACGGACGTTACTAGCTCTGCGGTCTTGAGCTTCACCCTGTCGTTGATCTGGCTAATCGATGCCGCCGCCTCGACGCGGCGTTCTAGGTCGGCGACGTCGGCCTCCAACTTCGCCAAATCTCGCTGAACAGCTAGGAAAGTGTCGAGCGCAACAGTTTCGCTCAGTAGACGCAGAATCCCAGAGCGTTCGGCGTCGCGAGTTCGTCGTTCAGCATCAATGGCCTCTAGGCGCGCGGATGCGGCCTCCAACTCTTGCTGAAGGAAGCTGCGTCGGTTGCGGACGACAGAGTGATGAAACTCAGATACTTCATCAAATCGCCGTCCAACAAGATCGGGTAACACGACGCCGAGTTCGTTGTAGACGCGCGTCAGCTTCGCCTTCAGGGCCGCATCCTCAGCGGGGTCGACTTCGTCTCGCAGAGCGGTCTCTAGTTCGCGGCATCTGCGCTGAAGCGCGAGCCCTTCGTCATTGAGGCGCTGAATGGATGCGGTGAGTCCGTCCGCCTCGCGCTGATGATCAGCGTATTGCTCATCGACTTTGAACTTGCTTAGCGACTCTTGTGCGCGATCTCGCTGTCGGCGGACGTTTGCGAGCTGGGCGCGCAACTTTGGCTCATCGAGGGTGAGGTGCGTGAGGGCGCCTTCTTTGACCGCCTTGCGAATGGCCTTTCCCTGCTTCGTCAGCTGATCAAGTTCTCCCGACTTGGCGAGGATCTCAGGCGACAGACCCAGTAGGTGTCCAATCCGAACGCCTGATTCCCAATCCGCCTCGACCTGGTAGACCTTGGTCGGAGTGCCGAAGAAGGTCCGAACCAGCTGCCCCCAAAGCTGTCCTGGCGTCGGCCGCGCCGTGTCATCTGGGATGCGGAACAGGTGCTCCGCCTGTAGCGCTCGCCATTCCTCCACTGGGATCGGCTGGCGCTCCGTGACGACCGACCATCCGCTGATTTGCACTCGAGTTGTTGGCGAAACCGGCCGAGTGACCGTGACTTCCTCTTCAGCCGCGCCATCGGGGGAAGGCAGGACGAGCTTGACGTAGAAAGAGTGACTTGCAAGTTCAGGGGCCTTGAACTCGGGGGGCAAGTCGCCTCCCATGACGTAACGCATGATCTTGATGAAACTCGTCTTACCGACGCTGTTTCGGCTATCGCCTTGTGCGGACGACTCCGTACGATCCGCGACGAGGATGTTGAGGCCACTGGTGAACTCAAGAGACTTGAACCGGCTGTCTGAGGAGCCGAGGGAGCTAAGAAACACGAGCTCTCCTCAGATGCCCGGAGGGCGTCCACTCCACGAGATTGATCGCAAAGAGAGAGGCCAAAGCGAGTGAGAACCAGTCGAAGGTGATGTGATCGAGGTCACCGCCTTCACGGTCGTGAGCCATGTATTGCTCCCAGAGAGCAGTAACCGACTTCGGCGTTTGAAGGTACTCCAGCACATCAGCGCCGACCGTAATGATCGCCCTTTCGGCCGAGACGCCCTTAGTTGGCAGCAGCATGAGCGCTCCCCAGAGTTGCTGGCGGGGTCTCGAAGATGTGACACGAGTCGAAGAAGTAGGACACCACGGCGTAGGCGGCGTTCGCTCGCTTAGCATCCATCCTGAAGTTAGCCCCGGCCACGGCGACATAGATCCGTTCAAGGATCTCGACGGGCTCTGTCGTCACTTCGCGGGCAGCCAGGTAGATCGCCCTGAAACGTTCGCCGTGCGCGTCCGACAGAGCCGGATCAGATGCGTCCGCGTACCACTTCTCAATGCGAGGAGCCATGAGTCGACCGCTGTTGAACTCCAGCCGTGAACCGAGGGGTAGGTTGTTGAAGTCCATCTTGTTCGCCGGAACTGGAAGGACCGACGCGGCAACGTCCACGCCATCGTCCGACTGCCCGATCGCATCCAAGAGCGGTAGCAGGTCAACCAACTCAAGATTCTCGATGCCCGGAGCGCCTGGGTACAACTCGTCTAGGACTTGCGGCGTAAGGGTGCTCACGACCTCAGTCCAGAGGTTCGCTGGTTGCCAAATCCTCATTGTGAGCGGCCGTTGCGTTCCCTCGTCATGCTGCTGTTGGAGTGAGGTGAACGACTTCAGAGTTTCTGGTCCAACCGGGGCATTAGTAACAAACCGCCACGTCAGGAACGTGGCCCACGAGTCTCGCCCCCGGGTGAAGTCTGATACGAGCTTGGCCTGAAGTTCACGTTCAGCGTTCCGCGCTGGCCGTTGTCCGTAACACGCGTACAGGATCTTTCCCGCGTCCGCCAGGCCATCGCACCCGCCGTCGCCGAGCGTGCCTGATGGTGCCGGGTTCGTGAAGTCGTCGTGGAAGCGCGCAAGGATGCGGGTGACGTAGTCCTCGAACTGAGCCCCAGACACCAGGCAACCTTGCTGGTGTCGGAGGTGGTACCAGTCACGCCAGTTGGAGGTCATCAGCATCGATGTTTGCCTCCTGTCAGCATGCGAGAGCGGCCGGTGCCGCCATGTCAAGATTATCGGTCAGGCTTGGGTTCACTGGGCATCCGTCCACGTGTGCCGCAGCTGCGAAGCCCGACTGATGATGAGGAGTCAACGCACGGCCCAGAGAAGTCGGGTCTTCGGATCTCCGAGGCCCTGGCAGCGAGAGCGTGCCGTCTGGAGTTACGGAACGCTCGCGATTGAGCGTCCGCCTGTGTTCATAGGTGAGGTCCACGGTCGAACCGCTGCGGCAAGCTGCGGGAAGAAGTGCCCTCGTGCCGCTTCCCGAGCATTTCGACCCGGCGAAGAGCGGTAGTGGCTGCGCGATACTCGGCTGCTTGGTCTGCGGTCGTGATCGCCTTGGCGTCGCCGAGCGGTGACGGGCTGGTGATGTCGTAGCGGTATCGGTACAGCGCGACGGTGGCGGCGTGTGCGTCCCACCGCTCTCGCGCTTCGAGTCGTGAACTTGGCTGCCCGAGCCGCGCCACCCACGCGGCTCCCGCTTCTTGGGCGTCGTGCAGGAGTTGGCGCGCGGCGGTCTCGATGAGCGTCTGCCGCTCGGTGAGGGCGGTCTGCATGTCGTCGGCGATCGGTGCGGCAGGCGTCGGGATGAGTCCAGCGACTCGCGCCCTGGCTCGTTTGCCGGACCGAAGTTGCTGGGTGGCTTGGTCGAGCACGGAGGCGAGCTGCGCGGCGGGATCGGCCTGGTCTTCGCCAGGCGTGAGCCTCGGCGCGAGCGCGGTGAGCGCCGCCGCCGCAACATGCCCAGCTGCCTCGTGGCGTGCGAGTGCGCTCTCCAAGTGCTCGTAGTAGGGGCTGGTGAATACGTCGTCGGCCACGTTCTCGGGGAACGGTGCTATGTCGAGCAGCGCCGCCCAGCGGTCGATCTGCGCTTCGCGGGCGAGCACGTCGTACTCGGCGAGCAGCGTGGACAGCGAGGCGTGACGGTCTACCTCGAGCGTCAGGGTTTCGGTCGCGGATAGGTCGGCGTCGCTGCGCGCGAGCACCTTGGCGAGCCGTTCTGTCAGGGTCAGCGGCTTCGGCTGGTCGAGGTGCGGCTCGACCTCGTGCGGGTCGGGCACGATCACATAGGCGTAGTTACGGTGCTTACCTCGCGTCATCGCCACGTAGAACAACTCCCGCGACGCCGTTTCGGGATCGACGAGCGCGTGCGCGGTATCGACGCTGGCTCCTTGGGCGCGGTGAACCGTGGAAGCGTAGCCGAGCTCGACTTCCTCGCGCACGTACTTCGCAGGCAACACGAGAGCCTTGCCATGCGGCTGGTCGCCGCGCCCCAACCGGCGCACGGCCAACGAGCCGTCGTCGTAGCGGTGCGTGACTTGCCAGCGGTCGCCGTTCTTGACCCACGACCTGCCGGTGGCGAGGCGGCGGTCGTTGAGCCGGGTGACGACGAGATCGCCGACGCCTGCGGTGGTGCCGTCGTGCAGACGCAGGCCGTCGGCCTCAACCCGCCCAGCCTCGACCAGATCGGCGCGAGCGCGCTCGTTGAGCTGGGCGACCATCTCGCCGGTGCCCGCGATCATCAGCGTGCGCAAGCCCTCGTCGCGGTCGCTGCGCCAAGCCTCGTAGATCGCATCGAGCATCGTCTCGGCATCACCGCCCGCCACCCTGCCCCGCTCCTGGTACTCGTCGAGAGCGTCCGTGTTCCCGTGTCGCAGGCCGAGGCTGGCGGTCTTCTCCCACTCGTTGGCGAAGCGGCGCACATCGGTGAGTTCGGGCACGCTCTGCCGGTGCCGGACGAGCATCCCGAACGCCCCGCCCGTTTCCACCGCCGAGAGTTGCGCCCAATCGCCGATGAGGACGATCTTGGCTCCGACCTTGGCGGCGTGCTCGGTGATGCGATCGAGCGCGAGCGTTCCGGCGAGGGAGGACTCGTCCACGAGCACGAGCTGCCCGGCTTGAAGGTTCCAGCGTCCATGATGGTGTTCGTAGAGGAACTTCGCGGTGTTCTCCGCTCGCACGCCGAGGGAGTCGCCGAGCACTTCGGCGGCGGCCGCCGACGGTGCGAGGCCGATCACCGAGTCGCGTCCGTGCGCGGCTGTCCATGCCCGGTGCAGGGCGCGTAGCGCGGTGGTCTTGCCGGAACCAGCGGGGCCGACCAGCAGATCGAGGCTCAGACCGGAACGGGCGATGCGGGTAATAGCGACGGCCTGATCGGGGTCGAGCCGGACGCCCCTGATCTTGCGAGAGGTATGCCGCGCGACGAGCCGCGCCGTCAATGCTGGCCCGCCGGTGCGCTGGCTGTGCGCGAGTAGGCGCTGCTCGGCGTCGAGGATGTCTTGACTGGAGTACGCGATCTGATCGACCGGCTGGAACCTGTCGCCCTCGCTCTCGACGTAGTGGGCGGGTAAGGCGCGGTCGTAGTCGGGGGTGAGCCGCAGCGATTCGGCTTCGGCGTGCGCGACGATCTGATCGAGCACCTGGAGACGGTCGTCGGTGGTTGCGAACCGAACGCCCATGATCTGCCGCATCGTCTCGGCGTGCAGGTTCCATCGCCCCCAGGTTGCGCGCCGGTTCGCTACCTCCATCAACACCACGGCGGCGAGATCCTCGATCTGCTCCAGCCCGAGATCGTCCGCACGCAGCCGGGCCTCGGTCGCACCCCGGTCGAGCAGGTGCTGCGCCCAGGTGGGAGCGTCCTCGCCGAGCACGACCTCGGCACGCGCACGCCAGTCGGCGGTCAGCTCCGCCAGGGAGCGCAGTTCCTTCTCGGGTCGCGTCTCCAAGGTTGCCTGCTGCCGGAGCTTCGCAATCGTCGCCGCTGGCGGTTGTCTGCCGTGCGCTGCGACGTACTGCTCGATCAGTCGGTTCTTGACCTGCTCGATGCCCTCTCCGCCGTCGCTACCGCCGGTGGTGCGGCGGGAGAATGCCGCGATCAGCGCCGCAGATACGCCCTCGATCTCCCACCCGGTGTTGCGGTCTTTGCCCCGGTCGACGGGCACCCACGTCACGCCGAGCAGCCGCGCGGTGTGATCGGTGAGAAAGGCGTTGTACGACTCCGAGAGAGCGACAGCGGCCTTGTGCAGTCGGCGGGAGTCGAGGGTGCGCCAGCGCCCATCTACGCCCTGCACCTTGTTCGACACCACGACGTGCGTGTGTAGTTGAGGGTCGGCGGCTCGGGAGTCGTAGTGGTCGAACGCGGTGGCGATCACGCCCACGATCGGCATCTGCGCGATGCCGCCCGCGCCGACGCGGGTTGCAGCGACCCGCTGTTCCAGCAACGCGATGGTGTCGCGCATTGCGGCGTGATGCGCCTGCGCAATCAGGGCTTGCGTGCCCGCGTCGGCCACGCCCCAGATCGCGCTGACCGACTTCGGTGGGGAGAACGTCAGGTCGAACCCTGCAACGGCGGTGCGCGGCTTCTTCGCAACCTCTTCCTCACGGATGCGCTGCACGGCGTCGGCCCGTGTCTCGCCTCGCAAGTCGGGGTCGAGGCGTGCAATGCGCGCCGCAATCCGCTCGCGTGGGGGTTGCAGCGAGGGGAACCTCTTGCCGAGCTTGCCGCCGGTGATCGGGTGGATGCCGTCACCGAGCAGTCGGGCTAGGTGTTCCTCGGTCACCGTGTCGCCCTCGGCCAATGCCGGGGTGCGCCCGTCGTCGAGGCTCATCAGTCCGGTGCCGACCCAGGTTCCGGGCGGGCAGCCGGACTCGGTGTAGTACCGGGTCAGCGGGCTGCTCATCTCGCGGTCGCCGTCGCCGACAACGACCGATTTCAGCAGGTACTCGTAGCCCTTGCCGGACGACATGACCCGGATGGTCATCACCACGACGGCCCCTCCCCGAGACCGTCACGGGAGGGGCGATCTCGGGGGTCAGGTGCGCGCGCAGCGCGCGGCTCGCACTCTTAGTGCCAGACGTGTGGGGAGTCTGGCACGTAAAGCAGATGCCTCCATATCCAACGCGACTCACGCTGTCGGACTCAGCACGTGCTGCGAACCGGCAAACCAGCATGGCGTGCTCCGACCCGCTCGTGCGCACACTTCAGAGGCCGCCAAAGAGGGGGTGACGTCCGGCAAGCAGCGCGTGAGGTATACTGTCTCCATGCATTTGTACTTCCTGTGACGGCTGAAGCGGTTGACCGCGCTCGTTGAGTCTCTCCGAGCCTGCGGAAGCCACTCCTCCTGACCCTTCTCGGGTCGCCGTCATTTCGCGTACCCCATTGGCCGGACTTGCTGGCTCATGGTGCGCCTTTGTGAAGGACTCAAATGCACACCGCTACTCACCGTCTTCCCGCGCGCGGTCGCGCGCAACTCATCGCCTCCGACGTCTCAGTCATGCGAGGCGCCACCCCGGTTCTCAATCATGTGGACCTCACCCTCACCCCTGTTTCGCGCGTCGCGATCGTCGGCGAGAACGGACGAGGCAAATCGACCCTCCTGCATGTGCTCGCGGGCACGCTCGCCCCCGACAGCGGAACGGTGCAGCGCATCGGCACGATCGGCGTAGCGGAGCAGGAGATGGATGCCTCCGACCAGCGCACCGTGGGAGAAGCCGTCGCAGACGCAATCGCCGAACCCCTTGCGGCATTGGCGAGACTGGACGTTGCCAGTCACGCGCTCGCCGATGGCACCGACGCCACCGCAGCGGAGTACGCAGCCGCACTGGAGCATGCCGAAACAGTTGATGCCTGGGATGCCGAGCGGCGCGTGCAGGTCGCCCTCGAAGCACTCGGCGCAGAAACCGACACGACTAGGCCGCTCGCGGAGTTGTCAGTCGGACAACGCTACCGCGTGCGCCTGGCCTGTCTTCTGGGCGCTGACGACGACTTCCTGCTGCTCGATGAGCCCACAAACCATCTCGACCGCAGCGGGCTGGAGTTCCTCACCGCCCAGCTCCGATCCCGCAACGGCGGTGTCGTGGTCGTGAGCCATGACCGGGCACTCCTATCGGACTTCGCCGAGACCATCGTCGATCTCGATCCGACTCCGGACGAGCGGCTGCGCGTGTACGGGAATGGCTACTTGGGCTACAGGGAAGGACGACTAGCCGAGCGGGAGCGCTGGGAACAGGAGTACGACAAGCAGCAGGCCGAGCGTGCGCGGCTGCAAGACAGCCTCAGCGCCGCCCAGAACCGGCTCGTCTCAGGATGGCGCCCGGAGAAGGGCACTAACAAGCACGGGCGCGCCACGAGAGCCGGTGGCCTCGTGCAGAACGTCCACCGACGCCGAGAGGCACTCGAAGCGCACGCGATCACCGTGCCCGAGCCGCCCCAGGTGTTCCGCTTCCCCGAACTGCGCACCCGAACCGGCGCGGCGCTGCTAAGCGTCGAGAACGTCAGCGTCACTGAACGGCTTCGCAGTCCAGTGTCGTTCTCACTGTCGCACCGCGGCAGGCTCGTCGTGACCGGCCCAAACGGAACAGGAAAATCCACCCTGCTCAAAGTTGCTGGCGGAGACCTTGCGCCAGACACCGGCGTGGTGCGCAAACCCCGCACGACGCGCCTGGGGTTTCTTCGCCAGGAGTCCGACCTGCCGCCCGAACGACGAGCGAGCGAGGTCTACGAAACGTACCTCGATGCGCTCGTTGCTGCCGGGATCGTGCCGTCCTCGGATGCGGTTGGGGTGTCGCAGCTCGGCCTCCTGAAACCGCGAGAGCTGAGCAAGCGGGTGGGCGAGTTGTCGATGGGGCAACAACGACGTCTCGATCTGGCGCTGGTACTCGCCGCGCGCCCCCATGTCCTGCTCTTGGACGAACCGACGAACCATCTCTCCATCGCCCTCGTCGACGAACTCACCGAAGCGCTGGGGGCAACCCAAGCGGCCGTCGTCATCTCTTCTCACGACCGGCAACTCCTGCGTGATGTGGCCGACTGGCCGAGCATCGACCTGTCGGCGATGGCCGGAAGCGCGGTGCCGGTATGACCGAGAAGAAGCTGAACCTGCTGCGCTCCATTCGGCCTCTTGCGACGCGCGACTACCGCCTCCTGTTCGCCGCTGTCGGCATCGAGGTCTTCGGCACCGGCGTGTGGACGATCGTGATGGTCTTCCAGGTGATCGCGTTGAACGACAGTCCGCTAGCGCTCTCAGCGGTGGCAACCGGGATGAGCCTGGGCCTGTTCGTGTTCTCCATGCTTGGAGGAGTTATCGCCGACCGTTTCTCCAAGCGCCGCATCATCATCACCGTGCAAGGCGGCACCGCCGCGATCATGTCCGCGGTGGCTGCCCTGTCGCTGACTGGGACTATCGAACTATGGCACGTCGCCGTCGCTTCGTTCGCGATGGGTGCCGGAAGCGCGTTCTTCTACCCGGCTTACAGCTCTTATCTGCCCCAGGTGCTTCCACCTGAGCAGCTTCTCGCCGCGAACGGCCTCGAAGGTGCGCTCCGGCCGACCCTCGGGCAGGGCCTCGGACCTGCACTCGGCGGAATCGTCGTCGGCTTGTTCTTCCCCGCCATCGGAGCGGTGATCGTTGCGGCCTCGTACACGGTCGCGTTCATCATCACCCTGTTCCTCAGCCGCCGTGAACATCTGGACGAACCGGTAGCGCCAGAGGATCGAACCAGCATGTGGGGCGATCTCCGTGCGGGCATTCGCTATGTGGTCGGCACCCGCTGGCTACTGTGGACACTGATCTTCGGTTCCTCGCTCGCGCTCATCATTCAGGGGCCGATCGAAGTGCTCCTGCCGTTCCTGACCCGCGACCGATTCGAGGACGCCGAAGCGACCTTTGGCTTCCTGCTGGCCGCATTCGGCATCGGCGGAGCTGTCGGCTCGTTGGTCGTGTCATCGCTGAGACTCCCGCGCCGCTACCTCACGTTCATGATCGCCTGCTGGGGCGGCGGCACTTTACCCCTCGTGGCAATAGGAATAGCCGACAGTCTGATCGTGATGCTTGCGGCCCTGTTCATCGTCGGAGCCGCCACAGGGGCCGGGGTCGTGATCTGGGGAACCCTGCTGCAACGGCTCGTTCCCCTCGACATGATCGGTCGCGTCGCAAGCCTTGACTTCTTCGTCTCGATCGCCTTCATGCCCGTTTCCATAGCTATTGCAGGCCCACTATCTCTACTCGTCCCAGTGCCGGTGATCTTCGTGGTTGCGGGAGTGCTTCCCCCTCTGCTCGCCGTGATCGCGCTGACCGCGGGACGCATGAGACAGGCTGAGGCGGGACGTCCGCTGGATGCCTTGTAGACCACAAAACAGATAGGGTCGATCTCCGTCATCAGTCCGCATACGTGAGGGCATCAGAACTTCGACGAGCGCGTTCGTCCGAGCCTCAGGCCGGACCATACGCGCCTTTGGTGGCGCGAACTCGAACTATGCATCGCCCTGTGCTGCCGGTGGCGTATGACTGTGTGAAGTTCATCATCGTGCGCGATGGCTCGGCCTGCCTGTTCTCCGAGTTCGGGCAACAGCCGGTCAAGGCCGGTGACGTGGTGATGCTGGGCGCGAACGTGCTCTGCGGGTCAGAACCCGAGGGGCACATCACGGTCACGACGATCTATGCTGACACCGACTTCCTGCTTGACCAACTGCGCTGGCAATACGCGGCATTCCTCGATGACCGGCTCGACGCGCAAGGGTTCGCCGAGACGATCTACACCGAGCCGGCGCAGATCTTGCGCCTCGGCGAAGACCGGGCGGGGATGCTGATGCCGTGGCTCGATGAGATGGTGCGGCTCAGCGTCGACGGGCACCCCGTGCGGCACTACCTGCGGATGCAGGCGCTGTGGTTCCAGATCGCCTACGTGATCGCCCCCTACATCAAGGTCTCGCCTGTGCGCCTCTCAGCATCTCAGCGTGCGCATATCCGGCCCGCCCTCCCTCGTGATCGACGCTTCGCCCCCTTGCGGGCTGAGGTTCGCCACGTCGCGCAGCTGCTGCGCGAGCGACCGGAGCAGCGGTGGTCGCTCGACGACCTCGCTGCTGAGGTTCACCTTTCGCCCTCGCGGTTGAGCAGCGTGTTCATCGAGGCATACGGCAAGACACCGTTGGCGTTCTTGACGATGATTCGGGCGGAGCTTCTGGCAAAATACTTGCGAGAGACCGACCTCACCGTCGCCGCCGCGATACAGCGCGTGGGCTGGCACTCCCGCAGTCACGCGACCCGACTCTTCCGCGAGTACGTGGGCGTCACACCGGGCTACTACAGGCAGATGCGGCGGGCGTTCACCGCCTGAGCGGTGTACTCGATCACCCAACCCTGAGCCGCATTATCGAGACTATCGGCGCTCGCCCGTTCCGGGCCGGTTTTGCCTGGTAGTCCGGTACAGACTCGTCGGGTTCTTCATGAAGCCTGACGGTCACAGTCTCGATTCCTTGTCCGTCTCGTCTTCCTGAACCTCCCGACGCACCTCACGGTCGTACGGCCACCCACTGGCGGGTGGCATCCGGCGGAAGGGAGGCCTGGCGATGGCTGAGGTACGCGACGCTCGCGCGGCGCACGATTTGATCGCGCGTCGGGCCTCGGCGGTCGCTGCGATCTTCTACCGGCTCGGCGAGAGTGTGCCGCTGCCACTCGTCGCGCGCGAGCTGGCCCGTCTCGATGTGCCGGTGTTCCCGTGCGCGCCAGGCGGGAAGCGTCCGATTCCCGAGCGCGGTTTCCACGAGGCGATCACCGACGCCGGGCAAGTGGAGGCGTGGTGGCGGCAGCGGCCTCGCGCGAACCTTGCCATCCCAACCGGCGCAGCCTCGGGTGTGGTCGTCGTCGACGTTGACGTACACAAGGTCGACGGGTACGCCGCGTTCGGACGCGCCGCACGCTCCGGGCTGCTGCCGGAGCCGTTGGCGGTCGTGACCACGCCCACTGGCGGCAGGCATCTGTACTACCCTGCGGACGCTGGGCGCGAGCAGCGGTCATGGCAAGTGGGCCGGGCGGGTATCGACTTTCGGGGTGACGGCGGCTACATCATCGTGCCTCCCTCGCAGCGCGCGATCGACGGTCACCCGACTTCATACCGAGTCGAGGCCGTTGCCGGAGGGCTGGTGGTGCCGCTGGCGGCGCAGCGGCTGCGCGACTTCCTCGACCCGCGCCCGAAGTACGTGCCCGCGCCGGAACCACCGGGCGGCTGGCCGCTGGACGTTGCCCGGCTCGCCTTGCAGGTGGCTCGCAGACCCGAGGGCGAACGCAACCTGGGGTTGTTCAAGGCCGCGTGTCGCATGGCCGAGCACGGCCACTCGCCCCGCGAAGCGCTCGACGCGCTCGGCCCGGCAGCGGGCCAGTCCGGGCTGGGCGAGCACGAGATCACCCGAACAGTCGGCTCGGCGTATCGCCACGTCAGCACCTACGGGCCGCGCCGTCGCGCCCCGGTACGCCAGACGGATTCCGGGTTCGCCCACAATGAGCCGCCGGTCTCGGTGAGTGGTCGGGGGCTGTGATGAGCGTGCAACGAGCGGCATGGGGTTGGGCGGTCGTGACCGCTGCGACCGGCACTGTGCTGATCGGTATCGGCGCGTTCTGGCTCTCGTTCATGGCTCTGGCCGACCTCGCGGCCCGGTCGGGTATCGCACCCGGGCAGGCGTGGATCTGGCCTTTGCTCGTGGACGGCTTGATCGTGGTCTCCACCATCGCGGTTGTCGCGCTCGATGGTCGCCGAGGTGCCTGGTATCCGTGGGCGCTGCTGATCTGCGGGGCACTCGTGTCGGTGGCTGCGAACGCGCTGCACGCGATCGTCGCTGCCGATGCCAGCGTGCCCGCCATGCTCGCCGCGACGGTCGCTGCCGTTCCGCCGCTGGTGCTGCTCGCCAGCACGCACCTCACCGTCGTCCTCACGCGCTCGACCGCCGCGCCGCTGAGCACGCCGCAGGCACCGTCCGAGCTACCCGCTGCGACCGAACCCTTGGCTGCGATCGAGTCCGAAGCAGCGCCGGACGCCGAGCCGGTGCTGGGGAGGCGTGACCGTGCCGCTCGGCTGCGCGAGGCCGGCTGGTCGAACAAGTCCATCGCCGATGAGCTCGGCGTGCACGCCTCGACGGTGGGCCGTTGGTTTACCCCGCCGGTCGAGGAACCGGAAATCACAACAGAGATGGAGACAACATCATGAACATTGACCCGCGAGAGCAGGCACGAGGATACGACGACTGGCGCGTCGAGGATGTGCCCGAACCGGGGATGCCAGAAGACCGCAGCGAGGTTCGGCAGGTGCCCGAGGCGGTTGCCGCCGCCGACGTGACCAAGCGCAAGGACACCACGGTCGAGACCGCCGCGACTGACGAGATGACCGATGCAGCTGAGGCAGCAGAGGTCGAGCAGAAACTCGAGGAACACCGGGCGCGCGGTATCGAGTGGGTGCGGCCCACCGATCTGATCGCCCGCAACACGGCATCGCTGGCCGGGCGGGGCATCGACATGGAAGTCGAGATGTCACGTAAGGCCCGCGAACCACTCGTGGCTGGGCTGCGGAACCTCGGTGACCGGGCAAGGCGGCTGTCGCCGCTGTCGGCGTTCGGGCACGGTGCCCGACACCACGCGCCGACGAGGGCTGCGGTCGGGAAGTCGTGAAGCGGTGAGTAGCGATGACTCGACAACGACCGCCCGACCGCCCCCGACGCGACGGCCAGCCCTGTGCACCTTGCCGCCAGGAGGTGCAATCATGACGACCCGCACGAGCTTCCGTGAACCGGAAGACTTCACCCGCAGCGAGGGCTTGCGTGCCCTGCTGAACCGACTGCACGAGGGCGGCCCCGGCGCGTGGCAGTGCGACCCGGTGGCCGCCGACCTAATGGCCTACGCCGCCGACAAGTACGGGGCGCTGGCCCGCAAGCACGGCCTCGACCCGTGGGAAGCAGCCAGTGCCGCGTTCGATGTGATGCGCACCAAGGCCGCGCGCACCGCGAACGACCCGTGGGGCGTGGTGACGCACGCCGTGCGCATCACCTGCATCGCCGAGGAACGCGGGCAGGGCCTGTTGTGTTCGGTGCATCAAGCCCGGCGTCCGCACATCTCCGCGTTCCACGACGCCGAGCGGCTGTCAGATCGGGAGAACCCGCTGACGGACTACCACTCGGCGTTCCACATCACCGACCCAGACCCAACCGGCGCCGACGAACCGGCAAGCACGACGGCGTGCTGCTCGGCAGGCTCAGCGGTCGAAGACGCCATCGCACTGTTCACGCTGCTGGGCTGGCCCCCGCATGTCGCCCGCGCCGGGGTCGAGCACATCTGCCAAGCGCTCGCCCGAGCAGGCAGCCGCCAGAGCGCCTACGAAGCGCTGCGCCGCGACAAGCACGCCCGCGCCCTGCTCGACGTGAACAGCACCGCGTGGACAGCGCTGCTGAAAGCTCTACTCGGGCATCCCAGCCCCGCCTACGCCGCGACCGCTGCCGGGCGCGGCATCCTGCTCCGGCTGCTGATCGGCGAGAGCCTGCGCGCGCTGCTGCGCGACGACGATCTCGTGCTGATGATCTCGCTCGCTGCCCCGAAACGCGGAGGCCGGTCATGAGCAGGCACACCGGGCACATCGAACTCGACCGCACCGTCGAGTCCATCATCGTCGGCAACCGGCACCGCACCGACCTGGGCGACCTGACCGCGCTGGCCGAGTCCATCGCCCGCGACGGCCTCCTGCAACCGCTGACGGTCACCATCGACGGGGTACTGGTGTGCGGCGCGAGACGGCTGGCCGCGATCAAGCTGCTCGGCTGGCGCACGGTGAACGTGTGGGTGCGCTCGGGCATCACGGGCAGGCTCGGCCACCTGCTGGCCGAGCAAGACGACAACATGCTCCACAAAGACCTCACCCCGGTCGAGGCGGCTGCGCTCTACCGCGAGCTGAAGACCCTCATGGCCGAGGACGCTTCACGCAGGCAAGCCGCGACACGGTTCAGCGCGGAGAACCAGCCCGGAAAGGACGGTGCGGGAAAGTTTCCCGCACCGTCCTTTCCGGTGGGCCGCGCCAGCGAGCAAGCCGCCGCGATGATTCCCGGCGGCGCGTCGTACAAGACGCTCGACAAGATCGACTACCTGCGGCAAGTCACCGACGACCCCGACCTGCCCGCCACGGTGCGCGGCGACGCCGCTGCCGAACTCGAACGCATCGACGCCGGTGCCCCGGTGCATCCCGGCTTCGAGCGCATCCGCGCCGCCGTCACCGAAGCCGCAAGCGAGACCACCGATCTGGAAGCGCTCGCACAAGAAGCCGTCGCCCGCGCGCAGGCGGCGCAGACCAACCCCGCACCGGTCACCTCCACGGGTGAGACCGAGCCTGCACGGTGGCCGGTGCGCGCGTTCGTCGCCACCTGGAGCGAGCTTGCCGACTGGTGGACGCACTACGACGCCGAAGTACTGGCGAACGAACTCAACGATGAGCAGATCGCCTCGTTCCTGGCGACCGCTGACGGCACCAGCGCGTTCGCAGACGAGCTGCGCACGGCGCGACAGGTGCTGAGCAATCCGCGTAGGCACCTCCGAGCGCTCTGACCCTGATCGGGTGCGCGGTGGCGCACCTGGGGGTCATGAAGACGACTCCCGATGACCCCGCCCGCGCCCGCCGCCGACTGATCTCCTTTGTCTGCGCCGGGGTCGCGTTCCTCGTCCTGGCCGCGATCGGTGTCTACGGGCTGGTGACCGGCCCGAACGACGCCGACCCGTCACCCGATGGGCCACCGACGCCGATTCGCATTGACCCCGATCAGCCGACTCCGCGCCTGCCCTACATCACCCCGTCGACCGACCCGGACGAGTTCGCGCGCGATGCCGCGCACGCGCTGTTCACCTGGGATACCACCAGCGGGTTCCTGCCGCTGGACTACACCGCCGTGCTGCTGGACGTGGGCGACCCGACCGGGAACGAGCAGGCGGGCCTGGCCTCTGACATCGCCGCCTACCTGCCGTCGCGTGACGCCTGGGTCGATCTGCGCCAGTACAGCACGACCCAGCACTTGACCATCACCGACGCCTACGTTCCCGAGCAGTGGGCGCAAGCGGTCGAGCAAGCTCGGCCCGGACAACTCCCGGTCGGTGCGACCGCGATCACGATCGAGGGCACCCGGCACCGCGAGGGCATCTGGAACGAGGAACCCGTGACATCCGAGCACCCGGTGGCGTTCACGATCTTCCTCGCCTGCCCACCCGACGACCCGCCGAGCGGCAGCCAGAGCGAGACCAGCGCGCCCGATGCGGGTGCGGTGCCGTCCTGCTACCTGCTGCGCCTGTCGATTCTCGACCAGCCGCTGCGCTGAGACGAAAGGCCATGACGATGAAGAAAGCAGTCATCGCCCTCGCCCTGCTGCTTCTGCTCGGCCCATTCATGGGCCTGCTGGCGATCGGCGTGCTGATGAACCCCGCCGCGAACGCCGAGTGCACCATCGACGGCTCCGGCATCACCGTGGGGAACATCCCTGACTCGTTGACCGCGACCACCGCGAACGGCGAGACCATCACACTCAATCGGCAGCAACTCACGCACGCGGCCACCATCATCGAGATCGGTTCCGGCATCGACGGGGTGGGGCGCGACGGCATCCAGATCGCGCTCATGGCCGCACTGACCGAATCCAGCCTGCGGATGCTGTCGAACACCTCTGCGTACCCCGAGAGCGCCGACTACCCAAACGACGGCAACGGCGGCGATCATGACTCGCTCGGCCTGTTCCAGATGCGCCCGCAGTCGGGGTGGGGAACGGTTGCCGAACTCATGGACTCCACGTATCAAGCGCGGGCGTTCTACGGCGGGCCGGACGGCCCCAACTACCCAAGTCCGCGTGGCCTGCTCGACATTCCCGGTTGGCAGCAGATGGGCAAGGGTGAGGCCGCGCAAAGCGTTGAAGTGTCGGCCTACCCGGATAGGTACAACAACTACGAGCCGGTCGCGCTCACCATCCTGGGCACGCTCACCGGCTCCGGTGGCCCGACCACGATCAGCGCCGGGGCGCAGCCGGTCACGGTCGCATCCGAGATTGCGGAGACCGCGCGGGTCGTGTTCCCGCTGCCGGAGGGAACCTGGGTCGCCACCGACCCGTTCGGGCCGCGTGTCCACCCGATCACCGGCGAAGACAGCTTCCACACCGGCGCGGACTTCGCCGCCCCGGACGGCACGCCCATCCTCGCCGCCGCGTCGGGCACGGTGACCGTCGCGGAGTTCTCCGGTGGCTACGGGGGCCTGGTCGTCATCGAGCACCGCATTGACGGGCGCACGGTCGCTACCGCCTATGCGCACAGCTGGCAGCACGGCATCCACGTCTCGGTGGGCGATCAAGTACGCGCCGGGCAGCACATAGCCGACGTCGGGAGCAGCGGCATGTCGACGGGGCCGCATCTGCATTTCGAGGTTCGTGACGGCGGCACCAATGGCGAGTTCATCGACCCTGCCGCATGGCTGAATCAGCACGACGCCGCCGACCTCCCCGAAGCCGAGGTCGGGCCTCCGAACGGCTGCAGGAGCAGCACCGGAACCGCCGGTGACCCGGCCCCGTTCGACGGTGATGACCCGAACCGGATGGTTGACGACCCGACCTCGAACGGGCAGATCACCGCGCGGATGCTGCACCTGTACGAGCAGACTCTCGCGCAGTTCCCCGACATCGGGTGGGGCTGCTACTCGCCCCGCCCCGGCACCACTTCGGAGCATCCTCTCGGCAGGGCGTGCGATCTGACGTTCGGCAACGCGATCGGCCAGTACCCGACCGCCGAGCAACTCGACTACGGCTGGCAGGTCACCGAGTGGATGCAGACCCACGCCGAAGCGCTCGGCGTCGAGTACCTGATCTGGCAGGGCAAGATCTGGTCGCTCTCGCGCGATGCGGAGGGCTGGCGTCCGTACAACGGCGGCGGGATGCACGACCCCGACAACGTGACGGGTGGGCACTACGACCACCTGCACGTCACGGTGAAGTAGCGGGGTGCGTCATGGACGTGTTTCCCGACTTCGACGGACTGGCCGGTATCAGCGATCTACGAGAGGTCGTCGGAGCGCTACTGATGTTCGCCCTCATCATCGCCGTGCTGATGCTGATCGTCTCGGCGATCATCTGGGCGGTCTCATCGAGCACCGGCAACTATTCCGCCGCCGCCAAAGGCCGCGTCGGAGTGCTGGTCTCCCTCGGCGGCGCAATCCTCGCCGGTGCCGGTGTCGCCTGGATGAACTGGCTGCTCGGCGTCGGCCAGCAACTCTGACCCGCCCTGGCTTCTGAGCGCCCGCCCCTCCGGGGGTGGGCGCTTTTTCGTGTGCGTGGCAGCGGCGAGCACCTGACGGCAGAACCATCCGTCCTCTCGAAAAGGAGAACTGCCGTGATCGACATCGACCCTAACTCCAGCGGCTTGCCGGGCATCGAGCAGCTGCGCATCATCGTCGGCGCAGTCATGACCGTGGGCCTGATTCTCAGTGTTCTGGCGCTGATCGTCAGCGCGATCATCTGGGCCTACGGCTCGAACTCCAGCAATCCGCATCTGGCCGGTCGGGGCAAGATCGGCGTGTTGATCTCGTGCGGTGCCGCCGTCGTCTGTGGCGCGAGCGTGACCCTCATCAACTTCTTCTGGGGCGTCGGCCAAGCCGTCTGACCCGCCCATCTACTCCGAACCACTAGGAGGCTCGTGATGGGCGTGTGCGATATCCCCGTCATCTCTACCGTCTGCGACGTTGCCGGTGAAGCCGCCGCGACGCTGATCTCGGCACCATTCGACTGGCTCGCCAGCGCGATGGGTGCGGCCGCCGGCTGGCTCTTCGAGGCCGTGTGGACGGTCTTCGACTCGACCACGCTGGTCGACGTCACCAGCGGCGAGTACGTGGGCGTCTACAACCTGATCTTCGGCATCGCCGTGTTCGTCATGTTGCTGTTCTTCTGTCTGCAACTCATCACCGGCATGATTCGCCGAGAACCCGCAGCCCTCTCCCGCGCAGCCCTGGGCCTGGCCAAGAGCGTGCTCGGTTCCTTTGTGGTCATCACGCTCACGGCTCTGCTGCTGGAGATCGTCGATCAACTCTCGGTCGGCATCATCCAAGCCGCAGGCGAAACCACCGCCACGATGGGCGACAAGATCGCCCTGCTGGTCGCCGGGCTGACCGCGCTGAACGTGGGTGCTCCCGGCGTCGGGGCGATTCTGACCATCTTCCTCGCAGCCCTGGCCATTGCCGCCGCCGCGATCGTGTGGCTGTCGCTGCTCATCCGCAAGGCGCTCCTGCTGGTCGCGGTGGTTCTGGCCCCGTTCGCGTTCTCCGGTGCCTCGTGGGATGCCACGCGCGGCTGGATTTCCAAATGGGCGATGTTCGTGGTCGCCTTGGTGCTCTCCAAGCTCGTGCTGGTCGTCATTCTGCTGGTCGCGGTGACCCAGGTGTCGGCCCCGATCGACGCCGACCTGTCGAACATCGCCGACCCGCTCGCCGGGGTCGTGCTGATGGCACTGGCCGGGTTCGCCCCGTACATGACGTACCGGTTCCTGTCGTTCATCGGCTTCGACCTCTACAACTCAATGGGCAGCGAGCAAGAGGCCAAGAGCGCACTCAACCGCCCCGTGCCGACACCGGGCAAGCCGCAGGGCGGCGACCCGAAGCAAGTCCTCGACGGGAAAGGCGACGGCGGCGACAAGAAAGCCAGCAGCGGAAGCGGCGGTGCCGGTGGTGGCCCCAAGGCGAAGCCCACGCCACCGCCGTCCTCAGCTGGCGGTGCTGGCGCAGGCAGTGGTTCTGCCGGAGCCGCAGGTGGCGGTGCGGCGGCGGCAGGCCCGATCGCTGCCGGGGTCGTGGCCGGTGCCGCCGTGGTCAAAGCAGCAGCAACCGCCGGGCCGAAAGCAGGGCAGGCGCTCGCCGATCAAGCCGACCACGCCGCGAGCGGTGCCGAGCAGTCGGGGTCGGCCCCGGTCACCCCGCACGCGCCGCCGCCCTCGCAACCACTGCCGAAGACCCCCAGCAGTTCCCCGCCACCGAAGCCGACCAAGGAGTGACCCGCCATGCCCAGCACTGAAACGGCCCACGAGCGCGGCGGCGAGCTGGTGCCCGTGAAGTTCTCCCGTCTCACCAGACGCGGCATCCTGCTCGGCCTGTCGCTGAGCCAGCTGATTACCCTCGGTGTCGGCGGGGCGAGTCTCGTGGCCGCGTTCTACGGCGGTGGCGGTGTCCTGTTCCTCATCACCGCGCCCGTCTGGGTGCTCGCTGCTGCGATCACCTGGATTCCGGTTGCGGGCCGCCCGCTCGTGGAGTGGTTGCCGGTGGCCTGCTGGTGGCTGTGGCGCAAGACCGGTGGGCAACTGGCCTACCGGCGCAGAATCGTCACCCCGCGCCCGGCGGGAACGCTCGCGCTGCCCGGCGACATGGCCCGGCTGCGGGAGTACACCGACCCCGAGACCGGGGCTGGGATGGTGCACGACCCGACCGCCGGAACCCTCACCGTCGTCACCATGATCACCCATCCCGCGTTCGTGCTGCTCGACCCCGGCGAGCAGGAACGCCGCGTGACCGCGTGGGGCCGGGTGCTGGCGACCGTGTGCCGCTCCGGGCGCATCGCCACCCTGCAAGTGCTCGAGCGCACCCTGCCGGACTCCGGGCAGGGCTTGGCCGAGTGGTGGGCCGCGCACGGCACCGCTGACGGCTCGTGGGCGGCGACGACCTATCAGGAGCTGATCGACCGGGCCGGGCCTGCCGGGGAACGTCACGCGACCACGCTCAGCCTGAGCCTGGACATGCGCGCCGCCGCCCGCCAGATTCGCACCGCTGGCGGTGGCATCAAGGGCGCGGCGAACGTGCTGCGTCAGGAGATGGGCACCCTGTTGGCGGCGCTGCGCTCGGCAGACCTGACGAGCAAGGGCTGGCTCAGCACGGGGCAGATCGCGGTCATCCTGCGCTCGGCGTATGACCCGGCTATCGCCGCGACGCTGGAACGCCACGGCGACCTCGGGCACGACCTCGCCACCGCCGGGCCGGTCGCGGTCACCGAGTCGTGGGGGCATCTGCGCAGCGACTCGGCCTATCACACCGTCGTCTGGATTTCGGAGTGGCCGCGCTCGATGGTGCATCCGGGGTTCCTCTCACCCGTGTTGCTGTCCAGTGGTATCCACCGTGCGTTCTCGTTGATCTGTACCCCGTTGCGCACCGATCAGGCCGCGCGCGACATTCGCCGCAAGAAAACGGAGTACATCAGTGACGCGGCCCAGCGCGCCCGCATCGGGCAGATCGAAGACGCTTCGCAAACCGCTGAGTACCACGACGTGCTCCAGCAGGAGGCAGACCTCACCGCCGGGCACGGGGTGCTGCGCTACACGGGTCTGATCTCCGTGTCGGCCGACTCGCTCGAGGAACTGGAAGCGGCCGTCGCCGCTATCGAGCAGGCCGCCGTCCAAGCCTCGTGCGAGACGCGTGTGTTGGTCGGCCAGCAGGCGCAAGCGTTCACCGCCGCCGCGCTGCCGCTGTGCCGCAAGGTCTGAGCCGTCCGGCGCACCTCGAAGCCACCCGCACCGATTCATCTGGAGGCCCGACATGCCTACGTTCAACGACCCGACCGCCGACGCGGAGGAAGCCCGCCAAGCGTTGCGCGGTCTCGCGCACGCCACCATCCGCATCGACGACCCAGACCGGCTCTACGGCATCGTCGGGGAACTGCTCGGCTCGGCACGCTCGTTCGAACAGTCGCTGATCCAGATGGCCGGGGCCAGCCTCACCTATCAAGGCCGCGCCGCGCATGACGACGGCGACCGCAATCTCGGCGCGGCCGACGCCTGGGCCGCCGCCGACGCGCTCCGGCAGGCCGCTCAGCACGCCAGCGCCTTGGAGTCTTCGCTGGATCAGGCGTCCGGGCACCTGGGCCGCATCGCCTGGCAGCGACCGCAACGGCAATGGGTGACGGTGGTGTTCTTGCAGGGCGACGAAGCCGAGCAGGTGCTCGACCTCGTAGATCGGGGCGACCTCGATGACGCGCTGAGCCAGCTGCGCGGCTACGACTACGGGGACGAGACCACCAACGCCGCGCTCGCCAACGGACACGTCTACGACGAACCGCCCACCGACCTGAACTCCCAACGAGTCGATGACGACGACTACGCCCTGATCTACAGTCTCGCCCTCGGGCACGCCGGGCTGTACCGCGCTTACATCCCTCCCGCCGACGCGACGACAGCGGGTGACGGCCCGCAGCACACCGGGCCTGCGCAGGACGCGGCCAATGCCGAGGCCGCGCGGCGGGCGCTCGATGAGCGCCGGAACCGGGTGCGCGGCGACGGTTCATGGTTCACCCCTGACCGGATCGCGGAGGTCAAGCGCAACCGAGGGCTGGAGCGATGAGCCCCCGCGATGATGAGAAACTGCACGCCTCGGTGCTGGTCGCCCCAGCGAAAGAGCGACGACGCTACCGCAAGCAGCGACGCCAGGCCGCGAACCAGCTGCACCGCGAGCAGCGTCAGCAGTGGATGGACGAGGCCAAGGCCAAAGCGGAGGCCGAGAAAGCCGAGCGCGCGGCACGCCAGTATCTGCCCGCCGCAGGCGAGCCCGGCGCGTCGATGCTGCGCACGCCGGGCCGTTTCCGTCTGCCCCGGCATCAAGACACGAGCGCCACCTTGTCGGGCGCGTATCCGTTCGTCGCCGAGGGCGGCCTCGGCAGTAGCGGAGTGTTCGTCGGCCAGGATCTCTACAGCGGCGGCTCGTTCGTGTACGACCCGTGGGTGCTCTACGCCAACGGCGTCATCACCGCACCGAACCTCATCATCGCCGGGATCGTCGGCTCCGGTAAGTCCTCACTGGTGAAGTCGCTCTACACCCGCAGCCTCCCGTTCGGGCGGCGCGTGTACGTGCCGGGCGACCCGAAAGGGGAACATACGGCGGTCGCCGAGGCGGTCGGCGGCAGGGCTATCGCGCTCGGGCACGGCATGGCGAACCGGCTCAACCCTTTGGACGAGGGCTATCGACCCTCCAACTTCACCGACGCGGAGTGGGAGAGCACCGTCGCTGCACGCCGCCGCGACCTCATCGGCGCGCTGGCAGAGGTCGTGCTTACGCGCCCGCTGACCCCGCTTGAGCACACCGCGATCGACACCGCGCTGACCGCGACCGTGCGGGAGAACGCGGTACCGATTCTGCCGATGGTCGTCGAGCGCATCCTCACCCCGTCCCACGACGCCGACGGACGGCTGGCGGAGGACGGCCGCATCGTCGGCCACGCTCTGAGGCGGTTGGTCGCGGGCGATTTGGCGGGGTTGTTCGACGGCCCCTCGACGGTACAGTTCGATCCGACGCTGCCGATGATGAGCCTCGACCTGAGCCGCGTGACCGAGAACAGCACGCTCATCAGCGCGTTGATGACGTGCTGCTCGGCGTGGATGGAGTCGGCGCTGCTCGACCCGGCAGGCGGTCAGCGGTGGGTGATCTATGACGAGGCGTGGCGTCTGATGTCGCAGCCGTCGTTGCTCAGACGGATGGACGCGCACTGGCGGCTCGCCCGGCATTACGGCATCGCCAACGCCTTGATCTTCCACAAGCTGACCGATCTGGAGAACGTCGGCGACTCCGGTAGCGCCATGCGGTCGCTCGCCAACAGCCTGCTGGCGAACGCCGAGACGCGCGTGATCTACCGGCAAGAATCCGACCAGCTGGGCGTCACCGCCAAGGCCCTCGGCCTGACGACCACCGAGCGCAAGCTGCTGCCCTCGCTCGGCGTCGGGCAGGGACTGTGGAGCATCAAAGAACGCAGCTTCATCGTTCAGGCGCAACTACACCCCGCCGAGTTGGAACTCTTCGAAACAGGGTTCCGGGCAAGGGGTCTGGCTCCCGGCACCAGAGGTTCGTGACCGCACGGTGCGTCTGCCGGTGCACCTGACGGGTATGACACAGCATTCAGCATCCGCGTTCACTCTTCGCCCGACTCCGCCTTACGACATCGAAGGGCGCATGTTCGAGCCTGGCGAGACCGTCGGTGTCGCCGTCCTGCTCCGTAGCACCGAAGCCAACCAGTACGGCGAGGTACAAGCGACCATCACTGCCGCCGACTTCCCGGCTCGGTGGGAAGCCCTGGTGTTCGTCGGATACGACAGCGGAACGCTCAACAACATCGACCCCCGCTGAGGCGCTGACCCCCTGTTCCGGGTGACGGTGCGTACCTGGCGGTATGAGAAAACCGCCTGCTCACGCCTCTGCTCCCGCGCCGGTGTCGATGCCGCTGATCCGCCTGACCGTGCACGACGACGGCACGATGAGCGCCACCGTCAATGGGGAACCCCTCACTCCTCCGTTCGGCGAGGGCGTATGGCGGCGCAGCTCGTTCGCGCAGATTGTCGATCAGGTCACCGCCGACCGGATGATCCCGGCACGGGTCGAGGTCACCGAAGCCGATGGCTCCACATTCACCGACATCATCACCGCCACCGCCCGCAAGAACTCCCCGGCATCGGCACCGCCCGAACCCGCCCCGGCCGACGTGCCCCGGCTGCTGGAAGTCACCGGGGAGGGCTTCGTGCCCGGCGAGGACGTTGCCGTGTGCCGCATCATCCGGCACACCGACGCCGCCCCGACCGGCACCGCCCGCGCCCTCATCGACCTGGCCCACGATCAACTCGACCCTGGCGATGAGGTCGTACTCATCGGCTGGGTGTCGGGCACCTTGGTCGTGCGGAGCCTGTCATGAGCAGCCCGGCACCGGGCAGGCAGACCGGCTCGTTCGGTGACGAGCTGACCAACGCCGCCATGATCGGGCTGATCGGCGTGTTCGCGCTCGCGCTGCTGTTGCGCGCGGCCGGGTCGGTCGCCGCGTTCCTCACCGGCACCGCCCAACCCGGAGCCGGCCCCGCCGCCGGAGTCGGCGTGCTGTTCAACCCTGGCGACCCGGCGACCGCGCTGGACGCCGAGGGCCTGAACGTCGTCGCCTACTGGATCGTCGCGGTCGTCCTGATCGGCCTGCTGGGGGCGGCGATCACCTGGGTCTGGACACTCCTGCGCCGCCAGTCACACAAGAGCGCGCAAGACCCGCACCGACTGCCCGGAACGGCAACAAAACAGGACGTCGCTCAGGCCGCCTCCACCAAGGCGCTGCTCGCGCGGGCGGGCAATCTCCGTCCCTCGCTGGAGCACCCCGCACCGTCCGACGTTGGCTACCGGATCGGTACCTCGCATGGGCTTGACGTGTGGGCGAGCGTGGAAGACTCCCTGCTGGTCATCGGCCCGCCGCGAAGCGGGAAATCTCTCCAGATCGTCGTGCCGTCGATCTTGGATGCCCCCGGCGGCGTGGTCGCAACCTCGACACGCCCGGACAACCTCACCGCGAGCCTGCGCGCAAGACAGCGCATCGGCCCGACGGCGGTGTTCGACCCGCAGCATCTGGCCGAGGGCATCCCGGCCGGGCTGCGCTGGTCGCCGATCAGGGGGTGCGAAGATCCGCTGACGGCGATGATCCGCGCGACCGGCCTCGCCTCGGCCACCGGCCTGTCCTCTGGCGGTGTGGAGGGCGGCGGGTTCTGGGAGGGCAAGACGCGCTCGGCGTTGCAAGCCCTGCTGCACGCGGCCGCGATCGACCACCGGCCACCATCGGAGTTGTTCCGGTGGACGCTCGACCCGACGGCCGCCGCCGACGCGGTGGCGATCTTGACGAACAGCCCGCTGGCGGCGGGCGGCTGGGCCGAGTCGCTGGAGGCGATGATCGACGCCGACCCGAGGACGCGCGACTCGATCTGGCAGGGCGTGTCACTGTCGCTGAGCGCCCTGGCCGACCCGCGCGTGCTCGATGCGGTCTCGCCGGGCGAGGGCGAGGAGTTCGACCCGGAGAAGTTTATCCTCTCGCGCGGCACCCTCTATCTGCTCGCCACCGGCGCGGGCGCGGGTGCGAGTGCCGCGCTCGTGGCGGCGTTCGTGGAAGACCTCGTCGAGGCTGCCCGTCGCGTGGCGGCACGCTCACCCGGCGCGCGTCTCGACCCGCCCCTGCTGCTCGCCTTGGATGAGATCGCCAACCTCAGCCCGCTGCCGAGCCTGCCGACGCTCATGTCGGAGGGAGGCGGAACGGGCATCACCGCGATGCCGGTGCTCCAGAGCCTCGCCCAGGCGCGGGATCGGTGGAGCGAGAATCAGGCCAACGCGATCTGGGATGCGGCGATCACCAAAGTCATCCTCGGCGGCGCATCCAACTCCCGTGATCTGCAAGACCTCTCCGCCCTGATCGGGGAGCGCGACGAGTTCACCGACAGTGTGACCTTGGGCGACCACGGCACCCGGTCGAATCAACGCTCGGTCAGGCGCATAGCGATCATGCCGCCCGAGCGCATCCGCACCCTCCCGTTCGGCACGGCGGTCACGCTGCTGCGCTCGGCCCCGCCGATCATCACCGATCTGCGCCCGTGGACGAAGCGCGACGACGGCGAGCGGCTGAAGGCCGATCGGGTCGAGATCGAGGCGCTGCTGGAACGAGGCGCGAATGGCTCCTGAGCCACACCTATCTCACCGACCGCTGATCCGTAGCCGCGAGCTGCGGTCGGCGGTGGCAGCAACGACGGCACAGGTGTGGAGGTGATGACCGATGGCCCGCAGGAGCCGGAAAGCGCCGCCCGGTCAGCTCGAGTTCGACCTGTGGGGGCTGGACGAGCAGACCGCCGACGAGCAGATCACCGACGCGGCCGAAACCGCGACCGGGGTGGAGGGAGCAGACCATGAACAAGTACGGGGCGCAGGCGATGCGGCACTGGAAGACCCACGCGCCCGAGCGGTTCCAGAGCCTGGACGACCCGGCTCGGTTCTTCACCGAGCTGGGCCAGCAGGCGCAGGGCCAGATCACCGAGCTGGCGCGGCAGATCGAGGCGAACCGCCCGTTGCTGCTGGCCAAGACGTCCTCTTCGAGGGAGACTTATCTCAAGGACATGGCACACCGGATGACGGCGCTACGGATAGCGGAGGAGGTCGTGATGCAGCAACTCGCTTGGGTCAGCGACCCGAGCCTGCCGCTGGACGAGGCCCGGCAGGAGTGGAACCAGACCACGCCGAACGACGAGAACCTCATCATGTGGGCCGAGCGGATGCAGGACGCCCCCGACCTGATGCCCTCGACGGTCGATCTGGAGCAGAAAGCGAAAGACTGGGCCGTGCCGACTTGGTTCTTGGAGGGCCTGGTCGAGGCGGAGATCCCGAGGCGGTATCTGGAAGAGCACCAGAGCCTGCTGGCCGAAGCGGCGACGATCCGCTTCCTGCGCGAAGTCCACTAACCCCCGAGACCGGCCCGGAGCCCGCGTCTGCCGCGCCAGTGGCGCGGTTCGTGCCCGCCACGCACGACGACCTCGCCCCGTCGGGCGCGAAAGCGCGCTTCCGGGCGAACATCGCCGCCATCGAAACCGCCCGGCTGCTGGTCGCGCAAGAGCGCCCGGCGACCATTGATGAGCAGCAGACGCTCGCGCGCTGGTCGAGCTGGGGCGCGGTGCCGGAGGTATTCGACGAGTCCAAGCAGGACTGGAGTACGGAGCGGGTGCAGCTGCGGAGCCTGCTGACCCCGGACGAGTGGGATGCCGCTGCGCGCACGACGATCAACGCGCACTACACCGACCCGTTGATCGTGCGGCAGATGTGGCGGGCGATGACCGCGCTCGGCTTCGACGGCGGCAGGGTGCTGGAACCCGGCTCCGGGCTGGGCACGTTCCTCGGCATGGCACCCGAACGGGCGCGCATGACCGGGGTGGAACTCGACCCGGTGACCGCGGCGATCAGCCGCGCCCTGTACCCGCACGCCGAGGTGCGCGGCGAGTCGTTCGCTGACACCCGACTGCCCGAAGCCTCGTTCGATGCGGCGATCGGGAACGTGCCGTTCTCCGACGTGACCTTGCACGACCCGGTGCATAACCCGACCCGGCTCTCGATGCACAACCACTTCATCCTCAAGAGCTTGCGGCTGACCCGGCCCGGTGGGATGGTCGCGGTGCTCACGTCGCAGTACACGATGGACGCGCAGAACCCCGGCGCGCGCCGGGAAATGGCGATGCTCGCCGATCTTGTGGGCGCGGTCAGGCTCCCCGCCGGGGCGCACCGGCGCACGGCGGGCACCGACGTGGTGACCGATCTGCTCATCCTGCGCCGACGCGATGACGGGCAGTCCCCGGCAGATGATCTGTGGGAGACGGTCACCCCGATCAGCCTGGACGGGCAGGCCGCGAAGATCAATGCCTACTTCGATCACTATCCCGAGCATGTGCTCGGCACCCTGAGCATCCGGCAGGGCATGTACGGCAGGCCAGCGGTCACGGTCGACGGCGACCTCGACCGGCTCGAAACCGACCTGGGCGATGTGCTCGACCAGATCACGTTCACAGCCCGCCGCCGAGACCTGGCGTTCACCGCGCCCACGGCGGAGCATCAGGCGCGGCAGGCCGCGCGCGTGCCGTCGCCGCCGCAGTTGTGGGATGGCAGCATCGTCGCCACCGACACCGGGTTCGGCACCGTCGTCCAAGGCTCCGTCGAACCGTTGGAGGTGCCGAAGTCGGCGGGGCCGGAACTGCGCGCCCTGCTGGGGTTGCGCGACGCGGCGCACCGGCTGCTCGACCTGGAGGCCGCGACCGTCGATGACACCGACGAGATCAACGCGGCACGCGAGGGCCTGTACCGCGACTACCGCCGTTACGTCGGCAGGTACAAGGCGCTGAACCGTTACACGCTGCACCGCACCGGACGCACCAACGATGCCGGGGAAGACACCTATGCGCGCAAGGTGCCGACCGCGATCAGGCTGCTGCGCTCCGACCCGTTCGGGGCGCTCGTGCTCGCCCTGGAGCAGTTCGACGACACCGACCAGACGGCAACCCCGGCGGCGATCATGACGCGCCGCGTCGTCTCCCCGCGCACCGAACCCCAAGGCGTGGACACCCCTGCCGATGCGATAGCGGTCAGCCTCGACCGCACCGGCAGGATTGACCTGCCGCTGATCGCCGACATGCTCGGCATGGACGAGACCGAAGCCCGGCAGTCGTTGACCGGGCTGGTGTTCACCGACCCGCTCACCGACGAACTCATCCACGCCCCCGCGTATCTCTCCGGCGACGTGCGCGTGAAGCTGGAGCACGCCACCGAGCGCGCCGCCGACGACCCGGCGTTTCAGGCGAACGTAGACGCGCTCACCGAGGTCGTACCCGAAGCGCTCGGCGTGGAAGAGATCAGCGCCCGCATGGGCGCGGTGTGGATTAGCGCCGACGTGCACGCGCAGTTCTTGAACGAGCTGCTGCGCACCCGCGACGTGAACGTGGAGAACCCGCTGCCGGGCATGTGGGAAGTGCGGGGAGGCCGCCAAGGGCTGCTGGCCACCAGCGAGTGGGGCACAGAGCGTCGCCCCGCACCCGACATCGCCCAGGCGATCATGGAGCAGAAGACCCTGCTCGTCTACGACGAGATCGAGGACGTCGACGGCAAGAAGCGTCGGGTGCTCAACCCCTTGGAGACCACCGCCGCGCAGGAGAAAGCCGACGCCCTACAAGAGCGGTTCGCCGAGTGGGTGTTTGAAGACCCGGAGCGTGCCCGCACGCTCGTGGCCGAGTACAACCGGCGCTTCAACTCCATCGTGCTGCGCGACTACACCGACGCGGGCGAGTACCTGAGCCTGCCGGGGCTGGCAGAGAACTTCACCCCGCGCCCGCACCAGCGCTCCGCCGTCGCGCGCATGATCGCCGAACCCTCTGCCGGGTTGTTCCACGAGGTCGGGGCGGGCAAGACGGCGGAAATGATCATGGGCGTCATGGAGATGCGCCGCATGGGGCTGATCGACAAGCCCGTGCTCGTGATTCCGAATCACATGCTCGAACAGTTCTCCCGCGAATGGCTGCAAATCTATCCGCAGGCCCGGATTCTCGCCGCGTCCAGCAAAGACCTCACCGCCGACAAGCGCCGCCTGTTCGTCGCACGGGCCTCGGCGAACGAGTGGGATGGCGTGCTCATGACGCAGGGCGCGTTCGAGAAGATTCCGCTGCGCACCGAGACCCAGCAGGCGTACATCCAAGCCCAGGTCGACGACATGCGGGAAGTGCTCGCCACCGCGACGGGCGAGAACGCGATGAGCGTCAAGCGCATCCAGCGCAAGCTGCTCCAGCTGGAGAACAAGGTCAAAGCACGCATCGACACCAGCCGGGATGCCGGGGTGTGCTTCGAGGACACCGGCATCGACTACGTAGTCGTGGACGAAATGCACATGTACAAGAACCTCGCCACCGACTCGAACATCCAAGACGCCGCGATCGAGGGTTCCAACCGCGCCTCCGATCTGCACATGAAGCTCGAATACCTGCGCTCCCAAGGCCGCGAACGGGTCGTCACCGGGGCGACCGCGACGCCGATCTCGAACAGCGTGACCGAGGCGTTCGTGATGCAGAAGTACCTGCGCCCGGACTTGCTCGACGCCGCCGGTATCGGCGCATTCGATGCGTGGGCGGCGACGTTCGGGCAGACGGTTACGCAGATGGAGATGGCCCCGACCGGCAACAACACGTTCCGCATGAAGACTCGGTTCGCCAAGTTCCAGAACGTGCCCGAGATGTTGAAACTCTGGTCGATCTTCGCCGATGTGAAGACCGCCGAGGATCTGCAACTACCCACCCCCGAGATCGCCGAGCGTGACGATGGCAGGCGGGCACCGGCCACGGTCGCTGTTCAGCCCACGGTCGAGCTGGAGCAGTTCATCGAGACCCTTGGTAGACGCGCCGAAAAGGTCGCCTCCCGGTCGGTGTCGCCGAGCGAAGACAACATGCTCACGATCAGCACCGATGGGCGCAAGGCCGCGCTCGACATTCGTATGATCGTGCCGCGCGACCCCTCTGGGCCGACCAAGGTCGATCTTGCCGCCGACAGCATCCACCGGGTCTGGGAGCAGACGAAAGACAACACCTACCTCGACCCGATCACCGGGCAGGAGTCGTCGGTGCGGGGTGCGTTGCAGCTGGTGTTCTCCGACATCGGAACCCCGAACCCGACCCAGTGGAACGCCTACGACGAACTGCGGGCGCAACTCGTCGCGCGCGGGATGCCGCCCGAGTCCATCCGGTACATGCACGAAGCCAAGACCGACGTGGACAAAGCCAGGTTATTCGCTGCCGCGCGTGCCGGGCACGTCGCGGTGCTGATGGGTTCCACGCAGAAGATGGGCGTCGGCACGAACGTCCAGAACCGGGCCGTCGCGCTGTATCACCTGGACTGTCCGTGGCGACCCAGCGACATCGCCCAGCGCGAGGGCCGCATCCTGCGCCAAGGCAACCAGAACGCCGAGATCGGCATCGTCCGGTTCGTCACCGAACGGTCATTCGACTCCTATATGTGGCAGGGTGTCGAGCGCAAAGCCACGTTCATCGCGCAACTCATGCGCGGCAACCTCGACTCCCGCGAGATCGAGGAAATCGACTCATCCGCCCTGTCAGCCGCCGAAGCCAAGGCCATCTCCAGCGGCAACCCGCTCCTGCTGGAGCACTCCACCGTGCACACCGAGGTCAGCAGGCTCCGCCGCCTCGAACGCGCCTATCACCGCAACGAGTCGATGCTCTTCCACGCCCGCGACCGCGCCAGCGACCATGCGCGAAGTGCCGCAGCCGACATCGAAGCCCTCGAAGCGGTGCTGCCGCGCGTCACCGATACCTCCGGCGACAAGTTCCACATCGAACTACGCGGCAGCACCTACACCTCCCGAGCCGAGGCCGCTCACGCACTCGCGGCCTGGGCGCACGACTCCGACCTGAAGTGGGCACCGCGCTACGCCTCCCGCGACTACGGCGTCATCGGCCAGATCAGCGGCTTCGACGTGATCGTCTCGACTAGCCCGGCACTCGGGGCCGACCCCGTGGTGAACATCCGGCTCGACGGGGTGCCGCGCAGCGGGTTCATCATGACCCGCCAGTCGTTCCTCGACGGCGGCGTCGGACTCATCCAACGCATCGAGAACCGCGCATCCGGCATCCCCTCGCTACTCGAGCAAGCCCGCAGCGACCTCGCCAGCGCCGAGACCGAACGCGACGACGCCGAGCAGCGCATCGGCCAGCCGTTCCGCCACGCCCAGGCCCTCGCCGACGCGGAGAAAGACCTCGCCCGAATCGAGACCCAGCTGGCCGCGATGCAAGAAGACATCGACCACGCAGCACAACCCGAACCCGCGCCGGAGAACCCACCAAGCGGGCTGAACGTCGAGACCGTGCGAGCACACCGGCCCGCACTCGGCGTCCGCCCGAACCCGGAACGTACCCCCGTATCCAGCGGGGCTGGTTCGTCGGCTCAGCCGTGGGCGCGGGAGACGCCCGCGCGAGGGTTCTAAGGCTCGCGGGCCGCTTCGTGCACCTTGCCGCCACACACAAGCAGCGCCGCCTACTGGCGGGGCACCGCGAGGTAGGAGGCAAGCTGATGTACGAGCAGAACGAGCAGAGGCAGGAACGGGCGAAGCTCCGACCGCGCCAGGCCCTGGTGGGGTACATCGACTCCGAGCCGAGACTCACCTACGGTCAGAGCGGTGTGCCACGGCTGTACGCCCGCGTGGGCGTCGAGCACTTCCGTCGTGACGGCGAGGATTCATTCGTCAAGACCGGCACCACGTTCCACGACATGGTGCTCTTCCGCAAGACCGCTGAGGAAGCGAGCCAGAAGTTCCAGCAGGACGACCGCTTCGTCGCGCAGGGATACGTGCGGGAGTTCACCGATCAGAACGGCAACGAGCGCGAAGAGTTCGTGGCCACGAAGATCGGCCACGACATGATGTGGACGCCCTACACCGTCGACCGTGCGCCGCAGCAGGAGGCACCGCAGCGTGAGGCTCCGGGTCTCGACCGCAGCCAGGCGTTCGAACGTGACGACCGGCCCGCGCAGCAGCGCGAGCCTGCCGTCATGTCTCACTGAAGCAAGGGCGACGCCATGAACGACGACGAGGACTTCGTACCCGAGCAGGACGAGCCGGAACCCGAGATCGACCACGGCACCACAAACCGGGTCGGGGCGGCAGGGCCGATGCTCGACGAACCGCCCGGCCCGATCAACTGGAACCTGCTGACCGCCGACGACGCCGAGGCCGCATGGTTGGAACTGAACCAGTGGGTGAACTGGCTTCGCACGACCTACGGGCTGCCGTCGTCGGTGGTGCCCCCTATGTGGCACCGTCACCCCGAGCTGCACTGGGAACTCTCGGCGCTTCACACCCATTGGCTGTGCGCGTTCGACCCGCAGCAGAACGGCAGCGCGCCGATCGGCTGGCACCGAGACTTCGCGGACGCCCGGCAGCGGCTGCGCGACTGGGTAGCAGCGTGCGGAACCCGCCTCGACCGCGACCGGCCCACGCGCCAGACCGTCTGGCCCGGCGAGGACGAGGCCGAACCGATCGAAGACACCCCGATCATCGACCGCGACGAGGACTTCGTGGCCTACGTCATCGCCGACGTCGAGCGCCGCCGCCAACTCGAACACGACTTCTACGCCAACCTCAACCCCGAGACCGGCGAGATCACCTGAGCATCGCACCGCTTGCGGGGCCGAAACCCTACTCCCAGGTTCCGGCCCCGCGTCCGTGTGCAGCCAGCCGGCGACGGTGCGCGTCGTCGTCAGGCAATGGTGCACTTCCCACAACGGTTGAGAGGCGCTAAAATCGAGGTAGGCGACATCAATGTTCAGCTAGTCGTCACCAGCCCCAGGCAGGTGGCAGACGAACCGGGGAAGCCGCCCCGGTAAGTCCATCCCATAGGAAGCGTCGCCGCTTCGGGAGGACTTGGCCATGATCTGGCTCATCTTCATCGCAGTCGTCATCCTTTTCAGGGTGCTGCGGCCTTGGATACCCTCGACCATCCTGCTCGATCGGTTCCGCACCCAGCGCGACCCGAAGTGGGGCCTGTGGGCCATGCTCGTCGGGGTCGCCTACTTCGGTGCCGCCTACGGCTGCACCGTTCTGATCGACAACGGAAGCCCGGAGTGGCTCCACCTCTTCGTTCTGATCGGGATCTGCGAGGGCTTCCGCTTCCTCTTCCACGGCTTCGGCATCTACCTCCGGCTCAGCGCAGCCCGCCGCAAGGAGCGCCGCGCCGCCCGTGACGCTGAGGGCCAGGCAAGTTCACCTGGCGGGTATGAGGCACTACCGGGTGACGAGCACGGGCCGACGCATCTCGGCCGAACCTCGGGTGCGCTCCAAGCCTGACAACAAGCAACTGATCGCGCTGGTTCTGCACATCGCGGATGGACTTCACGCCCAGGAGCTTGATGAGCAGCAGTGTCGGCGGCCACGAGAAACTGCCCGGAGACGGCCACGAAGCTGCCCGCTGGCGGTCATGAGAACTGCCCGCTGACGGTCATGGGATCTGCCCGACACGACGTCGTCTGCCTCGCCACGGTCCGTGG
>Ga0209571_1000254_pt1 | contig 87309 bp, 64 predicted proteins | sample EBPBio102011_DNA_FD_185866 | JGI IMG/M metagenome (GOLD analysis project Ga0209571, IMG submission 185866) | Wastewater treatment Type I Accumulibacter community from EBPR Bioreactor in Madison, WI, USA - Reactor 1_1/10/2011_ DNA (SPAdes)... | ecosystem: Engineered > Bioreactor > EBPR >... | reverse complement strand
CGCAGCGCGAACATGGTCTTCCTTCAGATGGCGGCCGTTGATGTCGTTCAGAACGCCGTCATAGGTTTCGGCAACGACCGGCATCGCCCAGAAATGCTCGGTCTTCACTTCGGGATAGTGGTCGATCATCCAGCCGACGGCCGCATGGTGGGCCATGCCCACCGACTGGGTGTTGGTGATCAGGATCGGCCCATAGAAATAGCCGCCGTCCTTGATCCAGTGCGAGCCCGTCATCTCTCCATTGCCGTTCAGCGCGTAGATGCCGGCCCAGACGGGGACGAGCCGGTCGTCATGCCCGCGCGGCAGGATCGCCGTCACGCCGGTGCGCACGGGTCCCTGCCCCTGCACGAGCGGCCCGTCACCCTCGATCAGGGTTGTCAGGCCGACCTCGACGCCCGGAACGTCCGTGATGGCATTCCAGGTGCCGGGCGTCCCCGGAACGTCAAGACCAAGATCCCGTGCGCGCTGAGCTGCCATCATGTCCTCCGTGGCTCGTCCCGAAGTTTGTTATAGATTTTTATCAAAATAGAAAGAATGATATTTGCACAACATTCGCGACGGATGTGACAGGGAGAAGTCAGATGAGAACCTGGAAGACTCTTTTCTTGGCGGCAGCGGCGGTTGCGCTACTGACCGGCGGTCCGGTGGCGGCCGAGAAGATCCGAATCGGGTCGCCCTACGCGACCACGACGCTGGACCCGATGCGGTCTGCCAATGCCGGCAGCATCGAGACTTTCGGCCAACTCTATTCCCGCCTGCTGCGGATCGACGAAACTGGCGCGCTCGCCCCGGGCCTGGCCGAAAGCTGGGACGTGACAGAGGGCGGCAAGGTCATCACGCTGAAGCTGCGCGACGCCAAATTCTCGAACGGCGATCCGATCACGGCCGATGACGTGACCTTCTCGCTCGTCCGTATCCGGGACACGCCGGACTCTGCCTACCCGGCGCCCATGCAGCAGCTCGACACGGCCGAAGCCGTCGATGCCAAGACGGTCAAGCTGACGCTGAAGCACCCCTTCGCGCCCTTCCTTGGCAACCTCGAGGTCTTCAACGTCGGCATCGTGTCCAAGAAGGACGTCGAGGCGCGGGGCGACAAGGCCTTTACCGAAAATGTCGTCACCTCGGGCCCCTACATGGTCGAAAAATGGGTGCCGAACGACCGCCTGATCCTGGCGCCGAACCCGAACTACTGGCGCACCGGCTATCCGAAGAATGACGGCGCAGAGCTGATCGAGATCGGGGACTCCAACACCCGCGTTTCGATGATGCTGTCCGGCGAACTGGACGCCGCGCGCGAAATCCCCTGGTCACAGGTGGCCGAGATTCAGTCGAACGAGAACATCTCGATGCCGATGGAGCCGTCGACGGTGATCTATACCGTGCTGATGAACCAGGCGAAGGCCCCCTTCGACAACATGAAGTTCCGTCAGGCCGCGGCCATGGCACTCGATACCACGGCGATCTCGAAGGCGGTGACCTTCGGAAATGCGGCCCCGGCGAACAGCACGCTGCCGAATGCGCTGAAGTTCTACGACCCGAACCTGAAGGCGAACGGCTTCGATCTGGCGGCCGCGAAGGCTGCCGTGGCCGAGTCGGGCTATGACGGCCGCGAGATCAGCATCATGATTGCGGACCAGCCCGAGGCCCAGCAGCAGGCGGTGCTGATGCAGGCGCTCTGGAGCCAGATCGGCATCAAGTCCAAGATCGAAAAGACTGACGCCGGCACTTTCTGGAGCCGGCTGACCGGCGGCGACTACGACGTGACACCGACCTGGTGGTACAATGAAACCACTGACCCGGATCTGGCGGTCCGCTGGGCCGTGTGCGGAACCTGCGGCAACAAGGCCTACTACACCAGCTACGACAATCCCAAGGTGGATGCCCTGGTCGAGGCCGGCGCCGCAGAACTGGACGAGGCCAAGCGCGGCCAGATCTATGCCGAGATCCAGCAGATCACCACGACCGAAGTCGCGAACATCCCGCTTTACTATCCGCCGTTCGCCAACGCCTACAGCAAGACCCTGAAAGGCCTCGGCATGACACCGGCCCTGCAGTGGACGCTGGAATCGACCGAACGTGTGAAGTGACAGCCGGCCGGGGCGCCCCAAAAGCGCCCCGGCCTTTCACCTCTTTCCGGGGGCGGACATGAACCTGACGGACTTCATCGGCCGGCGACTGTTGCAGACCCTGCCAGTCCTCTTTGGCATCAGCGTCGTCAGCTTCCTTCTGATCATGCTGATCCCGGGCGACCCGGTCCGGCTGATCCTGGGGCCCCGCGCCACCGAGGATGCCGTCGCGGCCCTTCGCCACGACTGGGGGCTGGACCGGCCGATCCTGGTCCAGTATTTTTCCTACGTCGGCGACATCCTCAGAGGTGATCTGGGCGACAGCATGAAGTTCCGCGTGCCTGTCCTCGACCTGATCCTGCAATACCTGCCGCGCACCCTGTTCCTTGTCACCTACGTGCTGGTCCTGACCCTGCCGGCGACGGTCCTGATGGCCATCGTCGCCGCCCGGAACGAGGGGCGCTGGCCCGACCATCTGATCCGGTTCCTGTCGGTCCTCGGCATGACGATCCCGGTTTTCTGGCTCGCGGTCCTTTTCGCCCGCTTCTTCGGCATCAGGCTCGGCTGGTTTCCGGTGTCGGGCTATGGCGACGGGTTCGTCGACCACCTGCACCACCTGTTCCTGCCTGCCGTCTCGACCTCGCTCTGGCTTGCGCCCCTTCTCACGCGGAACCTGCGCGCGGCGCTCATCGAGCAGATGGAGGCCGACTATGTCGCGGCGAGCCGGGCCAAGGGCCTGCCCGAACGCTACATCTTCCGCCGCCACATCCTGGCCAATTCGATCCTGCCGACGCTGAATCTTCTGGGCGTGATGATCGCCTTCATGATCGGCGGGTCCGTCGTCGTCGAGGTGGTCTATGCGGTGCCGGGCCTCGGAGCCCTGATGATCGCGTCGGTCCTTGGCCGGGACTATTTCGTCATCCAGGGGCTGACGCTCGTCTATGCGCTGGCCACCGTCGTCATCACGCTGCTGATCGACCTTCTGACCAACCTGATCGACCCGAGGACCGCGGAATGAGCGACGTTCAGGCCTCCCCCGCCGCCCTTGCGGCACCCGCCGGCCGCCGGATGAAGACCGGAACGGCCGAGGCCTGCATCGGCGCGGCCCTGATCCTCGGCTGGCTTCTGGCCGCCGTCGGCGCGGCGTTTCTAGCGCCCTACGACCCGAACGGGCTCGACCTGATGGCGGTCCTTGCGCCGCCCGGCGAGGCGCACTGGTTCGGCACTGACAACCTTGGCCGGGACGTGCTGTCGCGGGTGATCTACGGCGCCCGGATCGACATCTGGATGGGCTTCGTCGGCGTCATCATTCCCTTGATCATCGGGGTCGGGATCGGCCTGATCTCGGGCTATTTCGGCGGGCTGACGGACACGGTCCTGATGCGGCTCGTCGATGTGACGGTGGCCTTTCCCTTCTTCATCCTGGTCATCGCCATCGTCGGCGTCCTCGGGCCGGGGCTGGCCAACTATTTCGTGGCGCTCGCGCTTGTGTCCTGGGTCGCCTATGCGCGCCTGGTCCGGGCCGAGGTGCTGGTCGTCCGGCGGCTGGAATATATCCAGGCCGCGCGGGCGATGGGCTTTTCGAACGGCGTGATCCTGATGCGCCATGTGCTGCCGAACGTCCTTGGCTCGATCACGATCTACGCCTGGACGGATGCGGTGATGGTGCTGCTGGCCGGCGCCTCTCTTGGCTTCCTGGGACTTGGCGCGCAGCCGCCGACCGCCGAATGGGGCGTGATGATCGCCGATGGCCAGCCCTACATCGTGCAGGCCTGGTGGATCTGCTTCTTTCCGGGCCTTGCGATGGTGACGCTGAGCCTGGGCTTCATCCTGGTCAGTGACGGGCTGGCGCGGCGGCTGAGGGTTTCGGCATGACACTCGTATCGGTCCAGGGGCTTTCGGTCACGTTTCCCGGCGACAAGGGCCCGGTGCAGGCGGTCAGGAACGTCAGTTTCGACCTGCGTCCGGGCGAGATCCTGGGCATCGTCGGCGAAAGCGGGTCGGGCAAGTCCGTCACCTGCCGGGCTCTTCTGGGGCTTCTGCCGCAGCGCGCGACGGTCGGCGGCCGCATCCTTTACGACGGCAAGGACCTGACCGCACCAGGGGCCTTGCAGGCCGCGCGCGGGCGCGAGATCTCGATGATCTTCCAGAACCCGGCCTCGCACCTCGACCCCCTGATGACGATCGGCGACCATGTGGCCGAACCTTTGCGCTTTCACCGCGGGCTGAGCGCCGCAGAGGCAAGGGCCGAGGCGCTGGCGCTGCTGGAGGCGGTGAAGATCCGCGACGCCGAAGCGCGGATGAGGGCCTTTCCGCACCAGCTGTCGGGCGGCATGAAGCAGCGGGTGCTGATCGCCTCGGCCCTCGCCTGCAAGCCGCGCCTCCTCTTGGCGGACGAGCCGACGACGGCGCTTGACGTGACGGTGCAGGCAGGGATCCTCGATCTGTTGCGCGAGTTGAACCGCGAGCGGGGCCTGTCCATGGCGCTTGTCTCGCACGACCTGGGCGTTATCGCGGAAATCTGCGACCGGGTGATCGTCATGCGCGGCGGCGAGATCGTGGAAGATGGCCCGGTTCGCGAGGTCGCGCGCAATCCGCAGCATGAATACACGCGCCTTCTGATCGGCTCGCAGCCCGGCCGCCTGCCGCAGATGGCCGAGGCGCAGGAGACACCTGCGGGGCTTCTGGAACTGAAGGGGCTCGAGGTCCATTTCCCCGGCCGCTCGCGCCTTGGCGGCGCGGCCCCCCAGCCGATCCGCGCGGCGGACGGCATCACGCTGTCGGTGGCCGAGGGCGAATGTTTCGGCATCGTCGGCGAAAGCGGGTCGGGCAAGTCCACGGTCGCGCGGGCCGTCGTCGGGTTGAACCCGGTCACGGGCGGGCAGATCCTTTTCGACGGCAAAGCCGCGACCGGCCTTTCGGGCGAAGAGCTGACGCGCTTTCGCCGGTCTGTGCAGATGGTCTTTCAAAGTCCGTTCGACAGCCTGAACCCGAGGATGAGCGTCCAGCGCATCATCGCCGAGCCGATCTGGCGGCATGGGCTTGCCAAGCGGGGCGAGGCATTGGAGCGGGCGTTCGAGCTTATGGACATGGTCGAGCTGCCGCGCAGCTTTGCGGGGCGCCGGCCGGGGCAATTGTCGGGCGGCCAGTGCCAGCGGGTCGGCATTGCGCGGGCGCTGGCGCTCTCGCCGCGCGTCCTGATCGCCGACGAGGTGACATCGGCGCTTGATGTGACGATCCAGGCGCAGATCCTGCGGCTGCTGACGCGGCTTCGCAAGGAACGCGGGCTGACGATCCTTTACATCAGCCATGACCTGACGGTGGTGAAGAAGTTCTGCGACCGGGTCGCGGTTTTTCGCCATGGCAAGCTGGTCGAGACAGGGGCGACGGCCGACCTGTTCGCCGCTCCGCAGACCGATTACACTCGCGAACTGATCGCCGCTGCGCCAGACCTAGACGCAGCCATCGCGGAGGACGCATGATGTCGGCAACCGAGGGCGGCGGGGCACGGGCCGGGCAGGACGCGCTCTTTCGCGCCCTGCAGGACGGCGACGCCCGCCTGACGCCCTCGGAACGCGCGATCGCCGCCTGGCTGCGCGACAATATCGACGCGGTTCCCTTCAACACAGGCACGCAGATGGCCGCCGCGATCGGTGTCAGCGAGATGACCCTGATCCGGTTCCTGCGCAATTTCGGTTATGCCAACCTGCGCCATCTGAAGGACCAGCTGAGGCCCGCGCCTTCGCCCGAAACAGCGCGGCTCGACGATGTGGCGGTGCGCTTCACCAGCCAGTCGGCCGACGTCGGAAGCCTCGCCAAGAGCCTCGAGCTGGAGCTTCTGGCGGTGCGCCGTGTCTACGAGATGGCGACGACCCCCGCGTGGGACCGGATCGTGACGCTTCTGGCCGAGACGCCCCTGATCCATGTGGTGGGCTTTCAGGCGACGCAGGGCGTGGCGCTCGATTTCGCGAGCCGGCTCAAGTATGTCCGCGGCGGGGTTCGCGCCGCGCACGGGTCAGCCGGGGTGTTTTCCGAGGTGCTGGAAGGCGACCCGACGACGACGATGATCTTCCTTGTCGATACCGCGGCCTATTCGCGCAAGGGCGTCCTTCTGGCGCGGAAGGCGGCGCAGCTGGGCTTTCCCCTGGTCATCATGACCGACCGCTACAGCCACTGGGCGCGCGAATTCAGCGACCATGTGCTCGAGATGAACACGCTTGTCGGCACCTACTGGGATTCTGCCGCCTCGCTTGCCGTCGCGGCCAACCTTCTGGTCCATTTCACCGCCGGGCGTCTGGGCAATCGGGCCTATGACCGGTTCGAGATGATGGTCGGGCTAGGCGATCATTTCGAGGAATTCGACCACGCCGCCAGTCGCTACGGCGAAATAGGCCGCCGGCAGGCCGGGACGGACGGCAAGGACTAGGTCCGCCGCCGGGCCGATCGAACCCACCAGATCGCAAGCCCTTGGACCGGGCCGCCTGCAATGAGACGCTCGGGCGCTGCGGGTCGCTGACGATCCGGTTCGATCCTGACATGGCCGGGGCGGCGATCCTTGTCGCCGTCCGGAACGGCTTCACCGCCGTCGGCATACCCGTCACAAAGGTCGTGGAATAAGTCTGTCCGGGAAAAGGGGCAGGCCAGCCGTCAAACGATTTGTGCCAACGGGCCGCAACGGGCCCTAACGGAACGTGGACCCGGCTAAGGTCCCTGCGTGCGCTGCGACCAGAACTCCGCCCACCCCGCATTTGCCGCCGGTCACAAACGGCGCTATTCAAGAGGCCCGTTCAAGGCACCCCATGCGCCAGGTCATCCGCTCTGCCATTCTCGACAAGATCCTGGAGCGGACGGGCGCCCGGCTGGTGATCATTGCGGCGCCGACGGGCAGCGGGAAGTCGACGCTCCTGGGCCAGTTGCAGGCCGAGCTTGACCGCCGGGGCGCGCGGCCGGTCCTTCTGAGGATCGGCAACGATGCCGATCCATCCGCGCTGGCCCTCGGGCTGCTCGACGCGGTGGCGCCGCGCGGCAAGGGCGCGGCGAAGGCCGAATTCGGGGACAGTTTCGACGACCTGGCCAACCGGCTCGAGCGCGAGGTGCGGGGGCTGCGCGACCCGGTCCATGTCATCCTTGACGACTTCCACCGGATCGCCTCGCCAGAGGCGGCGCGGCTGATCACGCGGCTGATCTACCTGGACCCGCCCGCGCCGCTGAAGCTCGTCCTCGCCTCGCGGACCGATGCGGCGATCCCCGTCTCTGCGCTCAGGCTTAGCGGCGGCCTGGTCGAGCTTGGACCGGGCGAGTTGCGCTTTTCGGATGCAGAGGCGGATGCGCTTGGCGCGGCGGCGGACCCGGCGATCGACCCGGTGATCGACCCTGCGGCCTGGCGCGCCTTTGCGCGCAAGGTCGACGGCTGGGCGGTCGCGCTGCAACTGGCGCTGATCCTGCTCAGGGACGGCGGGATCGACATGCCCGGCCTGCTGCGCTTTTCGGGAACCCAGCGAGAGATGGCCGCCTACCTGTCGCAGCTGATCGTCGAGGGGATCGCCGAGGCGGACCGCGCGCTTCTGTTTGCCGCCGCCGGCTTCGACCGGCTCAGGCGGGACGTGGTGACGGCGGTCCTTGGGCCCCACCTGGCGGCGAAGCTCGACGACCTGCTGGCGCGGCTGGCCCTGCCGATGGAAAGGGACGCGCGGGGCGAGCGGCGGCTCCACAGCATCGTTGCCGATTATTTCGAGGCCGAGGCAGCGGAGGCGGGCGTCGACCTGGCCGCGAACCGGCGCAAGGCGGCGGGCTATCTTGCGGCGCGCGGCGAATGGCGCAAGGCGATCCGCTATGCGCTTCGGTCCGGCGACCTGGCCTTCGCGGCCGGGATCGTCGAGCGGGGCGGCGGCTGGCGGCTCGTCTACCGGGGCGAGGAGGGGACGGCCCGGCAGTTCGCCGAGCTGACCCGGCTTCCGGCCAGTCACTATGCCGATTTTCCCCGCACGGCGCTCGGTCTGGCGATCGCGGCGGCGAAACGTGGCGAGATCGAAGTGGCGCTGCACCTGATCGAGACGATCGCCACCGCCGTGCCATCCGAGGACGACGACCTTGGGCCGGAGCTGCGGCTGGTTCAGGCGCTTCTCGACCTTTACAGCGACCGCCGCATCCCGCCAGAGATGGTGCTGCGCCTGAACCAGGACATTGCCGACCCGCACCGGGTGGACCCTGTCCGGCTGGCGCTGACGCAGAACCTGCTTTGCTTCTGCTCGCTCGAGGTGGGGCAGTTCGACGCCGCGATCCGCTACGGGCGACTGTCGATCGCCACCTTCCGCACCGCGCGGTCCGACTTCGGCGCCGCGCACCTTCCCCTGCATATCGGGCAGGCCGAATTCCTGTCGGGACAGGCCGAAAACGCCCGCGCAACGCTTGCCCAGCACGCGGAACGCTGCGCCTCCGACCTGGGCCCGACGGCGGACCTGACACTGATGACGCTCGCCCTTCTGGCCGAGGTCGACATCGAGCGCGGCAAACGGCCGGCCGATGTCGATTGGCTGACGTCGGCGCTCGACCAGCTTGGGCACCGCGACAGCTGGTTCGACCCGCTCGCCTCGCTCGTCCTGTCGCGGATGCGGCTGGCGCTGATCGACGGCGGCGATGCCGAGGCGCCATTGCTTCAGGCCGAAAGCATTGCCTTGCGGCGGAACTATCACCGGCTGTCGCGGCTGGTCGGCATGTTGCGGGTCGAGATGCTGCTGAAGACCGGCCAGCTGACCGATGCCGCGCGGCTGATCGACCGCATCGCGTCCGACGGCGATGCGCTGCAGCTTGAGGCGGTGAACCTGCGCGGCTCGCCGCTCGGGATGCTGCAGGCGCGGCTGGCGCTGGCCGAAGGCGACCCCCGGAGCGCGCTCAGCCATCTGGACCCGCTCATCGCCCTGCCCGACGCGGCCCGCAACATGCGCCGCAGCGTGGGGCTCGAGCTTCTGAGGCTGCGGGCGCTGATCGCGGCGGGCGAGCAGCCCCGCGCACGGACGGACCTCGAACGACTGGCCCTGGGTGCGCGGGTCGATGTCTATTGCCTGCCCTTTATCGAAGAGGGGCCGGCGCTCGCCGCCTTCGTGGCCGACCATGCGGCCGAAGTCGACCCGCGCTCGATCGTCGCGCGCCGCCTTGCCCCGGCGCTGGCCCTGATCGACGGGCTGACGGCGGCCCCCGCTGCCGAGCCCGCCGCCCGTCTGACCGACAGCGAGGCCGAGATCCTCGTCCGGCTCGAAGGCGGGCTGTCGAACAAGGAAATCGCCCGCGACCTGAGGGTCAGCGACAATACGGTCAAGTTCCACCTGGGCAACATCTACCGCAAGCTGGGCGCAGGCAGTCGCACGGCCGCCGTGACGCGCGCCCGCCAGTCCGGGCTGATGGCAACGCTTCACCGGCGCGGCACGCCCACCCGCCCACCGGACTAGGCCCCACCCGTCCGGGTAGGAACCATCTGCCCGCTCGCCGCCTATCCTGACCCCCGGCGGCCAGCCCAGCCGCCCGTCGGCAAGGGACGGGGGGGATCGAGGAGTGTCGTCCGACACCAGGCTCAGGGTCGATCCGGTCACGCTGGAGATCATCCAGGGAAAGCTGCTGTCCGTCGTCGACGAGATGGCCGTCGTCATGCAGCGCACCTCGATGAGCCCGGTGATCTACGAGGTGCTGGATTTCGCCTGCGGCATCTGCACCGCGAAGGCCGAACTGGTGGCACAGACGAACGGCATCACGCTGTTCACCGGGACTTTCGGCACGCAGCTCGGCTCGATCATCGCGATGTATGAGGGCGACATCCATCCGGGCGACATCTTCGTCACGAACGACCCCTACCATGGCGGGACGCACGCCTGCGATTTCGCCATCATCCGGCCGGTCTTCTGGCAGGGCACGCTGATCGCCTGGGTGCTGAACGTCGCGCACTGGGTCGATATCGGCGGGGCGGTGCCGGGAAGCCTGCCGCCCAATGCGACCTCGAGCTTCCAGGAGGGGCTGCGCCTCTCGCGCATACGGCTGGCGCGGGGTGATGTGCTGAACGACGAAATCGTGCGCATCATCCGCGAAAACACCCGCCTGCCGCAGATCGCCATGGGCGACCTCAACGCCCAGATCGCCACGGTCCGCATCGCCGAGGCGCGCCTGCAAGAGGTTCTGGGCCGCTACGGGGCCGAACTGCTGGGGGTGGCGTTCGACACGATCATCGAAACCGCCGCGCAACGGTCCGAAGCCGTGATCCGCCAGTTGCCGGACGGCGTCTACGAGGCAGAGGACGTGATCGACGGCGACGGATGTTCCGACGCGCCAATCCCCGTGCGGGTGAAGATCACCATCGCCGGCGCCTCGGTCGAGGTCGATTTCGCCGGCTGCCCGCCGGCCGCGCAAGGCCCGATCAACTGCGGCGAGGGTGCGCTCAATTCGGCGGTGAAGTCGGTCTTCAAGGCAATGGTCGCGCCGCACGAGCCATCGAACGAGGGCTGGTTCCGCCCGCTGACCGTCAAGGCGCCAAGGGGGACGATCTTCACCGCCGAAAAGCCCTCGCCGACGGGCTGGTATTACGAAGGGTCGGTGCAGGCGTCGGAACTGGTCTGGAAGGCGCTCGCGCCCTTCCTGCCCGACCGCTTCTCGGCCGGGTCCTATTCCTCGCTCTGCGTGATCTACCTGTCGGGCCGGAGCGAGGGCGGCGACGAGTTCATCCATATCGAACCGACCCATGGCGGCTGGGGCGCTTCGGCCGACCGGGACGGGGCGAACGCGGTCATCTCGCTGACCGACGGCGATACCTACAACTATTCGATCGAGCTCCTGGAGGCGAAGTTCCCGCTGCGGGTGCGCCGCTACGACCTCAACGTCGAGGGTGGCGTCGGCGCCGGGCGGCACCGGGGCGGCTATGGCGTGGTCCGCGACTATGAGGTGCTGGCGGATGGCACCACGCTGACCGGCAGCTTCGGCCGGAACGCGACGCCCCCCTGGGCGGTCGGCGGCGGGCGGCCCGGCAGCCTGAACAGGTTCGAGGTGACCGAGGCCGCGACCGGCCAGGTCTCGGCCTATGGCCGGCTCGACGCGCGGCGGCTGATGAAGGGCGACATCGTGCGGATCATCACCGGGGGCGGTGGCGGCTGGGGCAACCCGGCGCTGCGCGACCCGGCGGCGATCGCCGCCGACATCCGCGCGGGGCTGCTGACGGCAGAGGCGGCGCGGAAGGACTATGGCCATCGGGGGGAGCCCGGGCGATGATACGACTGGCCACCGATGTCGGCGGGACCTTTACCGACCTTCTGGGCTATGACGAGGCGACGGGGCAGGTTTATACCGCCAAAAGCCTGACCACGGGCGACGACCAGTCGCTGGGCGTGATGGACACGATCCGCCTTGCGCGCGAGACCGACGGGCTCGACCCGGCGCGCGTCGGCTTCTTCGTCCATGGCGGCACGACCGTCATCAACGCGATCACCGAACGAAAGGGCGCCCGGACCGCGCTTGTGACCACGCGCGGGTTTCGCGATATCCTCGAGATCGGGCGCGGCAACCGGCCGGACCTTTACAACCTGCGCTTCCACAGTCCCGAGCCCTATGTCGAGCGCGCCCTGCGCTTCGAGGTGGCCGAGCGCATTGACGCCGACGGCAGTGTCTTTCAGCCGCTGGACCCGGCCGATGTGGACCGCGCCGCGAAAGCCCTGCGCGCCGCGGGGGTCGAGGCGGTCGCGATCCTGTTCCTCAACTCCTTCGCCAACCCCGCGCACGAGGCCGAGTGCGCCCGGCTCCTCTCGGCCGAGCTGCCGGGCGTGACCATCTGCTGCAGCCACGAGATCTCGAACCTCTGGCGGGAATATGAACGGTCGAACACCGTCGTCCTCAACAGCTATGTGAAGCCCATCATCTCGCGCTACTTCCAGCGGCTCGAGACGCGGCTGATCGAAGGCGATATCCGCTGCGCCCATTATGCGATGCTGTCGAACGGCGGTGTGTCGTCCTTCCGCCAGGCGCAGGGCGCGCCGCTGAACCTGGTCGAATCCGGCCCCTCGGGCGGGGTCGCGGGGGCGGTGCGCATCGGCGAGTTGATGGGCGAGCCGAACGTGCTGGCCTTCGACGTGGGCGGCACGACGGCGAAATGCTCGCTGATCGTCGACGGCAAGCCGCGGGTCTTTTCCGACTACCGCATGGAATGGAGCCGCACCTCGCCCGGCTATCCGGTGCAGGTGCCGGTCGTCGACATCGTCGAGATCGGCGCGGGCGGCGGTTCGATCGCGCGGGTCGACGGGTTCGGCGCCCTGACGGTCGGGCCGGACAGTGCGGGGTCGAGGCCGGGGCCCGTCTCCTACGGGCTGGGCGGGACCGAGCCCACGGTGACGGACGCCAAGCTCATCACCGGCGTCATCGACCCCGACAGATTCGCGGGCGGCAAGATCAGCCTTGATGTCGACGGCGCGCGGCGGGCGATGGCGACGCTCGGCGACCGGCTGGGGCTGGGGGTCGAGAAGACGGCGCAGGCCATCGTCGATCTGGCAGAGGCGAACATGATCAACGCGCTGAAGCTGGTGACGATCCAGCGCGGCCACGATCCGCGCGACTTCACGCTGATGGTGACGGGCGGCATGGGGCCGCTTTTCGCCGCGAGCCTCGGGCGCGAACTGAATGCCAAACGGGTCGTGATCCCGCCCCATGCGGGCATCTTCTCGGCCTGGGGGATGCTGGCCGCCAAACCGCGCGTCGACCTGCGAAAAACCTGGTTCCGAGAGCTGAAGCCCGAGGTCCTGGCCGAACTGCGCGCCGAACTGGCGGCCCTGCGTCTGGCCGCAATGGACTATCTCGGCCGCGAACGGCCGGAAGAGCTGGGCTATGCGCTCGCCCTGCAACTGCGCTACCGGGGGCAGGAACATTCGGTCACGACGCTCTTGGGCGAACCCCTCAGCGAAGAAACGATCGCCGCCAGCTTTCATGCGGCGCACCGCAAGGCCTATTCCTTCGACCTGCCCGGCACGGCAGTCGAGATCACCGGCATCCATGTCGTGGCCGACCTCGACAGCCCGGTCATCACCGCGCCCAGGCTCGACTGCCACGGCCTGAGCCGCGAGGGCGCGGCGCGCGGGTCGCGGCCGGTCTACCGCGCCGCCGGCCAGGGCTGGGCAGACTGCCGGGTCTTCCGCCGCGACCTCTTGCCCACCGGCGAAGCCATCGACGGACCGGCCCTGATCGAGGAACCGACCTCGACGACGCTGGTCCTCGCGGACCAGACCGCAACCCGCACCGAACGGGGATTTCTCGTCATAGAGGAAAGGGGCACCGCCTGATGGCCATCGCAGTCGGCATGGAGGGAGTAGGTCGCCGCTTCGGCGATGTCATTGCCGTCGCCCCGCTCGATCTGACGATCCGGGCGGGGGAGTTCTTCACGCTTCTGGGCTCTTCGGGGTCGGGGAAAAGCACGCTCGTCAAGATCATCGGCGGGTTTGACCAGCCGACAACCGGCCGGGTCACCTTCGACGGGACCGATGTCACCCGCCTTCCGGCGAACAGGCGCCAGTGCAACACGGTCTTCCAGGACCTGGCGCTTTTCCCGCACATGACCGTTGCGCAGAACGTCGGCTTCGGGCTTCGGGTGCGCGGCGAGGGGCGCAGGGCCTGCGACAGCAAGATCGCCGAGGCGCTGGCGCTCGTGGCGCTCGAGGGGTTCCAGGACCGCAGGATCCACCAGCTGTCGGGCGGCCAGCGCCAGCGCGTGGCGCTCGCGCGGTCCCTGGTGATGGAGCCGGGGCTCCTGCTTCTGGACGAGCCGCTGACCGGCCTTGACGAACGGCTGCGCCAGCAGATGCGCGACGAGTTCGGGCGGCTGCACAAGAAGACCGGCGCCACCTTCATCCTTGTCACCCACAACCAGGACGAGGCGATGAGCCTGTCGGACCGCATGGCGATCATGCACCAGGGCCGGCTCGAACAGATGGGCACGCCCGAGGACATCCTGCACAGCCCGGCCAACGAGTTCATCGCCCGCTTCGTCGGCCTGGACTCGATCCTGATGCCCGAGCGGATCGAGCGGCGGGGCGACCGGCTGGGCGTCACCATCGCCGGCCGCGCCTTCGTGCTGCCGGGCACCTCGGCCGGAACGCTGCCCGCCCGCATCGCGCTGCGCGCCGACCGCATCCGGCTTGGCGTCCCCGGTGCAGGCATCCCGGCCACCGTGACCGGCGTGCGGTTCCGCGGCCTGCACTACGAACTGAGCCTGGCGATGGCCGGCGCGGGCGCGGTCACGGCAATGATCCCGTCCGACGAGATGCTCTATGGCGTCGAGCCCGGCACGGCGGTTTCGGTCGACCTGGCGGCCGGTGCGTTGGTGCCGGTGATGGGCTGAACGAAGTGACAGGAAACAACGAAACAAAACCAACAAGGAGAGACGAGATGCGCCCCGACACACCCTTTGGCAGCAACATCGGCCGCCGCCGCCTGATGCAGATGACGCTTGGCAGCATGGCGGCGCTCGGCGCCTCGACCACGCTTCCGCGCATGGCACGGGCGGCGGGGGGCGACATCGCCTTCTGGGGCACAGGCACGCTCGACATCGGCGACCTGTGGTCGCGCGCCGACAAGGACGCCGGGCTGACGGTCACCTTCACCGACAACGGCAACGATCCGGGCCCCGTCGTCGCGCGCCTGGTCGCGGGCAATGCCAATGCGGTCTATGACGTGAGCGGCCTTCAGGGCGGGGCGGAAAAGGAACTGGCAAGCCAGGGCGCCGCCGCCCCGTGGGACACGTCGAAGATCCCCAACTGGGACAAGGTCTGGCAATGGGCCAAGGACATTCCCTACCTGACCTACGAGGGCAAGCAGATCGGCCTGCCCTGTGTCGTCAATGCCGACTCGATCATCTACCGCAAGGACAAGCTGGGCGTCGTCGACAGCTATGGCGTCATCTTCGACCCGAAGATGAAGGGCCGCGTCGCGATGGAGGATGCCTGGATCAACTCGGCCATCTTTGCCGCCATCTACCTCAAGGGCGCCGAGAACGCGCCGATCAAGGACCCCGGCAACCTGACCGAGGACGAGCTGGGCCTGGTCATGGAATTCCTCATCAAGCACAAGACCGACGGCCAGTTCCGCACCTTCTGGAGCGGATGGGAACAGGGCGTGCAGCTTGTGGCCAACGAAGAGGTCGATGCCATGACCGGCTGGGAACCGATCGTGCTCGAGGCGCAGAAGCGCGGACTGGACGTGGCCTATGCCGAGCCGGTCGAGGGCTACGAGGGCTGGGGCAACAACCTCTTGCTGCACAAGGGCGCCGTCGACCGGGGCCTGAGCGACGTGGCCCACGCGTTTGCCAACTGGATCTACTCGGGCTTTTACGGCGCCCAGCTGGCGCTTTCGCGCGGCTATGTCGTGCCCTGCGACAATGACGTGAGCTGGGCAAAGGCCAACCCGACCGAGGCCGATCCGGCCAAGGTCGAGGCGGTCGTCGAACATGTCCGCAAGAAGTTTTCGGGCAAGGTCTACTGGCAGAACACCCGCCCCGACAACTTCAAGCTTTACGAGGAATGGTGGCAGAAGCTGCGCAACAGCTAGGCTGCCCCTGCCGCCCGGCCACCTCTCCCCTGGCCGGGCGGCATTTTTTCCGCCCCTTGCGAGAGCCCGAGATGTTCCTGATCCGACGCGGCCTGACGCTTGCGACCCCCGGCTTCCTTCTGGTGCTGGTGCTTGGGTTCCTGCCCCTGGCCGTGATCTTCGTCTGGAGCTTCTGGACCTTCGATCCGGTCACCTACTGGATCCGGCCCCAGCTCTCGGTCGCCGCCTATGCCGAGATCGGGCAGGTCGGGCGCTGGTGGGTGATCGTCACGAGCTTCCTGAAGGCGGGGTTGGCCGCGCTTCTGTGCCTTCTGGTCGGCTATCCGGCGGCACTCGCCATCCATTTCGTCGCCTCGCGGCGCATGGCCTTCGTGCTGATGGGCGCCTTCACCGTGCCCTTCTTCACCTCCTACCTGATCCGTGCCTTTTCCTGGCGGCTGGTCCTTGGCCGCACCGGGCTCATCAACAGCTGGCTGATGAATGCGGGCCTGATCGACCAGCCGCTCGACTGGCTGCTTTTCAGCGACTTCGCGGTCATGGTGGGGCTTGTCGCATCCTACCTGCCCTTCGTGATCTTCCCCCTTCTCCTGTCGCTCCGCCGGGTCGAGCCGAGCTATCTGGCGGCCAGCCAGGACCTGGGCGCGGGCTTCCTGCGCACGCTTGCCACCGTCATCATCCCCCTGACCAAGTCCGGCATCTTCGCGGGCTTCCTCTTCGTCTTCGTCATGGCGGCGGGATCATCGACCGAGGTGCAGATGCTGGGCGGCGCCGGCGCCTCGATGATCTCGATCATGATCAGCGACGTGATGCGGGTGGTGAACTTCCCCCTGGCCTTCGCGATCTCGGTCGTGGTGCTGGCGGCGCTCTTCGGCGCCGTCCTGATCGGCAACCGCATCTTCGGGCTGACGCGGCTGTTCGAGGATTTCAAATGAACGTCGGGTTCGAAAGCCGCGCCGTCCGCCTGACCATCTGGGCGCTGACCGGGATCGCGCTCATCGTTGTCTACCTGCCGCCGATCTACCTGGTCGGCGTGTCGTTCAACCCCGCGCTTCAGCCGACGCTGCCCTCGCCCGGCGCGGTCAGCCTGAAGTGGTATGGGGAACTGATGCACGAGCGCGGGCTTTTCGCCGCACTGAGGCAATCCGTGCTCGTCGCCTCGGTCGTGACGCTGGTCGCGACCGTCGTGGCGATGGCCGCCGCGCTGGCCTATCTTGAGCTTGGGCGGATGCGCTCGAGCTGGTTCATGCTGATGATCCTGCCGATGTTCGTTCCCGGCATCATCCAGGGCCTGGCGCTGTCGGTCATCCTGAACCGCTGGCAGGTGGTTCCCTTCTGGGGCACGGTCGCGATGGGCCATGTCCTCTGGGCGCTGCCCTTTGCCTTCACGGTGATCCTGACCTCGATGGCCACGGTGAGGCAGAGCTACCTTCTGGCCGCTGCCGATCTGGGCGCGAACTGGTGGCAGCGGGTGACGCAGATCGTCCTGCCGCTCATCACCCCCGGCATCGCCGGCAGCGTGATCTTCGCCTTCCTTCTGTCCTTCAACGAATTCGCCCGCTCGTCCTATCTGGTCGGGCGGCAGAACACCCTGCCGCTCGACATGTTCGGCAAGATGAACTCTGGCGCCTCGCCCACGATCTACGCCCTGTCGGGGCTGATCCTGATCGTGTCGATCCTGCTGGTGGGCGGGGTGATGGTGATCGGCGCGCGGCGAGGGCGGTAGGGGCAGCCCCTTTTCGTCGCACCGTCCGCGCAGGGCGCACCCCACACTTTCCATGGCCCGGCGGCATGGGACATCGCCGGATTGCGGGTGGCTGGGCGCTTGCCCCCGGAACCGCACCTGGTTCCAATAGCGAACCCTTATGATTTTTGGGCTGAAACACAGCCCGAACAGGGTGATTTCATACCGAGGCCGTAGTTGGCCCTTTCCCCGATCTCTACCGGCTCACCCCCCCTTGATTTCCGGCGTCCGGCCCGGCGCCTCGCGATAGCGCCCCGTTGCCTCGAACGCCGCCGCCAGCGCCAGAAGCCGGCTGTCGTCCCAGGCGCGGCCGGCAAAGGTCAGGCCGACCGGCATCCCCGTGTCCGCCATCACGCCCATCGGGACGGTAACGGTCGGCACGCCCAGGTGGCGGATGGCGAGGTTGCCGTTCGCGACCCAGACCCCGTTGCGCCAGGCAAGGTCGGCCGAGGCGGGGTTGGTGTCGGCGTCGGCGGGACCCACGTCGGCCACGGCGGGAAAGACGACGGCGTCAAGGCGGAGCGCGTCCATCCAGTCCTCGAGGTCGGTCATGCGGGTGCGTTCGAGGCCGTGGAGTCCTTCCTCCAGGTGCGGGATGTCGCGGAAGGCTCGGCCGGGGTGAGCCCGCGCCACGGCGGGATAGGCGACGATCACGTCGTCGAAGCCGTCGTAGCGGTCGGGCAGGCTGCCCTCGGGCCTGGGAAAGATCATGGCGCCGTCGACCGGGGCGAGGCCGGGTATCCGGGGGTCGGCGTTCGCGACCAGGAAATCGTCCCAGGCCCAGGCAGACAGGTCGACGATCTCGGCCGTGAGGTATTCGGGGCTGACGAAGCCGCGCGTCCCGATCTTCGGGGCGCCGGGCCGGTCGCCCTCGTAGTTCGAGACGAGCGGGAAGTCGGTCACCACGACCTCGGCCCCGGCGGCTTCCATGGCGGCGCGGGCGCGGTCCCAGAGGGCCATGACAGAGGCGCGCGTCTCGATCCGCTGCCCGGTCGGGCCGCCGATCCCCGGCGCCTCGGCTGTGCCGGCGGCGGGGTCGGCGTTGACATACATGGCCGGGACGCCGATGCGCCGGCCGGCAAGGCGCGCGCCTCTGGCAAGCGCGGGGTAGGACGGGGGCCGGACCTCTGACGATGGGGGCAGCGCGACCCAGGGCTGCGATCGCCAGAAATCGCCCCGCGTCTCCGGGTCGTCGGCGACAATGATGTCCAGAAGCTCCAGCATGTCGGCCATGGTGCGGGTGTGGGGCACGACCACGTCCATCGTCGGCACCAAAGGCCAGTTGCCCCGGACCGAGATCACGCCCCGGCTTGGTGTATAGGCGCAAAGCCCGTTGTTCGAGGCCGGCGCGCGGCCGGACGACCAGGTTTCCTCGCCAAGCCCGAAGGCGGCGAAACTGGCGGCCGTCGCGGTGCCGGAGCCGTTCGACGAGCCTGACCCGAAGGCCGCGGTCAGCCAGTCGGCATTGTAGGGCGATTCCGCGCGGCCATAGACCCCGCGCTGCATGCCGCCATTGGCCATCGGCGGCATGTTGGTCAGGCCGATCAGCACCGCCCCCGCCGCCCGCAGCCGGGCAATGGCGAAGGCGTCGTCCGAGGCGATCAGGTCGGCGAAGGCGGGCGAGCCTGCCGCGACCGTCAGGCCCCGGACCTTGTAGCTGTCCTTGGCCGTATAGGGGATGCCGTCGAGCGGCCCGATCGTTTCGCCCCGCGCCCGCCTGAGGTCGGAGGCGCGCGCCTCATCCAGCATCGCGGGGTTGAGGACGGGAATGGCGTTCAGCCGGATCCCCTGCCGGTCGTAGTGCTCGATCCGGCGCATGTAGGCTTCGACCAGCGCGACAGAGGTGGTGCGGCCGCCATCCAGTGCGGCGCGCAGATCGGCGATCGAGGCTTCGACGACGTTCATCGGGTGGTCCTGGGGCTTTACCGGCAGTCGCCGGCTGGGGGTTTTACCGGCAGTCGCCGGTTGTGGGTCTGGCCGGCAGTCGCCGGTTGTGGGTTTGGCCGGCAGTCGCCGGCGTCGTCCCCTCAATAGACCGGACCTCTCGCCTTACGAAAGCCGGTTCCTGAAAAGCCAGCCCGCCAGCGGCAGCGTCACCGCCGCCACCGCCAGAAGCGGCACGAAGTCGAAGGCCACGTCGTTCAGTCCCGCGCCCTCCAGGTAGACGCGGCGCACAAGGTCGACGCCGAAGCGCAGGGGGTTGGCGTAGGTCGCGGCCTGGAGGATCCAGGGCATGTTGCGCACGGGGGTCAGAAGGCCCGACAGCAGCATCAGCGGCATGACCAGCATGAAGGTGTAAAGCATCGCCTGCTGCATGTTGAGAGCGACGGCAGAGATCGAGAGGCCGATGCCGACCGACGCCAGCGTGAACATGGCCAGGCCCAGGTACAGCAGCCAGACGGAGCCGCTCATCGGGATCTGGAACCAGAAGAGGATGATGAGGAAGATGATGGTCGACTGAACGATGCCCACCAGCATCGGCGGCAGCGCCTTGCCGATCAGGATCTGAAGGGGCGTCAGGGGTGTCACCAGAAGCTGGTCGAAGGTGCCCTGCTCGCGCTCCCGCGCCACCGACAGGGCGGACAGGAGGAGGGTCTGCAACATGCTCAGCGCCGCGATCAGCGCGGGCATGATGTTCCACCGGGACTCGAGGTTGGGGTTGAACCAGGCGCGCCGCTCGATCGTGATGGCAGGGGTGGCGCCCAGCGACTGGTTCAGGGCGGCGACGATCGCGCCGACATAGGCCGCCGCTGCGCCGGCGGTCGAGGAGTTGCGGCCGTCAAGGATGATCTGCACAGGGGCCCGCTGGCCGGCCGAGAGGCGCGCCTCGAAATCCGGGGGGATGCTGATGACCAGGAGCGCGTCGCCATCGTCGATCACCTGGGCGATCTGGCCGGACGAGCCGAGGGTCGCGACTCGCCTGAAGACGCCGGTCCCGTCGAGGTGGGCCAGAAGCCGTGAACTGGTGGCGGCGTGGCTCTGGTCGAGGACGGCATAGGGCACGTTCGTCAGGTCGTAGGTCGCGCCGTAGCCGAAAAGGAGCGACTGCATCAGCGCGGGCACGAGGAGGAGCGCGCGACTCGACGGGTCCTTGAGAAGCGCCTGCAGCTCCTTGCGGATCAGCGAGAAGACGCGCGCGAGCCAATCAACCATCGGACCCATGGCCGTCAGTCCAGCCTCTTGCGCATCAGGCGGCCGGTCAGCGCCAGAAGGACGACGGCATAAAGCGTCAGGATGGCACAGGCGCGCCAGATCTCTGGCCAGTTGTCGCCAGCCATGAACAGGGTCTTGATGAGGCCCATGAAGTGCGTCGCGGGCAGAAGCTGGCTGATGGCCTGGATGGGACCTGGCACGTTGCGCAGGTCGAAGACGAAGCCGGACAGCATGACGGCGGGCAGGAAGCTGGTCAGCAGCGCAAGCTGGCTTGCCGCGAACTGGTTGCGCGTCACGGCAGAGATCAGGAGCCCGAGCGACAGCGAGACGATGAGGTAGAGAAACGACGCGGCGACGATGACCGCCAGCGAGCCCCGCACCGGCACCTCGAACAGGAAGCGGGCCGCCAGCAGACAGAAGACCAGGTCGATGGCGCCGACGACGAAATAGGGCACGAGTTTCGCGAGCACGACCTCCATCGGGCGCACGGGGGTGACGAAAAGCGATTCCAGCGTGCCGCGCTCCCACTCGCGGGCGATGAGCATCGAAGTGAGGAAGGCGCCGATAAGCGTCATCACCAGGACGACGAGGCCGGGAACAAGGAACCAGGTGCTTTCGGCCGCCTCGTTGAACCAGATGCGCTGGACAAGGGTGACGCTGCCGGTGGCGGCGCTGCCGGTGGCGGGGGGCTTTCCTCCGGCGCGGTCGGCCTCTTTTTGCGCGGGGATGGCCAGCGCGCCCTGGACGTAGGCCTCGATGCTAGCGGCGGTGTTCGAATCGACGCCGTTCAGGATCAGTTGCAGCCGCGCGTCACCGGCGGCGAGGCGGGCCGAGAAATCCGCCGGCACGCGCAGGATGGCGTCGGTCCGGCCCGCGCGCATCATCGCCTCGGCCTCGACCATCGAGGGCGCCCAGGCGGGGGCGAGGTAGGGCGAGCCCTCGAGCCCTTCGACCATGGTGCGGGCAGTGGGCGAAGGGTCGTCCAGCACCAGCGTCACGCGGGCGTTCCTGACGTCGAACGACAGGCCGTAGCCGAAAAGCAGGATCAGCGTGATCGGCAGAAGCAGGCCGACAACCAGGTTGCTGCGGTCGCGCAGCATCTGGCGGGTTTCCTTGCGGGTCAGCGCGGCAAGGCGCAGGGCGAAGCCGGACGCGCTCATGCTGCCCCGGCCTCGCGCCGGGCGCGGCCCTGTTCGACGATGGCGATGAAGGCGCTGTTCATGTCGGCGGCGCGGGCCTCTGCCCGTATGTCCCCCGGGGTGCCGAGGGCCAGCATCTCACCCGCGTCCTGGATGGCGATCCGGTCGCAATATTCGGCCTCTTCCATGAAATGCGTGGTGACGACGATTGTGACGCCGCCCTGCGCGAGCGCGGTGATCGTGCGCCAGAAGGCGCGGCGTGCGAGCGGGTCGATGCCGCTTGTCGGCTCGTCAAGGAAGAGGATGTCGGGCTGGTGCAGAAGGCCGGTCGCCATTGCCAGACGCTGCTTGTAGCCCGCCGGCAGGAGGCCGCTGCGGGCCGCCGGGTCCAGGCTGAACTCGTCCAGCGTGGCGGCGATCCGGGCCCGCAGGGACCTGCCCCGCAGGCCGTAGGCGCCGCCGAAGAAGGTCAGGTTTTCTTTGACGGTCAGGTCGCCGTAAAGCGCGAACTTCTGCGCGACATAGCCGATCCGGCCCCGCGCCTCGGCGCGGGCGGTGCGCAGGTTCAGGCCCGCGACCTCCAGATGGCCGCTCGTCGCCGGCAGAAGGCCGCAGAGCATGCGGAAGGTCGTGGTCTTGCCGGCGCCGTTCGGGCCCAGAAGGCCGAATATCTCGCCCTGCGCCACGTCGAAGGAGGTGCTGGCAACGGCGGTGAAATCGCCGAACTTGCGCACCAGGTCGCGCACGACGATGACGGGTCCGCCTGCGCCCGGCTGGGTGGCGGGGGCTGGCCTTTCGGCAGGCGGCCGGTTGGCTGCGGGCGCGGCTGCGGGCGCGGCTGCGGGCGCGGCTGCGGGCGCGGACTGGCCGTCCTCCTGCTGGCGCAGGAGCATCATGAAGGCGTCCTCCAGATCCTCTGGCCTCGGGGTGAGGGGGGCGTCGCGAAGCAGGGCGGCCAGTCGCGCGTCACCGGCGCCCGGCCGCCGGATCAGGCTGACGTCGCCGCCCTTCGGCACGGCGTCGATGATCAGGTCCGGGGCGTCGATCAGGCGGGCCTGAAGGTCGCGGGCGGGCATGCCCCCGGTTGGCGTCGCGGTGAAGGTCAGGCCGCGCGCCCGGTCGGCGAGCGCGCGGGGCGTGCCCTCGGCCAGAAGCCGGCCCCGGTTCAGGATGAAGACCTGCGCGCAGCGCTCGGCCTCGTCCATGTAGGCGGTCGAGACGATGACGCTCAGCCCCTCGTCATCGACCAGTTGCTGCACGATTGCCCACAGGTCGCGGCGCGACAGGGGGTCGACGCCGACGCTCGGCTCATCCAGGAGCAGCAGGTCGGGCGAGCGGACGAGCGTGCAGGCCAGGCCCAGCTTCTGCTTCATGCCGCCCGAGAGTTTGCCGGCCGGTCGCGCGGTGAAGCGCGCGAGGTCCGTCATCCCGAGCAATCGGGCAAAGCGCTTTTGCCGGTCGGCTTGCGGAACGCCGTGCAGGTCGGCGTAAAGGTCCAGGTTTTCCTGCACGCTCAGGTCGTCGTAAAGCCCGAAGCGCTGCGGCATGTAGCTGATGCGGTCCTGCACCGCCTGCGGATCGGCGGCCACGTCGATGCCCAGAACCTCCAGACTGCCGGACTGGGGCCGGAGGAGCCCTGCAGCCATGCGCAGAAGCGTGGTCTTGCCCGCACCGTCAGGGCCGACGAGCGCCGTCAGTTCGCCCGCCCGCACGGTCAGGCTGATGTCGTCGACGGCCGCGACCTTGCCGCCGTGCGGGCCGTCGAACGTCTTGGTCACATGCCTTACCGCGACGGTGACGGGCGCCCCGCTCATGGCCCGGCCCCGACCGACAGGCGGGCGGTGACGGGCTGGCCAAGCCGCAGCCGGTCGTCCCTATCCTCGACGATGATGCGGACTTCGTAGACAAGGCTCGTCCGCAGCTCGTCGGTCTGCACGGCCTTCGGGGTGAATTCTGCCACCGACGAGATGTAGCCCACCTTGCCGGTGCGAGCGCCGCCGGGGCCGCCGCCGGCACCGCTGTCGGTCAGGATCTCTGCCGCCATGCCGGGCCTGATCTTGCCGAGGTCCGGCTCGCCGACATAGACGCGCGCCCACTTCGGCTGGGTCAGGGCGAGCGCAAGGACGGGGCGCTGCGGCGTGGCCATGTCACCCGGTTCCAGCAGCCGCGAGCGGACGACAGCGTCGACCGGAGCGCGCAATGTGCCAAGGTCGATCTGATGGCGAAGGACCGCGAGGCTGGCCTCTGATGCCGCAAGCTGGGCGGCGGCGGCGGCGATGTCCTCGCTGCGGGGGCCCGCCTCGGCAAGGCGGAGGGCGGCGCGCGCCTGCTCGACCTGCGCCCTGGCCGCCTCGGCGTCGCTTCGTGCGCGGTCGAGGCTTTGCGCGCTGATCGCGCCGCTCGCAGCGGCCTGAAGCTGCCGGGCCCGGGCATAGTCCCCGTCGGCACGGGCCGCCGTCGCCCCGGCCAGGGCCAGTAGCGCCTCAGCCTCGGCGATCTCCTCGGGCCGCGCGCCATTCTTCAGGCGCAGAAGGGTCTGCTTCTGGACCTCGACCTGTGCCGCGGCCTGGCTCGACTGCAGCGCCAGCGTGCGCGTGTCCAGCCGCCCGACGACCTGGCCCGCCGCGACCTTGTCCCCCTCTTCGGCGTCCAGCTCGACGATCCGTCCCGTGCCGTCGAAGGCCAGCGACACCTGCCGAATATCGACATTGCCGTGCAAAACCAGTGTGTTGGGGTCGCTCGCCGCGCGCCCGGTCCACCACCACCAGCCACCCGCCGCGAATGCCGCGGCCAGCAGAACGACGATCAGGGCCTTCTTCATGTGCGTGCTATCCGGTGCGTGAGCCCGAGTCGGCGGGGCTTATCCTAAAATTACATTGAACTTAGACTATCCCGCTGCTATTGTCGAGTCCCAAGCGTTCGGGATGAGATGATGACCAAGGCCCCGCGTGCCCTTCGGACGGACGGAGAGGCGACCTACAACCGCATCCTGGAAGCGGCAGGTGAGCTGTTCGCGGCCGCGGGCTTTGCCGAGACGACCAGCAAGGCCATCGCCGCGCGGGCGGGCGCGGACATGGCCTCGATCAACTACCATTTCCGCAGCCGGGGCGGTCTTTACGAGGCGGTCCTGATCGAGGCCCATGCGCGGCTCATCAGCATCGAGCGGCTGCAGGCGCTGACCGCGACAGACCTGCCGGCCCGCGACCGGCTGAGGCGGATCATCGAGGAACTGGTCGAGAATGCGACGGCCGATCGCGGCTGGCACGCCCGCGTCCTGGCGCGCGAGATCCTGGCACCTTCGTCCCATCTACCGACGCTCCTGCAAGGCGCGGTGATCGTGAAGCTGCCCATCGTCCTTGGCGTCCTGAGCGAGATCACCGCGATCCCGGCTGACGCGCCTGCCCTTCTGCGCTGCCTTATCAGCGTTCTGGCGCCCTGCGCGATGCTGCTGGTCATCGGCCGCGATGCCTCGCCCTGGGCCGACGACATCCGCGCCATACCGCGCGCGGAGTTGGTCGAGCATCTTTACAGGTTTGCGATCGGCGGGATGGAGGCGGTGGCGACGGCCCGGCCACGCGATTGACCGCCAATCCGGGCGCCCGCCCCCTTATGCGTGCTGCCGGACGCTGAGCCCGCCGTCGATGGTCAGGCAGGCGGCGGTCATGAAAGGGCATTCGTCCGAGATCATGAAGACCGCGGCGCTGGCGATTTCCTCGGGCGTGGCGATGCGGCCCTGGGGGTGAAGCGCCAGCGTCTCGGCGCGGGCGGCGGCGGGGTCGGGGTGGCTGTCCCACCAGTCGAGCACTTTCTTCGTCGCCACATAGCCGGGCGCGATGGCGTTCACCCGGACGCCCTTGTCGGCATATTCCAGGGCCAGCGACTTCGTCAGGCCCAGAAGCGCGTGCTTGGCGACCGGATAGGGGAAGGTGCGCGGGATGATGGTGAAGGCATGGGTCGAGGCGATGTTCAGGATCACCCCGTGGCGGGCCGCGATCATGCCGGGCAGGACTGCCCTTGCGCAGGACCAGGCGCCGTCGAGGTTGATCGCGAAGGTGCGGCGCCATTCCTCTTCGGTCGTCTCCAACGGTTCATGAAAGACGTTGACGCCGGCGTTGTTGACCAGCCCGTCCAGGGGTCGGCCGGCGGCTTCGGCGGCGGCCTTGAAGGCTTCGGCGATGCGCGTGGCGTCCGAAATGTCGGCCTGCGCCTGATGGACCCGGCCGCCCGGCGCCGTGGCCATGTCCCGCACGGCAGCGGCCAAGAGGTCGCCGTCCATGTCCAGAAGGAACAGGTCCGCACCCTCGGCCCGGAAGGCGGTGGCGATGGCGCGGCCGATCCCCTGCGCGGCGCCGGTCACGGCGATGAAACGTCCCGAAAGCCGGCCCATCCCTACCACTCCGCGAAGCTGCCGTCGGCATGGCGCCAGACCGGATTGCGCCAGCGGTGGCCTTCGCGCGCGCGCTCGACCACATAGTCTTCGTCGACCTCGACACCCAGGCCGGGACCGTCGGGGATGGTGACCATGCCGTTTTCGTAGTGGAAGACGTCCTTGTCCTTCACATAGTCCAGAAGGTCGTTCGAGGCATTGTAGTGGATGCCAAGGCTCTGTTCCTGGATGAAGGCATTGTAGCTGACCGCGTCGAGTTGCAGGCAGGCGGCCAGCGCGATGGGGCCGAGCGGGCAATGGGGCGCCACGGCCACGTCATAGGCTTCGGCCATGGCGGCGATCTTGCGGCATTCGGTGATGCCGCCGGCGTGCGAGAGGTCGGGCTGGATTATGTCGACGACCGCCTCTTCAAAGACGGACTTGTAGTCCCACCGGCTGTAGAGCCGTTCGCCCAGCGCGATCGGGGCCGAAGACAGGGCGGCGATTTCCTTCAAGGCCTCGCGGTTTTCGCTGAGGACGGGTTCCTCGATGAACATCAGCCGGTAAGGTTCCAGTTCCTTGACCAGCGCGCGGGCCATCGGCCGGTGGACGCGGCCGTGGAAGTCGACTGCGATGCCGACATTCGGGCCGACGGCCTCGCGCACCAGGGCCACACGCTCGATCACCGCGTCGATCTTGTCGTGGCTGTCGACGATCTGGAGTTCCTCGGTTCCGTTCATCTTCATCGCGGTAAAGCCGCGCGCGACGACCTCTTTCGCGCCTGCGGCCACGTCCGCCGGCCGATCGCCGCCGATCCAGGAATAGACCCGGATCCGGTCGCGGCACTGGCCGCCCAGCAACTCGTGCACCGGAACGCCCAGCGCGCGGCCCTTGATGTCCCAGAGCGCCTGGTCGATGCCGGCGATCGCGCTCATCAGGACCGGGCCGCCGCGGTAGAAGCCGCCGCGATACATCACCTGCCAGTGATCCTCGATCCGGCGGGGGTCCTGGCCGATCAGGTAGTCGGCCAGCTCATGCACCGCCGCCTCGACCGTCAGCGCCCGGCCCTCGATCACCGGCTCGCCCCAGCCGCTGACGCCCTCGTCGGTTTCGATCTTCAGGAAAAGCCAGCGGGGCGGGACGATGAAGGTCTTGAGGGCGGTAATTTTCATGGGGCACTCGGTTCGGTCTGGGTCTGGATGTCCTTGGCGGTCGACAGGTCGCGCGTGGCGATTCCAAGGATTTCTGCGGTGGCGCGGCGGGCGGCGGCCGGGTCGCGCAGGCGAAGGGCTTCGACCAGCGCATAGTGGGCGTCGATCGAGGCGCGGCGGTCATCGACCGAGTTTTCGGCCGAGGCCTGAAGCGCGAAGCGCAACGCGGGGTCGATCAGGTTGCCGATCTGGCGGAAGATCGGGTTGTGGCTCGCGGCATAGATGATGCGGTGATAGTCGATGTCATGGCGGGTGAATGCCTCGACATCCGCGACGCCCTCGGCCATGCCGCGCCAGGCAGCCTCGACATCGGCGATTTCCTGCATCGTCGCGCGCAGCGCCGCGAACTCGGCCACGATGGGCTCGATGGCGCGCCGTGTCTCCAGGATCGCGTCCAGAAGCCTGTGGTCCATCGTTTCGGGCGAGTGCCATTCGATCAGTTGCGGGTCGATGACATTCCAGACCTCGGGGTCGCAGACGATGGTGCCGACGCGCGGGCGGCCAAGGACCAGCCCCTTTGCCGCCAGCACTTTCAACGCCTCGCGGATCACGGTGCGGCTGACGCCATACTGCAGGCCCAGATCGTTTTCGCGCGGCAGAAGTGCGCCCGGCTGATAGCGGCCGCCCAGGATGTCGGTCGCAAGCGCGCGGACGACATCGGGCATGACGCGCGGCCTGCGCACCTTGCCGGCACGTCCGTCAGAAGCTGGTGCGACATCCGTCATTCTTTACCACTCCCGCGCGGCAGTCCCGGCCGCCGCGACTATCGCCAGCCCGGTTCATCTGCAAGGCGCTGCTCCGCCAGACCGACGCTAGCTCATTCATCATACAATAGCAATTGACGTGTATGATGAAAGACCCTACCCCTTTGACGACGGGATCGGAGGTCCCGCCACAGCTGGAGGAGGAAACCATGCGATTCCTGAAGAAGGCGCTTTTTGCCAGCGCCTTGACATTTGCCGCCGCGACGACGTTCGCGCCCGCCTTCGCCGAGGATGTGAAGATCGGCTTCATCGTGAAGCAGCCCGAAGAGCCCTGGTTCCAGGACGAATGGAAGTTCGCCGACGTCGCGGCCAAGGAAAAGGGCTTCACCCTGGTCAAGATCGGCGCCGAGGACGGCGAAAAGCTGATGTCGGCCATCGACAACCTGGGCGCGCAGGGCGCGCAGGGCTTCATCGTCTGCACGCCGGACGTGAAGCTCGGGCCGGGCATCGTCGCCAAGGCGGCGGCGAACAACCTCAAGCTCATGACCGTCGATGACCGGCTGGTCGATGCGGACGGCAAGGCGATCGAATCGGTGCCGCACATGGGCATCTCGGCCACCAAGATCGGCGAGACGGTCGGCCAGGCCATCGCGGACGAGATGAAGAAGCGCGGCTGGAAGGCCGAGGAAACCGGCGCGATCCGCGTGTCCTACGACCAGTTGCCGACGGCCGTCGACCGCGTCGAGGGCGCGATCTCGGTCCTGAAGGCGGGCGGGTTCCCTGAAGCGAACATCTTTGACGCTCCGCAGGCCAAGACCGACACCGAGGCCGCACTGAACGCCGCGACCACGGTTCTGAACGCCCATCCCGACATCAAGCACTGGATCGCATTCGGCCTGAACGACGAAGCCGTCCTTGGCGCCGTGCGCGCATCGGAAAGCGTCGGCATCCCGGCGGACGGGATGATCGGCGTCGGCATCGGCGGCGCGGATTCGGCGATCAACGAGTTCAAGAAGCCCGATCCGACCGGCTTCTTCGGCACCGTCATCATCTCGCCCAAGCGTCATGGCTACGAAACGGCGCTGAACATGTACGACTGGGTCGCCAACGGCAAAGAGCCGGAAAAGCTGATCCTGACTTCGGGCGCGCTGGCGACCCGTGGCGACTATGAAAAGGTCCGCAAGGACCTGGGGATCGAGTGATCCATCCGCGCGGCGCCCGACGGGGGCGCCGCGCGACTTCCATCGTCCGGGGGGGGCCATGGCGTTTCTGGATTTCGACAGCATCACCAAGACCTATCCGGGCGTCACGGCGCTTGCGGGCGTGGGCTTCGGCGTCGCCAAGGGCGCGGTCCACGGGCTGATGGGCGAAAACGGGGCGGGGAAATCCACGCTCATCAAGATCCTGTCGGGCGACCAGCAGGCGAACGAGGGCACGATCCGCATTGATGGCGCGGTCCAGAGCTATGGCTCGACCCGCGATGCGTTCGAGAACGGCGTCATCGTCATCCACCAGGAACTGCAACTGGTCCCCGAACTGACGGTGGCCGAAAACCTGACCCTTGGCCGCTTTCCCGCGAAGATGGGCATCATCGCCCGCCGCCGGATGCTGGACGAGGTCGGCGAGCGGCTGAAGGCCGCCGGCATCGACGTGGACCCGCGCCGCAAGGTCAAGACGCTGTCGATCGGCGAGCGGCAGATGGTCGAGATCGGCAAGGCCGTCATGCTGAATGCACGGGTCATCGCGCTTGATGAGCCCACATCGTCACTGTCGTCCCGCGAAAGCGAGATCCTTTTCCAGCTGATCGACCGGCTCCGGTCCGAGGGCAAGGTCATCCTTTACGTCTCGCACCGGCTGGATGAGGTGTTCCGCCTGTGTGACAGCCTGACGGTCCTGCGCGACGGCAAGCTGGCCGCGCACCACGAGACGCTGAGGGGCGTCACCCGTGACCAGGTCGTGTCAGAGATGGTCGGGCGAGAGATTTCCGACATCTGGGGCTACCGGCCCCGCCCGGCAGGCGAAGTGCGGCTGAAGGTCGAGGAGGTTTCGGGCCAGGCGCTGAAGACGCCGGCCAGCTTCGAGGTCCGCGCGGGCGAGATCCTGGGCTTTTTCGGCCTGATCGGCGCGGGGCGGTCAGAGCTCATGCGGCTGATCTACAGCGCCGATCCGCGGCGCGGCGGGGCGGTTGCCGTCGACGGCGTGCCGCTGACCGCGACCGATCCCCATGGCGTGATCCGGGCCGGGATCGTCCTGTGTTCAGAGGACCGCAAGCATGACGGCATCATCCAGGGCCGGTCGATCGAGGAAAACATCAACATCTCATCCCGCCGCCATTCGGCGCGCCTGGGCATCCTGAAGCTGCCGGTCGAGGCCGAGACGGCAGAGACGTTCATCAAGAAGCTGCGCATCCGCACGCCATCCCGCAAGCAGGACGTGGTGAACCTGTCGGGCGGCAACCAGCAGAAGGTGATCCTTGGCCGGTGGCTGTCCGAGCAGGGGATCAAGGTTCTGATCGTCGACGAACCGACGCGCGGCATCGACGTGGGTGCCAAGGCGGAAATCTACGAACTGCTCTACCAGCTCGCCGAAGGCGGGATGGCCATCGTCGTCGTTTCGTCCGAACTGCCAGAGGTCATGGGCATCTGCGACCGGATGATGGTGATGTGCGCGGGCAGGATCCGCGCCGAACTGCCGCGCGCGGCTTTCGCCGAGAAGGTCATCCTGGCTGCGGCGCTTCCCGACAGCGCCGCCCCCACTGCCATTGCATCCTGAGGACCCGAACAGATGAAGAAACTCCTTCTTGGCGAACAGGGCCTGGTCGTCATCTTCGCGCTGGCCTTCGGGCTGGTGTCCTTCTTCGTGCCGAACTTCCTGACCGAACGGAACATGCTTGGACTTCTGCAGTCGGTCGTGACCGTGGGCATCGTCGCCTGCACCATGATGCTGTGCCTTGCTGCGCGCGATTTCGACCTGTCGGTCGGCTCGAACGTGGCCTTCGCGGGCATGGTCGCGGTCATGGTGTCGAACAGCACCGGCTCGATCCCGATCGGCATTCTTGCGGCACTGGCCTCGGGCATGATCGTCGGCTTCGTGAACGGCTTCGTCATCGCGAAATTCAACATCAACGCGCTGATCACCACGCTTGCGACCATGCAGATCGTGCGGGGGATGGCGCTCATCTCGTCCGACGGGCGGGCGGTCGGGATCAATGACCCGGCCTTCTTCAACATCGCGCTGTCGAAGTTCCTTGGCATCCCGACGCCGATCTGGGTCCTGGCGGCACTGTTCCTTGTCTTCTGGTTCGTGCTGAACCGCACCGTCTTCGGCAAGAACATCCTGGCCATCGGCGGCAATCCCGAAGCCTCGCGCCTTGCCGGGGTCAAGGTCGACCGGATGCGGATCTATGTCTTCGCGCTTCAGGGCCTGACCTGCGCCATCGCCGGCATCCTTCTGGCCTCGCGCATCACCTCGGGCCAGCCGAACTCGGCCGTGGGGCTTGAGCTTGCCGTGATCTCGGCCTGCGTCCTTGGCGGCGTGTCGCTTTCCGGCGGGCGGGCCACCATGTCGGGGGTCATCGTCGGCGTGATGATCATGGGTATCGCCGAGAATGCGATGAACCTGCTGAACATCCCGGCCTTCTACCAATATATCGTGCGCGGCGTGATCCTTCTGCTGGCGGTCCTTCTGGACAACCTGCGCTCGAGCGCGCTCGGCCGGCGCTGAGGGCCATGATCGAGCTTCGATCCGGCGGGGTGCGCGCGCGGGTCACCACCCGGGGCGGCGCGATCCTGCGGCTGGACTGCGGGGCCGTGCCGCTGCTGCGTCCAGCCGGTGACGGGGCCGAGCCGGGCGGCAGCGCCTGCTTTCCGCTAGTGCCGTTCGGCAACCGGGTCCGGGGAAATCGCTTCAGCTTTCGCGGCCGCGACTACCACCTGCGGCCCAACAGGCCGACGGACCCGCATTACCTGCATGGCGAGGGCTGGCTGAGCGACTGGGGGATCAGGGACCGGGGCGCCACCAGCGTCACGATGGACCACAGCCACGACGGCAGCGCGCTTCCTTACGTCTACGACGCCGTTCAGCGCCTCTCGCTGCGGCCGGACGGCGCGGATCTGGAGCTTTCGGTGACCAATCGCGGCGCGCATGCGATGCCTTTCGGGCTGGGCTGGCACCCCTATTATCCGATGACGCCGGCCACCACCCTGCAGACGGAGGCCAGCCGGTTGTGGACCGAGGATCCGGGCTGGCTGCCCGGTCACCCGGTCGATGTGCCGGCCGAGATGGATTTCTCGACCCCGCGCCACCTGCCCGCGCACTGGGTGAACAACGGATACGACGGCTGGTCGGGCAAGGCCCGCATCACCTGGCCCGAACGCGGGCTGGCCCTGCGGATCACGGCCGATCCGGTCTTCCGGGTGATGTTCCTCTTCGTTTCCGACACCAGTTTCGATGCCGGCTACCAGCGCGACCATTTCGCGCTGGAACCGATGAGCCACATGGCGGACGGGCACAATCAAACGGACCTCGGGGGCCTGGCGGTGCTGGAGCCGGGCGAAAGCCTGTCCGGGCGGATGGGCCTGACGGTCGAGGTCCCCCAGGCCCCCTAAAGCGCCGCCCTGAGATAGGGCGCGGTCGGGCTGGCCTTGTCCCCGGCGACCATCCGGGGCGGTCCTTCAACGACCACCCTGCCGCCCTCCTCGCCCGCACCCGGACCAAGGTCGATCACCCAGTCCGCCTCGGCCACGATGCGCATGTCGTGTTCGACCACCACGACCGTGTTGCCGGCATCGACCAGCCCCTGCAGGTGGCGCATCAGCCGGTCGGCGTCGGCGGGATGCAGGCCCGAGGTCGGCTCGTCCAGCACATAGAGCGTGCGGCCGCGCCCGGTGCGTTGCAGTTCGGTCGCGAGCTTGATGCGCTGCGCCTCGCCGCCCGACAGTTCGGTCGCGGGCTGGCCAAGGCGCAGGTAGCCCAGGCCGATCTCGCTCAGCACGGTCAGGGGGCGCAGCACCTGCGGTTCAGCGGCAAAGAAGGCGCAGGCCTCCTCGACCGTCATCGACAGCACTTGCGCGATGGTGCGGCCCTGCCATTCGACGTCCAGCGTTTCGGGGTTGTAACGGCTGCCGTGGCAGGCCGAACAGGGCGCATAGACGCTGGGCAGGAACAGAAGTTCGACCATCATGAAGCCCTCGCCCTCGCAGGTCGGGCAGCGGCCCTGTGCGACGTTGAACGAGAAGCGGCCAGCGCCGTAGCGGCGGCTGCGCGCCATGGGCGTCGCGGCAAAAAGCTGGCGGACGTGGTCGAAAAGCCCGGTATAGGTCGCAAGGTTCGACCGCGGGGTGCGGCCGATGGGCTTCTGGTCGACCTGCACGATGCGCCCGATCTGCTCCATGCCGGCCGCGATGCGGCCGCGGGTCATCTCGGGGCGGTCTTCCAGCAGCAGGTCGGTGTCGCTGACCTCTTCCCCGGCCAGGGGCTTGCCGAGCCAGCTGCCGACCAGATCGGGCAGCGCCTGGGCGACGAGGCTGGTCTTGCCGGACCCCGACACGCCGGTGACGGCGGTGAAGCAGCCGACGGGGAAGGCCACGTCCAGACCCTTCAGGTTGTTGCGGGCGACGCCTTCCAGCCTGAGCCAGCTTTCGGGCATCCGCGACTTGCCTGCGGCCTTCGGCGCGTCGAAAATATAGCGCCGCGTGACCGAGGCGTCGACCCTGGCCAGCCCTGCGATGGGGCCGTTGTAGATCACCTTGCCGCCATGCGCGCCCGCGCCGGGGCCGACATCGACCAGCCAGTCGGCCTGGCGGATCAGGTCAAGGTCGTGTTCCACCACAAAAAGCGAGTTTCCGGCAGCCTTCAGGCCTTTCAGGATGGTCAGAAGCGCCTCGCCATCTGCGGGATGCAGGCCGGCCGAGGGTTCGTCCAGCACATAGACCACGCCGAAAAGCTGCGACGAAAGCTGCGTCGCAAGGCGCAGACGCTGAAGCTCGCCCGACGACAGGGTCAGCGTGCCACGGTCAAGCGACAGGTAGCCCAGCCCGAGGTCGATCAGCGGGGTGAGCCGTTCCAGAAGCTCGCTCGCCAGGCGCTGCGCCGCCAGCCGCTTTTCATCCGACAGGTTCGGCGTGCGCCGCACGTCAGGGGCCGCCCTGTGGGCCGATCCGCCGGCCGCCACACGCCCGGCGATGGCCGCGTCGCGGGCGCCCTTGTCCAGGACCGCGCCCCCTGTCCCCGGGGCCATGTCGCCCGCCGCGACCGGCGCCAGAAGATCGCGCAGCCTTGACAGCGACAGATCGCCGAACCCGGCAATGTCGAGGCCGGCGAAGGTGACCGACAGGGCCGCCTGTTTCAGCCGCTTGCCGTGGCAGGTCGGGCAGTCGCTGGCGACGATGAACTGCGAGACGCGCCGCTTCATCGTGGCGCTCTGGGTATTGGCCAGCGTGTCCAGAAGGTAGCGGCGCGCGCCGGTGAAGGTGCCCTGGTAGCCGGGCTCCATCCCCCGCCGGATCGCCATGCGGGTCTGTTCGGGCGTCAGTCCGGGATAGACCGGCGCGGTGGGCGCCTCGTCGGTGAACAGGATCCAGTCGCGGTCCTTCTGGGGCAGGTCGCGCCAGGGCCGGTCGACGTCATGGCCCATGGACACGAGGATATCGCGCAGGTTCTGGCCATGCCAGGCGGGTGGCCAAGAGGCGATGGCACGCTCGCGGATGGTCAGCGAGGGGTCGGGGACCATGGTCGCCTCGGTCGCGTCATAGACCCGGCCAATGCCGTGGCAGGTCGGGCAGGCGCCTTCGACGGTGTTGGGCGAAAAATCCTCGGCATAAAGCATGGGCTGGCCGGCCGGGTAGTCGCCGGTCCGGGAATAGAGCATCCGCACAAGGCTCGACAGCGTGGTGAGGCTGCCGACGGACGAGCGCGCGCTTGCGGCGCCGCGCTGCTGTTGCAGGGCGACGGCCGGGGGCAATCCGTCGATCGCATCGACATCCGGGACGCCCGCCTGATGGATCAGGCGCCGCGCATAGGGCGCCACCGATTCCAGGTAGCGCCGCTGCGCCTCGGCGTAGATCGTGCCGAAGGCGAGCGAGGACTTGCCGGACCCCGAGATGCCGGTGAAGACCACGAAGGCATCGCGCGGGATGTCGACATCGACGCCCTTGAGGTTGTTCTCGCGCGCACCCCTGACGGCGACCGAGGACGATGGCGAGGGGGACGGCCCGCCGCGGTCGACCGCCGCTGGCCGGGGCAGAGGGGCCTTCGTCATCTGGAAACCCTTTCGCAAGAGGTCGGTCTGTAGCGGCTTGCCGGTTGGTCGTGCGCTTTCGGCCGACGGTCCCGGCGGCTTGACGCAGCGGTCCGCATATCATCAATTCGCCCTGGGATTGCAGCCCCCTTATACGATGGGGGAGCATATTTTCGGCCACCGCCGCGACATCAGGACCCCTGCCCCTCTGGCGCGGAAAATTGGCCCCCGATCTGGCGCAGGCGCGTGACGGCGCGCTTTTTTCTTCTGGGGACCGAAGCATCCGGTGTCCCGCCTGGCCTTTGCCGGGTAGTTTAGGGTCTTCATGCTTGAAGCCCGCCCACGGATGGCCGACCCTTGAAGGCGGCAGGCAGGGCACCATGTTATACTGCCGTCCAGTATCTTGGCCGGTTTGCCCGGGAAAAAGGAGGGAAAGATGGCCAGCGGATGGGCTCCCGACGGGGCGGTGCAGGACCAGATCGACGCGACCATCATGGACGCGGTGTCGACCGTGCGCTCGCGGCTACCCTCGGGCGAGAGTGCGACGGAATGCGACCTCTGCGGCGAAGAGATTCCCCTGGGCCGGCGCAAGGCCGTGCCCGGCGTCAGAACCTGCGTCAGCTGCCAGTCCGGACGGGATACCCGCGCGGTCTTCACCGGCATCAACCGCCGCGGCAGCAAGGGCAGCCAGATGCGGTAGGGGACGGGGCGGGCCTAAAGGCCCCTTCGCCGTGCGTTGCGATAGCTGAGCAGTTCGCCGACGGCGGCCCGGACATAGGTCACGGGGCGCCAGGGGCCCGGAACGGGGCCGCGGTCGGGCCGGTCCTCGTGCAGGTTCAGCCGCGCCTGCGCCAGGGCGAGCGCCCGATCGATCGCGCTCTTGGCGGGATGGCCGGCGGGCAGGCCGAAGGTGCGGGCGTTGCGCAACCGTTCGCGCAGGACCGTCAGCGTGCGGCGCAGGTCCTTCCGGCGCCCGCGCGACCAGCTGGACCAGGACGGCGCCTTGCCCCGCGCCGTGCTGACGCCGGATCCGACGCGATATTCGACAAGCTCTTCGTCGATGAAGGAAACGCGGCCTTCGAGCGCGGCGCGAAAGCCGAAGATCAGGTCCTCATAGCAATCCCGCTCTGGCAGATCACCGTATTTGGTGACGATTTCGCGGTCCCAGGCCGCCGTTGCCCCGATATAGAGCGACATCGAGGTCGCAATCCGCTCGATCCCCGGCCGGCGCAAAAAACCGATCCGGTCGAACCGGGAATCCTTTACCCCGCCATTCAGCGCCGCACTGTCGACGCGCGAATGGATGAGAAGCGGGCGGTCTTTCTCATAGATCTCCATGATCTTCGCCATTCGGCCCGGCATTGAAACGTCATCACCCGAAGCCGCAATGACCAGATCGCCAGAGCAGAGCCGGAAACAGGAATTGAGGTGCGCGGTGATGCCAAGGTTCACCGGATTGCGGTTCAGGATGATGCGATGCGGCCCCGAATAGCCTGCGACCTGCCCTTCTATTCGTTCGAAGGTCGCGTCGGTCGAATTGTCATCGGAAATCAGGATCTCCAGCGGCGGGCAATCCTGCCGGAGAACAGCCGATATGGCGTCAGCGACAAAGTCCTGCTGATTGTAGGTCATCATCACGACGGAATATCTGTGCCGTGTCATGCGGAAATGATCCCACCTGTGCCACTTGCGCTTCGGGCATTCCCGGCCAGGTCCGGCCGGACGCGGCCCGCAAGCACTTGCGGCCTTCTTACCGGCCGCTCGACCGGGCTACAACTGGCGCATTTCAGCCGCGTCTGGTATGCGAGTTGCAGTACAAGCGGTTCGTTGCCGATGCTGGCCGCGACCGAAGCCATCAGCAGCGGGCCAGGGCCGGTTGCCACAATGCCTTTTTTGCAGGTAGCAGTTGTGCGTTGAACCCGGAGCGGCTTGACTGTAGCGCTGATTCCAGCCCTTGGCGGCAAGGCGGCGCCAGAGGTGTCCGCTGCCGCGGGACTCGTCAAGAAGGATGGGCCATGCCGATAAGAAAACTCCTTAAGCTGATGACCCCGTCCACCACTGGGACCCAGTCGCCACCCGACAAGGGGCAGGCCGGCCCTGCGGACGAGCCGCAGCTCTGGGAGCCGCCGACCGAGCGCTTGTCGCTCGTCTTCATTGCGGGCCCGCCGCGTAGCGGCACCACCTGGCTGAACCGCGAGATCTGCGATCGGGCCGGATGGTCGGGCTTCCTACCGGAATGCACGCTTCTGACCCAGCAGATCGCTCTTTACAGCCGGACCAAGCATTATGGCGAACCAAAGCGGTTCGCGGCCTATTTCGGGACGGCAGAGAACCTCGCCTCGGTCTATCGCCCGATCCTGCGGCAGATGCTGGGCCTTGCGCGCAGCCTCAACGACTGCCCCGACGGGGATACGCTGCTTCTCAAGGACCCGGACCTTTCGCTTTACCTCGAGGATCTTGGCGATGTCCTGCCGGACCACCGGCTGGTCTGCATCGTCCGCGACCCGCGCGATGTCATCGCCTCGGTCAAGAACGTCTCGGCACGCAAGAAAGAGGCCTTTGACATCAAGGCGGCCTGCACCTGGATCTATTCCTACTACGACGGTATCCGCAAACACCGGGCGCAGGGCAGCCGGACCGCGCTGTTCGTCCGGTATGAGGACCTGGTTGGCGGCACGCTCGACCAGGTTCGCACCTTTCTCGGGCAGTCGACGGATGCCGATGCCGCGCAGGCGAACAGCGGCGCCGTCGAAGCGTGGCTCGACCCGTCGGATCCGTTCTTTTCCGAACTGCACCTGAAGCCCACCACCCAGCAGAAGGTCGGCAGCTACAAGACGATCCTGACCAGGCGCGAGATCGCAGAGGTCGAGGCGGTGTTTTCCGGCGTCATGCAGGACTGGCGCTACCGTTGAGGTTCGCCGGCCGGCTTCGCTTTGCGCGCGATCGGCCGCGCGGGGTTTCCGACCACCGTGGTGTTCGGCGGGACGGATCGGGTCACGACGGCCCCCGCGCCGACCATCGCCCCTTCGCCGATGGTCACGCCCGGCAGGATGACCGCGCCGCCGCCGATCGAGGCGCCCTTCTTCACGACCGTTCGGTCGAAAGGCTGGTCGTAGACCTTGCTGCGGGGATAGCGGTCGTTCGTGAAGGTGACGTTCGGGCCGATGAAGGCATCGTCCTCGATGCTGATGCCGTCCCACAGCTGAACGCCCGACTTGACGGTGACCCGGTCGCCGACGACGACATCGTTCTCGATGAAGCAGTGCGAGCAGATGTTGACCTCGGCACCGATGCGTGCGCCCGGCAGAACGATGGCGAATTGCCAGACCCGGCTGCCGGCACCGATCGCGGTTGACTGAACGTCAGCCAGCGGGTGGATGTAGGCGGGTTTTTCCAACTTCTGCCTCCTCGTCGGCTCGCGCTAGGGCTTTGCCGATCGCGGTCCGATGTCAAGCCGGAACTTCGGACCGCCCCGCCAGGTTGCGCCCGGCATGCCCCCGGCAACCTCGGCGGCGCTTGTGCTCACCCCGGCATCGGGATAGTCTCTGCCTGCCAGAAATCGTCGCGATTTTCAGGCAATTCCACTCAGCCTTTCCCTATCAAGAGCCGGATATGAGCATAGACATCTGCAAGGTCATCGAGCTGCCGAAAATCGCCGATCCGCGGGGCAATCTGACTTTCGTGGAATCCGGCCGGCAAATTCCGTTCGATATCAGCCGTGTCTATTATCTTTATGATGTTCCGGGTGGCGCCGAGCGTGGCGGCCATGCGCACAAGGCCCTGTCGCAACTGATCGTCGCAATGTCGGGCAGCTTTGATGTCGTCTTGAATGACGGCTACAACAGCAAGCGCGTCCACCTGAACAGGTCCTATAACGGCCTTTATGTCTGCCCGATGATCTGGCGCGAGCTCGACAATTTCTCGTCGGGTGCCGTCTGCATGGTGCTCGCGTCGAATTTCTATGACGAAGACGACTATTACAGGAATTATGATGACTTCACGATTGCTGCGGGTGTGAGGAAATGAACATTCCCTTCCTGGACCTGCAGGCGGCCTATCTGGAGTTGAAAGGCGCCATTGACGAGGGCGTCGCGCGTGTCCTTTCCAGCGGCTATTACATCCTCGGCCCCGAGGTCGAAGCCTTCGAAGCCGAATTCGCGCACTACTGCGAGGCGGCGGAGTGCGTGGGGCTGGCGAACGGGCTCGATGCGCTGATCCTGTCGCTCAGGGCGCTGGACATCGGGCCGGGCGACGAGGTGATCGTGCCGTCGAACACCTATATCGCGACCTGGCTGGCCGTATCGGCCGTCGGGGCGCACCCCGTGCCGGTCGAGCCCGATCCGGCAACGCACAATATCGACGTGGACAGGTTGGCGCAGGCCGTGACGGCGCGCACCAGGGCGATCATTCCCGTTCACCTTTACGGGCAGCCGGCGGACATCGACGGCGTGCTTGCCGTGGCGCGCGCGCACGGTCTTGCCGTGATCGAGGACGCGGCGCAGGCGCATGGCGCCCGCTACAAGGGCAAGCGGATCGGCGCCCACAGCGACCTTGTGTGCTGGAGCTTCTATCCGGGCAAGAACCTCGGCGCGCTTGGCGACGGGGGCGCGGTCACCACCAACCGCAGCGACCTGGCGGCGCGGCTGAGGATGCTGCGCAACTACGGGTCTGAGAAGAAATATCACAACGAAGTCAAGGGTGTGAACAGCCGCCTCGACCCGATCCAGGCGGCGGTCCTGCGCGCCAAGCTGCCCCACCTGGACGAATGGACGAAGCGGCGGCAGGCGTTGGCGGCGGGCTATCACAGCGCCTTTGCCGGCACGAGCCTGATCTGCCCCAAGACCCCGGCGGGGATCGAGCCGGTGTGGCATCTTTTCGTGATACGGACGGCCGATCGCGGCTGGCTCCAGGCACGGCTGACGGAAAGCTCGGTCGGCACGTTGGTCCACTACCCCGTGCCGCCCCACATGCAGCCGGCCTATTCCGACCTGAAGCTCAAGCCCGACAGCCTGCCGATCGCCAGACGGCTGGCGGATGAGGTCCTGAGCCTGCCGATCGGACCGCACCTCACGCCGGACATGCAGCGGACCGTCATCGACGCGGTTCTGTCGGCACTCTGAACACTCAGCAGATCGGGGGACCGACGATGCTTGGGGAATGGCTCGTCCGAAAATACAAGCGCAAGCGCGAGAAGCTTCTGCGCAACAAGAGCCGTATCGTGGCGAAACTCGAACACAGATTTGTCCCGCGCGGCGGCACGTCGACCAAAGGCCGGCTGATCGTCGGGGCGCTGCGGCTTCTGGCCCCGTCGAACCGGTTCATGCCGCTTGCCGCCTATGCGGACGGCTCCACGCCGGTCGCGACGCTGGCTCCGCCGACCGAGTATGTGACCGAAGCGCCGCGCGAGGTCGGGGCCGCCCCGCAAATGCAGACGGGCGAGATGCCGGCGATGATGGCGCGTCTCTTCCAGTCGGCCGAGGTCCATCCGCTGAGTTCTGCAATCGTGACCAGCGACCGGATCACGGTGCCCCCGCACTATGTCGGCCGTTCAGACCTGCTCATCACCGACGGGCGGTTCCTGCTTGGGCAAGGCGATGGGATGGGATCGGTCCTCTGCCCCTCTCCGGTCCGTGCCGATCAGGGGATCATGGTTTTCGGCGCCGGGGTCACGAACTGGTATCACTGGCTGATCGAGATCCTTCCGGCGGCCTTCCTGGCCGAAAGCCTGTCGGCCGAGTTCGACGGGTTTCCGCTTCTCGTCCCCGAAGCCAGCCAGACCCTTGAGACCTTTCGCGCCTCGCTTGCCCTTTTCAGCCCCGGCCGGCCCGTCGTCCCGCTGGCGCCGGACAGACCGGCCAAGGTCGAGCAGCTGATCCATATCGACGCCGTGACCTCCGGCCCCATGAACCTCGCGGCCGGCATATGGCCGGTGCCGGCGGACTACAGCCAGAACGGTGATGTCCTGGCCCGCTACCGCGCCGCGATCCTGGACCGTCTGTCGATCACCGAGACGCCGCCGACCCGCCGCATATTCCTTGCGCGCGGCAATGACCGGCGCAACTACAACCAGGCGGAACTCATCGAAGTCGCGTCGGACTATGGATTCGAGGCGGTATATCCCGAACAATTGTCGTTCCGCGAGCAGGTGGCGGTCTTCGCATCGGCCGAGGTCGTGGCCGGCCCCTCGGGCGCGGCCTTCGCCAACATGCTCTTCTGCCAGAAGAACACCCGCGGCCTGACCTGGCTTCTGCCCCACTATAGCGGCTTTTGCGCCTATTCGAACCTGGCGAACGTGGTGGGCATGGAGCTTGGCTACCTGTTCGTGACGCCGCATACCGAGATCAAAAGCAGCTTCGACGCCTATAGCGCGGCTTACACACTGGAGCGCGACCGGTTCGAAGCGGCGCTGCGGGCGCTCCTTCCGGGAGGGGCGGCGCGGGACTGAGCGGGTAATCGGCGGGGCGGTTCGGATCGAGAGCCTGCGGGCTCTATGGGTGGCGGTCCTTGCTGACCTGGATGTGGCCCGAGGCGTCGAAAGGGGCATGGATGGGGGCGACACTCTGCGGGCTCCACACCCCCCGGAACTGCCGCATGGCTGGCTCCCGCCGTCGGAACCGCTGGCGCGAGTTTTCCGCGTGATTGTCGGCCCGGCGGCCGATCTTGTGCTCGTCGCCACGGCCAAGGTCCTTCGGCGCAGCGTTAGCGGGAACCGGGCACGCGGGGGTCACCGCCGACCCGGCCCGATCCGGCAATCGAAGGCGGGGTAGGCGCCGGCATGGCGCCGCGCCTGTCTGCCGCGCGAATGCGCTTGACCGGGGCCCGACCCTGTTCACAATCGGCGGGCGAAGCGGGGAGCAGTCGATGGACAAAGGCGCGCGGTCGGGATCGCCGCTTCTTTCCCTGCTGGTTCCCTCGCCGGGAAACCAGGCGGGCGGGCGGGCCGATCCCCATACCCTGCCCGGCGCAGCCCAGCCCGGTTGCGAGCTGATCCGTGCATCCGGGGGCGAAGCGCTCAGCCAGCTTCTCGGACGGGCGGCCGGCGACTGGGTGCTGGTGGTTGACGACACCCTTGTCATGGATGCGGCCTGCCTGTCGGCCCTGCAGGACGCCGCACGGCAGCAAGGGGGCGCGGACGTCGTCTACTTCGACTGGCGGTTCCGCGATGCCGGGCTGATTGCGCCGGATCGGCAACGTGCGGCCCTGACGCTCGGCGCGGCGGAACAGTTGGTGCAGGGTTGGCCAAGTCCGGCGGCGACCGCGACGCTGATGCGGCGGAGGGCGCTGATCGAGGCCGGCGGCTTTGACGGGCGGTATCGTCCCCTTGCCCCGGCAGAGGCGGCGCTGCGCCTCGCGCAGGGGGGCGCGCGGTTTCGACGGTCGCCGGACCTGGTCCTTGAGTATGCGCCACGCAGGCTCGATCCGGCGGGACTGGCCCAACGCCTTGACGAGGCGCTGCGCATGGTCCGGTCCGGACAGGCGGCGTTGCCTTCGCAGGCGCGCGCATTGGCTGGGGCCGAGACGGGCATCTTCTTCCATGCCCTCGGGCTGGCGATCGGGGCCGGACTGCAGACCCCGCCCCTCACCGACCACCCCCCGGTCCCCCTCGCCCCTGGTTTCGACGCGGCACGGGCCTGCACGGCACTCCTGGACGGGATCGCCAGCGCCTGCCACATCGCAGTGGGCGCGGAGGCGGCGGGCCAGGAGGCGGCGGGCTGGAACAGGCTCAGGGCGGCTGCCGAACCCGCGCTGGCGGCCCTCGCGTCGCGGTTCGCCTGGCCGGAATTTGCGCGCTTCGTCCTGCGCATGGCCGACCGGAGACTGGCCGCGCGATGCCGGCCCGGAGGGGCGCTGGACCTGGGCGCCGAACGCACCGTGACCTTCGACCTGGGGCAAAGCCCGACCGATCTGGCGCTCGACGGTGGTGTGGAGCGTCTGCAGGGTATCGTCCTGTCGCAGGGGGGCGAGGTCGGACGGTTCCACATCGCACCCACCGGCCCGATCGCGCGGGGCGACATGGCGGCCATCCTCGCTGATTTCCGCGGTGCGGCGCCCGCCGGGGCCGCTTCTCCCGCTCCCCCAGGCGCCGCATGGCCGGAGGCGCCCCTCGCCCATCAAGAGCCCGTCGGCCCCGAAGACCCCGACGAGGAGCACAAGGCGCGCCAGACGCTTGCCCTCATTCCAGAGGGGGTCGGCGCCGCGCTTGAACTGGCCTGCCGCGACGGTCGTTTCACCCGCCGCCTCGCTGGCAAGGTCGGCCAGCTGACCGCCACCGACCCGTCCGCAACCGCGCTGGCGCAGGCGGCGCAGCGGTGCCGCGACCTGCCGTCGGTCCGGTTTGCCCGGCTCGACCCGATGCACGACCCGCTGCCTCAGGATCTTGACCTGATCGTCTGCATGGACGCCCTTTACGACCTTGGGGACATCGACGCGCTTGTGCAGGTTGCCGACCGCATCGCCGACGCGCTGAGGCCGGGCGGGCATCTGGTGATGACCCACGCCGACCTTGCCGGCGACCGGGACAGCCGCCAGACCCCCGGCTTTCGCTGGAACCACCCGCTCGGCGCGCGGACGATCGGGCAGGCGTTCGGGGAGGCGTTCGGGCTGGGCGGGGCGCTCTGCCTTGTCGAAGAACATCGCTCGGCCCTTTACCGGATCCAGCACTTCCGCAAGCCTGAGGGCGGCGAGCGGCCGCCGGCGCCGATCTATCGGGACATCGCCTTCGGCGGGCGGCTTCCGGCCGCTGCCGCGGCGGCCGTCGACTGGGCCGGACGGCCGCCCGACCCGGCAGGCCTGGCGCCGCCGGGGGTGCCGGTCCTCATGTATCACCGGATCGCCGCCGATGCGACGCCCCCCATGGCACGCTTCGCGACGACGCCGGCGCGATTTGCCGAACAGATGCAATGGCTGGCCGAGAGCGGCCATGTGACGATCGGGCTCGAGGCGCTCGAGGCGGCGATATGGGACGGGGCAACCCTGCCCGAGCGCGCAGTCGTCCTTACATTCGATGACGGCTATCAGGACAATCTGGCCAATGCCGCACCGATCCTGCGCGACCTTGGCCAGCGCGCGACGGCCTTCGTGCCCACCGCGCACGTCGGCCGGACGGCCGACTGGGACAGGCTGTTCGGACCGCCCGCGCCGCTGATGGACTGGGGCGAGCTTGAACGGCTGCGCCGCTCCGGGTTCGACATCGCAAGCCATGGCCAGCGCCACCGCCCGATGACCGCGCTGCCCCCGCGCGAGCTGGCGGACGAGCTGGAGGGCGCGCGCGAAGTGCTTCTGGCGCGGCTTGGCACGACCACCAATTTCCTTGCCTATCCCTATGGCGATCACGACGAGGCGGTGCAGCGTGCGGCAATGGCGGCGGGATACCGGCTGGCATTCACGACCGAGAACCGCAGGTGGCGGCCGGGTGAACGGGTTGCGACAATTCCGCGATTGGCGGTTGCGGGTGGGCTGACCACTGACGAGTTTGCGGCGCTCGTAGGGTCAGGACCCGTTTTCGGGTCATAGCCAGAACGTGACGGTTGCGGCGAGAACGACGGCAGAGAGGAAGACCTTCGGGCACCTGTCGCATCGCGTGGCGACGCGTCGCCCGTCTTTCGGACGCCCGAACATGATCTCGATCCTGTTGCGTCGTTCGTAGCGGCGCTTGTCGTGCGCGCATCACGCCGCAGATGCAGGATCAATGGGACCTGACCCTAGCCCATCCCCTTCAGGCGGCCCGGTGTTGGCAGTCGAAGTGCGGGGGCAAACAGGCCGTGGCGGGCAACGACGACCACGATCACGAACAGGATGCCCAGAACCAGCAGCCACAGGTTGCCGAGCGTGTTGGACAACAGGTTCTCGGTCCCCGATACCACCAGCGCGCCCATGAGGGCCGCCATCGGCACGGATCTTCCGCCTACGGCGACCCAGATCAGAACCTGCGTCGACAGGGCAAACCCCGCCAGCGAGGGCGAGACAAAGCCGAACTGCGCGGCAAAAAGCGCGCCTGCCAGGCCGGACAGGACCCCGGCGAAGATGAAGGCGGCGGACTTCAGGCCCCGCGTCGCATAGCCAAGATGACGAACGCGGACCTCGTTGTCGCGGATCGCCTCAAGCACGGTGGCATAGGGCGAACGGATGATCGCCACTGTCGCCAGAAAGGCGGCAAGGGTGATCGCGAACATCAGGTAATAGAGCGTCCGGTCGCCCAGCATCTCGTCCCCCCAGGACAGGGGGGGCACTCCGAAAAGGCCGTTGTAGCCGCCCAGAAACTCGGTCCGCGTGATCGCGATTTCCACCACCGTCGCGGTGCAGAGCGTCACGATGGCAAAATGCGCGCCCGACAGGCCCCGGCCGGCGAAGGTCACCCAGGCCATCGCTGCCGCGAGAAGTCCGGCAACCACCGCCGCAAGCAAGATGCCGACCAGGATGGAAGAGCCCAGGGACGGCAGCATGCCCAACGTGACCAGGGCATAGGCGTAGGCCCCGGCGCCGAAGAATATCGCCTGTCCGAAGCTCAGGATGCCCGCCTGACCCCAGATCAGGCTGAGGCCGAGCGCCAGGATGCCATAGCAGAAATACATGGCGACCTGCACCAGAAGCCAGTCCACGCCGACAAGTCCCAGGATGGCAAGAGCCGCCCAGATCGCTGCCGTCAGGTAGGCCCCGAATCTCTCGCGCATTCTGCTTACCGCTTTCTCTTGTTCAGGACGCCTTCGGGGAAAAAGCGAATGAGAACCATGCACAGGACAAAGACGATGACCTGCGTATCGGCCTGCGACAGCCAGCCCGCGATCAGGTTCGACGAGCCCGAGATCGCGGCCACGCCGAAGAGCGGCCCGGCAAGCGAGTTGACGCCCCCGACCAGGATCGCGAGGAACGAGGGGATCAGGAAGCCCACGCCCATGTGGGGGTCGACGCTCATCACCGGGCTCATCATGGCGCCCGCGAAGCCCGCAAGCCCCGCCCCCAGGCTGAAGCAGGCCATATCCATGCGGCGGGTGTTCAGCCCAAGCGCCGAGGCCATGTTCCGGTTTGCGATCACCGCCCGGAGCTTCAGCCCGATATTGCTGCGAAAGAGCGCGAGATAGAGCCCGAGCGTCAGGGCGACCGACACCGCCATGATGAGAAGCCGCATCCTGGGATAGGCGACGCCAAGGACCTCCATCGAGCCGGACAGCGGATTGGGCACGGTCTGCGCCGTCGGCCCGAAAATCAGGATGACCGCCTGCTTGATGATCAGCGAGACGCCCCAGGTCGCGAGGATCGTGTCGAGAAAGCGGTGATAGATCCGCTGGACGACAAAATACTCGACGGCCAGCCCCGCGAGCGCGGCCGTGATCGGCGCGACGATCAGCGCCAGCCAGAAACTCGCCCCCGCGCCGGTCATGGCGACCACGGTGTAGGCCCCGATCAGCATGAACTCGCCATGCGCCATGTTGATGACGTTCATCAGGCCGAAGATCACGACCAGTCCAAGCACGACCAGCATCAGGACCGAAAAGTAGTTCATCGTATCGAGGATGAGTTCCATCGGCGCCTCGCTCAGATCGACAGATAGGTGGACAGCCGGTAGCGATCGGCACGGATACCCTTGGCGGGAACGCCGCTTTCGGCGATGCGGCCATGGTCCATGAAGGCGATGCTGTCGGCCCAGCCATCGACCATCGCGAGGTTCTGTTCGACCATCAGGACGGTCAGGCCCGTCTCGTCGACGATCTCCCTGAGCTTGCGCGCGATCTCCTGCACGATATTGGGCTGGATGCCCTCGGCCGGCTCGTCCAGCAGGAGGAGCCGCGGCTCTCCGGCCAGGGCGCGTGCGATCGCCAGTTGCTGCTGCTGGCCGCCCGAAAGGCTGCCCGCCTTCTGGCCCGCGCGTTCCTTCAGGATCGGGAAAAGGGCATAGAGGGCTTCGGGCACGATGGGTGACAGCCCGGGCTTGGCGATCCTGCCCACGCGCAGGTTTTCCTCGACCGTGAAATCCTTGAAGACCTCGCGCCCCTGCGGGACGTAGCCTATGCCGCGTTGCGCACGGGCGTAGACCCTGAGCGGGGTCAGATCCTGCCCGTCGAGCCGGATTTCGCCTGTCTCGCTCGGCAGAAGCCCGCAGATGGCCTTCATCAGCGTCGTCTTGCCCATGCCATTGCGGCCAAGAACGGCGACGAATGCGCCCTTGCCGATCGACAGGTCCATTTCGTGAAGAACCCTGCCGCCGCCGGGATAGCCCGCCGACAGGCGCCGGATCTCAAGCATCGGCGGTTTCTCCAAGATAGGACCGGATGACGCGCGGATCCTTGCGGATCACGTCATAATCGCCCTGGGCAATGATGCGGCCCTCGTTCGCGACAAGGACCGGCTGGCCGAGCGCGCGCACGAAATGCAGGTCATGTTCGACCACCAGAACCGTCATGCCACGCTCGGCCCTGAGCTTGAGGATCAGTTCGGCAACGGCCTCCGTCTCGGTCACCGACATGCCGGCCGTCGGCTCGTCCAGAAGCAGAAGGCGAACCCCACCGGCCAGCAGCATGGCGATTTCCAGCCGCTGTTTTGCGCCATGCGCAAGTTCGCTCACTGTGGCTCCAAGCCGGTCCTTCAGCCCGCAAAGCTCGGCCAGTTCATCGCGGCGGGCCCGATCGGGCTTGGTCATCAGAAGCGACAGGAACCCATACCCGCCGCCTGCCCCGGCCAGAGCGCATTCAAGGTTCTGCGCCACGGTCAGTTCGCCGAAAACGCCGGGCACCTGGAACTTCCTGGCGATGCCGCGCCGGGCAATCACTTCGGCGGGCTTTCCGTCAATCCGTTGCCCGTCGAAGGTCACCGAACCGGCCGTCGGCTGCAACGAGCCGTCGATCAGGTTGAAAAGCGTTGTCTTGCCGCAGCCATTCGGGCCGAGGATCGTGTGGATGCTGCCGGCCTCCAGCGCGAAGCTGACGTCGGCCACGGCGACGACACCGCCGAAATGCTTGGCAAGATTCTGGACTTGCAAAAGCGGCGGTGTCGCGGCCATTCCTCAACCACACTGGTTCGGTGCGGATATCCTGCCAAGATCCTTGATGACCTCTATCTTGCCCGCCTTGGCCTCGGCAATCAGCACGTTCAGGTCGACGTGACGGTCAGAGGCGCGCAGATGAACCTCGCCGTTGCCCGACATGATGGTCTGGTCGACCATGGCGTCCGTCACCTTCTCCTTGTCGTCGGTGCCGGCGCGGCGGACACCCTCGATATACATGCGCGACAGCGTCCAATGCGCATCGACCGTGTTCGAGACGATCGCATCGGCCCCGAACCGCTTGGCCATGCGGTCCTTCAGGTCTTTCGCCGAAGGCGAGGTCAGCGACGAGGTGAAATCGGTCGGCGCCAGGATGCCGTCGCTTTCCTCGGTGCTGAGGCCGGCAAGGTAGTTCTCGGAGAAGCCGAAGAAGATCAGGCGGATCTTGTCCTTCATGCCGGCCGAAGCGAACTGCTTGACGAAGGTGATCGCGTCCGCGCCGACGATGGTTATGACCACGGCCTTGGCGCCGCTGTCGCGGATCTTGCGCAGCGTCGCGGTATAGTCCTTGGCGCCCCAGGGGGTATATTCCTCGCCCACCAGCTTTGCCTTCAGCTTTTCGGCCTGGGTCTTGAAGGCGGCGTTCATCTTCTGCGGCCAGATGTAGTCCGATCCGACCAGATAAAAACTGTCGCCCACCGTCTCGACCGCATGGGCAACCATCGGATCGACCCATTGCGCGGGAAGCGCCGAATAGCAGGTGATATAGCGCGAGCAGACGCCGCCTTCGTAGTCGGTGGCATACAGAAGCGGCATCTTCGCCCGTTCGATCGTCGGGCGGATCGCGTCGCGGTTGGCGCTGGTGACTGGCCCGATGATGGCCGAAACCTTCTGGCGGCGGATCAGGTCGTTCGCCTGTTCGACGGCGGTCTTGGGGTCCGTCGCATCGTCGGCGCGGATGATCTCGAACTTGCGGCCCAGAATGCCGCCCGCGTCGTTGGCGTCAAGGAAGGCGAGTTCGGCGCCTTGCGCACCCTGATTGCCCAGCGCCTCAAGCCCGCCCGAGAAGGGTTGCAGGACGCCGATGCGGATCGGATCGGCGGTTTGGGCGATGGCCGGCATGGCCAGACCCGAAAGCGTGGCCGCGCCACCGATTGCCAGCAAATGCCGGCGGCTCAGATGAAGTTGGCTTCCAGACATTCTGCCCTCCTCAGGCGTCAGAGATCGGTTGTTTCAAATTGCGGGAGCCCGGTCACCGTCGCGCCGGAGGTGAAGCCCGCAACGATTGCCTCTGCATCCGTCACGATGCCGAAATGTGTCGCGATGTCGTAAAGGGACGACGCCTGCTCCCGCGGGCCGGTCGCCGCGCAGGCATCGTGCGGCACGACGACCTGGTAGCCGTTAAAGAAGGCATCATGGACGGTCGAGCGCACGCAGATGTTGGTCACGACGCCGAACACGACCAGCGTGTCGATCAGGTTGTCCCGCAGCGTCAGGTCGAGGTCGGTGCCGAAGAAGGCGCTGAAGCGGCGCTTGAGAAAGGTGAAGTCCCCGGCCTGCCGGTCGAGCTCTGGCATGATCTCGACGCCCGGCGTTCCTTCGATGCAGTGCGGCGCCCGTTTCAGGAATTCGCGGTCGCGACGCAGGCCGGGACGATGGGCGTCGACAACCCAGCCGATCATCGCGCCCTTGCCGCGCGCGGCCCGGACGATCGCGTTCTGCACGGGATAAAGCGCGTCCGAGTTCGGCAGCGGCATGGCGCCGGCGGGGTCGCAGAAATCGCGCAGCATGTCGACGATCAGGACTGCGGTGCGCTCGGGCGCCAGAGCGATACCCCCCGCCTGCCGGCGCCGCGCCGAAAAGACATCCATCGCCGCCTCCTCCCTGAAGGTCTGGATGATGTTAGGCACAGGTTCGGAAACCGGTCAATAATTATTTCGCATACGATGTTTTATGGAGACGATTCCCTTGAGCTTGCAGGCGACGTAAGCTTAGGCAGCATAAGGATTTCTATGGATATTCCGGGTAAGCCGTGGCAACGTTCAGCCAGAGATCATTTCGCATGCGCAGCATTTGCGGCTGGATCCTTGACGTGTAATTTGAGTGGGGATGACCGTCCATGCCGAACCCAGACGACCTGCGCGACGGGCCGGACAGCGATGGGCCCGAGGCGTCGGAATTTCCCTACGACCTCAAGGAAAACATCGGCTACCTGCTGCGCACGGCAAACCAGGTCGCGGTTGCCCGGTTCAACACCTACATGGCCAGGATTCCGGCCGCCGGATCGGTGACGACGACCCAGTTCGCCACGCTGACGACCATTGCCCGCTTTCCCGGAATCTCGTTCAGCGAATTGTCGGCCTTCACGTCGATCGACATGCCGACGCTGAATTCGTTGATTTCGCGGCTGAAGGCCCGTGATCTGGTCACGGTCGAGGTCAATCAGGATGACAAGCGGTCGCGCTGCATCCGGCTGACCCGCCGGGGCGAGGAGCTGGCTGCCGTTCTGACCGATCATGGCCACCAGGTCGCGGCTTCCATCTCGGCGCGGCTGACGCCCAACGAGACGGGGCGGCTGATCGGGCTTTTGAAAAAGCTCATCGGCTAGGCCCGCCACCTACCTCAGCCCGTCCTTGCCCTCGATCTGGTCGGCTCTCAGCCCCCCCACCCGTGCAAGCGGGCGACCGCTGTCAGTGACCGCGACGGCCACCAGAATCTCGTTGGCGCGCGGTGCGTCGTTCAGCCGGATCTCGACCCCGTCGAAGTGCGAGCGGACAAAGGCCGCGTCCTTGTGGCCAAGCGGAATGTCCAGGTCCTGCCCCATGCCGCCGCGCTTCTTGGACGAGGGCACGAGTGCTGCCCCCTTTTCCACCGCCAGACGCAGGGGGGCCCCCATCTTGGGGTGCAGCAGCGCCGCCGCATGTTCCAGTTCACCATTCTCGCCGACCATCGCGGCCTTGCCGTAGCTTTCAGCCTGCGATGGCGCGATCCCGAGGGAGTCGACGCATTTCCTGCCCAGAAGCGCGCCAAGTTCGGCGCCGATGTCCATGAGCGGCGTCAGGTCCTCGACATACTGACCGGCGAACGGGTTCTCGATCACGGCGGCAGCCACGGCTTTGCGCGTCGGCGGATCAATCGCGCGGCCGCCTTCGATGTGCGTTTCCTCGACCCAGGTCACGATCTTGCGGATCTTCGCGCTCATCTCAGCCCGTCCTCTCCCTTGATCTGCGACGCTTCCAGACCGCCCGAGCGCGAATGGATGCGCGGGCCGGTCGTCATGACCAGGGCCAAGAGCATTTCGTCGGCGCGCGGGGCGTCGTTCAGGCCCACCTCCATCCCGTCGAAATGGCTGCGGACGTAGCTTGCGTTGATGTGGGTGATCGGCACGTCGATCCTGACGCCGACGCCGCCGACCTTCTTGGCCGAGGGGACGATGGCCTTCGCGTTGCCCAGCACCTCGCGCATGGCATAGCCGCCGGGCGCATGCCAGAGCGCGCCATGTTCCAACTCGCCTGCCCCGCCGATGATCGAGGCCTTGCCGTAGCCCTCGATCCTGTCCGCGCCGCCAAGGGCAGTCGCCAAGCGCGTCGCGAGTTCAAGGCCGAGGGGCCGCAGATCTTCCATGAACGCCTGTATGTCCTCGACATAGCGGCCGGCGAAAGGGTTCTTCACCACCGCAAAGGCGGCGCCCCGCAGGTGCGGGCGTTCGGCGACCGGGCCGCCCTCGTGGAAGATTTCTTCGACGGTGAGGATGATCTTCCTGATGTCCGGCTTCGACATGGCAGTCACGCGCCTTTCACGATGGTGGGGATGTTTTTCGCGGGGGGCGTGTTGCGGCTTCTTTGCGAGCGGACGATGCCGTCGATGACCGTCATGCCGACCCCCGGCAGGTTGCCGAGCTGGATCGACTCGAGCATGTCCTTGCCCGGCGCGTGCTGCGCCTGGTCGAGCAACACGAAATCCGCCGCATAGCCGGGCTCCAGCAGGCCTACATCCAGTTCGCGCTGCCGCGCGGTGTTGCCGGTGCCGAAGCAGAAGGCGACTTCTGCCGGCACATGGCCAAGCGAGGACAGCATGGAAATCATCCTGAGGATGCCAAGGGGCTGCACGCCCGATCCCGCAGGGCCGTCGGTGCCAAGGATGATCTGGTCCAGCTTGCCCAGTTCCCGCGCCGTGTTCAGCGTCAGGAGCGCGGCGCGCTCGTTGCCGTTGTGCACGATTTCGAGCCCCTTCTGGCAGCTTTCGCACAGACAGATGATCTGGTCGTCGGGAAGGGCCGAATGGCCGCCGTTGATATGGCCTACGACATCGGTGCCGGTTTCCAGAACCATGTCCGCGTCGATCAGGCCCGAGCCTGGAATGGACGGGCCGCCCGTATGGATCGTCGACTGGATACCGTATTTGCGCGCCCAGCCCACCATCTGCCGCGCGGTCTTGCCGTCCTTGACCGAGCCGAGCCCGATCTCGCCCAGATAGCGGACGCCGGCGGCGGCGAGTTCGCGGAAGTCATGCTCTTCCATGCCATGCTCGATGACAGGCGCACCGGCATGGACCTTGACGCCCGAAGGGCGGAAGTTCTCGTACCAGCGTTGCGCCGCGATCGCCATCGCCTTCAGCCCGACGATATCCTTCGGCCGGCCGGGCATATGCACCTCTCCCGCCGAAATCATCGTCGTCACGCCACCATGCAGCGTCGAGTCGATCCAGTTCAACTGCTGCTGGCGCGGAGTGTAGTCGCCGATCACCGGGTGGACGTGACTGTCGATCAGCCCCGGGGAAAGCGCGACCCCGCTGGCGTCGATCACCACGTCGGCCCCCTCTGTGTCGAGATCCTTTTCATAACCGAACGCCGCCAGTCTGCCGTCGATCGCGACGACACAATCACCATCCGCGATCGGGCTTTCCAGCCTGCCAGTCAGGAGGAGCCCGATATTGCGGATGACAAGCTTGCTTTGCGACTGGTTCATCTGGCGCCTCCCCCGACATTTATTAGTATACTAACTAATTTCATGAGTGGCACAAGATAGTTGAAGGGCGCAAAAGCGCTGCACTGCGCCCGACATACCGGGGTCATCAAAATGGCTCGCGGCCAGACCGGCCCCTGCCGACCCGGTTCTGTCTCTAAGTCGTGTCGGGCAAATGCGCGCTGGTCCCGGTTTGGTCAGGTTGGCCAATGTCAGGCTGGCCAATGTCAGGCTGTGCAGGGGGCACGCCACGCCAGGGGGCGGCCCGCTCCGGCGTCCGACCGGCAGTCTGGCCTGCCGCGCCCTACGGCTCGACCATGCCCAGCTGCCGCTTCCTGCGCTTGGCCCAGGCGCCGATGAGGCGGTCGCCGGTGATGCCGATGAACGCGATCCCAAGGCCGGCGAGCAGCCCCCGGCCGGTGTCGGCGCCCGGCAGGGCCTTGTAGATCTCTTGCCCCAGATCGCGCGAGCCGATCAGCGCGGTGATGGCCACCATCGCCAGCGCCATCATGATGGTCTGGTTCACGCCCAGCATGATCTCGGGCAGCGCGATCGGCAGTTCCACCTTCCACAGCCTCTGGCGCTTTGTCGCCCCGGCGGCGGTGGCGGCCTCGATCACCGTCGCCGGAACGCGCGACAGCCCCAGATAGGTGAACCGGATCGACGGCACCGTCGCATAGGCCAGCATGGCGATCACGTTCGACAGGTCGCTGGTCTGAAAGAGCATGATGACCGGGATCAGATAGATGAAGCTCGGGAAGGTCTGCAGCGTGTCGCAGATGGTCAGGATCACCCGTGCGGCAGGCTTGCTGCGCGAGGCCCAGATGCCCATGGGCACGCCGATCAGGATGCAGAGGATCGTGCAGCTTGCCACCAGATAAAGCGTCATCATCAGCGGCGTCCAGAAGCCCGCGAGCGCGAGGAAGCCGAACAGGCACACCGGCACCAGCGCGAGCCTCAGCCCGCCCAGATACCAGCCGCAGAGCGCCAGAAGGCCGATCAGCGTGGGCCAGGGCACCCACAGGAAGAAGTTGCGTAGTGGCAGCAGCATCCAGATGGTGATCCAGTCGCGCACCGGCTTGATGTAGTCGAACATCGTGTAGGACACCCAGCGGACAAAGCCGTTGATCGGGCCGCCGTAGGACAGCGTCAGGTCCTTGGGCAGCACGTTGACCGCAGCGACAAAGCGGGCCGCGACAATGGCCGCCAGGGTGATGAGCAGAAACAGGACCAGGTGCTGGTGGCGCGCGGCCCAGGGGGTTCCGGCCGCGAAGCGCGTCGGCGTGCGATGGATGAAGGCGCGGGTCAGGCGGTCAAGGACCAGCGCGATCAGCGTGATCGCTACGCCCTGCTCGACCGCCTTGCCGATCTGCAACTGCTGGAGCGAGAAGAGAAGCTTCTGGCCCAGCCCCGACGCACCGACGAGCGAGGCGATGACCGCCATCGCAAGGGTCTGCATCACGACCTGGTTCAGGCCCAGAAGCAGGGTCTGCTGGGCGGCGGGCAGCTCGACCTTCCACAATTGCTGGCGGCGCGTGCAGCCGGCCATGATCCCGGCTTCCAGAATGTCGGACGGCACGGTCCGCAGCCCCAGGATCGTGCAGCGGGCCATCGGCGGCACGGCAAAGCCGAAGGTCGCCAGCATTGCCGGAACCTGGCCAAAGCCGAACAGGATGACGACCGGCCCGAGGTAGGCCATGTGCGGCGTCGCCTGCATGACGTCGAAGACGGCATTCAGGACCTTTTCGGCGCGCGGGTTGCGCACGGCCCAAAGGCCAAGGAACAGGCCGGTCAGCGCGGCCAGCGGCACGGTGACGACCACGATGGCCAGCGTCTGCATCGCATCCGGCCAAAGGCCGAACAGCGCCAGATAGAAGGCGCACAGGCCGCAAAAGAGCGCCAGACGCCTTCCGCCGGCCCAATGGCCCAGAATGGTGACACCCGCAACGATCGACACCCATGGCAGGGGCGGCCAGCCCCAGGAAGGAACGCCGCGAAAGAGCAGCGCCTCGGCCAGGTCAAGGGGTTGCGACAGGACCCAGGAAATGGCGCGCGTCAGGGGTTTGGCGGCGGCCCCGAACCAGGCGAAAAACGCCGTGACCCAATCGCGGACCGGCACGATCCAGGCGTCGGGCCATTGGCCGAATGCCGGAACGACATAGGCAAGGGCCAGGCTGAGGACGATGAACAGAAGGGTGACCGCGACCGGTGGCAGCGGTCGGCCGGAAGCCGGCAGGGCGCGGGGGCTTTCCCGGGTCGCGGCGTCGTTCATGCCGCCGGTTCCGGATACAGGCCCGCGATCATCGCCGCCCGGCTGATGACGCCCAGCGGCTTGCCCGCATCGTCGACGACCGGCATGGGAACGTCCGAGGACAGGACCTCGGCGGCGACATCGCCGATCTTGGCGTTGGCGGGGATCGGTTTGCCACCCGCCGTTCCCTTGGTGGTGAGTGCGCGCACGCTGACGATATGGTGGCGCGGCGCGTTGCGGGTGAACTCGCGCACATAGTCGTCAGCGGGGTTGGTGACCATTTCCTCGGGCGTCGCGAGTTGCACCAGCCGGCCGTCCTTCATGATGCCGATGCGGTCGGCCAGGCGGACGGCCTCTTCGAAGTCGTGGGTGATGAAGATGATGGTCTTCTTCAGCATCTTCTGCAGGCGCAGGAACTCGTCCTGCATTTCCCGCCGGATCAGCGGATCGAGCGCCGAGAACGGCTCGTCCAGGAACCAGACGTCGGGGCCGACCGCGAGGGACCGGGCGATGCCGACCCGCTGTTGCTGGCCGCCCGACAGTTCGCGGGGGAAGTAGGTTTCGCGCCCTTCGAGCCCGACGAGCCGCAGCATCTCTCTCGCGCGCTTCTCGCGTTCGTCACGGCTGCTGCCGCGGACCTCCAGCGGGAAGGCGACATTCTGCAGGACGTTGCGGTGCGGCAGAAGGCCGAAGTTCTGGAACACCATCCCCAGCTTGTGGCGGCGGAGCTCGATCAGCTCCTGTTCGGTCGCCTTCAGGAGATTCTTGCCTTCGTACTGGATCTCGCCGGCGGTCGGATCGTTCAGCCGGGTGATGGCCCGGATCAGGGTCGATTTCCCCGACCCCGACAGCCCCATGACAATGAGGATCTCGCCGGGGAAGACGTCAAAGCTCACGTCCTTGACGGCGCCGATGTATTTCTCTGCGCTGAATGCCTCGTCGGTCGGGGCGCCATTGTGGCGCGCCAGAAAGCCCGACGGGTCCTGGCCGAAGATTTTCCACAGGTTGCGGCATGAAATCTTGGCAGTCTGCATATTGTCGTTCCCCGAACCGAGCCTCGCTTCCGGCGGGGACGGCTTTTCGATGTCTTCTGGTTTTGGATGGCATGTGGGCGGGCGCGAACGCCCGCCCGGCTGTCAGCGGCTCATTCGAGCCACGGCTTCCAGACGGTCGGATTGTCGGCGATCCACTTGGTCGCCGCATCCTCGGGCGTCATGCCGTCGACATCGACCATCGAGGCGGCAGCGGCGATCTGCGGATTGGTGAAGCTGACCTTCTTCAGGATCGCTTCGGCCGTGGGCCACTTTTCACCAAGCTCTTTCGAGCCGACCTTCTTCAGATACCCTTTCGCCGGCGCGCCGCAATCATAGATCGCATCCGGGTTGAGGCCCCATTTCGGGTCGGTCATGCAGGCCGGATCATAGGGCGGAAACTCCACGAACTGGCCCTTGAACTTGGCTTCGATGAAGTTCGGCGTCCAGTTGAAGAGGACGATCGGCTCCTTGCGGTCATAGGCCGATTGCAACTCGGACCAGAGCGTCGCCGCCTGGCCGACCGGCACCTCCTGGAAGTTCATCTTCAGGGCCTGGATGCGTTCGGAATAGTGCTTGCCCCAGTCGGCGGGCGGGCCAAGGAAGCGGCCCTTGGAGCCGGTTTCGGCCGTGGCGAGTTTCGGGGCGCAGGCGTCAAGCGCCTTCCAGTCGGGCAGGCCGGGGCACATGTCGTTCATGTAGGACGGATACCACCAGTCCTCGCGCGTCACGGCGTCGTGCGCACCCAGATCGACCGCGCCTGCGGCGATGGCCTTGTCGAAGGATTCCGCCATCGAGCCTTCCCAGACCTCGACCTGGAAGTCCATGTCGCCCGCCGCGATGGCGGTGAACTGAAGCTGGGTGTCGGACGACTTGTATTCGACATTCAGCCCCTTCGATTGCAGTAGCTGGCCGACCACGTTCGACAGCACCAGCTGGCTCGTCCAGTTGTTGGTCACGATGCGGATCGGGTCGGCCGAGTCCGCCGCGCGCGCCAATTGCGGCGCGACGGCAAGCAGCCCCGCCCCGAGCGTGACGGAAAGACCTAAGTTCTTCAGGATTTTCATGCAGTTCCTCCTTGTTGCGGGTGCCGCCAATCAATGTGGCCCCGTCCGCCGCACCCTTCTTTGCGTGGTGCGAGCCGACGATTGATCCTAGCGGGATGGTGTGAAGGGGTTGGTGTTCAGTCGTGAAATGGCTGGAGCGTTTTGTAAAAATTTGTTAATGAGAGTGAATGAGCGTTGCGCCGGCACATGTCGTGATCGTCGAGGATGACCTGGTCACCCGGGTCAGGCTGGCCGCCTATTTCACGGCCGCAGGCTACCAGGTAAGCGAGGCCGAGAGCGGCGCGCAGATGCGCTGGATCCTGGCCGACAAGCCTGCCGACATCCTGATGATCGACATAAACCTGCCCGACGAGGACGGCCTGCAATTGACCCGCGAAGAGCGGGCGCATTCCGAGGTCGGCATCATTCTGGTGACGGGCCGCACCGACAGCGTCGACCGCATCGTCGGGCTGGAAATGGGCGCAGACGACTATGTCACCAAGCCTTTCGATCAGCGCGAGCTTTTGGCCAGGGTGAAGAACCTGGTCCGGCGAGTCCGTCGCAGCCGCGGCGAGGCCGAAAGCAAGACCGTTCGCCGGTTCCTTGGCTGGACCCTCGATCTGGGCCAGCGGACCTTGCAGGGCGCGGACAGCACTTTCGTCGAGCTGACCAAGGCCGAGCTGAAGACGCTGTCGCTGCTGTCAGCCAATCCGGGGCGGGTGATGTCGCGCGACCGGCTCTTGCACGAGATCGCCAACAGGGAATGGGACCCGACGGACCGCACGGTCGACGTGGTGATCCGCAGGCTGCGCCAGAAGCTGAATGATGTCGCCCGCAAGCCGCGGATCATCCTGACCTCGCACGGCGAGGGCTACCTGTTCGCGCCGATCCCGAAATAGCCTCTCAGGCCTGTTCGGCCACCTGCTTTCGGGCCTGCGCCATCGCCAGCCTGTAACTGCGCTCGCACCTGTCGATCTGGGGGGACAGCCCATCGGCCAGCCCGGACTTGGCCAATTCCTCGAGCGTCCGGGCCTGGGCCAGAAGCCGCGCGAAGCCGAGAGAGGCTGCCGAACTGCATGTGGCGTGGGCGAGCCTTTCGATCTGGCCGACATCGCCTTCCGGCAGCGCGGTGCGCATGGCCGCGAACCGGCCGGGCAATACGCTGTCGGCCGCGTCGAGGATCTGGCGCATGGTTGCCGCGCCAAGCGCCGCAATGTCCGTGGCGATGGCCTGCGACTGGTCCCGCACCCGTGCGGACCGCGCCCCGCCGGGTGCGAGCGCCCGCTCGATCGCGTCCTGCAGCGAATCCGAAGTCAGGGGCTTGCCCACGAAGCCGTCCATCCCCGCTTCAAGGAACTGGTCCACGTCACTTTTGAAGACATGGGCGGACATGGCGATGATCGGCACCGCCGCGTCCAACCCCGCGGCGCGCAGTGCGGCGGCGGTATCGCGGCCATCCATGCCCGGCAGGCTGATGTCCATCAGCACGACATCGAAAGACCCGCGCGCGGCCAGCCCTATGGCCTCATATCCGTTTTCGGCAAGGGTCACGCGATGCCCGTCGGCCTTCAGGAGCGACCGCACCACCATGCGCGTGGCCGGATCGTCCTCGACGACCAGGATCGCCAGCGTTTGCCCGCCGGCCCGGACCCGTGGTGGCGACTTTCTGGCGGCCGGCTGCTGCGCCGGCGCGGCTTTCAGCGGCAGATGCAGATGGAAGGTGCTTCCCTGTCCCGGCTCCGAAACGACGGTCAGATCGCCGCCCATGATCCGGGCGAGCCCGCGCGAGATCGTCAGGCCAAGGCCGGTGCCTCCGTAGCGGCGCGTGACGGACGGGTCGGTCTGGGTAAAGGATTGGAAGATATGCTCCTGCTGGTCGGCGGATATGCCGATCCCCCGGTCCGTGACGGCGACTTCGATCCGTTGCAGCCTTGCGCCCTGGCGGGCCACTTTCGCCGCGACCCTAATCTCGCCGCTGTCGCTGAACTTGATCGCGTTGCCCAGGAGGTTGAAGATGATCTGGCGCAGCTTGCCGACATCGCCCAGATGGGCCGGCCAGAGGCCGGGGTCGATGTCCAGCCGGATCGGCAGCCGTTTTTCGGCCGCCGCCGGACGCATCAGGGTGCAGATCCCCTCCATCGTTTCGCGCAGGTCGAACACCACCGGATCGACGCCGATCTTTCCGGCCTCGATCTTCGAATAGTCCAGAATGCTGTTCAGAATGCCCAGAAGCGCCTCGCCGGACTGCCGCGCGACAGCCAGCTGTTCACTTTGCTTTCGCGCCGTCGTCGCTTCGCTCAGAACCCTGAGCATGCCCAGCATGCCGGTCATGGGGGTGCGGATTTCGTGGCTCATCGTGGCCAGAAATTCGGACTTGGCACGGCTGGCGCTTTCGGCCAGCTCGCGCGCCTCGGCGTGGCTGGTGACTTCGCTTTGAAGCTTGGCGTTGGTTTCGCTGAGCTGCGCGGTGCGGTCCTCGACCAGCGCCTCCAGTTCCTGCCGGTGGCGGCGCAGCTCTTCGTTGGTGCGTTCGCGTTCCAGTTCCAGCGCCCGCCTTTGTTCGGATTCGTCGCGAAAGGCGCGGACGGCGCGTGACAGGGCGCGCAGTTCGTGGGTGCCCTCTTCCTTCACCTCTACGGCCAGGTCGCCGTCGGTCAGGCGCTGCATGGCCCCCGCCAGATCGCCGAGCCGCCGTACGACCTTCCGTTCGACATAGAGCCAGACGATCAGGCCAGAGATCACCACGGCAATCAGGCTAGACACGACGAGCGCATAGAACCCCGCGTTGGCGGCGCCCGTCGCCTTGGCCGCCGTGCTGCGGGCGAAATCCTCGGACTGCGTCAGCATCGACTGGGCGATCTCGCCGACATTGGCCGACAGATCGCGGTTGTCCGCCGCCAGCGCGGCCAGTTCGGCCTCGATCCCGATCAGCCGCAGCTTCTGGCTGAACAGGCTTTCCCCCCAGGGCGAATTTCCGACCGCGGCCTTCAACACGTCGAGATAGCCCTCGGCCTGCTTTTGCCGCACGGGATCGTCGATGCTAGCGATCCGGCGCCGGACGACGCGCAGGTGGTCCTGAAACCCCGCGGCGATTTCACGGACCTCGTCGATGGTCAGCGCGCGGGTCAGCCGGTTGGTCAAGAGCCCGATCTGCGAACTGCGCAGGCGAAGTTCGGACATGCGGTCAAGCTGGTAGATGTCCTGCTCGATCAGGCGGTCGAGGGCATCATAGGCCTCGGCGTGATGCGCCGGATCGTCGATGAGGCCGTAGAGGTTCGCGACGACGGCCGAGGCGCTGGACGATGCGTTGGAGACGAGCGTTTCGGACACATCGACGATGGCCGTTGCGGCCGCGATCGTTTCGTCCGAGCGGCGTGCAAGGCCGCCCGACAGTTTCAGCCGTTCCTTGACCAGCGCGCTTTGCTGCGACAGGTTCAGGATCAGCGCATCGGCGTTGGCGGACAGCCGCCGTGCCAGGGTCCGGTCCAGCGCCGAAAAATTGGCGTCCGCGACCGATCTTCGTATCTCGGTCGCCAGTTCGCCGAGCTCAGCCTCGATCCTGGCGCGTGTCGTCTCTTCGGTCACGGAATCCAGGGCCGACGAGGTCGCCACCAGCCGCGCCGCCGCGTCCACCGTCCGCGTCGTCGCGGCAACTGCCGGAAGGGCCTCGGCGTTCATGCGCTGCTGGGCGTCCGAAATCTCGCGCAGGACAAACCAGCTTCCCACCCCGGACGACAGCGACACCGCCGTGATCGCCAGAAAGGCCATGAAGAGCCGCGCCCCGATACCCAGACGCGAAAAAAGCATCGGATCGTTCGTCCTTGCCCATGGGGAATAACTGATTAGTGTGATGATACATGGGCAGGCCGCAACTGAAAAAGCTTTTGGGCGTGGCGCTTGCGGCAGCCATGGCCGCCACAGCAGGTGTCGGGCGGGCCGATCCGGCCCCCGATGGTTGGCTGGTCGATACCTGGACGCCGCCCTTCTCTTATAGCGGCATCCAGCGGCAGGTCGTCTACAAGCCCCTGCAACATGCCGCAAAACCCTGGCGGATCTGCGCTTCCTACCCGCACCTGAAGGATTCCTACTGGCTTTCCGTCAATTACGGCATGGTCGAGCATGCCCGCCGGCTGGGGATCGAACTGCAGGTGGTCGAAGCCGGCGGCTATCCCAATCTGGACCGGCAAAAGGCGCAGATAGTTGAGTGCACCGCACGGGCCGATGCGTTGATCGTCGGCACGGTGTCCTATGACGGTCTGACGCCGATCATCCGCGACCTGTCCCGGCGCATGCCGGTCATCGCCGCCGTCAACGACATCAACAGCGAGGGGATCACCGCCAAGTCGGGCGTTTCGTGGCGGGCGATGGGGGCGGCGATCGGCACCTATTTCGCCGAGCGCCATCCGCCCGGTCAGAAACCCGTCAAGATCGCCTGGTTTCCCGGCCCGCTCGGCGCGGGATGGGTGACCTTCGTCGAACAGGGGTTCCGGCCCGCGCTGGCCAACAGTTCTGCCGACATCGTCGCCGTCAAATGGGGCGATACGGGCTTTGAGGCGCAGCTCCTGCTACTCGAGGATGTTCTGGAGGAACATCCTGACCTGGACTACATCATCGGCAGCGCCGTCACTGCGGATGCGGCGGTCAGCCTTTTGCGCGCAAAGGGCCTGTCCGGCCGGATCAGGATCCTGGCGGACTACTTCACCCACAGCACCTATCGCGCCACCAAGCGCGGCAAGGTCGAGGCAGCGCCTACGGATTCCCCGGTCCTTCAGGGGCGGGTCGCCGTCGACCAGGCCGTGCGCGCGCTCGAGGGGTCGCTGACGCTGGTTCAGGCCGGTCCGGCCATCCAGGTCGTCGACCAGTCGAACGTCGACCGGGTCGACATCGACGCAAGTCTTGCCCCGGCGTGGTTCAAGCCGACGTTCGAGGTCAGGCCGTAGGGTGGGGGCCCGCTCCTGCTGCCTGTCCAGGACGTGGGGGGCAATGGCGAGGGCGGCGAGGGCGGCAGGTGGCGGGGATGAAGTGGGGCCCGAGCTGCCGGTGTCAACTCACGAAACGCGCTCCTCGGGTCCGCGGTCTAGGCCGTCCGCCTGTTCCTCTTCCGTCTGTTTCGGCATGACGAGGACGAGCCCCGACACGAGGCAGGCAAGCGCCGCCCAGATCCAGACCGACATCTGCTCGTTCAAAAGGATGATGCTCCACAGGATGCCACCTGCGGTCATCGCGTAACCGGCCTGGCTTGCGAAGACGGCTCCGGTCGTGCGGATCGTGAAGATCAAAAGCACGTTGCTGAACGCGCTGAGGCTGGCGATCAGCAGGAAGGGCCCGCCATATTGCGACAGCGCTTCAGAAGGATAGATCATCGAGCCGGAGATCAGTGTGACGGGCATCAGCATCGCCGCAGCCGCGACGACTATGCCGGTCGTGGTGGCAAACGCATCGGCCCCGTCATCGGGCAGCGACGCGATCAGAATGTCCTCGACAGCGTAGCAGGCCGGCACGGCCAGGGTTGCGAGGACCCAGAACCAGGCCGAAACGCCGGTGCCGTCACTGCCCGGCAGCAGGATAAGCACGACGCAGGCCAGACCGAAACTGAGCCCGATGAAGCGTTTGAGGTTCGGAGCCTCGAGCCCCAGAATGGCCGCCATGATGAAGACGATGAAACTTTCGGCCGCCAGAACGATGGCGATGATCATGGCCGGAACCTGCGCGGCCACCCAGAAGAGGACAAGCTGCGGCAGCACGCCGCCCAGAAGGCCGAGGACCAGATAGCGACGTATGGCGGGCCATCCGGTTTCAGGCATGCGGCCGGTAACAACCGACAGTGTCAGCATGATCGTGGCGCTCAGTCCCAGCGTCCAGAACACGACGCCAAGCGGATTCAGTCCGTCAAGCATGATGATCCGCGACAGGGGCGGGATCAGCCCCCAGCAAGCGCCCAGCAGCATGAGAAGGAAGCCGCCCTTCAGCAGGCTGATCTGCTTGCGCAGGTTCTGTTCGCGCCGATAGACCTCTCCGGCCATATCAAGGAAAACCCGCGCGAGGTTGCCGAGCCGGTCGCCGCGCGCGGCGATGTCGTCAAGGCCGAGGCGCGACGGGTCGAAGTCCTTGCCCTCGACGATGCCCGACGCGGCGGCGAGCCGGTCGACCTGCCGCAGATATTCAAGCTCCTGATCCCTGAGCCGCTTGCGTTCCAGCCCCGCGCCGACCCGTGCCCGCAGAAGCACCGGATTGAAGCTTTTGGTCAGGAAATCGTCGGCGCCCAGTTCGATAGCCCGCACCGCATCCGCCATCTCTTCCAGCGACGAGATGACAAGGACGGGAATGTCGCGCAGCGCCGGGTCGCCCTTGATCGCCTCCAGCACCTGAAAGCCATCCATGCCGGGCATGATGATGTCGAGAAGGACCATGTCGAAGCTTTGGCCGCGCAGGGCGGCAAGGCACTCCTCGCCGCTGGCCACGCTTTCGGCCTCGTGCCCCAGGTTCCGGACAGCGAGTGTCAGCTTCAGCCGGTTGGGCTGGTGATCGTCGACCACAAGAACGCGGCCCGGTGGATGTGTCATTTTCGTCTCCCCCTGACCCATGTCTAGCCGTCCAGATGGCCGCGCAACGCTGCCGCCGCCGCCCGGTAAGAGGCAGCCGCCGCTTCTGACAGGGTCACGGCCCCGTCGGTCCGGCCCTCGCGCCCCAGCGCCTCCATCGTGCGGCACAGGTGCGACAGCGTCCGCGCGCCGAAATCGGCGGCGCTCGACTTCATCGTATGCGCGGCCAGCCTCAGCCCATCGGCATCGCCCGCCCTGGCAGCGGTTTCGATCCGGGCCATCAGGCCGGGGCCTTCCTGAAGAAAGCTTTCCACCAGTTCGGCAAGTGCCTCCCGGTCGCCGCCGATCACCTCCAGAAGGGTGTCCAGCGCCTTCGGATCGAACGCCTCGTTCCCCTCAGCCTGTGGCATGCCCGCCCTTTCCCGCCTGGCCCGCGCGGCAGGCCATCAGCGCCTCGACCAGGTCGGTGACGCGGATCGGCTTGCTGACATAGCCGCTCATCCCGGCCTGCATGAACTTTTCCCGGTCGCCTTCCATGGCGTTCGCGGTAACCGCGATGATCCGGGGCCGCCTTCCGTCGGGAATGTCGGCGGCAATGCGGCGCGTGGCCTCGAGCCCGTCCATTTCGGGCATTTCGATGTCCATCAGCACCACATCGTAGGGCTGGCGGGCGACGGCCTGCAACACCTCGATCCCGTTGCCCGCCACGTCCGACGCATAGCCGAGCCGCTTCAGGATCATCCGGCCAAGCTTCTGGTTGGTGGGGTTGTCGTCGGCCAGAAGGATGCGCAGCGGCAACCGTTCGGCCAGCGTCTCGTCATAGGCCGGCTTCTGGCGCGGTGTCCGGTCTATGATGCGGATCGGCCGCCCGGCGAAGATGCTGACCAGCGCATTCAGAAGCGGCGAGGGCTTGACCGGCTTGGTCAGCACCTCGGCGAAGCCGATCATCTCCAGCTCGGCGCGGCTGTGGTCGCTTGGCTGGCCGAGCGAACTGAGCAGGATCATCGGCAGCGCGCGGCCCGGCGCGGTAGCGCGCAGGCCGCGCGCAAGCTCGACCCCGTCCATCCCCGGCATGTGCATGTCAAGGATCGCCGCATCGAACCTTGTGTCCGCGGCCATGACCACGGCATCGGCCGGGTGCTCGACCTCGACCGGCTGCATGGCCCAGCTTGCGGTCAGGCGGGCGAGCAACTGCCGGTTCGTGGCATTGTCATCGACGATCAGCACGCGCTTGCCTTCAAGGTCGGGCCGCGCCTCGTGCAGCGCCGACGTGCCGATCGGGGTGCCGACCGGAGCGACGAGCGTGAAGCGGAATGTCGTCCCCTGCCCCTCGACGCTTTCGAGCCAGATGCGGCCTCCCATCAGGTCGACCAGACGGCGGCTGATGGCCAGGCCAAGGCCCGTGCCCCCGAACCGGCGTGTCGTCGTGGCATCCGCCTGGGTGAAGGACTGGAACAGCGCGCCCTGCCGGTCCTTCGGAATGCCGATGCCGGTGTCACGAACCGAAAACAAGAGCCGGCATTGCCCCTCTGCGGCGCCTGTCGGCTCGGCTGCGACGGTCAGCACGACCTCGCCCTTTTCGGTGAACTTCACGGCGTTGTTGATGAGGTTCAGCAGAATCTGACGCAGCCGCGCTTCGTCCGTGACGATGGTGTCGGGCACGTCCGGTTCGATGAAGTAGGCCAGATCCAGCCCCTTGCGGGCCGCCGCCATCGCCACGAGGTCGAGCGCGCTTTCCACGCAGCCGCGCAGGTGGAAGGGCAGGCGCTCAAGTTCCAGCTTGCCCGCCTCGACCTTGGAATAGTCGAGGATGTCGTTGATGACCGTGAGCAGGCTTTCGGCGCTTTCGTTGATGGTGCGGGCGAAATCCATCTGCTCGGGCGTGAGGTCCGTCTCCATCAACAGGTTGCTCATGCCGATGACGCCGTTCATCGGCGTGCGGATCTCGTGGCTCATGTTGGCAAGAAACTGGCTTTTCGCCACCGTTGCGCGCTGTGCCACGTCACGCGCCTCGGCCAGACTTTCGACCAGCTCGCGCAGCTTGGCCTCGCGGTCCTTCACCTCGGTTATGTCGGTGAACACGCCGACGATGCCGCCCGCCTCGGTCGGGCGCTCGCTGATCTTCATCCAGCTTCCGTCTGCGCGTTTCTGCTCGAACGGTCCTTCGGGGCGGGCATGCAGCGCCACCCGCCGCTCCACCCAGCTTTCGGGGTCGCCATCGACGACGACATCTGCCTCGGCCGCATGCCGCGCAATGTCGCGGAAGGTAAGGCCGGGTGCCAGCGTCAGGCCGATCCTGGCATACATGTCCTTGTAGCGCTGGTTGCAGAGGACCAGCCGGTCGTCGGCATCAAACAGGGCAAAGCCCTCGCTGATCGCCTCGATCGCCTCGGTCAGTTGCGTCTTGGTGCGCAGGACCTCGCGGTCGGCTTCCTCGCGCAGCGCGGCCAGACGCTCGCGCTCGGCCAGGCTGTCGCGGAAAAGGCCGAGCGTGCGGCTCATCGCGCCGATCTCGTCCTGGCCGGCCCTGGGCAGGCGGGCGTCAAGGTTGCCGCCGGTGATCGCTTCCATGGCGCGCAGCAGTTGCTTGAGGGGCGAGGTTATCGACCCCACGATCAACAGCGTCAGCAACGTGCCGGTGATGCCGGCGGCAACGACGATCCATTTCGACAGCTCGACCGCCCGCTCTGCCTCTGTCTGCGCGGCATCGCTTTTCGCCCTGGCCGCGCTTTCAAGCTCGGCCACCAGCGCGCCAAGCTCGTCATCCACGCGGCGGATATGCTCCTGCCCCTTGGCTACCAGCGAATTGCCGATCACGCGCTGGTCGTTCGTGTAGGCGTCGACGGCCTTCATGGATTGCTCGAACAGGGCCGCGACCTCGGTCCGGATGATGGCCACGCGGTCGGGCGCGATGCTTTCGAGCGCCGAAAGCTCTTGATCCAGCGCTGCGCGGGCCGTCTTGGCGTTGCGCTCGGACCGGACCAGAAGGCTGACCGAAAGATCCGACAGCCAGTATTTCAATTCTCCGAAATGGGTGCTGGCCGCATTGGCGAGCGTCAGCGTCTGGATCGCCGCCGCGCCATCGGAAATGGCCGTCGCGTTGCGCGCCAGACGCGATGACAGGAAGGCATTGGTCGCCAGAAGGAACGCCAGAAGCACACCGGACAGCAGCACCAACCTCAGAAGGATCGAATACCGGGCCATCAAGCCACCGCAGCGCCGGAATGCCGCGGCGGGCGTCGCATGTCAGCGAAAGATGCTTATGCTGATGACGCCGCCAAGGTCACCCTCGCGGCCGCCCTCCTTGGGGTAGCCGGTGACGTCGATTTCCCCCTTCGGCTCGCCGTGGCACGAGAGGCAACCGGCGCTGTAATATTCCGGCACCAGGACACGATAGGCAGGCTTGCCGCCCAGGTCGGTCAGTTCGGCGTAGACCTGTCCCTTCGGCCAGTCCTGCGACATCAGGTCATCGGCGATGACCCTCGTCTCCCACTCGTCAGGGATTGCCTTCCGGTTGCGGATCAGATCGGGCGGTGCCGTCACCTTGACCTGCGCCTCCGCGCCGACGAGCCCCGCGAATTTCTCGTTCACCAGTCGCCCGAACACCGCCGGGACAAAGCCCTTGAACCCGACGCCATCTGTATTGATCGTGGCCTGATTGTCGGCCATGACGGCCCGGATCGCCTGCATCTGCGCCTCGATCAGGCGGGCCTCTTGCGGGTCCTGGCCGTCATGGAGCGGCGGCGTGCCATTGGCCTTGAGGTAAGCCGCGGTCGCCAGTTCCAGCACATGATCGCCCGTCAGCCCCTTGTCGCCGCCCTTGGGATCGTTGATCAGATCCTGGTTCGACGCGATCACCGAGCGGGCCGAGCGCAAAAGCGAGGCAAGCCGGAGCGCGGTTTCCAGGTTCTGGTCATCCGCGCTCTGGCCCCGGACCGGCACGCCCGTCAGGACGCTGCCCGCAAAGAGCGCGATTACCACAACGATACTGTGTAGCCAGATACGGTGATCGCGCATCGCCGCCTCGTTGTCTACTTCGCGCAAAAAGGCTGCGCCGTTCGTCCTTACGAGTTCAGTCCCGGCATGCTGTCTACGAGGGCAATGGCTGTCAACTACAATGTAGACGGGCAGGAGGGTGCTGGCAGACAAAGGCGAACCAGTCTCCACCGGGACAGGATCGCTGTCCTTTGTTCTGTGGTGTGCGGTGCCTCTGGATTTGTGGACGCTTTCCTGCAGATGCTCGCGTCCCGTAACACTTGCGCCCAAACCGGGGTGTTACGGGCTCCGCATTTGCGGACTCTCCGCAGTCATGTGAGGGACAAGCTTCGGGAGTTGATGGCGGAGGGGCCAGTCTGGAGCTATCCAGTCTCCGCAAAATTCCCTGCCAACAGGGAAAATAACAGCGAATTTCCGCTGTTTCCGGCCGTTTTGAGCCAAGGCACGCAAAATCCCTTTAACACTACAATAGGTTATCAAGAATTTCCCTGCCGCCGGGAACAGGGAACTTTTTCAGGCTGAACAGGGTAGTTCACAGTTCGAGCAGGGAAGGGGAATCCGCCGGAGCGCCCGGCACTACGGCCCAGCAGGCGAAGGCGTCACGTCGCGGTTTTTAATTGCACGAGCGCAGGTCTCTGCCGACCGAGCCTGCTGGGCCCGTTCGCCGCAACGCCGTCGAAAAGCCTCTCCGTCAGTATTCGTTTCGGCGCAGCCTCGCTGCGGCGGGCTGACCGCCGTTCGAGATTTTCGCTTTTCCGGTGCAGGTAGGGTAACGAACGCAGCCGAGGAACTTGCCATAGCTGCCGCTGCGTTCGACCAGCCAGCCATCTTCGCAGTCTGGGCAGGTCGGGTAGCTGGCACCACACCCACATCGAACCTCGCTCGTCCCCTCGGCAAGGCTTGGTAGGGCCGTGCCGCAGGATGGGCAGGCGGGCAGAAGGTTTCCGCAGTGCTGAACATGCTCGCACCGGTACCAGACGCGGCTATCCTGCCCGGTCACGCCCAGCAATCGCCCACCGCATTCGCCGCAGATGTGAGCCTCGGGTTCAGCTCCTGGGGCTGTCGATATCCCGTAGACGGGATCTTTGCGAAGCTCGGTCACGAAGGACGACGGCCGGGCATTCGAGGCAAGGATCGTCAGGGTATGACGGGCTCGCGTCATCGCCACATACATGACGCGCCGCTCCTCGGCGTTCTGGAACGCCTCCTCCTCCGGTGACACCAGAGACAGGAGGGGGTCGTCGACGATCTCTGAGGGGAACCCCATGCGGCCGCTGTCGGCGTTCAAGAGGATGACGTGGTCGGCTTCCAGCCCCTTGGAAGCGTGGATGGTCTTGTAGCTGATATTTAGCCGCGGGAAACGGCGCCGCAGACCCTGTATGTCCGGCTCGATGAAGCGATAGCGCCCAAGAAGCAGGACCGTCGCGGGCTTGGCCTCCGGCGCCATCGCGGCTGACAGGGCGCCGAGCAGCTCGTTCAGCTTCCCCTCATCCTCGCCTTTGGACACGGAGACGACCCTGATCGCCGGTTCGGTGGCGGTCCCGGCCGGGACGATCTTCTTGTCTATCTGTGTGGGGTTCCGAAGAACGAAGGTTCGGGCGGCAAAAGCGATCTGGTCGACCGAACGGAAGGTGCGGCCGAGGTCGACGGTACGGTGCACGCCAGCCTCGCCATCGAAACTGCCGCCGAATTCACGCCCGAAATGGCGCATCAGGTGGATGTCTGACCCGGCGAAGCGGAAAATCGACTGCCAGTCGTCACCAACGGCAAAGACGCGCACATCCGCATGCTGGGCCTTCAGCGCCTTCACCAGCCGAGCCCGGCTCTGCGAGATGTCCTGGAACTCGTCGACCAGGATATGGCGGAACGGGCTTACATACTGGCCGGTCTCGGCATAGCGCGCGGCGCGCAGGATCATGTCTTCGAAGTCGATCCGGCCACCGAGGCGCTTCTGGTATTCCTCGAAGACCGGCGCGAAGACGTCGAGGAACGCCCGGGCGCGTTTGCCCAGCTTCATCCGGTCGGACTTGGTCTCGCAGTCCTGCAGGCTGTAGCCGCCACTCTTGAACTTGCGCAGGAAGGTTCCGAGCAGCTTCGAAAAGTCATCGACCTGCTTCAGTTCGACGATTCGATCATAGATCGTGTCCACCGGTCGGGGTTTCAGGGTGACATGCGGCGCCAGCTTTTCGGCGAGGCCAGTCAGCAGTCGGCCCTCCTGCCGTTCATAGCTGTAGGTCTCGATCAGGGTGGTCTGATGCTCGGCGTGGACCTTCCGCTTCCAGTCCATGCCCGCCAGATATTCGTCGCGGTCCACAAAAGGCGCCGTGAACAGCCTCTCGCTGCCGTCCCGCGCATTCTCGCGCCGCACCCCGAAATGCTCGATGTAGATGCCGCTTTCGGTCAGCCGGAAATCGGGCTGGTAATCGCGCCTGCCGGTTTCCGGGATCTTGTGCTCGTAGACCGGCTCGTATTCGTAATCGACGCTGTTCTCGTAAAGCCAGTTGGCGATCTGCAGCTCTTCGTAGCTCTTGACCTTTTCGCCCTGCAGCGTCCGAAGGTCCTGGCTCTCCATGTGGGTGTAAAAGTCGTGTTTGGTCTTGAAATCCCATTCGGTCTTCGGCTCGACCAAGAAATGCGCGAAGAACTGGATGATCGCCTTCGACACCTCTGACAGGCGATAGACCAGGTCTTTCAAGATCTGCTTGATCAGGTTGGTGAAGGCCATGTCGTCGGTGGCATGGTCGGCCAAGGCGGGCTTCGACCCTTCCACGATCCCGATGATGTCATAGGCAATCGCGTGGAAGGTCCGCGCGACGATGGGCACGCCGGATCGGGCCTCGACCCGTTCCGACATTTCCTCGGCTGCGTTCTTCGCAAAGGCCAGGAGCAGGATTTCTTCCGGTTGACGGATGCCCGCCTTGACCAGATAAGCGGCCTTTGCAGTGATGACGCTGGTCTTCCCCGATCCCGCCCCGGCAAGGACAAGGGTCGCATCCTCATCGACAACGACCGAAAGCCGCTGTTCCGGTGTCAGCGGTTTGCTCTCGATAGTGTCGAAGAAATCTTTCCACCGGTCCAGTTCGGCTGTGACAAAGGCCGCAATGGCATTCGCCCGTGTTGTTCGCGGATCCGTCGCAAACTTCCGGACGGGCGCAATGCGTGCGACGGCCTCGGCCCCGATAGCCTCAGAATTCAGCTTCGACAGGAGCGAAGAATCCACAGCACGAGCCTCATCCAGCAGCGGCGCGACCTGACAGGCGGCGGGGTATCGGGACGGGGATGCCAGTGCCAGCACCCCGACCAGAATTCTGTTCAGTCGCGCCGCTTCCTTCTCGAGGGCTGCGAGATTGAAGCGAGTCCACGCCGCCGCCACCTGTTCTGAAAAGTCATGGGCAGCGTGGTGACCAGCGCCCTTCAGCACCACATCGTCAATTTCGCCTTCGCCCAAGCGGATCGTCAGCGCGGACCCGAGCAATCCCTTCCGAAGGGAAGGTGCACTCGCCATCGACTGCAACGGCATGGCGGCAACCTGGCCGCGACGTGTGATCCGGATTTGGTCCCCGTCCAGCTCTATTGCGTGCGCGGACTTGCTGAAGGGATCGGCCAAAAATCCGACTAATGGGCGTCGCTTAAGCCGGATCAATAAACTTGCCCTTCGTCGTGCATAAAAACGAATCTTCGCTGCAACTGACACCTATCGCAATCTCGATCGTGCGTTCGGCGCGAAGCTAGAATCGTTTCTTCGGTTGACGGGTTCAACCAAGACATCGCCTTGTTGACCCGGTCGACCAGCCCCCACTGTCATCCAAGGCAGGAAATGCAGCCATGTCGGCTCTTGGGTCAAGGATACGTTGGCATGTTTCGCCGCGTTGAAAGAGCTCCTGCCCGGCTCAGGCATCTGAAGCGAGTATCTACCTCGGCTTGGCCCCTCCACATGCATGCCGCCCCGATGTTAGGTGCAGGAAAAGGACGTACGCACCTGGCCAGACTGGTCCGAACCCACATCGGAACGCAAACAAGACGCGAGCCCCCCAATGCCTGCTACGACTGTCACGCGTGAAGACCTGTACCGCCTTGTCTGGGAAACCCCGATCACCCGCCTCGCTGCCGGATACGGGATCTCGGGGACCGGCCTGAAGAAGATCTGCGACCGGCTCGATGTGCCCGTCCCGCCGCGGGGCTATTGGGCCAGAAAGGAGGCGGGGCAGCCTGTGGTGCAGTTGAGGCTGCTGAAGCCGAAGGCTGACACGCCGCTATCGGCTGTCATCCACCCGACACCGCCGAAGGAGAGACCCGCCCCCGTGCCAGTGCTGGCGGACAATCCGCGCGCCGGTGTAAAGGACGGCGCGCTGGCCGTGCCGGAGCGGCTGAATAGACCCCACCCCGTCATCGCGGCCTGGATCAATGCCCGCAGAGGCGAGCGGGAGGCCTCGCGATACCGGCCCTGGGGCAGCGGCCGCGCGACAGTCCCGGATTTCTCGGGCGAGGATCACCGGCGCCACCGGATCCTGAATGCCCTGTTCCGGGCGCTGGAGGCCAGCGACCATACTGTCACCGAGGCGCGGCATGGCGGCCTCGAGGTCGAGCTCGGTGGCAAGCCAGTGTCGTTCCGGCTGCGCGAAAAACTGAAGCAGATACAGCGCCCGCTGACCGACGACGAAAAGCGCTGGGGTTACCATGCGAAGAAGGGCTATCGCACGGAAACCGTCGGTAGCGGCTTCCTGATCTTCGAGATCCAGTCCCGGCTGCCGGGCCAGCTGAAATCCAGCTGGCTCGAAACCGATACAAGGCGGATGGAGGACATGGTCGGCGAGATCCTTGCCACCCTGCAGGCGGCGGCACCGCTTCTGGAGGCCGAGCGCCTAGCAGAAGAGGAGCGCGAGGCCCGCCGGCGCGAGGACGAGGCCCGGCGCCGGGAGTCGGAACGGCAGCGCAAGATCGCGGACAATCGCCTACGCCGGTTCGGCCAACTGGCCGACCAGTGGGACAATATCGGCCGGATGCGCGCGTTCCTCGCCGAGGTGAAAGCCCTGCCACATGATCCCGACGCCCGGATCGAGGGGCGCAGCCTGGCCGACTGGATTGCCTGGCTGGAGGCCCGGATCGAGGCCGGCGACCCGCTGCACGCCGGGACGGCGGCGATTTTCGGGGACCTTGCCAGCGTGACCGAATGGTGGCGGGACACCTGAGCGGGTGTCACCTCGAACGGCTCCGGGTTTCCCGGGCGCGTGGTTTGTGCGTTTGTCAGCAGCGATCAGCAACCGCTCCTTCCCCGCGGCCAGTCTCCAGCGACTGCACCACCGCGGGTCTCAGCCGCCCTCCGTAGGCCGGTTGCGCAGAGTCTCGGCCGGCAAACTGAGCTTTTCATGGTGATCAATGAGGTCTTCCCGCTGCTGGAGCCCGACATCTACCCCAAGGTTTCACGTCTTTGAGTGTGTCGCGCCGCACAAACAGCGGGAAACCTGCAGGACCGGTCTTATATGTGGATCGCGGCGACGAGACTGCGCGCAGCGCGAAAAGTGTCGCAAAGGTTCAACCAAATAGAGACTTGTCGGACCTTGCGGGGCGCCCCATAATTCAAGGGGACTGATGCCAAACGGGTTGTTTCTTGGTTATTCGTTTTGTCCACACCGCTGATCTTCATCTTGATGCGCCGTTAAGGGCAATTGCCCTGCGCGATCCCGATCTGGCGCATCAGGTTGGCGTGGCATCGCGCACCGCCTTTTCCCGGATCGTGGACCTTTGCATAGACGAGGCCGTCGCGTTCCTGCTGATCGCGGGCGATCTCTGGGATGGCGCCTATAGCTCGACCAAGACCCCTCGCTTCCTGAAACAGGAATTGATGCGATTGCAGCGGGCGGGTATCCGATGCTTCATCATTCGGGGCAATCACGACGCCCTCGCGCGCCAGACGGGTGAGCTGGAGCTGCCAGACAACACCCATCTTTTCGGCGGCCGGCCCTCGACGGTAGAGCTGGAAGTGGACGGCCAGCCGATCGCCATTCACGGGCTGAGTTTCCGCGACCCTCATGCCCAGGAAAGCCTGTTGCCGCGCTATCCTGCGCCAAAGTCAGGCGCGTTCAACATCGGCATGATGCATACCAGCCTGAACGGCAGCTCCGGCCACGACAATTATGCGCCCTGCAGCCTCGCCGATCTGGTGGCGCATGGCTATGATTACTGGGCGCTTGGCCATATCCATCGCCGCGCCGAACATCTCGGGCGGGCCACGATCGTCATGCCCGGCATTCCCCAGGGGCGCGACATCGGCGAGGCAGGGCCGGCATCGGTCACGCTGGTTTCCGTGGCAGAGGATCATGCGGTCACTGTGGAACAGCGCAGCGTGGCTTGCCTGCGCTTCGAACGGACTATGATGGATTGCACAGGCGTGACCGAATGGGCCGAGTTGCTGTCGTCCCTCGAAGATGCGATCCGCGCGGCAGGACAGGCCGCACGCAGCGAGGACCATCTGGTGATCCGCCCTGTCCTGCATGGGGTCACGCCACTGGCCTGGCGGATGACCCGTGATATTGATCGCCTAACAGAGGAAGCAAGCGCCTTCGCCGCGACCGCGGGTCTCTGGATCGACAAGCTGGAATTGCAGATTGCCAAAGGCGGGGACACCGTCGGCGACGCAGGCACCCATCTGCCCGCCGAACTGGTGCAAACGGTTCTGACAGAGCTGCCCCGGGATCCCGCCCTTGCCGCCGCGTTGCAGACCGCAGCGCAGGAACTGTTGCGCGATCTGCCTCCGGATCTGCGTGACCTCCTAGGACAGAACGAGGCCGAGCTGGCACAGCATTGCCAGGATCTGCTGGCAAACGGTGCCCCCCTCATTCTGGGCGGTTTGACCTTGGATGGGGCGGATTGATGCGCCTGGATCGGCTGGAATTGACCCGATACGGCCGCTTCACCGACCGCAGCATTGCCTTCGCTCCACCCGCTGCGGGCGGCCCCGATCTGCACGTCGTCTACGGCCCCAACGAGGCCGGAAAATCCACCATCTTCTCGGCATGGCTGGATCTGCTGTTCGGCATCCCCATGCGTACAAGGTATGATTTTATCCATCCTGGCCCGACCATGCAGATCGGCGCCTTACTGACCCATGCCGGCGACACGCTCAATCTCAAACGGCTGAAACGGAACAGCGCCAGCCTGGTGGATCAACACGATGCCGTCCTGCCAGAGGCGGCCGTTCAGGCGGTTCTGGGCGGTCTGTCGCGCGAGGGCTATTCGGCCATGTTCTCGCTGGATGACGAGACGCTGGAAAAGGGCGGCGACAGTATCCTCGCCAGCCGCGGCGATCTGGGCGAAATGCTGTTCTCGGCCAGCGCCGGGCTTTCCGGTCTTGCGCAGCAGCTCGAAGCCATGCGCGCGGATCTCGACACATTCCATCGCAGCGGCAGGCGCAGCGGCTGGCTCTATGACGCGAAAAAGCAGCTGGCCGACCTGGACAGGCAGCGCCGCGAGACCGAGGTCTCTGCCGGCGCGCTGCAAAAGCTGACCCGCGAGGTGCAGGCCGCCGAACAGGAGTGGCGAACGGCCCGTGACCGCGAGGCGGCGGCTCAGGCCGATCTGGACCGGTTGCAGGAGATTGCAGGCACGCTGCCCTTGCTGGCGCAGCTGGGCAGGCTGGAGGAAAAGCTCGCCCCCCTGCAGCACCTGCCCGATGCCACGCCGGAGGCGGAAGAAGCGTTCGCGCAGATCGAACGCGAAAGGCGCGATCTGACCAATCGCGTCCGCGACCGCGCCCTCCGTCTTCAGGGATTGGAGGAACAGCGGGCCGCGCTGGCCATCGACCCGGAGACCCTTGCGCAAGCGGGGGCCATTGAGGCGGCTGACGCGCTGCGGCCCGAGCATGACACCGCGGTCAAGGATCTGCCGCGCCGTCGGCAAGAGGCAGAAGAGGCCCATGCCGAGGTAACGGCGATTCTGGCGCAGCTCGGGCAGCCGGGGGCCGAGCCGCCGGATTTGTGCCTGCCGGGCGCGCAGCTCTCGGCGCTCCGCGGGCTTTTGGCGGCGCGATCTGGCCTGACGGGCACCGCCGCGAGCACCGCGCAGGAGACCGCGAAGGCGGCCGCCCTGCTAGAGCGTGAGCGCGAACGGCTGGGCGATCCGGGCCCGGCCGAGGATGAGGCGGCTTTGGCTGCCCTCGTCGCTCGGCTGCGGTCCCGGGATCCGTCCGATGCGCTGGCTCGGGCCTTGCGCGATCTGGATCAAGCCCGCAACAGGCTGGACGGCGCCCTTGCCCGGCTCGCCCCCTGGGCAGGCAACGGCGACGGGCTGGCGGCGCTGGCCGTTCCGCCCGGCTGGCAGATCCTGGAATGGGAGACGGCGCAGGAGACGGCTCGCCAGCAGGAGCTCGACGCGCGCCGCGATGCCGCGGCGCTGCGCGACGAAATGGCCCGCCTGCAATCCGAAGCCGCCGGGCGCGGGGCGGCACAGGCGACAAGCGGCATCACCCTGGCCGATGCCGCCAGCGCCCGCAGCAGCCGCGAGTCCCTTTGGGCCGCGCATCTTGCCGAACTTTCCGCCACCAGCGCCCGCCGGTTCGAGCAGGCCCTGCGCGAGGATGACCATATTTCCGCACTGCTGGCCGAAACCATGGCCGAGGCGCGGCGCGAGGCCCTGGATCGGGCGGCGCAGGAAACCGCGGCCGCCCGTCTGGAGATTGCCGAAGCCGGGCTTGACGCGGCCCTGAATGCTCAGCGCACCGCATTGGGCGCAATCGAAACCGCCTGCGCAGCCCTTGGCCTGCCCGGCAGCACGCTTGTCGAAGTGAAAGCCTGGCTCGACCTGCGGATCACGGCCCTGACCGAGCGCGCGGCGCTGCGCGAGACCGAGACCGCCGCCCTGCGCAGCCAGGAGGCGCAGGAGGCTGCAACCCGGGCGCTGGCCGCGGCCCTGCACCGGCCTGCTGCCGACCCGCCCGAGAGCTTCGAGATCCTGCTGGCCAGCGCCGTCGCCCGGATCGAGGCGGCAGAGCGCCGTCGCGAGGCCCGCGAGCGGCTGGTGATGCTTGCGGCCGACCTGCGCGAACGCAGGCAGGCCCAGACCGCGGCAGAGGCGGCGCTTGAAGGCTGGCGGCAGAGCTGGCAGGAGGCTGGACGCGACAGCATCCTGTCCGGCTATGCGCCCGATGATCCCGGTCTCGCCGCGGTCCTCGACCTTCTCGACCAGCTGGGCACCGATACTCAGACCGCCACCGCACTGAGCGACCGCATCGACAAGATGGAGGCCAACCGACGCCGCTTTGCCGAAGCAAAATCGGCGGTGCTGACGGCGCTGAGCCTGGATGAAGGCACGTCATGGACCGATGTGCTGAACCGCCTGCGTCGCGCGCAGGACGCCGCCCGCGACCATGACAATCTCGGCCGGCAGATCGCGCAAGAGCAGCAGCAGGATACCGAAGACCGCCGCGCGCAGGCGGCGCGCGATGACGATGCCGCAGCAATCGGCAGCACGCTTGGCTGGTCGGCGGCAGAAGGCAGCCTTGCCGAGCACATCGCCCGCAGCCGCGACGCCACGACCCTGCGCCAGGGCATCGAAGCCCTGCGCCACGATCTTCGTGACCGTCCCGCGCCGCTCGAGGGCGACGAAAGCGGCACCATCGGCCAGAAAATTGCCGAGCTGAAGGCCGATCTGCAGCTCCTGCGGAACGAGACCGAAGCCCGGCTCGCCGCCCATCTGGAGGCAAAGCGCCAGATCGAGGCCGTGGGCGGAGATGATGCTTTGGCCCGGATCGCCGCCACGCGCGAGAACCTGCTGCTGGATATTCGCGAGCGGTCCGAGGCCCATCTGGCCCGGCGCTTTGGCCTGATCGCCTTCGAGGCCGCTTTGAGGCGCTATCGCGACCAGCATCGCAGCGCCATGCTGTCACGCGCGTCCGAGGCGTTCAGTCATCTCAGCGAGGGCGCCTATTCCGGTCTCGCCGCGCAACCGGATGGCGCGCAGGAGGTTCTGGTGGCGCTTTCTGCTGCGGGCGGCGCGAAACTGGCCGTCGATCTGTCTAAGGGCACACGATTCCAGCTTTATCTGGCGCTGCGCATTGCCGGCTATCACGAACTGGCCAAAAGCCGGCCGACCGTGCCCTTCATCGCCGACGACATCATGGAAACCTTCGACGACCAGCGTTCGGCCGCAGCCTTCGCGCTCTTGGCTGAGATGTCGCGCGTCGGGCAGGTCATCTATCTCACCCATCACCGCCATCTGTGCGACATTGCTAGGACCGTCTGCCCCGAAAGCAATGTAATCGACCTGCAATCCATTGGAAATATTGACCATGTCTGATGACATCGCCGCCGCGGCCGAAACGCGGGGAGCCGGGCTGAGTCTGCATCCGCTCCTTGCAACCAAGGTGAATTTTGCCTCGGCACAAAATGGCGTCGCCGTCATCAAGCGGCTTGGCATCGAGAATGGCCGGGCAGAGCCCGTCGAGAACATCCGCCTCACGCTTTCTGCCAACCCCGCCATCCTTCGGGAAAAGACCTGGACGATCGACCGCATTCCCCCCGGCACCACGCTGCAGCTGACCGATCTGGAAACCCCGCTCGACATCACGCTTCTGGGCGGGCTGGATGAAGCCGAATTCGGCCAGATCGAATTCCGGCTGACGACGCAGGGCGAGGGGGACGCCACCCAGTCCCATCGCATCGAGATGCTGGCCCGCGACGAATGGGGCGGGCTGGCCGAGATGGACAATATCCTCGCGGCCTTCGTCTCGCCCAACCAGCCATTCGTTGCCCGCATCCTGAAAGATGCGGCGCGGCTGCTGGAAGCCGCAGGCCATTCCGGGGCGATGGATGGCTACCAGTCGGGCGATCCCTTGCGGGTCTGGATGCTGGCAGGGGCGATCTGGTCGGCGGCAACCGGGCTTGGCCTGACCTATGCCGTGCCGCCGGCCTCGTTCGAGCGGATCGGACAGAAGATCCGGGACCCCGAGCGGATTGCCTCCGAAGGGCTGGCCACCTGCCTCGACAGCACGCTCTTGCTGGCGGCGGCCTATGAGGCGGCGGGGCTGAACACGGCGGTGCTGTTCTCGCATGGCCATGCCTGGGTCGGGGTCTGGCTGGTCAAAAAAGACTTCGGGCATCTGGTGGAACCCGATGTGGTCTCGGTCCGCAAGGCCATGGTCGCGCGTGAGTTCGTGTCGCTGGAAACGACGCTGCTGACCAGGCGCCCCAGCATCGGCTTCGAAGAGGCGGTGCAGGCCGGACGCGACCGCCTGTCCGAGACGCGCGAGGCTGAGTTCATCCAGGCCGTCGACATCAACCGCGCCCGCGCCGCACGCATCCGCCCGCTGGCAAGCCACCGTGTTCAGGACGGACCGGCCTCCGAACCGCTTGCGGCCAGCCCTGCCGCCCTGCCGCAGCCGCTGGATCTGGGCCTGCTGCCCGGTGAACTGACGGAAGAGCTGCCCGCGACGCCTCTGGGCCGGGTGGAGCGCTGGCAGCGCAAGCTGCTGGACCTGTCGCTTGGCAACAGGCTCTTGAATTTCCGCGACACGCGCGGGGCTGTCGCCATGGTCTGCCCCGACATTTCCGGCACCGAAGACCGCCTGGCCAATGGCGAGACCTTTCGCCTCCTGGCGCTGAAGGACGAGAACGCGGTTGCGGGCAGGGACCTTTCCCCCGATGAGGCCCGCCAGATCGAGCTTGTCCTTGCCGGCGACGCGCTGGCCCGCGGCCAGATCGCCGTGCCACTGACCGCGCGCGAGATGTCCAACCGCCTGACCGAGCTGTATCGTAAGGCCCGCAGCGACATGGCTGAGGGCGGGACGAACACCCTGTTCCTGGCGGTCGGTTTCCTGCGCTGGAAGCGGTCCGAGGGGGACGGCCGATCCTATCGCGCACCGCTTCTGCTCTTGCCGGTCCGGCTGGAACGGCGCTCGGCGCAGGCGGAATTCCGGCTGAGCCAGCTGGAGGACGAGGTGCGGATCAATTCGACCCTGCTGGAAATGCTGAAACGGGATTTCGAGCTACGGCTTCCCGAGCTGGAAGGCGAATTGCCGCGCGACGAAAGCGGTCTCGATATTCCGCGCATCATGGAGATCCTGCGGCAGCGGGTGCGCGACGTGCCGGGCTTCGAGATCGTCGAGGATTTCGCGCTTTCCACCTTTTCCTTCGCCAAATACCTGATGTGGAAAGATCTGGTCGATCGGACGGATTCCCTGCGCGAAAGCCGCTTGGTCGCGCATCTGATCGACAATCCGACCGAGGTTTTCGAGGGCGCCAGGACGCCGATGCCGCGGCCGTCGGACATCGACCGCAAACATTCGCCCGGCGACCTTCTTGCGCCACTCCCGGCCGACAGCTCGCAGCTTTCAGGCGTTCTGGCAGCGGCCGAGGGGCGCGATTTCGTGCTGATCGGGCCGCCCGGCACCGGCAAGAGCCAAACGATCACCAACATCATCGCCGACCAGCTCGGCCGCGGCCGCACCGTCCTGTTCGTCGCCGAGAAATCTGCGGCGCTGGATGTGGTGCATCGCAGGCTGGAGCGGCACGGGCTGGGCCACGCCGTGCTGGAGCTGCATTCCAATAAGGCCGATCGAAAGAACGTCCTGACCCAGCTTGGCCGTTCCTGGGATCGCGCCAGTGCCGCGAAGGCTGAGAAATGGGTTCGTGTTGCTGAAGATCTGCGTCTGACCCGTGATCAGTTGAACGCCTATGTCGACGCGCTGCACCGTCCGGGCACACAAGGGTTCAGTGCCTATCAGGCCATCGGCAAATGCGCCGGAGCCGCCCCAGGCTTTGCCCTGTGCTTCGACAACAAGGACAGCCACGATGCGGAAAGCTGGCATCGGTTGCGTGGGGTAGCAACCGATCTGGGCCAGCGGCACCGGATCGTGGCGGACATCGACCCGGCGGGACCGCTTTCTCTGTTGGAAAAGGGTGAATGGTCCTTTGGCTGGCAGGACCGCTATCTGGCCGGAGCAAAGGCCCTGCGCCAGGCGCGACTGGCGGCGCAGGCGGCACGTCGGGCCCTGGCCGCGCAGCTTGGTCTGTCGGCAGCCGAGGCCGACGCAACCGATATCGCCGCCGCGCTTTCCTGGCTGGCCGCGCAGCGGTTAGACAAGCCCGGAATATCGCCCTTCGCGCTGCGCGACCCCGTGGCGGCGCGGTTGGATCTCGATACGCTGACCACCGCCCTGAGTCGCGCGGGTCAAGCGCGGGCAGCGCTGTCGGCCCGCTACCCGGACGAGGGATTGGCGGATATGCCGCTTGACGTGCTGGAATTGCAGTGGCGCGAGGCGCAGGGCAAGTTCTGGCCCCTTGCCGGAATGGCGCAGAGGAAACTGCGCAAGTTGCTGCAAAGCTATGCCAGTTCGGGCGAGGCCGACCCTGCGCGGGATCTCCCCGCGTTGAAACAACTCTTGCGGGCCCGGCAGGAGATTGCTGCCTCGGCTCTGAAATCGTTGCCGGGCTTTGCCGATGAAAACACGGAAATCGCCCGCATTGGCGCCGAACTGGATGCGGCGGATGGATTTCTGGCGCTGGAGCACCACCTGCGGGCTGCCGGTTTCCCGCAGGCGCAACTCGAACTTCAGCGGGCGGAGCTGTCCCGTGCATCGGGTGGCCGATTGGCCCAGCTGTTGCAGGCGCTTGGCCAGACTGACAGCGCCGAGCTTTCGGCCCGCGCCGCCTTTGCCGATCTGGGCGGCGCGCTGCCCCCCGGCCGCGAGGACTTGCTTGCCGGGCTTGATGCGCAGCAGCACCGCTTCGGGGACTGGCTGAAATGGCGCGCGACACGCGCCGAGGCGATCGGCGCCGGCCTGGAACCTCTGGTCGTCGCACTGGAGGAAAGAGCGGATATCTCCGACACCGCTCTCGCCTTCGAGCAGGCCTATATGGCCTGGTGGCTGCGTCTGGCCATGGATGCCGAACCGGTCCTGCGCGGCTTCGCCCATTGGCAACAGGATGCGCTGATCCGGCGCTTCCGGGAACTTGACGATGCCATGGCCGATCTCGCCTCGGGCGAGGTCATGCGGCGGTTGGGGAACGATCTGCCCCTGCGCGACGCGGTGCCGCGCAATTCCGAACTGGGCGGGCTGCGGCACCAGCTTGGATTGCAACGCCCGACCAAGGCGATCCGCAACCTGATTGCCGACATGCCCAGCAGTTTCACCAAACTGGCGCCCTGCGTGCTGATGTCGCCGCTGTCGGTTGCGCAATACCTGCCGGCGGGACAGGCGCAATTCGATCTGGTGATCTTCGACGAGGCCTCGCAGATCTCGACCTGGGATGCGATCGGGGCGATCGCCCGCGGCCGGCAGGCGATCATCGTCGGCGATCCCAAGCAACTGCCCCCCACCAATTTCTTCGGACGCAGCGACGACGGCGCCGATGACGGTGCAGAGCTTGCCGAATATGAGCAAGACATGCCCTCGATCCTTGACGAGGTTGCGGCGGCGGGCATCCCGACCCATCGTCTGAACTGGCATTACCGCAGCCGGGACGAGGCGCTGATCGCGTTTTCGAACCATTACTATTACGATGGCGGGCTGGTGACCTTCCCGTCGCCCGACGCCTCGGGCCAGGCGGTGCGGCTGCACAGGGTGGGCGGCACCTATCAGCGTGCGAAAGGCTCGACCAACCCCGACGAGGCGCGGGCCATCACGGCCTTCATCCGCAAGCGCCTTCTCGAATGGTTGAAACGTCCCGAAGAGGATCGCCCGACGCTGGGTGTCATCACCTTCAACGCCCAGCAACAGGGGCTGATCCTTGATCTGCTGGATGCGGCGCGCAAGGCCAATCCGGACTTTGAATGGTTCTTCTCGGATGACAGGGAAGAACCGCTGATCGTCAAGAACCTCGAGAACATTCAAGGGGATGAGCGGGATGTGATGCTGTTCTCCATCACCTTCGGCCCCGATCAGGCGGGCAAGATCACCATGAATTTCGGCGCGATGAACAAGGATGGCGGCGAGAAACGCCTCAATGTGGCCGTCACCCGCGCGAGGGCGGAACTGCATGTCTTCACCTCGATCAGCGCCGATCAGATCGACATGAGCCGCACGCGGGCGCGCGGGGTGGCGGACCTGAAGGCCTTCCTCGATTTCGCGGGCCGGGGCGCGGTGGCGCTGGCTGGGCAGGACAGCGGTTCAGTCGGCCCGGCGGATTCGCCGTTTGAAGAAGCGGTACGCGATGTCCTGACCGCGAAAGGATGGGAGGTTCACAGCCAGATCGGCGTGTCCGGTTTCCGCATCGACCTTGGCGTGCGCCATCCCGATCACGCCGGCGCCTGGCTGGCCGGGGTTGAATGCGACGGCGCGCGCTACCATTCCTCGGCCACAGCGCGCGACCGGGACCGTATCCGGCAGGCGGTTCTGGAAGGGCTCGGCTGGTCGATCCTGCGGATCTGGTCGACTGACTGGTTCCGCGCACCCGACGCCACGCTGCAGCGTATCGACGCCAGGCTGATCGAGATTCTGGAGGCCGACCGCACCCGGCGCGCCCAGATCGTTCCCGAGGACCAGATGCCGGACGTGCCCGAGAATGTGGCGCCCGCGCCAGAGGATGTGATCAGTGGCGATGACGCGCCACCTGCGCCGGAGAATCTCCCCATCGCCCCTGTTCCAGAAGCGGCCATGGTTTTCGCTCAGGCACCGGCACATCTACTGCCGGAGGCGGCCGTAGAAGGGGCTGATGGCACGGCCCCCCTCGATGCAGATCGCTTTTTCGAAGACGGTTATACGCATCAGCTCCTTGCGCTGATGGAAAAGGTCGTCGCTGGCCAGGGGCCGATGCCCGAGGCAGCGCTGGCCCGGCGCATTTCCCAGCTGCATGGCTGGCAACGCACGGGGGCCCGCATCCAGGCGCGGGTTGCGGCTCTGCAGGGCGTCTTCGACGTGACGATCGAAGAGGAAACCCGCTTCCTTTGGGCCCGCGGCAGCGTTCGGGACCGTGTTCCATTCCGGGGTATGAATGAGCGCGCGCTTCGCGAAATCTCCCGGGCCGAGATCGCGGAACTGATTGATCGCAATCTGGCAAGACTTGCAGCGGCCGAGGATCCCGATCTGGAACTTGCCCGCCTCGCGGGGATCGGCCGCCTGAGCAAGGATGCGAGGGAATATCTGAACGCTTGTCGGGCCTGGCGGGAACTCTCGGCAACGTCCCTTTGATATTCCGCCCGCCCCGATCAATCTGGGCCTCATCGAAAGGCTCGCTGCGGCTCATCGCTATACTGCCCATGCGCTGGGGCCGGGTCTGCCCGGCAACAGCCGTCCCCGCCAGCCCGCAGGTCGATCACCCGCAGCCATCAGCACTGTACTGACCCACGGCCACTGTCGGTCCCCGGCGAGGGCGCCCGCAGCCACTGAATCGCTTTAGCCGCCCTTCATCGGCCGATTGCGCAGCGCCTCGACCGGCAGGCCCATTCGTTCGAGCCGGGCGATGAGGTCTTCCCGCTTCCGGCGCTTGTCGTCGGCCTTGGCTTCGACTGCCGGCTGGACTTCCAGCATGATGGTAATGGCCCTGAGAAGCGCTGGCACATCGCCTTTCAGCCCCTTGCAGCAGAGCGCCAGATAGGCGGCCTCAAGCCCGGCGAGCGATACCGGCTTGCCGTCTGGGGTCCGGGCCGTGACCGGCTCGGACAGGATCGCGGCGGCATCCTTCAGATGGTCGGCGCGGGTTTTCGGGCGACCTTTCGGGTTGCCCGACTGGCCCTTCTGCCAGCGGCTCGCCTCCGGCGGCTTGCCATAGCCGATATCGTAATCGTCAGGCATCGCCACCTCCATCGTCGATGACCTTCACCCCCATGCGGCGGAAGCCCTCCAGAACGCGCCGCTTGATTGCCCCGGGCTCGACGGACCGATCCTCGGTATTGCCGCCGGCCTCGGCCAGGATCCGGCGCTGCAGGTCCAGCGCGCGGCGGTCACCGGCCAGCGCCAGCTCCCGCAGCCGGCGGATCAGCGCTTCGCGGATCGGCATCTGCTCGTCACGGCCCTGCAGCTTGACCTTGCGGTCCAGCACCCGGGCGAGATGGGTCCAGAGGTCGTCCTGCTTGCGGGGCCGCCCGCGCGGGTTGCCGGACTTGCCTTTGGTGAAGCGATGCTGCGCCGGCGGGCTGGCATAGCCCGCCGGGTGATCGGCCGGATCCCTCATTCGGCGGCCTCCGGCGCGGCGGCGGCGGCTTCGGTGGCGCGGGCCTCGGCGACAGCCTCGAACAGTTCGCCCGTGGCCTCCAGCACCGGCTCGACGCCGGTCAGCGCCGCGTAGCGCCGGCAGATCACATCGCAGTAGATCGGGTCGAGTTCGACCAGCCGCGCGACACGCCCCGTCCGCTCGGCCGCGATCAGCGTGGTGCCCGATCCGCCGAAGCCGTCGAGCACGATCTCGCCGCGCCGGGTGACATCCTTGATGGCATCGGCGACCAGCGCCACCGGTTTGACTGTCGGATGCAGCGCGAGGTCCTTCTGGTTGGCGCCGAAGCTGTTCACGCCGGGGTAGCCCCAAACATTGGTGCGGTAGCGGCCGGTTTCGCCAAGGCCGAAGGTGTTGACATGCGGCGCGGCGCCGACCTTCCAGACATAGATCAGCTCATGGCGGGAACGGTAGAAGGTGCCCATGCCGCCATTGGTTTTGGCCCAGACCACGAGGTTCTTGAGTTCGCTGTAGACCTTGCTGCCTGCCGCCTGCAGCTCGGCCATGTGGCGCCAGTCCATGCAGGCGAAGTGGATCGCGCCATCGAGGCTGACCGCCGCCATGGCGCCGAGCGAGGCCTCGAGGAAGGCGGTGAAGGCCGCGGCATCCATCTCGCCCGAGGCCATGGCGAATTCGCGGTGCTTGACCGTTCCGGAGCCGCAGACGTGGCCATCGATCTTCACATTGTAAGGCGGGTCGGTGAACACCGCCCTGGCCCGATCGGCGCCCATCAGCGCGGCATAGGTCGCCGGATCCCGCGCATCGCCGCAGATCAGCCGGTGCGACCCGAGGCACCAGACATCGCCGGGGCGCGTCACTGCCGGCCCGGGTTCAGGCGCCGGCACCTCATCGGCCGGATCGGCGGCATCCTCACCCGTGCTGTCGTCGAGCAGCAGATCGAGTTCGGCGGTCTCAAAGCCGGTGATTTCCAGCTCGAAATCGAGATCCATTTCGGCAAGGGCCTGGAATTCGATTTTCAGGATCTCGCGGTCCCAGCCGGCGAGTTCCGCCAAGCGGTTGTCAGCGATGACATAGGCGCGCCGCTCGGCCGGGGTCAGATGGCCCAGCACGATGGTCGGCACCTCGGCCAGCCCAAGCTGCTTGGCCGCCGCCACACGGCCATGGCCGGCAACGATGCCGTCCTCTTCGTCCACCAGCACCGGGTTGGTGAAGCCGAACTGGCGGATCGACGCCGCGATCTGCGCGATCTGCTTCTCGCTATGGGTGCGGGCATTGCCCGCGTAGGGAACGAGATCGCCGGTCTTGCGATAGGTGATCTTCAGCCGGGTGCTTTCCGGCAGGGTCTGGGGCAGAGTCCCGGTCTTGATGTTCGCCATGATAGGGCCTTTCGGATTTGCGCTGCCGGCTCGCCGTGACAGGGGCCAGTGCCCAAAAGGGGTGAACCAGTCAGCGCAGTTGCAGGGAGAGGCCGGACCGTCCGGTCCCTGCGAAGGGCCGGTTCCCCGGCACAAGATCGGCAGGCCCCCCACCGATCACTTCGCGTCGTTTGCCGCCGATATTGATGCCGGGCCGCGCGCACAATGCCGACCCGGCGCCTCAGGCCCGCGCTTTGGCCGACCCGCGGTCTGCCTGGTCGGCTGCGGTTTCCAGCAAAGCCGTCAGCATCATTGCGTGTCGCGCCTCGATCCGGAACGCGCGGTGATCGAGACCGGCGCAATGGAAGAAGCGCGCCATGGACTGGGCGTAGGTCTTGCGCTCGGACAGGGTCAGGTCGTCATGAGCAATGGCCGGAATATCGTCGAGATCGAGCTGGTTTGCCGCCGCGACCAGTCCATGCCCGGCGATGATATCGCCATCCCTGTCCAGAAGCACCGGGGTGCAGACCCCGATCGCAATGAGCCCTTCGACAAGACGCGCAACGTGCTTCGGCTTACAGCGTTTCGGCGCCGGCAGCTTGCTGGTCAGCCCGCGCGGATCGACCCGGAAGAGCTTGTCGCGCAGCTCCCGCGCGACCAGAGAGGTTTCGAGATCGAGACGTCCTTCAGCCATGGATAATCCTTTCCATCATCTGGCAATCGCGCCAGCTGCGCGACAGATTGAACCGCGCCGGGTTTGCCGGAGGCTCCAACTCCTGAGTAGGATGGAGCATCATGAGCAAGACAACGAACAAGTTTTCCCCTGAAGTGCGCGAACGTGCCGTGCGTCTGGTCCTCGACAATGAGGG